>Ga0102592_1002272_pt1 | contig 17400 bp, 17 predicted proteins | sample AraplaCol_mMF_r2_FD_76861 | JGI IMG/M metagenome (GOLD analysis project Ga0102592, IMG submission 76861) | Arabidopsis root microbial communities from North Carolina, USA - plate scrape MF_Col_mMF_r2 (SPADES assembly) (version 2) | ecosystem: Host-associated > Plants > Roots > Endosphere...
TGGCGCTGGCCATGGGCAAGAACGACCCGGGCTTCGTCTACAACGGCCCGCTCGCCGGCCTGGTGGCGGTGTGCGCCGGCTCCGACCTGATGCACCCGCTGGGCGCGCTGGTGGTGGGCGGCGTGGCCGGCGGCATCTTCGTAAAGCTGTTCACGCTCACGCAGAACAAGTGGAAGATCGACGACGTGCTCGGCGTGTGGCCGCTGCACGGCCTGTGCGGCACCTGGGGCGGCATCGCGGCCGGCATCTTCGGCACGCAGGCGCTGGGCGGCATCGGCGGTGTGAACGTGTGGGCGCAGCTCATCGGCACCGTGATGGGCGTGGCCTGGGCCGCACTGGCTGGCGCGGCGGTGTACGGCGCGCTCAAGGCGGTGGCCGGACTGCGGCTGTCGCAGGAAGAGGAATACGACGGCGCCGACCTGTCGATCCACCACATCTCCGCGACCCCGGAGCGCGAAGTCAACTGGTAAGCGGCAAGGTGCGGCGGCTTGGGCTATTCTCGGCGCCCCTTACAACCGCCGAGGAGTAGACCCATGACAACGACACCCGCTCGCTGGCTGCGCAAAGGCGTCGCCGCACTGGCCGGCAGCCTGCTGATGCTTTCGTTCTCTTCCGTGGCGCAGGCCGGCGCGCCGCAGGTCAAGACCCAGGCGCCGGGCTTCTACCGGATGATGCTCGGCGACTTCGAGGTGACGGCGCTGTTCGACGGCACCCTCGACCTCGAGCCCAAGAAGCTGCTCACCAACACCACCCAAGCTCAGGTCGGCAAGCTGCTCGACCGCGGCTTCGAGAAGGACGCCGTGCCCACATCGGTGAACGGCTACCTCATCAACACCGGCAGCAAGCTGGTGCTGGTCGACACCGGCGCCGGGGGCCTCTTCGGCCCGACGCTCGGCAACCTGCAGGCCAACCTCAAGGCCGCGGGCTACCAGCCCGACCAGGTCGACGACGTGCTCATCACCCACATGCACGGCGACCACGTCGGCGGCCTGGTACAGGACGGCAAGCTGGTCTTTCCCAACGCCACCATCCACGCCGGGCAGGAAGACGCCGACTTCTGGCTGAACAAGGCCAATCTGGAGAAGGCCTCCGCCGAGATGAAGGGCTTCTTCCAGGGCGCGATGGCCTCGCTCAACCCCTACGTGGAAGCCGGCAAGTTCAAGGGCATGAAGGGCGGTACCGAACTGGCGCCCGGCATCAGGGCCGTGCCCGCCCATGGCCACACGCCCGGTCACAACATCTACGTCGTCGAGTCCAAGGGCCAGAAGCTGGTGCTGTGGGGCGACCTGATGCACGTGGCCGCCGTGCAGTTCGCGCAGCCGCAGATCACCATTTCGTTCGACGTCGACTCCAGGCCCGCAGCGGCCGAGCGCAAGAAGGCGTACGCCGACGCGGCCAAGGGCCGCTACCTGGTCGGCAGCGCGCACCTGCCGTTCCCGGGGCTCGGCCACGTGCGGGCCGAAGGCAAGGGCTACGCCTGGGTGCCGGTGGACTACCAGCAGGTGCGCTGAGCCAGCGATGAAGGTTGAGCGGCGCGGGCCGGTGTTGCGGCGCCCGCGCGCGCGAAGGCGCGCCCTGTAGCAAACTGGCCGGCTGCTTCGCTTTCATCATCCATCGCCCCATGACCCAAGCTCCCCCCGCCCTCGAAGTCCTCCCCCGCGACCTGTCCGCCTACCGCAAGGGCAACGTCGGCGTCGACTACGTGCACCGCTTCGAGTCCGGCAAGCCCGGCCCGCACGTGCTGATCAACGCACTCACGCACGGCAACGAGATCTGCGGCATGACGGCGGCCACGCACCTGCTCGACAACGACGTGCGTCCCAAGATCGGCACGCTCACCGTGAGCTTCGCCAACGTGGCGGCGTATGAATCCTTCAACGAGGCGCTGCCCTTCGACAGCCGGCAACTGGTGCACAACCTCAACCGCATCTGGTCGCCCGAATGGCTGGACGGCAAGGAGGACAGCCCCGAGCTGAGCCGCGCGCGCATCCTGCGCCCGGTGGTGGACGCGGCCGACCACATCCTCGACATCCACTCGACCAGCCAGCCCGTCGTGCCCTTCTGGGTGTACCCGGGCTTCGAGCGCAACGCCCGGGTCGCGCAGGCCATCGGCCGCCCCTCGGTGCACCTCGTGATGCCCGACGGCCTGGGCTCCGGCACGCCGCTCATCCAGTACGGCAGCCACGGCGGCCCCGACGGCAAGGGCGTGGCGATGGTGGTCGAATGCGGCCAGCACTTCCTGCGCTCCGCGTCTGATCTCGCCACCGCCGTCACCTACGACTTCCTCGCCTACTTCGGCCTCGTCGACAAGGACCCGGCCACCCCGCCACCCGAGCCGCAACGGCGCTTCCAACTGCTGCAGACCTACGTCATCAAGTCGCCCGACTTCGCCTTCGTGCGCCCGCTCATCGGCTTCGAGACCTTCGCCAAGGGCGAGCTGATCGCGACCAACGGCGACGAGGAAATCCGCGCGCTTTGCGACGACTGCACGATCTTCATGCCGGCCCAGCGTGCGATCGTGGGGCGCGAGGCGGTTTATCTGACCAAGCCGATCTGATACTCGGCGTGCCTGCGCCAACCAGGGGACGCAAAGGGCTCAGGTTTCCAACAGCCGCACGACCTGCTCGCGAAGCGAAGGCAAATCGTGCTGGATGGTTTGCCAGACAAGGGTGTGATCGATGGTGAAGTAGCCGTGGGAAAGCGCGTTGCGCATCTCGTAGGCGAAGCGCCATGGAACAGCAGTGTGGGCGGCCGCGAATTCCGCGTGGTGCTTCACGATGTTGTTGCTGGCTTCGCCGATGACTTCCAGGTTGCGCACCACCGCGTCCTGGGTCTTGCGATCGGCCAGATAACTGTCCGCTGTAGCGTCGCTCGTGTACTCGCGGATGCTGTCGATCGCCTGCAGGATGTGGCCCAGGTAATCCGCCACCCGTTGCGGATCTCTTCGGCTCATACCGGCATAGCCTCGCGCAGCACCTGATCGCGGAACTTGGGAGGCAGGCCGTTGGGCGTGAGTACGTCTACTTCCATGCCCAGAAGGCTCTTCAGCTCATGTCTGATTGCCCCGATGTCCATGAGCGTGGTTTGCGCCGTGGGCTCCACCAGCAGATCGAGGTCGCTGTCGGCGTCGTCCTCGCCGCGCAATGCTGAACCGAAGACTCGCACACTGCTGACGTGATGGCTCAACGCGATCTCGCGGATGCGATCACGATGCAGCGACAGGGCTTCGGAGGGGCGCATGGTGCCGAGTGTAATGTTTGGCTGCCCACGACCCTCGGGCTACGAGGCTGGTCCGTCAGGCAGTCGGTCAGCAGATCAGCAGGTGCCGCGGTTTGTCCGCGGTGCTGTAGTCCGCGTGCCAGTAGTGCGGGTCGTCGCAGGGGCTGAAGACGGCCTGGGCGCTGGCGTGGCGGGCGTCGAAGTGCTTGTCGAGCGTGACGTGCACCGAGCCGGGGTCGGGCCAGTCGGTGCCCGCGTCGCAGACCCGGTTGCCTGACGAAACCTCGGCCGCGACGATCGCCTTCAGGGCCGGGTGCAGGCGCTCGTTGAGCAGGGCGAGGATGTCGCGCCGGCTGCCGGGGCGGATCGATGTGGCGAGGCAGGCTTCGGTGAAGGCGGGATCGGCGGCCATCGTCGGGGCGGTTCCGTATGTCAGGCTGCAATGAACAACGCCGGATCCACCATCGCCCGGTTCAGCATCACCGACCAATGCAGGTGCGGCCCCGTCACCCGCCCGGTGGCGCCCACGGCAGCAAGCGCTTCGCCGGTCTTCATCACGTCGCCGACCTTCACGTCGATGCGGCTCAGGTGGCAGTACATGGTCAGCAGGCCGCCGCCGTGGTCGAGCCAGACGGTGCCACCGTTGAAGAAATAGTCTCCCGTATCGATCACCTTGCCGGGCAGGGGCGTGAGCACCGGCGTGCCGGTGCCGGCCGCGATGTCCATGCCGCTGTGCGGATTGCGCGACTGGCCGTTGAACACGCGGCGCAGGCCGAAGGAACTGGAGCGGCGGCCGGGGACGGGCACGCGCATCTGCAGGGCGGAGTCGGGGCGCATGTCGGTGAGGGTGGCCATCACGCCGGTGAGGTGGTCGCGCTCCTTGACGTACCGCGCCTCGTCCTCGGGCGAGAGGTCGACGGTGCGCGGGGCCACGGTCAGGCGCTGTTCGCGGTATTGCTTCGGGGCGACGGTGTAGGCGATCTGGCGTTCGGGCTTGCCTTCGGCGCGCACGGTGATGCTGACCTCGCCGGGTTCGGTCGCGAGCGGAATGCCGACGAGCGCGGTCCATTCGATGGCGTCGCCCACCACCAGCAGGGGGATGTCGCCCGCGAATGCCTGCGGCCGCCTGGCCGACGGGCCCAGCGACAGGCGGGCGACGCCGCCGGGCACCTGCGATGCGCGTGGCCATACGCCGGGTGTTGCCGCGGGCTGTTTCTTTGCTGCCGTCGACTTGGTCGCGGCGCCGGCGTGCATCGCGGCGATCAGGCCGATGGTGCCGAGCACGGCGCTGCGGCGGTCGAGGGCGAGATGGGTGAGGGAATAGGAGGGCGTTTGCTTCATTTGAAGAGAAGGTCGGGAAGTCGATGGATGGAGGGCGCTATCCGCTCCAGGTTCCAGGCGCGAGGCCTTCGAGCGTGTGAGGGCCGATCGCGGCGCGGATCAGCCGCAGCGTCGGCAGCCCCACGGCCGCGGTCATGCGTCGCACCTGGCGGTTGCGGCCCTCGCGGATCGCGAGCTCGATCCATGCGGTGGGAATGCTCTTGCGCTCGCGGATGGGCGGCTGCCGTTCCCACACCTCGGGCGGCGGGTCGAGCAGCCGGGCGCGCGCCGGGCGGGTGGGGCCGTCGTTGAGCTGCACGCCATTGCGCAGGGCGGCAAGCGCCGCTTCGGTCGGCTCGCCTTCGACCTGCACCCAGTAGATCTTTTCCATCTTGAAGCGCGGATCGGCGATGCGCGCCTGCAGCCTGCCGTCGTCGGTGAGCAGCAGCAGGCCTTCGCTGTCGGCGTCGAGCCGGCCGGCGACGTAGACGCCGGGGATGTCGATGAATTCCTTCAGCCCGCGCCAGCGGCCCTCGGGCGTGAACTGGCTGAGCACGCCATAAGGCTTGTTGAAGCGGATCAGGCGGGAGGAGGACGGCGCAGGCGAAGAACGAGGGGACGAAGGGCTCGGACGATTCATGTGCCGACAGGATAGCCCGGGTCTGTCCTGCAACCTCTGGCGGCCGGCTCGGCTCCAATCGACCTGTTCATTCGAGACACAGGGAATCCGGTATGACGACGATGCAACGCTCCATTCAACTCGCCTGCGCGGCGTTGGCCGGCCTGCTGCTGGCGGCGTGCAACAGCCCGGGCATCCGGGTGGGCGGCGCGCCCGAGGCCAGCGTGAAGAACTGCGTGGCAGCGGCCGCGCGCGAACTGAAGGTGCCGCCGGCTAGCATCGTCGCCGACAAGGGCACGACGCCGCGCGACGGGGTCTACACGATCAACCTGAGGGTCGGGCCGCAGGGGCGTTCGGCCGTCTGCACCACTGACGAGAACAGCGCGGTGATCGGGGTGGTCTACAAGCGGCCCGAGTAACTGCGGGCCTGCTTGCTTACTTGCCCCAGCTGTCCCGCATCCCGGCCGCGCGGTTGAACACCGGCTTGCCGGCGGCGGCGCTGGCCTTCGCGTCGAGCACGAAGTAGCCGTGCCGTTCGAACTGGATGCCGACGCCCGGCTCGGCCTTGGCCAGCGAGGGCTCGACGAAGGCCGAACACACTTCCAGGCTGTTCTTGTTCAGCTCTTCGAGCAGTTCGCCGCTGCCCGGGTGGGCTTCAGCAAACAGGCGCTCGTAGAGCCGCACTTCGGCCTGCACCGCGTCTGCGGCGGCCACCCAGGTGATGTTGCCCTTCACCTTGATCGCGTCGGCGCCGGGCGTTCCGCTCTTGGTGTCGGGCACCAGCTTCGCCTGCACTTCGACGAGCCTGCCGTCGGCGTCCTTCGTGCCGCCGATGCACTCGATGACGTGGCCGTACTTTAGTCGCACCTTGTTGCCGGGGAACAGGCGGAAGAAGCCCTTGGGCTGCACTTCCTCATAGTCGGTGCGCTCGATCCAGACTTCGCGGCCCAGCTTGAACTCGCGCTGGCCCATCTCGGGGTGGTGCGGGTGCACCGGGGCCGAGCAGTTGTCGAGCGCATCGTCACCGCCCATCAGTTCGCCCCAGTTGGTGATGACCAGCTTGACCGGGTCGAGCACGGCCATGGCGCGCGGGGCGACCGGGTCGAGCGTGTCGCGCAGCGCGGCCTCGAGGCTGGCGTAGTCGATCCAGCCGCCCGACTTGGTGGTGCCGCTGCGTTCGCAGAACAGGCGCAGCGCCTCGGGCGTGTAGCCGCGGCGGCGCAGGCCGGCGATGGTGGGCATGCGCGGGTCGTCCCAGCCGTCGACGTACTTCTCCTCGACCAGCTGGCGCAGCTTGCGCTTGCTGGTGAGCACGTGGGTTACGTTCAGGCGAGCGAACTCGTACTGGCGCGGGTGCGGGCTGGCGATGAGGCCGCCTTCGGCGAGGCGGTCGAGCAGCCAGTCGTAGAAGGGGCGCTGGTCCTCGAATTCCAGCGTGCAGATGCTGTGGGTGATCTGCTCGAGCGCGTCCTCGATGGGGTGCGCGTAGGTGTACATCGGGTAGATGCACCACTTGTCGCCGGTGTTGTGGTGGTGGGCACGGCGCACGCGGTACAGCGCGGGGTCGCGCATGTTGATGTTGGTGCTGGCCATGTCGATCTTGGCGCGCAGGATGGCGGCACCGTCGGCCACCTGGCCGTCGCGCATGGCGCGGAAGCGCGCGAGGTTCTCCTCGGGCGTGCGGGTGCGGAAGGGGCTGTCGGTGCCGGGCGTGTTGAAGTCGCCGCGGTTCGCGCGCACTTCCTCTGCCGTTTGCTCGTCGACGTAGGCGAGGCCGGCGCCGATCAGGTATTCGGCGGCCTCGTACATGAAGTCGAAGTAGTCGCTCGCAAAGTACTCGTGCGGCTGCAGGGTGCCGGGGGCGCTGGGGCGGTCGGCCAGGTAGGTTTCGTAGCCCAGCCATTTCACGGCGTCGCGGATGGAATCGACGTATTCCTGGTCTTCCTTCTCGGGGTTGGTGTCGTCGAAGCGCAGGTGGCTCACGCCGCCGTATTCCTTGGCCAACTCGAAGTTGAGCCAGATGCTCTTGGCGTGGCCGATGTGCAGGTAGCCGTTGGGCTCGGGCGGAAAACGCATGCGCACCTTGGCCGGATCGGCCATGCCCTGCGCATGATGGGCGGCGTTGCCGGGCGATCCGCCCCACTTGCGGCCAGAATAGGCACCCTGCGCGAGGTCGTTCTCGATCACGTGGCGCAGGAAATTGCTTGGTGCAGCTGTCGTCTTGGTGCCGCTTTTGTCGGTCGGGGAGGTCATCGCGGCATTTTAGGGGGCACCCCCTATGGGTTACCTTTGGCAACGTTCTTCACATTGGCCGGTGCACCCCGTTTGCATTTGCCGCGTTCAATACACCACATGGGCGGTCCGGGTCCGGACTGTCCAGCTAAACAAGGAGAGCAGGATCATGAGCTTCACACGTTCAACCTTTTTCAAGTGGGCCGCCGCGGGCGTCGTGGCAGCCGGTGCATTGTTTGCCGCCACCTCGGCCAGCGCCCGCAGTGATGTGAGCTGGTCGATCGGCGTCGGCGTCCCCGGCGTGGCCGTGGGCGTTGGCAGCCCGGCCTACTACCCGGCCCCGGTCTACGTGCCGCCGGCCCCCGTCTACTACGCGCCGCCGCCCCCGGTTTACTATCGCCCGCCGCCGGTCTACTACCGTCCGGCCCCGGTCTACTACGGCCCGCCGGCCTATTACGGCCCGCGCTACTATGGTCGTGGCTACTACCGCGGACACGGCCACTGGCGCTAAAAAGCCACGGCAATCGTGACTGAATGAAAAAAGCCGGCCCCGAAAGGGCCGGCTTTTTCTTTGGGCGCTCGCCCGGCCGATTTCACATCGCGCGAAAAAGATGGGCGTAGAGCCGGCTGACCGGAATCTTCTCGGCCCGCCCGCGCAGCATCAGGTGCAGCTTGCCGGCCTCGTCGCGGTGCACCGACTCGATGGCCGAACTGCGCACCACCACCGCCCGGTGCACCTGCCAGAAGGTGTCGGCGTCGAGCTGGGGCAGCAGCTGCTTCAGCGGCGTGCGGATCAGGTATTCGTGCGTGGCGGTCAGCACGCGCAGGTATTTGTCGGCCGCCTCGAAATAAAGCACTTCGTCGATGGGCACCATGCGCACGGTGCTGCCGCCGGCGTCGCTGGCGGCGATCATGCGCAGCGGGGCGGGCGTGGCCATGGCGGCTCCTGTGCCGGCGGCGCCAAGCACCTGGCGCCATTGGGCGAGCGTCTGTTCCAGCGCCGCATCCGCCAGCGCGGGCGTGGTCGCCGGCTGCCGCGCGGCCAGCGCCTGTTGCAGGCGGCCCACGGTCTTGCGCAGGCGGTCGGGCTGCACCGGCTTGAGCACGTAGTCGATGGCCTGCGCCTCGAAGGCGCGGGCGGCGTATTCGTCGTAGGCCGTCACGAACACCAGCTGGGGCATGGGTGCTTCGTCGGCGGGCCAGCAGTCGGCCAGTTCGGCGGCGGCGCCCAGGCCATCGAGCCCGGGCATGCGGATGTCGAAGAAAAGCACCTGCGGCAGCAAGCGCAACGCCTCGCGCACGGCGCTGCGGCCGTCGCCCGCGGTGGCGACGATCTGCAGTTCGGGCCATGCCGCGGCCAGTTCGGCCTTGAGGGCCTGGGCCAGAAGGGGCTCGTCCTCGGCGATGAGGGCGGTGGGGGATGCAGTGGTCATCTTGTCGTTGTTTTCGTGTTGCATTCAGGCGGGTGCCGGAAAGCTCAGCGTGGCGAGGGTGCCGCCCGAAGGCGAGGGCGCCAGGCTCATGCCGCCGCGCTCGCCGTACACCGTGGCCAGCCGCTCGCGCACCTGCTCCAGCCCGAAGCCGCTGCCCTGCGACGGCGGTGCCGCGCCGAGGCCCACGCCGGTGTCGCTCACCTCGATCACCAGCAGGCCGCCTTCTTCTTGCCGGCGCGCACGCACGACGATCTCGCCGCCTTCCACCTTCGGCTCCAGCCCGTGGCGGATGCTGTTCTCCACCAGTGGCTGCAGCAGCAGCGGCGGCACCGGCGTATCGCGCAGATCCTGCGGCAGGTCGAGCGTGTAGCGCAGCCGGTCGCCCATGCGCACCGACATCAGCTCCAGGTAGTCGCTCAGCCGCTCGAACTCGGCCGACAGCGGATGCGAGAGCGCGCGCGAGCCGCTGAGCGTCATGCGCAGGTAGCTGTTGAGCCGGTCGAGCATGGCCACGGCGCGGGGCGGGTCGACGGTGATCAGCACGCGCAGGTTGGCCAGCGTGTTGAAGAGCATGTGCGGCTCCAGCTGCGTCTCCAGCAGCTTCAGCCGTGCCTCGGTGGCATTGCGCTGCGCCAGCTCGATCTGGCTCTGCATGTGCTTGCTCTTGCCGAGGCTGTAGAAGAAGAAGCACATGCCGACGGTCGCGATGATGGTGATCGTGACGCCGGTCGCCAGCTTGTGGCCCTTGAAGTCGAGGAAGTCGTACCGGGGCGCGCCGAACACGGCGTCGCCGATGAGATTGCCCACGAAGAAACCGACGGCCACGCCCAGCGCGATCAGCATGAAGCCCCAGGGCCAGTTCGGCCAGTGGGTTTCACTGGCCCCGCTGAGCAGGAGCCGCCCCGTGTCGATGAACAGCCAGCTGATCATCCCGATGGCCAGCGAATAGACCAGATGGCCGGCCCAGTTCTCGCCCCCCGTGATGGTCATCGCGATGGCGATGAGGCAGCAGAAGACGGCGGTGATCAGGCCATGCCGCAGCATGTCCCGGATGTTTTCCGCGCGGAAGCGGTGCAGCGGCGTCGTGGAACTCATCCGCGGTCCTGGCCCCCCAGCGCGCGGCGCTCGCGTTCGACCAGCCGGTCGTAGAAGCCGCCGCCCGGTGCGATGAACCAGACCACCGCCCCATGGATCAGGAGCCCCAGCCCCCAGCCCATGAGCGGATACATCGCCCAGCTGCGGCCGTTGGCGGCCGAGATGGTGACCAGCCCCAGGTTGACCAGCACATAGACGAAGGCGTGGATGTACCAGCCCATCTTGGCGCCGGCGCGGCGGCGGGCGATGCGCTCGACGTCGCAGCGGGAGGAATCGGAGGACGATGCGTAGGAAGTCATGACAGCTCCTTGTATTGGACAGGAATGAAATCGGTGGTCGCCACGGCAGGCTGCGGCGCCGCCTGAAGGGCCGCGCGCTGGCGCAGCTCCTCGGTGGTGTCGCCGGGGCCCTCGGGCTTCCAGCCGGGCGGCTTCACGAGGTAGCCGACGAAGGCGCGCACCGAGCGGGCCGAGGCGAGGTCGCGAAAGAGCGCGCGCCACTGGCCGAACTCGATCTCCAGGATGTTGTGCGTGGTGACCGGGTTGACGAGGCCGTAGCGGCAGGGCACGTCGGCGCGCTCCGGGATGTAGGTGCCGAACAGGCGGTCGAACACGATCAGCACGCCGCCGTAGTTGCCGTCCAGGTATTCCAGGTTCGAGGCATGGTGCACGCGGTGGGCCGAGGGGGTGTTGAGCACCCATTCGAGCGGGCCCAGGCGCGGGATCCAGGTCGCGTGGATCCAGAACTGGTACAGCAGGTTCAGCGTGAGCATCAGCAGGATCACCCGCGGCGGCATGCCCAGCAGCGGCGCCAGCATGAAGAAGGCCAGGGTGCCGGTAAGGCGGCCGGTCCAGCCGAAGCGGTAGGCGGCCGACAGGTTCAGCTGGTTCGGCGAATGGTGGATGGCATGGGTGCACCAGAACCACCGCACGCGGTGCGCGGCGCGGTGGTACCAGTAGTAGCAGAACTCCTGGCCGATGAAGCAGGCGGCCCAGCCGGTCCAGTGGTCCATCGGCAGGGTGAAGAGGCGGTGGGCGTAGAACCAGTCCATCGCGCCGGTCCAGAAGGCCAGGGGCAGCAGCCAGCGCAGGGGGTATTCGCGCACCAGGAAGTCGAACACCGAGACGCCGGCGGCCTTCCAGTCGTAGCTGCGCCAGCCGTTGCGCCACGAAAGCACCAGGGCCTCGGCGATGGAGGCGACGAGCACCACCGTGACGGAAACCTTGAGGATCAGCAGGAGCGCGTTCATGGCGGCGTTTCTTCTTCTGGAAGTGGTGGCCCGGGAATATTAGGCGGCGCGGGCGGCGGCAGCCATGGCGTCAGTGCGGATGGCCAGCTTCCACAGGCGCGCGGCGCGGGCCGCGAACACACCGGTGAACGCGCCGTACAGCACGGGAACCACGAGTGCGAGGGTGGGCTGGTGGCGCAGCTCGGGGTGCATGGCCAGGGCGGCGCCGACCACGTACTTGGTCAGGAAGATGCCCATCATGAGCATCAGCGGCACCGGGCTGCCGGCCACGTCGAACTGGCGGGTGGCCGCGTCGTAGCGGGTGGCGGCGTGCAGCGGGCGCTGCAGCACCAGGGCGGCCATCACGGCGGCGGCGGCGGCCCAGCCCAGCAGGGCGCCGAAGGAGTCGCCGAAGACCGAGGCCACGCCGTACAGCGACAGGCCGCCCATGGCGACGGGCATCAGCGTGACGCGGGTCAGGCTCACCTGGTTGGCCAGCAGCTGCCGGGCGCCGAGCCACAGCAGCAGGAAGAAGACGGCGAACACCCACTTGGGCGTGTGAAGGATGATCTGCATCAGCATGGCGGCACTCCGTTGAAGGTGAAAGGTGAAGAAAAGCTGAAAAGGCGGCACAAGGGAATCGATGGGGTGGACTGTGCCGGCGGCCCCCCATGCCCGCCATCGCCGTGCGACGGAATGCGCGCAGGCGGCGCCAATTGCAGCCGGGCGGCGCCAATTGCGGGGTTTCGCGGCAATTCGGGGAGGCTTCGAGGAGGCTCCGACGGGGCGCCAGCCAGCTTTACCGCCGCTTTACGGCCCAGCAAAGAGCCGGACTACCATCCGCGCTGTACTACGCTGGTCCGCACCTCTGCACCTTTCGCACGCACCGTCCATGGAACAAGAAAAACCAACCGAGCCTCTGCCTTCCACCGTGTCTCCCACGCATCCGACGGTACGCAGACGCCGTTGGATGGGCAGCCTGCTGGCCCTGCTGCTGCTGGCGGTGCTGGGCGGCGGCGCCTGGTATCTGGTCCAGCGCTCGAAGATGCCGGTTGCCGGCCCTGGTGCGGGCCCGGGCGCCGGGCGACAGGGCGGTCCCGGAGGCCCGGGCGGGCCGGGGGGGCGTGGTGGCGGCGGCGGCGCGGCCTCCAGCACGGTCGGCATCGCGACCGCCCGGCAGGCCGACATCCCCGTGCAGCTCGAGGCGCTGGGCACCGTCACGCCGCTGGCCAACGTGATCGTCCAGCCGCAGGTGTCGGGCGTGCTCACGGCGGTGCTTTTCCAGGAAGGGCAGATGGTCAAGAAGGGCGACGTGCTCGCCACCATCGATCCGCAGCCGTTCCAGAACGCGCTCGGCCAGGCCACCGGCGCACGCCAGCGCGACGAGGCGCAGCTCGCGGCGGCACGCGTCACGCTGCAGCGCTACCAGACCCTGCTGGGCCAGGACTCGATCGCCCGGCAGGACGTGGACACCCAGGCCGCGCTGGTCAAGCAGCTCGAAGGCACGGTGGCCATCGACCGCGCCAACGAGAACACCGCCAAGCTCAATCTCGCCTGGAGCCGCATCACCGCGCCGGTGAGCGGGCGCATCGGCCTGCGGCCGGTGGACGCGGGCAACTACATCTCCACCGGCACCGCCAACGGCGTCGCCACCATCACTCAGATCGCGCCGATCGACGTCGAATTCGCCATCCCGCAGGACCGCGTGCCCGAGGTGCAGGAGCGCCTGGCCCAGGGCGCCAAGCTCGACGCCACCGCCTTCGACCGTACCCGCACGCGCCGGCTGGCGAACGGCACTTTCTCCACGCTGGACAACCTGGTCGACACCGCCACCGGCACCGTCAAGGCCAAGGCCCGCTTCACCAACGCCGACAACGCGCTGTTCCCGAACCAGTTCGTCAACCTGCGGCTGCTGCTGCGCACCGTGAGCAGCGCCGTGGTGGTGCCCGTTACCGCGCTGCGACACGGCCCCAACGGCGACTACGTGTACGTGCTGAACGAGGACAGCACCGTGTCGCAGCGGCCGGTGACGCGCGGTGAATCGAGCGTGGACAACGTCGCGATCATGTCGGGCCTGAAGGCCGGCGAGCAGGTCGTGACCGAAGGCGGCGACCGGCTGAAGGACGGCGCGCGGGTGCAGACCCAGGCCGACCGTCCGGCCGGCGCGGCGTCGGCGCCGGCAGGCGGTACGCATCGCGGCCGCCGCCAGGGTGGTGGCGCAGGTGCCGGCGGGCCCGGCGCGCCCAGGGGCGGTGAAGCCGCTCCGGCTGCTGCTGCCCCCACAGCCCCTGCAGCCCCTGCAGCCCCGGCCGCATCCCCGGCGCCCTCGGCCGAATCGGCCCCTGCTGCCCCTGCAACCCCCGCCAGGCTCCCTACCGCCGAGCAGCGCCAGCGCATGCTCGACTCCGCCAAGGACAACCCCGAGCAGCTGGAACGCCGCAAGCGTTTCCTCGAGGCGCTGGACCGCGGCGACCCGGCCGCGCTGGAACGCTGGCAGCGCATGTCCGAAGGCCGCGGCGGCGAAGGCGCGCAGGGCAGGCGCGGCAACCAATGACGAGCGGTCCTTGCAGTAGCAGCAGCACGGAGGCCCCACGTTGAGCCCCTCACGTCCGTTCATCCTCCGGCCGGTGGCGACTTCGCTGCTGATGGTCGCCATCGTGCTGGCCGGCCTGGTGGCGTTCCGCTTCCTGCCGCTGTCGGCGCTGCCGCAGGTCGACTACCCGACCATCCAGGTCCAGACGCTCTACCCCGGGGCCAGCCCCGAGGTGATGAGCAACACCGTCACCGCGCCGCTGGAGCGCCAGTTCGGCCAGATGTCGGGGCTCGACCGCATGAGCTCGACCAGCGCCGCGGGCGTGTCGATCATCACGCTGCAGTTCTCGCTGGGCCAGACGCTGGACGTGGCCGAGCAGGAGGTGCAGGCCGCCATCAACGCCGGCGGCTCGCTGCTGCCGGCCGACCTGCCGGCGCCGCCGGTGTACGCCAAGGTCAACCCGGCCGACGCGCCGGTGCTCACGCTCTCAATCACCTCCGACACGCTGCCGCTCACCGACGTGCAGAACCTGGTCAACACCCGGCTCGCTCAGAAGATCAGCCAGGTCTCTGGCGTGGGGCTGGTGTCGCTCAGCGGCGGGCAGCGCCCGGCGATGCGCATCCAGGCCAACACCCAGGCGCTGGCGGCCAACGGCATCGGGCTGGACACGCTGCGCACCGCGATCTCGGCGGCCAACTCCAACGGGGCCAAGGGCAGCTTCGACGGGCCCAAGCGCGCCTACACGATCAATTCGAACGACCAGCTGATGACGGTCGACGACTACAAGAACCTGATCGTCTCGTACAAGAACGGCGCGCCGATCCGCATGGTCGACGTGGCGCAGGTGGTCAGCAGCGCCGAGAACAACCAGCTCGCCGCCTGGGCCGGCAACAAGGCCGACGGCACCAGCAAGCTGTCGCCCGCGATCATCATGAACGTGCAGCGCCAGCCCGGCGCGAACGTGATCGCCACCGTCGACGCCATCAAGAAGCAGCTGCCCGAGCTGCAGGCCGGCCTGCCCGCCGGGCTGAAGATCGAGGTGCTCAGCGACCGCACCGCCGGCATCCGCGCCTCGGTGCAGCACGTCGAGATGGAACTGGTGCTGGCCGTGGTGCTCGTGGTGCTGGTGATCTTCGCCTTCCTGGGCAGCCTGCGCGCCACCGTCATCGCCAGCATCGCGGTGCCGATCTCGCTGATCGGCACCTTCGGGCTGATGTACCTGCTGGGCTACAGCCTGAACAACCTGAGCCTGATGGCGCTGACCATCGCCACCGGCTTCGTGGTGGACGACGCGATCGTGATGATCGAGAACATCGCGCGGTACATCGAGGAGGGCGAGAAGCCGCTGCAGGCCGCGTTCAAGGGCGCCACGCAGATCGGCTTCACCATCATCTCGCTGACGGTGTCGCTCATTGCGGTGCTGATCCCGCTGCTCTTCATGGGCGACGTGGTCGGCCGCCTGTTCCGCGAGTTCGCGGTGACGCTGGCCATCACCATCCTGATTTCCGCGGTCGTCTCCCTCACGCTGGTGCCGATGATGTCGGCGCGCTGGCTCAAGCACGAAGAAAAGAAGCAGGTCTCCGACAAGGGCTTCGGCGCACGCGCCCAGCGCTTCTTCAGCGGCGTGATGGTGCGCTACGACCGCTCGCTGCACTGGGTGATCGAGCACCAGGCGCTCACGCTGCTGGTGGCGCTGCTCACCCTGGTGCTGACGGTGCTGCTCTACCTCACCATTCCCAAGGGCCTGTTTCCCACGCAGGACACCGGCCAGCTGCAGGCCCGCGTGCAGGCCGCGCAGGACGTGTCGTTCGACCGCATGTCGCAGCTTCAGCTGCAGGCGGCGCAGGCCATCCTCGAAGACCCGGCGGTCGAGAACCTCAGCTCCTTCGTTGGCGTCGACGCGGCCAACAACACGATGCTGCACACCGGCAGCATGCTCATCAACCTCGCGAAAGACCGCGACAGCCAGCAGGTCGTGATGGACCGCCTGCGCGAGCGCGTGCGGCAGGTGGCGGGCGTCACGCTCTACCTGCAGCCCACGCAGGACCTGACCATTGACGCCGAGACCGGCCCGACCGAATACCGCATGTCGCTCGAAGGCGTGGACAGCGCCGCCATCACCGAGTGGATGAAGAAGCTCGTCGCGAAGCTGCAGGAATCGGACAAGGTGCGCAACGTGAGCAGCGACGCCGGCGCCCAGGGTCTGGCGGCTTTCGTGAACGTGAACCGCGACACGGCTGCGCGGCTGTCGATCACCGCGAGCACCGTGGACGACGCGCTCTACAGCGCCTTCGGCCAGCGCATCGTCTCGACCATCTTCACCGAGACCAACCAGTACCGCGTGATCCTCGAGGCCCAGCCCGGCATGGTGAACACGCCGCAGACGCTGGGGCAGCTGAGCCTGATCGCCGGCTCCGGCACCGCGACGCCGCTGTCGGCCATTGCGCAGATCAGCGAGCAGCAGGCGCCGCTGCAGATCACTCACGTGGCGCAGTATCCGGCGAGCACGCTGAACTTCGACACCGCGCCCGGTGTTTCGCTCGGGGCTTCGGTCGATGCGATTCGTGCGGCGGCAAAGGAAATCGGGCTGCCCAGCAGCGTGACGATGACCTTCCTTGGGGCTTCAGGGGCTTACGAGAAATCGTTGTCTAACCAGCTGTGGCTGATTCTTGCCGCCGTGGTGTGCGTGTACATCGTGCTGGGGGTGCTGTACGAGAGTTACGTGCATCCGCTGACGATCCTGTCGACGCTGCCTTCGGCCGGGGTTGGGGCGCTGCTGGCGCTGATGATCACGGGCAACGACCTGGGGGTGATCGGGATCATCGGGATCATCCTGCTGATCGGCATCGTGAAGAAGAACGCGATCATGATGATCGACTTTGCGATCGATGCGGAGCGGACACAGGGGAAGTCTCCTCGGGAAGCGATTCACCAGGCTGCCTTGCTGCGGTTCCGGCCTATCTTGATGACTACGTTGGCGGCTTTGTTTGCTGCTGTGCCGTTGATGTTGAGTTTTGGGGATGGGGCTGAGTTGCGGCGGCCTCTTGGGTTGGCGATTTTTGGGGGGTTGATCGTCAGTCAGTTGCTTACTTTGTTCACTACGCCTGTTATTTATCTGGCGTTTGATCGACTGGGTGGGGGGAGTGCTCGGAATGTTGTGATTGAGGAGGAGGCGGTTTGACTTGGTTCGCCTCTTGTCGTTTTGTGTTCCGGGGCCGGGTCTCGCCCCGGCTGGCGACCTACTTTCTTTTGCTTCGCCAAAAGAAAGTAGGCAAAGAAAAGGCGACCCTACTGTCTGCGACCCTTCGCTTCGCTACGGGCAACCTGCGGTGCTCGACTCCGGAGGGGGTCCGCAGAACTCGCTTCGCTCAAACAGCTGCGGCCCTTATCCCTCCTACGTCTGCGCTCCTCGGCGCAGCCAGAAGGGATCGATCCGCGCCATCGCTTCGCTCGGCTTCTGAACAGCCTGGACGGGCCTTCGCGTTGCTCGGCTGCGCATTCGAGATCAACGGCTTCAATCACCCCACTGCCCAATCCCAAGCCCAGCAGGCGCAAAGCGCCTGCTGGCCACCAGCGGCCGAGCGCAGCGATGGCCCGCGTGTCCCCAATCCCCTCTGGCTGCGCCGAGGAGCGCAGCGTTTCGCGGATCAGGGCTCGCCCTTGTCTGAGCGAAGCGAGTTTGGGCGAGACCCCGCGAAACGCGAGCACCGCAGGTTGCCCC
>Ga0102592_1002274_pt1 | contig 17392 bp, 18 predicted proteins | sample AraplaCol_mMF_r2_FD_76861 | JGI IMG/M metagenome (GOLD analysis project Ga0102592, IMG submission 76861) | Arabidopsis root microbial communities from North Carolina, USA - plate scrape MF_Col_mMF_r2 (SPADES assembly) (version 2) | ecosystem: Host-associated > Plants > Roots > Endosphere...
TTCATCGACACGTCGCCGAAGTCGATATTCACCGGACACGGCGTGGCGCACTTGTGGCACACGGTGCAGTGGTCGCTGACGTCTTCGAATTCTTCCCAGTGGCGGATCGAAATGCCGCGGCGGGTCTGTTCTTCGTACAGGAAAGCTTCGATCAGCGACGAGGTGGCGAGGATCTTGTCGCGCGGCGAATACAGCAGGTTGGCGCGCGGCACGTGGGTAGAGCACACCGGCTTGCACTTGCCGCAGCGCAGGCAGTCCTTCACGCTGTTGGCGATGTCGCCGATATCGCTTTGCTGCATGATCAGCGATTCGTGGCCCATCAGGCCGAACGACGGCGTGTAGGCGTTTTCCAGCGTGGCTTCCATGCCCGGCAGGTTAAGCAGCTTGCCTTTGTTGAAGCGGCCTTCCGGGTCGACGCGTTTCTTGTACTCGCGGAATTCACCGATCTCGTCGTCGGTCAGGAATTCCAGCTTGGTGATGCCGATGCCGTGCTCGCCCGAGATCACGCCGTTCAGCGAGCGGGCCAGCTTCATGATGCGCGCCACAGCTTTGTGCGCATCCTGCAGCATCTCGTAGTGATCCGAGTTCACCGGCAGGTTGGTGTGCACGTTGCCGTCGCCGGCGTGCATGTGCAGCGCCACGAAGACGCGGCCATGCAGCACGCGCTTGTGGATCGCCTGGGCTTCGTCGAGGATCTGCTTGTAGGCGCCGCCGTTGAAGATCTGGCGCAACTGGGCGCGGATCTCCTGCTTCCAGCTGATGCGCACGGTGCGGTCTTGCGCCACGTCGAACAGGGTCGCTTGCGGCTGGTGCTGCAGGCGGTCGTCCAGCGCGCCGGCCAGGTGCTCGAGGCCCAGCGCCAGCAGGTCGCCGCGCACTTCGGCCAGCGGTTTGTCCAGGTTGGCCAGGATGAAGGTCCAGCGTGCATGCACCTGGTCCACCAGCGCCAGCGCTTGCGCCTGACGGTCGCCCAGCATTTCCGCGTAGCCGACCTTGTCGTCGGTGGCGTCGTCGCTCTTGCCGATCGGGAGCTTGTCCGCGCCGAGGAATTCGCGCAGTTCCTGCGCCAGCTGCAGCTTGTTCTTGATCGACAGCTCGATGTTGATGCGCTCGATGCCGTCGGTGTACTCGCCCATGCGATTCAGCGGGATCACCACGTCTTCGTTAATCTTGAAGGCGTTGGTATGCTTCGCAATAGCCGCAGTGCGGGCGCGGTCCAGCCAGAATTTCTTGCGCGCTTCCGGGCTCACGGCCACGAAGCCTTCGCCGACGCGGGTGTTCGCCAGGCGTACCACTTCGGATGCTGCCAGCGCCACGGCGTCTTCGTCGTCGCCGACGATGTCGCCGAACAGCGCCATCTTCGGCAGCACGCCGCGCTTGGACTTGGTGGCGTAGCCGACGGCGCGCAGGTAGCGCTCGTCCAGGTGCTCCAGGCCAGCCAGGCGGATGGTCTTGAACTGCTCGCCCTGCGCCGGCAGGCCGTCCAGGTAATCCTTGATTTCCACGATCGACGGGATCGCATCGCGCGCCTGGCCGAAGAACTCCAGGCAGACGGTGCGCGTGAACTTCGGCATCTTGTGCAGGATCCAGCGCGCCGAGGTGATCAGGCCATCGGTGCCCTCTTTCTGCACGCCCGGCAAGCCGGCCAGGAATTTGTCGGTGACGTCCTTGCCCAGGCCTTCCTTGCGGAACTTGCGGCCTTCGATTTCCAGGATCTCGGTCTTGAACGGCTCGCCCTTCGACTCACCTCGGCCGTTCGGGTGCGTCCATTCCAGCTTGAAGCGCGCCAGCGGCGTGTCGTGGATCTTGGAAAGGTTGTGGTCCAGGCGCGTGACTTCCAGCCAGTCGCCGTTCGGGTCGACCATGCGCCACGAAGCCAGGTTATCCAGCGCGGTGCCCCACAGCACGGCTTTCTTGCCGCCCGCGTTCATCGCGATATTGCCGCCGATGCAGGAGGCGTGGGCCGAGGTCGGGTCGACCGCGAACACGAAGCCCGCCTTCTCGGCCGCTTCGCTGACCTTGTTGGTGATGACGCCGGCCTCCGAGTGGACGGTCGCGTATTCGCGGTCCAGGCCCGGCAGCACTTTCATTTCAACGGCGCCCAGCTTGAGCAGCTTTTCGGTATTGATGACAGCCGACAGCGGCGTCAGCGGAATCGCGCCGCCGGTATAGCCGGTGCCGCCGCCGCGCGGGATGATGGTCAGGCCAAGTTCGATACAGCCCTTCACCAGGCCGGCCATCTCATCTTCGCTGTCCGGCGTCAGCACCACGAACGGGTACTCGACGCGCCAGTCGGTGGCGTCGGTCACGTGGGTGATGCGCTTCATGCCGTCGAAGCAGATATTGTGCTTTTCAGTGTACTTGCCCAGCACCTTCTGCGTACGCTTGCGCAGGTCGTACATCTGGCGGAATTCTTCGCCGAAATCGGCCACTGCCTTGCTCGCGGCGCGCAGCAACTTTTCCACGTTGCCGCTGCGTTTCTCCGATTCGGCATCGGCCGCTGCGTCGACGGTGTTGCGGCGCTTGTCCACTTCCGACAGGCGGTGATGCAGCGCGTCGATCAGGGCCTGGCGGCGCTTCGGGTTATCCAGCAGGTCGTCCTGCAGGTAAGGGTTGCGGCGTACGACCCAGATATCGCCCAGCACTTCGTACAGCATGCGCGCGGAACGGCCTGTCTGGCGGGATGCCCTCAATTCATCCAGCAACGCCCAGGACTCTTCGCCCAGCAGGCGGATCACGATTTCGCGATCAGAGAAGGAGGTGTAGTTGTATGGAATTTCCCGCAGGCGGGTAGGGGCGTGACCATCGGGCGATTCGGCGAGCAGTGCCTGGATTTGAGCTGGTGCGTTCATATTGCGTGGACGGGGGGCTGACGCTGGGACAGGCCATTCTATCTTATTGCGGCGCACAAGATGGGAACAGCCTTAGAAGGCCGAAGGGTTCCGTTAACGTCAATTAGCAGAATATAATTTCATATATCAGCTAAAATTCCTTTTTTAATTTGACCACATATCGACCCGTCAATCTGGAATTTCGCAACACTGCTGCTATGCGGAATCTTACGATCCCGCTCGCGCGGCAGGCCAGCGCTTACTTTGCCTGCACCAGTGTTTCGCTGACGTCCCATAAGCGCCTGGCCACGTCGTCGTCATGCGCCAGCGGATTGGGCGAGCGCAGCGGCCAGCCACCCTTACGCGACGGCTTGTCCTTATAGGCAGCTATCTGGCTGTAGTATGCGCCGGATTGGCCTTCCACTTCAGGCGCGAGCAAGGCATGCAGGGTAGTTTGCGCGCCTTCCCAAGGCTCGATCATTCCAGCCAGGCGCAGCACCGGGATCACCAGCAGGCGCTGCAGCCACATCGGCAGCGGAACCCTCAGCAGGTTGGTACGCACAAAACCGGGATTGACGCTGACGGCAACCACGCCGCTGCCGGCCAGCCGGCGGCTGAGCTCGCGGGCATGCAGCAAGTTGGCAAGCTTCGATTGCGCGTACGCTTCCCAGGTATCGAATGGCCGCCGTTCGTAGTTCAGGTCCTCGAAGTGGATCTCGCCCTTGCGCCCCATGGCAAATTCATGGAAATAGCTCGACAGGTTGACCACGCGCGATGGCGCGCCTGCCTTCAACGCATTCAGCAGCAGCTCGGTAAGCAGGAAATGGCCCAGGTGGTTGACGCCAAATTGCGTTTCAAAACCGTCCTTGGTGCGGCCGAATGGCGTTTTCATGACCCCCGCATTGTTGACCAGTCCCTGCAGCTTTGGATGCTCGCGGGTGACCTCGACCGCAAAGGCGCGCACAGAAGCAAGATCGTCCAGCGCCAGCCGGTACACCGCTAATTTCGCCGACGGCAGCGCTTGATGGATTTCCGCAGCAACCCGCTCCCCCTCCTCGACCCGGCGCACGCCCATGACGACAGTCGCGCCTTGCTTGGCCAATTGCTGGGTGGTCACCAGGCCGATGCCGGAATTGGCGCCGGTGACAACATAAGTCTTGCCGCTCAGATCCTGCCCAAGAATTTCCGAACGAACCATTAAAGGGGTAGCCATCTTGCACTCCGTGTGAGATATTCGATATAAGAAACCACTGGTCTCCAATTTATAAGACCACTGGTCTCTTGTCAAGCAGCTTTGCGATGATAAAGTTGCGCCTCTCACCAGAACGTCCGATTAATTTATGACAGCACCAGAGACATTTCAGCGCGCCCGCCGCCCCGAACAGAAAGAGGAGCGCCGCCTCCATTTGCTGGAAACCGCCAAGGCTGCCCTGCGCAACGGCATGGAAGTCAGTGAGCTTGGCTTGAATGAGCTGGCGCGGCGCGCCGAAATGACCAAATCGAATGTCTACCGGTATTTCGAGAATCGCGAAGCCTTGCTGCTGGCTTTACTGGAAGAGGAGACCGGACGCTGGCAGCAGGAATTGGATGAGCGGCTCGCCGCCGTGCAGCCGGCAACCGGACAGCAGCTTGCACAGGCCTTCGCCGGCGCCAGCGCCGCTTATCCTCTGATGTGCCGCCTGCTCAGCATTCTGCCTTCGATCATCGAGCGCAATATATCGCAGGAAAGGCTGAAGGAATTCAAGCTGCGCACCATCGCCATGACGGCAGCGGTAGCGGACCTGCTGCACGCGAGGGCACCGGCGCTGCCAGCCGCTGCTTATATCACCTTCATGCGCCTGGCCATCCCGCTCATGATCGGGCTCTGGCCACTCAGCCACCCGGCGCCGGCTTTGTGCGAAGTGCTGGCCGTTCCAGAACTGGAACCGTTACGGTATGAGTACGAGAGCGAGCTGGCCGCCGCCCTGCTGCTGCTGCTGCGCGGCCTGGGATCGGACTAAGATCAACCGCCCAATGCATGCGCGATCGAGCGCCATGCACCGTCCGGCACATACAACAGCAGCGAAGTCATCGTGATGTAGCGCGCCAGCTTGCCGATCGCCATATACATGGTCGCGGGCCAGAACGGCAGCTTCAGCCAGCCGCCCAGCGTGCACAGCGGATCGCCGATGCCGGGCACCCAGGACAGCAGCATGGTCTTGGCTCCGTAGTGCGCCAGCCAGCCGAACCAGCGGCTGGAACGTTCCTTGGTAAAGGCTTTCTTGGCGTAATAACCGATCCAGTAGTCGACCACGCCTCCCAGGGTATTGCCCACGGTCGCGACCGCAATGGCTGGCCAGAACATGTCGGGGTTGGCTTTGCAGACGGCAAAGACAGCGGGTTCGGACCCCAGCGGCACCAGCGTGGCAGAGACAAAACTGATGATGAAGACCGAGGTCAGTCCCACTTCGGGCGCCGCCAACACACCCAGCAGCCATTGGATTGCAGATTCGATCATAGGCTTCCATTATAATGAACCGACCAGAACACCCGGCACACCAGACAGCCCGCGCCATTGCATACCCGCATGGCAGGCGTGCCACCCCTTCGGTTACCCGCCGTTGACAGTCCTTGCACCACTCACATCCTTTGCAAATTATGACTATCGACTACCTGAAGAAAATCCTGACCTCCCGCGTCTATGACGTGGCCCATGAAACCCCGCTCGAACTGGCTCCGATTCTCTCGCAACGAATTGACAACCAGATTTACTTCAAGCGCGAGGACATGCAGGACGTCTTTAGCTTCAAGGTACGCGGCGCTTACAACAAGATGGCGAATCTGAGCGACGCGCAATTGAAGCGCGGCGTCATTTGCGCCTCGGCCGGCAATCATGCGCAGGGCGTCGCCCTGTCGGCAGCCAAACTCGGTTGCCGCGCCCTCATCGTCATGCCTGCCACCACGCCCCTGCTGAAAGTCGAATCCGTGCGCCGCCGCGGCGGCGCCAGCGTGGAAGTGGTGCTGCATGGCGAGTCCTATACGGATGCCTACAACCACGCCCTGCAGCTTGAAAAAGAGCAGAAGCTGACCTTCGTGCACCCCTTCGACGATCCGGAAGTGATCGCCGGCCAGGGCACGATCGCCATGGAAATCCTGCGCCAACATTCCGGCCCGATCCACGCGATCTTCGTGCCGATCGGCGGCGGCGGCCTGATTGCCGGTGTCGCAGCCTATGTGAAGCAGCTGCGCCCGGATATCAAGGTCATCGGCGTGCAGACCATGGATTCGGATGCGATGGGCCGCTCCATCAAGGCCGGCGAGCGCATCACCTTGTCCGACGTTGGCCTGTTCGCCGACGGCACCGCCGTGCGCCTGGTGGGGGAGGAAACCTTCCGCCTCGCGCAGCAGTTCGTCGATGAAGTGATCGTGGTCGATACCGATGCTATCTGCGCGGCGATCAAGGACGTGTTCACCGACACCCGTTCGATCCTGGAGCCTTCCGGCGCGCTGGCAGTTGCCGGCGCCAAGGCTTACGTCGAACGCGCGGAGATGGGCAAGTACCCGGTGCGCGGCGAAACCCTGGTCACCATCTGCAGCGGCGCCAATATGAACTTTGACCGCCTGCGCTTTGTGGCCGAACGCGCGGAACTGGGCGAGTCGCGCGAAGCGGTATTCGCCGTCACCATGCCGGAGCAACGCGGTTCGTTCAAGCGTTTCTGCAGCCTGGTGGGTCCGCGCAATGTGACCGAGTTCAACTACCGCATCAGCGACGAAGACCAGGCGCACGTATTCGTGGGCGTGCAGATCGCCGATCGCGGCGAGTCGTCGGCGATCGCGCGGCGCTTTGAAGAGAACAACTTCAAGACGCTGGACCTGACGCATGATGAACTGGCCAAGTCGCACCTGCGCCACCTGGTTGGCGGCAAGAGCGTGCTGGCCAAGGATGAACTGCTGTACCGCTTTGAATTCCCGGAGCGTCCGGGGGCGCTGATGCGCTTCCTCGATTCGATGGCGCCGGAGTGGAACATCTCCCTGTGCCATTACCGCTCGCAGGGCGGCGATGTGGGGCGCATCCTGATAGGCTTGCAGGTACCGTCGCAGGACATGGATAAGTTTGCGCAGTTCCTGGCTACACTGGGGTATCGCTATTGGGATGAGACGCAGAATCCGGTGTACAAGCTGTTCCTCTGAAACCGGTAAACCAGGGTCTGACCCGCAGGGACTCGGCGTCCCCGTCAGACCCTGTCAGCGCTACCGCTGTTGGTGTTGGTTGGGCGCCGTTGATCATCGTCGAAAGTCAAGGTCCTCGACCCCACCCCGCGACTTCGAGACCGTACGGGGTCTGACCCTGCGGGTCAGACCCAGATTTACCGGTTTTTGGTAAACTGGCAGACCGTTTCAAGAAAAGTCCGCCATGTCCAACCTCCCAGAACATTCCCCCCTCGGCAAAACCTCCGCCTACCGCACCGACTACGCGCCGGAACTGCTGTTCCCGATCCCGCGCCAGGGCAAGCGCGATGAACTGGGCCTGAAAGGCACCCTGCCCTTCTTCGGCGTGGATATCTGGAACGGCTATGAGCTGTCCTGGCTGAACATGCGCGGCAAGCCGCAAGTGGCCGTGGCCCGCTTCACCATCCCTGCCGATTCGCCAAACTTGATCGAATCTAAATCTTTCAAGCTTTACCTCAATTCCTTCAACCAGACCAGGCTGGCCGGCCCGGACGCCTTGAAGATCCTGCTGCAGCAAGACCTGTCTGCTGCCGCCGGCGCCAGCGTGCACGTCACCCTGACCATGCAGGAAGACTTTGAAAAGCTCGGAATGGGCGAACTGGAAGGCCAGTTGCTGGACCGGCTCGACATCGACGTCGACAACTACTCCCCGCAGCCGGAAACCCTGAAGGCCAACTTCGACGAGCTGCCAGTAGAGGAGACCCTCGTCTCGCATTTGCTGAAGTCGAATTGCCTGGTCACCGGCCAGCCCGACTGGGGCAGTGTGCAGATCAGCTATTACGGCCCGCAAATCGACCAGGAGAGCCTGCTCAAATACCTGATCGGCTTCCGCGAGCATAATGAATTCCACGAGCAGTGCGTCGAGCGCATCTTCACGGACATCCTGCGCCAGTGCAAGCCGCAGCACCTGACCGTGTATGCACGATATACCCGCCGAGGCGGCCTTGATATCAACCCATGGCGCACCAACTTTAGTAGTGCACAGCGGCCGTCCAATTTGCGCAACGCCCGCCAGTAAAAGCTTTTTCCACAAGGAAACATTGCGTGAAATTCGAGTTACACGGCTGAGAAAGAGGCCTATAATGCGCTCGCAAAGCACATCAATGTCGCGTCATGAATAACCTGAGCAAAATCCTTTCGCTAGAGAACGTCCAGCTCGATCTGGAAGTCTCCAGCAAAAAGCGCGCCTTCGAGCAAGCCGGTCTGATCTTTGAGAACAACTGCGGCATCGCTCGCTCCACCGTATCGGACAACCTGTTCGCGCGTGAACGCCTGGGCTCCACCGGCCTCGGTCACGGCGTGGCTGTACCGCACGGGCGCATCAAGGGTTCCAAGAGCCTGAAGGCGCCGTTGGCCGCCTTCGTCCGCCTGGCCGAGCCGATTCCTTTCGAATCGCCGGATGGCAAGCCAGTCAACCTGCTGTTCTTCCTGCTCATCCCCGACCACGTGACGCAGCAGCACCTCGAGATCCTGTCCGAGATCGCAGAAATGTTTTCGGACGACGCCTTCCGCCAAGCCCTGACGGAAGACCCGGACCCGAAATCGGTCTACAGCCGCATCGTCAACTGGCAGCCTAGCCTGCAAGCGGCAGGTTGAACATGCTGCAAACGCCGCTGACGATCCAGAGACTGTACGACGACAATCGCGAAACCCTGCAGCTGGGCTGGTTCGCCGGCTTCCCTGGCGGCGAGCGCCTGATCTCCGGCGACGTCGCTTCGGCGGCCGACCAGGTTGGCCACTTGAATACGATTCACCCTGGACGCATCCAGGTGTTCGGCCACCAGGAAATCAACTACTACCAGCGCCTCAAATCGCTGACGCGCGCCCACGTGATCGGTGAACTGATCGCAGGCGGCCCGCCGGCACTGATCATCGCGCAGGGTCTCGAGACGCCGCCGGATATCCTGGCGATCTGCGACGAAAAAAATATCCCGCTGTTTTCCACGCCGTTGCCGGCGGCGCAGGTGATCGACTTCCTGCGCGTCTACCTGTCGAAGAAGCTGGCGCAACGCATCATCATGCACGGCGTGTTCATGGACGTGCTGGGCGTGGGCGTACTGATTACCGGCGACTCCGGCCTCGGCAAATCCGAGCTGGGACTTGAATTGATTTCACGCTCGCACGGCCTGGTGGCCGACGATGCTGTGGAATTCGCGCGCATCGCGCCCAACATGATCGAAGGCCGCTGCCCGCCGCTGCTGCAAAACCTGCTGGAAGTGCGCGGCCTGGGCCTGCTCGATATCAAGGCGATCTTCGGCGAGACTGCCGTGCGCCGCAAGATGCGCCTGAAGCTGATCGTGCACCTGGTGCGCCGCTCCGCGCTGGAAGAAGAAGTGGAACGCCTGCCGTTCCAGTTTCCGACCGAAGACGTGCTGGGACTTCCGATCCGCAAGGTCGTGATTCCGGTTGCTGCCGGCCGCAACATCGCGGTTCTGCTGGAAGCTGCGGTACGCAACACCATCCTGCAATTGCGCGGCATCGACACGCTGCAGGAATTCATGGAGCGCCAACGCCAGGCCATGTCAGGCGACTGATGCCCGGTTGATGGTACTATCAGTCACATGCGAATCATCCTACTCACCGGCATCTCCGGCTCCGGCAAATCCGTTGCGCTGAATGTTCTTGAAGACATCGGCTACTACTGCGTCGACAACCTGCCGCCTGCACTGCTGCCGGACCTGATCAATCGCCTCGCGATGGAAGGTACGGACGCATTGGCGGTCGCAGTCGATGCACGCAGCGCCTCCAGCCTTGCCAGCCTGCCTGGCGAATACCGCAAGCTGAAAGAGGACGGCCACGAGGTCAAGGTCATCTTCCTCACCGCGAATACGCACTCGCTGGTAGCCCGCTTCTCCGAAACCCGGCGCAGCCACCCGCTCTCGCACGAACTGGCTCCCGGTGAAAATCCTGCAGCGCGCCGCACCCTGATCGAATGCATCGCCGAAGAACGCGAGCGCCTGTCCGCAATCCAGCAGCTTGGCATCGTGATCGATACTTCGGAGATGAATGCCAACAAACTGCGCGCCTGGGTCAAGGACCTGGTGCACAGCGAAAACGCGCCGCTGACGCTGTTCTTCGAATCCTTCGCCTTCAAGGTCGGCGTGCCGCTTGACGCAGATTTCGTGTTCGACGTGCGCGCGATTCCCAATCCGTATTACGACCTGACCTTGCGCCCATTGAACGGCCGCGACGCGCCGGTGATCGCTTTCCTCGATGCGCAGGAAAGCGCGGAAGAGATGTTCCAGGATATCAAGGGCTTCGTCACCAAATGGCTGCCGCACTTCAAGCGCGACAACCGTTCCTACCTGACGGTGGCCGTCGGCTGCACCGGCGGCCAGCACCGTTCAGTGTATATGGCCGAACGCCTGGCGCGCCATTTCGCTCCGACTGAAACCGTAGTGCTGCGCCACCGCGAGCAGGCCTGATCACTCCAGGCGCAGCTGCCAGTAGCTGACGTCGATCCAGCGGCCGAACTTGCGGCCGACTTCCTTGAACGCGCCGACCGGCTGGAAGCCCATCTTCTCATGCAAGCCGACGCTGGCATCATTTGGCAGCGCGACGCCGCCAATCACCAGATGTACGCCGCTCTGGCGCAGCAGGTTGAACAAATGCTGGTACAGCTTGCGCGCAAAGCCTTTGCCGCGCACTTCCTGGTGCAGGTAGATCGAGCTTTCGACCGAGAAGCGATAGGCGGAGCGCTCCTTCCATTTGCTGGCGTAGGCGTAGCCCAGGATCTTGCCGTCCTGCTCCAGCACCAGCCAGGGCAGCTTGGACGAAATCACTTTCGTAATGCGGCTGGCCATCTCGTCGATGCCGACTTCTGCCTCTTCGAAAGTGATGGTGGTGGTAGATACGTAGTGGTTGTAAATTGCAGCGATGGCAGCAGCATCGGCCGGGTGGGCTGAGCGTATGGTGGTCATGGGTGCTTGGGTGAAGTTAGATGACCCAAGCCATAGAGCAAAATGCGGGCCAGCCGCCGGCCGGCCCCGTGCACCAAATTAATCCAGCCAGTGCACCACTTCGATCGTGTGCTGGTCCGGATCGGTGATCATCGTCCCAAAATAGCGCTCGTTGACATCAGGACGCAGGCCCGGCTTGCGCAGGGAAGCCGCGCCTTGTGCCATGGCGTTGGCATGGAAGGCGTGCGTGGCCAGTTGCGATGGCGACTTGATGGCGATGTGCCCGCGCTGGCCTACCAGCGGTGCGTCGCCTTGCGCCGGGTAGATGGCAAAGGCCCAGTGGCCGTCTGCGCCGAAAATGGCCTGCTTGTCGTCCTGGTGCTGCACGCTGTAGCCAAGCGGTTCCAGGCAGGCTGTGTAGAACTCCACCGCGCGCGGCAGGTCGCGGGTGGCAATGGATACGTGGTCAATCATGATGCTCTCCTCTCAAACAACGAGCGATCATCTTAGGCAGTCCGCGCGAAACGATTTCCCGATTACGCGTAAGGCGACGGGAAAATTTCCCATACCGTGTTAGCATTTCGCCATGAAGCTCTTGCCCCTTATCGCCATCGCAGCAATGCTCACGCTCCCGCCAGCAATTGCAGCAGGCCAGCATTCCAAATTCGAACTGGACTGGCGCCGCAACGGCGAAGTGTTGACCTACCAGTCCTGCGGCTGCGCAGACTCCTGCTGGATCGCAGAACTCAGGAAGGGCAAGAAACTCAAGGCTCGCTTGCGCTGCGATTGCGAGCAGCTCTACTTCGTCAAACAGCGTGGGCAAGAGCAAAAGATCGCCGATAACTGCGCTGAGTTCAACACCAAGGAAAAGATGGACCTGATCCCGCAACGCATGAAAGAGTTGGAGGAAAAATGAGCTTGCTCATATTGTTGGCGGCTGCCGCAATCGGCTCCGCGCCAACCGATCCCGATCCCGCCTGGCGCTGCACCGCAAGGCACTATGGTTCCTTCGTCTCCCCATCCGGCACCACGGCCAAGTGGCCAGTGCTGAAGGCCTTGCCGGAACATTTGCGCAACAAGAGGTCAATGCTGCTCAATACATCGGGCGCCTATGCCGGCGGCAAAGCGCATGTCATGTACGTTGATACAAAATCCGGCAACGCCTACATCGAGCAATCCGCCGGCACCGTCGATTCCGTGGTGTTCTTCGGCCCGTTGCCCAAGATCGCCTGTGCGGATCCTGCGGCAACCGACATCCTCGATCTCGCGCACTTCTTCATGGACACCTACGCCGAAGACGTCACGGCTGGCGACCGCAAGGCGCTCGTCAACCGCTATTCCCGACGCGGCACCATTTTCATCGGTGGAGAGTGGAAAGAAGAGCTTACCTTCGACAAGCTGTCCAGCGAATACGCAAAAAGCTGGAAGCCGCCGGTCACGTTCCGCTGGCAAGGCCTGGCATACGAAAAACTTGGCGAGCAGTCGGTCATGGTTACTGGGGGTGTCGCACGTAGCGACCAGGCAGGCGCCGAGACCACATCCCATTCGTATGCGGTCCTCCTGGTCAAGGAAGACGGGGAACTGCGCATCCGCATGGAAAGCGGCGCTCCGCCAGCCAGGCCGCAGCTCAGCCGACGGTAACAATTAAAGTCAATTGAACAACTGATTTTTGATCTATCATCCCGATATGGCGATCTCATTACTGCTTGCAGCAGCGCTGGGCGCTGCCCCCATCGAGCCGGAACCAATCTGGCGTTGCACGGCTGCGCATTACGCCGGTTTCGTGTCGCCGTCCGGCACACGCGAAAAATGGCCGACCGTGCCGCAGCTTCCCGAGAAGTTGCGCGATACGCGACACATGACGCTGAATTCCCCCGGCATGATGCCTGGCGGCCGCGCACACATGATGTACGTCGACAGTGCAGCCAAAGTCGTCTACATCCTGCAGACTTCGGGTCCGGCTGATTCCGAGGTCGTATTCGGCCCGTTGCCTCCGGTCGACTGTCCCAAAGAGTAATGGAGACGAATGCCTCCTTCTATTTGGCAGTCAGAGAACGCTTCCCCACCCTGGCCCGGAAGACTGATCGCAAGTACCTCAAGGACTGGGGCGAGCAGCCTTCGGAGCAAGACGCCTATGGCTGGTTCCAATTCGTCGCCAATGCATTGAACGATGAGATGAGGCGGCAGGCCTATCTCCCCGAAAGTGCGGAGGCCTTCCTGTTCATCGCGCACGTATTCGCGTCAGCCAGCGAAGAAGTCAGGCGCTGCATCGACGTTTCGTTTGTGGAGAACCTGTTCTGGCAGGTGCCGCCGGCGAAAGCCGCCGCATATTGGAAAAAGCTGCCATTGCAACTGCAGGCCCTGTACGTCGATTTCCACAGCAAGCCTCCCATTTAAATTCCCCTGCACCATGCCCACTATCCTTACCCATCCAGCGATTCCGCTGGCAATCGGCGTCGTACTTGGCCCAAAACGCATTTCACGCCGGCTGCTGTTAGCCGGCATGGTTGCCGCGATCGTGCCGGACCTGGACGTCATCGCGTTCAAGCTCGGGATCGAATACGCAAACCAGCTCGGCCATCGCGGTGCTTCGCATTCGATTGCATTTGCGCTCGCAATGGGAATATTGGCGGCACTCGCCGCGCCTTGGCTCCGCGCGAAACGCTGGGCCGCCATGGCTTTCGTGTCGGTCGCCTGCGTCTCACATCCTTTGCTCGATATGCTGACGACTGGCGGCCTTGGTGCCGCAATCTGGTGGCCCTTCTCTGACCAGAGACATTTCTTCCCAATCCAGTTCATCCGGGTATCTCCATTGACCATGGGCCGCTTCCTTGGTCCCGCCGGCATAACGGTCATCAAGTCGGAACTGCTATGGGTCTGGCTGCCCTGTATTACCTTGATGCTGGCGGCCTACGACATGCGGACGCGCCCACCCGCCTTCCATGTTACTCCAAGCGGCGTCTTCAAGCCGGTCGCCAAGGCCCGCGAGATGGGCTTTTATGGCATTGCAATTGCCCTGGCAATGGCCTGGCATTTTGCCGGCAACGGAAGGCTGATGGGAGCGATCGGAGTCTTCTCTGCCATGGCGCTCATTCGATATTTCCAATTACGCTCGATTGGGCCGGATGGCGAACCAATCGTGGCGATCAAGGATGGGAAGCTACTGTTCCGGAATCCCGGATTCAGGCGTGTGGTGGAACCAATCCCGCTTCGCGATATTGAGCAAATCAAGATCTACGGCCAGCAAGGCAATCGTCATTACCGCTTCCTGCTTTCGCGGCAGGGGGCGAAAGACCTCACCCTTTTGCAGAACAACGACGCGGAACAAGCCGTCATCACATTCCTGCGGGATGCTCTACAGGAGAAGGTAATCGTTGCCAAAGCGCCGGAAACCTTTTTCGAGAAGGTACGCGGCGAGCGGGCGTAACCCGACGCGCTATTGCATGGGCAACCAATAAAGGAAATTCAAGGGATGGCAACTGAACCTGTGACGCTCTTCGCCCAAACAAGGAACCCCGGGCTCGTCATCGAAGTACTGCGAAAAATGAATGCAAAGTTCAAAGTCGTTGGCACCGACGACGCGTGGAGCGAAATCGAAATTACGACCGGTGGATGGTTAAAGAAGAAGCGCCTGAGAATCACGCACAATCCCGACTATTACAACGGGCAAGGGTGGAAGCAGCAAATGGACGGAATGCGCGGGTATTTCTCGCGCTTCCCGGAGGCACTTGCACAGAAAAAAGTGCTGGCCCTGACCGAACAGTTCGGCTTTGCGCTGGGTACGGCCTGCGAACCCGAAGCCGAATCCAATGACGAACGGTACGAGGTCCTGTCAGCAGTCGCTGAAGCACTTGATGCAGTATGGTTCACCCCCTCGTCCATGCGCGATTCAAACGGAAGGATTTTGTATGGCGCACACGCGCCAGTGCCAGACCCGCAGGCCATGTGGCCGAAATATACGCCAACGCTGGCAGACCAGGGCCCAGCTTACGGCAACGCGCTGGAACTGAAGCAACGTGTATTCAGCGAACTTGCCACGCTCGGCTTTGAACCGGCCAATTCCTTACCCCTACCCGACCTGGACGCCACTTTGCGCGATGCGCACACGCTATGCAGGCGCTTGATGGCATTGCAAGCCGTTTTTGCCTGGGCGGCCGCGCCTGTACGCCTGGCGTCAACCGCACAACTGCAAGGCTATATCGAACGAAACGACTTGCGCGCCGCGATGACGGACAGTGAACTGGCATTGATCGACCTGCCGCGCGAAGAGTCCCAAGCGCTACATGGCCAAACGGTCGGCTGGCGGCTGGAGAATATGTGGGCGCTGGCCTGGATCGCAGGATTTGCAAGGGTGCCGACATTGGAGGCCGGCCAAATCTCCGATGAAGTCATCGAGGCGATGTTGTTTGATTTCCTGCCTGCCTGGGATGGCAACATCGCCGACTTCGCGGCGCGTGCTTCAATGCGCGCGACCGGCGAAGTCATCTTCATGGAATACAAGTTCTACTGCGCTCATAACGCCGTCAGGAGCGCGCAAATGGGCCACGCGACCGTACCTGAAGGCTTCGACCCGATAGCGCACGGCGGGGCCGTTCATGAGCGCCGCCACTCCTTTACATGGGCATTGGCGCAAGACGATGACTGGGACGATACTGACCTGAGCACCTAACAGTGACGCAGGATCTTTAAAGGGTCAGCTTGGTCTCGAACTTGGAGCAGTTCATCGCGAACAGGCTTTTGACGTTAATGACATTGTGGTGCGAGGTGAAGACGCGGCGCGTGAAGGCGCTGTATTCCTCCATCGACTCCACCGTGACGATCAGGTGGAAGTCGAACTCGCCGGCCACCTCGTAGCAGGACATCACCTCGGGCTCGGAACGCATGCGGTGTTCGAACTGCTTGAGGATGTCGGTGTTCTGCTTCTCCAGTTCCACCGATACGAACACCGTCAGTGGGCGACCCGCCAATGCGCGGTCGACCAGCGCCACGGCCTTCACCAGCACGCCATCGGCACGCAACCGTTCAATGCGGCGCTGGCACGTCGCAACCGATGAATGCACGCGCTCCGCAATCTCGCGCAGCGGCGTGCTGGCATCTTCTTGCAGGATGTTGAGGATGCCCCGGTCGATCCGGTCCAGCTCCCTCATGCGAGGTGCCGCAATGGGTGCGCCCAGGCCGGCCAGCATGGTTCGAAGAAACGCTCCACCATGGCCGGCGTGACTTCGGCCAGCGTCGCAGGATTCCACTTCGGATGGTTGTCCTTGTCGATCACCAGCGCGCGCACGCCTTCGAAGATCTCGCCGTGTTCGAAGTTGCGGCGCACCAGGTTGCGTTCCATGCGCAGGCAATCGGACACGCCCAGCGCAGCGCCGCGCTTCAGCAGTTCATGCGTCACGCTCATCATCAATGGTGAGCGCAGCTCCATTGCCTTCAGCGATTTCTGCGCGAAGGGCGTGCTGTCGCTGCGCAGCGATTCCATGATGGCCGGCACCGAGCCTGCCGAGAAATGCTTGTCGATCAGGGCGCGCTGCGCTTCCAGTTCGCTGTCGCCGGCGAAGGCGTTATGCGGGCCGGCGAAAACGGCAATCGCATCGCGCAGCGACTTGCCGGGCGTGGATTCAAGCAGCGCGGCCAGGCCGGCCAGTTCGGTCTCCGGCACGAAGTAGTCGGCCAGGTCCAGGTAGAGCGCATCGGCGGCGCCGACCGTCAGGCCGGTCAAGCCGAGCCACATGCCGAGCTGCCCCGGTGCATGCGACAGGAAATGGCTGCCGCCCACGTCCGGGAACAGGCCGATATTCACTTCCGGCATCGCCATCCTGGTGCGGCCGGTCACGATGCGCACGCCGCAGTCAGGCCCGCCCTGGGCGATGCCCATGCCGCCGCCCATGACCACGCCATCCATCAGCGCTACGTAGGGCTTGGGGTAGAAATGGATTAAATGGTTTAGCGCATATTCCTCGGTGAAGAAGTCTTCCAGCAGCGCGCTGTCGCCCTGTGTATTCGCGCGGCCGACATCGTAAAAGAAGCGGATATCGCCGCCGGCGCACAGCGCACGCTCGCTGGTGCTGCGCACGACAACCGCCGCCACGGACGCATCGTCGCGCCATGCCAGGAGCGCTTGCGTCATCGCGCGCACCATGTCGAGGGACAGTGAATTGAGGGCTTTGGGACGGTCCAGCGTGATGAAGCCGGTGCCGTTGGAGATGTGGGTTTGGACGTGTTCGCTCATGCAAATATTTTAACGCACACTGGTCGCAAAAAAGGGCGCCAATTGCGCCCTTTGGTGTGCTGCACGGCCAGTCCTTTACATGGCGGTGGGTGGTGCCTCGTACGTATCCGGGAAATGCTTGATGGCCGCATGATTGTGGTTCTGCACACGGTCTTTGTATTTCATGACCTGGCGATCCAGTTTATCAATCAGGGTGTCGATGGCGGCGTAGAGATCTTGCGACA
>Ga0102592_1002277_pt1 | contig 17384 bp, 12 predicted proteins | sample AraplaCol_mMF_r2_FD_76861 | JGI IMG/M metagenome (GOLD analysis project Ga0102592, IMG submission 76861) | Arabidopsis root microbial communities from North Carolina, USA - plate scrape MF_Col_mMF_r2 (SPADES assembly) (version 2) | ecosystem: Host-associated > Plants > Roots > Endosphere...
CGATCGGCTTCAAGCGCTACAACAAGGGCACCGGCAAGGAAGTCACCTGGGACAATATCGTCAAAGGCTACGAGTATTCAGATGGCGAGTACGTCGTTCTCAGCGACGAAGATTTGCGGCTGGCAAATCCCAAGGCGACACAGACCATCGACATCATAGCCTTCGTGGATGCCGACTCGGTTCCGCTGACCTTCTTTGAAACGCCCTACTACCTCTCCCCCGGACGCGGTGGCGACAAGGTCTATGCCTTGCTGCGCGAAACGCTGAGCAAAGCCGGCAGGATTGCGATTGCGACGGTGGTGATCCGCACGCGGCAACACTTGTGCGCCCTGGTATCCGTTGGCGACGGCATCATTATGAATACGCTGCGTTATGCGACCGAAATTCGCAACCCCGAAGACCTCAAGCTGCCGGGCCATTCCGGCATCACCGACAAGGAGCTGAAGATGGCCCTGTCGCTGGTTGAGGAAATGAGCGAGAAGTGGAACCCCAAGGGATACCACGACACCTACCGCGAAGACGTGCTCAAGCTGGTCGAGAAGAAAGTCAAAGCCGGCCAGACCCACACGCTGACCGAGCCGACCGGCGAAGCACCGGTGCCGAAAGCCAGCAACGTGGTCGACCTGGTCGCCTTGCTGAAGCAAAGCCTGGGATCGAAAGGCCGCTCCGCAGCCGCCGCTACCGAGGAGGAAGAGGACGAGGAAGAAGCAGCGCCACGCGCACCGCGCGCGCGCCGCAGCACCAGCACCGGCGCCAGCAAGGCCCGCAGCACCAGTTCCTCGCGCTCCACATCGTCGGCCAAGCCCGCCGCCAAACGCACCAGCACAGCCAAGAGCTCCGCCAAGTCCACCAGCACACGCCGCAAGGCCGCCTAGCCTATCCTACCGCGCCGATTGCCTTCATCGCCGGCGCCAGGCCGACAGCGGCTTTCGCATAATCGGCCCACGGCGCATTGCCGACATCCAGCCGCGTATGCGCCGTCGCCACGGTCCAATGATCGCCGCCGCGCAAGCCGGCCAGTTCGTCCCAGCCGACGGGCACTGATATGCCGAGCCCCGGCCGCGCGCGGGCAGACCACGCGGCGACGGTCGTCGCGCCGCGTCCATTCCGCAAGTAATCGATGAAGATCTTTCCGACCCGGTTTTTCGGCCCGCTTTTGACCGCAAACCTGTCCGGCAGCGTCGCCGCCATATGCTCCACCACCTGCTTGCTGAATGCTTTCACCGTGTCCCAGTCATAGTATGGCTTGATCGGCACCACCACATGCAACCCCTTGCCTCCACTGGTCTTGAGGAAGCACGGCAGCCCCAATTCATCCAGGAAGGCGTGCACCAGCTGCGCCGCTTCTTGCATCTGCGCCCATTCCACCCCACTGCCTGGGTCGAGGTCGAACAGGATGCGGTTTGGCTTCTCGTAGGTGCGGCCGGATGCATTCTGCGTGTGGAATTCAATCACATTGAACTGGGCCGCCGCCAGCAGGGCCTGGGTGGTGGCCACTTCCAGCATCGGCGGATGATCGGGGTCAAGCTCGCGCGGAAACTCCTTCAATCCTTTCAGCTTACTGACATCGGCGTGCTTCTGGAAGAACAGCTCGGCGCCAACGCCTTCCGGCGCGCGCAGCAGCGCCACGGGACGGCCCCTGGTGTGCTCCAGCATCAGATCGGCGACCAGGGCGTAATAGCGCACCACGTCGATCTTCTTCATGCCGCTGGCCGGGTCGACCAGCCGGTCCGGATTGGTGACCTTGAGTGAGGCGGGCAGTTTGCTATGCACGGTTTCCTCCTCCACATGAGCCGCCACTTCGCGGCTGATTTCGCCGGCTTTCTTATCCTTGCGCAGGCCCTGGAAGACGGAATGACGGATTGAACCGCCGCGCGTCCATTCGCCGAAGCTGACTTCCGCCACCAGTTGCGGCTTGACCCAATGCGCCTTGCGGGCAATGGCTTTGCTGGCCGCAAACGGACTCGCGTCGGCCTTCAGGCGCTTCAGTTTATCCGCAAGGTCGCGCAGGGTCTTGTCATTGAATCCGGTACCGACGTTGCCGGCGTAATGCAGCTCGCCATCCTTGCCGTAGACGCCGAGCAGCAGCGAACCGATGCCCGTGCGGCTTCCCTGCGGGTCAGTGTAGCCGCCAATGACGAACTCCTGGCGCTGGGCGCATTTGAGCTTGATCCAGTCACGCGAGCGGCGTTCGGTGTAGGTGGAGTCGCGGCGTTTGCCGATGACGCCTTCAAGGCCCATCTTGCAGGCGGCGGCCAGCATTTCGTCGGGAGAAGCCTGCAGGATGGCGCTCAGGCGCACCGTGTCGCCCTTGACCTTGGCCATCGCAGCTTCGAGCCTGAGGCGGCGCTCCTCAAGCGGCAGCTCACGCAAGTCCTCACCGTCAAGGTAAGGTACGTCGAACAGGAAGTAGACGATGTCTTTTGTCCGCTGGCCATCGAAGGCTTGCTGCAGCAGGCCGAAATCGGGTCGTCCTTCTTCGTTGTGGACCACGATTTCGCCGTCGTACCAGCCATCCGGCAGCCTGGCCTTGGCCAGCGCCGCGCGCAAGGGTTCGAGCTTGTGCGTCCAGTCGTTGCGGTTGCGGGTGTGCAGGGTGATGTCCCCGTCTTCGATGCGGGCCAGCAGGCGGTAGCCATCGTATTTGACCTCGAACAGCCAGTCGTCCGGCGTTGCAGGCGGGCCATCGACCAGGGTCGCCAGCTCGGGTTCCAGTTCCTTGGGCAAGCGTTTGACGCGCGGGGCTGCAGGCTTTTCCGCAACCGGTACGGCCGCCGCCGGGCCAAGCGACTTGACGCTGTCCGGCATTTCGTCCACTACGCTGAACTCCGCGGCCGGGCGGACGTATTCATCCTTTTCCTTAATCAGCAGCCAGGGCTCCTTGTCTTCACCCTTGCCGCGCATGCGCACCAGTGCCCAGCGGCCGTGCATCTTGTGGCCGTGAAGGTTGAACACCAGCTTGCCCGCCCGGTAGCCCTTGCGCGGGTCGTCGACCGGCTCCCAGGTGCCGCGGTCCCAGATGATGACCTTTCCCGCGCCGTACTGCTTCTCCGGAATCGTGCCTTCGAACTCGTTATAGGAAATCGGATGGTCCTCGACGTGCACCGCCATGCGCTTGTCATGGGTGTCGTAGCTGGGGCCTTTCGGCACCGCCCAACTCTTCATGGTGCCGTCGAGCTCCAGGCGGAAGTCGTAGTGCAGGCGACGCGCCCAATGTTTCTGGATAACGAAGGCCAGCCGCCCCCGTCCCGGCTGGCCTCCCCCTGCGGGTTCCGGCGTAATGCTGAAATCCCGCTTCGCCTTGTAAGTCTTTAGTGCGTCCGTCATAGGAACACTGTACGGGCAGCGCTGCGCCGGCACGGTTATCTGCCGCACTTTGTAAGCAGTTTTGGCAGATGTAACCATGTGTAAAGACCGTCAACTAGCGCGACTTTGGCATCGTTTTTAGGCTCAGTGACACGGCAATAGTGCATGACACCCTGAACGATTTACCCAATTCTCTCCGAGGAGCTTGACCATGAAGAAGACCATCGCCACCCTGATCGCCGGCCTGTTCGCAACCGCTGCCTTCGCCCAAGCCCCGGCTGCCGGCGGCCACGCAGCCAAGCCTGCCGCTGCCCCGATGCCTGCTGCTACCGCAGCCGCACCGGCAACGCCAGCAACTCCAGCTGTTCCAGCTACCCCGGCGGTTCCTGCTGAAAAAGGCAGCAAGGCGACTCCTGCAACTCCTGCTACCCCAGCCGTAGCTGCTACCCCAGCCTCCTCGGCCACCGCTGCTGCGCCAGCCGCATCGCATGAACACTCCAGCGCCACCAAGGAAGTGAAAAAGACCAAGCACTCCAAAAAAACCGCTGCATCCAAAGAAGTAGCCGCTGCCAAGGAAGCCGCGCCGGCTAAGTAATCCAGACCGCCGATTCCCCAGCCGCCAGCGCGCCTCCCGAATCCGCCTCCAAACCGGAATGGCGCGCTGGCCGAGCGGGGACCAATCGCGGCATCTTTCTCCCGGCCTGGCAGGCTTCTCCGCTGACCAGGCGGGCTTTTTTTTGCCTCTACCCAGCTGGGCACCGTCTCATTGGCTTTCGTTGACAACCGAAACGGACAATCCTTTGAGGCCTCGCACTAGTGCCCGTTTTGGTTTCAATCTTGGCGATTCGATCTGCACCAATTCCTTCATGGAAGAACGGAAAGTTGGTAAACCCATTCGTACCCACTGGAATTGCATGGTGGAGCATCCCCATCCGAACTTCCGGTAACTATCGAGACTTCTTTTCCTGCGGCGAGCGCCGTCAGTGCAATTGCCAACATTTGCTTCCGTTGAGTAGAAACATTGTCTCCTTCGCTAATGAGGAAAAACGGTGATGGACCGCATCCATGCCACGAAGCTCCCTGAAACCTTATTAGCGTTTGGTTTCCATGAACCACTTTAATCTCAGCAATCTTGTCTTTCTGGGACCAAGCGTATGCGTTTGAAGTGAAAAGGGATGTTGCTAACGCATAGCAATAGAACGCGTTTCTCAATTTCAATACTCCCATTGTTGGCTAACGTTTAACCTGAGATAACTGGCGCGCACTGCGCGTCCAGATAATTGGAGGGTGGGATGAAGCGCTACGCGAACGAAGAGATGCCGACCGCCCAGATTCAAAACGTGGCCTAGCCCCATCCGAAGATCATTTAAAATAGCACAAGATGTTATCGTAATTCGTCAGCCTTTGTCTGGCATTCCCCCGTTTAGACGGACACTTCCGAAAGGTATGATGTCACCTACGGAGGTTTTGTATGAAGCGGGAACGCAGGAATTTCACAGAAGAGTTTAAACGAGAAGCGGTCAAGTTGGTCGGCCAGCCTGGAGCCACCAGGGCTGGCATAGCTCGTGACCTTGGCATTGGTCCAAATCTGCTTGGCCGGTGGTGTCGTGACGCTGCTGGCACCAGTAAGTCGAGCCCTGCTAGCGCTGAGAAGGTGTCGCTGGACGAATACGAACGCATGCGTCGTGAGCTGGCCAAGGTAAAGACGGAGCGAGACATATTAAAAAAAGCGCTCGGGTACTTCGCTGCCGAGCCCAAGTGAAGTATGCCTTTATCGCCCGCCATCGGGCAGTCTGGCCAACCCGAACCATGTGCCGTCTACTTGGCGTTTCAGCTAGTGGCTTCTACGATTGGCTTGAGCGGGCGCCGAGCAAGCGTGAAAGGGAAAATCAGCGGCTACTGCACGCAATTCGCGTCAGCCACGAAGCAAGCGATAGCACCTATGGCTCGCCACGTGTTGTGCGCGACCTTTGGGACCAAGGGGAAACCTGCAGTGAAAATCGGGTCGCCAGGCTAATGCAGAAGGCTGGCATTAAGGCACGCCATCGGCGCCGCCGGCATCCAGGGCAAGTAGTTGAGGAAGTTCACGCAATCGCGCCGAATCTGCTGGATCGCCAGTTTGAAGCCAGCGCGCCAGACCAGAAATGGGCGGCGGACTTTACGTACGTTTGGACTGGAGAAGGCTGGCTCTTTGTGGCCGTCGTTCTCGACCTCTATTCGCGCCGTGTGGTCGGCTGGTCAATGCAGCCGACCATGACCTCGCAGCTAGTCATGGACGCGCTGCTGATGGCGGTGTTTCGGCGCGGCCGGCCAAGGGAAGTGCTGCATCACTCCGATCAGGGCTCTCAATACACCAGCGAGAATTTTCAGAAGCTGCTTGAGGCTCATGGCATCGTATGCAGTATGAGCCGCAGGGGAAATTGCTGGGACAACGCTGCGATGGAGAGCTTCTTTTCGACCCTGAAGATCGAACGGCTAAACAGGAAGCACTACCGGACTCGCGACGCCTTGCGCGCCGACGTATTCGATTACATTGAAAGGTTCTACAACCCGAAACGCAGACACTCAACACTGGGCTACGTCAGCCCGGTACAATTCGAAGCCCTTACACTTAAATGCGCCTAAGCGGAGTGTCCGTGGAATCAGGGGAATGCCACACCAATCCACGCTTCTAGTACGGGCTCGTACTCTTGAGGATCCACTGTCCAGAAGAGACCGTCCGCGTAGCCACACCATCCATGGTCCTCCCAATTTGCCAACAATTGTTCAGGGAGCTTTCCTCGAAAGCGTTCGATACTCTGCGCCGGGACGCCACGCTTGTGCATGGCAGGCCCCATTTTTTCAAGAAAAAACTCGAAGTATTCGTCCGTCACTTTAGAAATCAGAAAGCGTAGGCGATGTCATCACTTCCAATGGGGCGAGTTGAGCAAGAAGAACCAAGTGCTCGACGGCTTTTACTTTTTGAAGATGCGGCAGTTCCGATGGGCCTCCCAGCGCCAGCGCAGGAACGAAACCATACATTTCATCGTGCTTCAACTGGCCTAACTTCTTCAACGCTGGCGAGAACATTTCAGCAAAGTCGTTGTCCTTTCGTTTCCGCATCCCGAAAAAAACTCGCATACCAAACTCTAGCTCATGCTCCTGAAAAGCTGGTTCGGTAGGAAAGCAGTACGATCCTGGCGCAAATAACGTCAGCGTGTTGCCTGTACGTTCACCCCAGAAGTAGAGCTCACCGAAGGCACTCCGCGCAATGACGTGATACGCATCCCTTTCCATGAAGGGCGTCTCACCAATCCATGCCTCGAGAACAGGCTCGTACTCTTGCGGATCAACGGTCCAGAATAAACCCTCTGCATAACCACACCAGCCATGTTCTTCCCAATACGCCAGCAATTGATCAGGGAGTTTTCCTCGAAAGCGAGCAATGCTTGATGGTGGAACATGGCGCTTATTCATCACCGGCCCCATTTTCTCAAGGAAGTACTCAAAGTCTTCATCCATAATTTGTTCCCTTATTTGCATCGTTCGAGCTTTACATTCATTTTGGCAACGGTGCGTTGCGAGATGGGGATTTCTTTTGCTGCGTCATCAAGTGTTCCAACTCGGCTACGCCATTGAGAACCGATGCGCGAGTTAATATTGCGATCACCGAAATCGCTGATAACATCCCGTCCAGCTACGACCATGTCGGGGTTATGCAAGGCCGCCAACGCCTTCATTCTAGTTGCTGCTTCTTGCATGGCCTTAGTTTCAGCGTCTCGCACCGACAATCCAACTTTGCGGAATTGCATGGTAAGTGCTTCCACAAGTTTCCTTTCGTACCCCTCACGAGCCTGTTTCGCCACCTTGGGATCACGAATTGCATCTTTTGCTGTGAACGCCTTGCGGCCGTCCAGATATTCCTCAACAGTCATTGCGTTCAAACCCGCTTCCTGCCCCGCGAGTTGGCGATCAAACTCGGGAAGGCTTCCTTGTGGCAGGTCGTTCGGCTTGAAACACGGAACCTTCTTTTGCGGCATTCCTGCCGGGCGTGGTTCTGGCTCCTCAGTTGGACGTTTTCGTTTCGGCGGCGCAGGCGCAGGCTCCTCCAGAGCGCTCGCTGCATTTTTGCGGCGGGATTGTAAGGCCGGATGCCGGCTTAGCCTCTCTTCATTTTCCTCGATCCAGCGTGCCACTTTTGGTCCCAGGCGCGGGCTCTCACGGACTTCTTTCAACGCCAGGGCTTTGTTGCCCTTTCCGCGCGAGAAGTAGGCCATCAGCGCCATCAGGATGGCCATGATCATGATCACGTGGCCGTTGGCGAACTCAAAGGCTGCGTGGCGTACGTTTCCTTGTTCGGGTCCGGCTAACGCGTAACTGCAGGTTCGCTCATCTCGCGGCAGCGGGCCCCAGGCTTCACGGAAACCGCGTCCATAATGCTCCATGGCTTCGGGAATTGCCGTCACCATGCCTTCAATCAGCGATTTCAGTCCCAAGAGCGCCATTACCCAGGCGCCGACCTGTGAGCCCACCGCCGCGCCGGCGGCAGCACCCGGCAAAGCTCCGACTCCACCAAAGAACGCGCCGCCGACAGCGCCGAACGTGGCGCCGGCGACAACCGAGCCGCCGTAATACAGGGCCATGTCCTTACAGACTTCGATGAGAATGTGCCAGATGGACGAAAGGTCGATGCCTGACAGTTGCTGGGCAATGATCCTTCTGGCCATGTCACCCGACTGCTCCAGCGCGCGCTGTACGCGCTCGACGCGTGAGCTCTGGCTTGCGAAATTGCCGATGCCGAATGGGGGCGCGGGGCTGATGGCCCGTCCCAAGCTGTCGAAAACCGAACCCGTGCCATGGCCCTTGCTGGCCTGGCGCTCCCGTTTTTCAAGTTCAGACCATATGTGCGACGATTGGTTAAGCAAATTGCTGCCCTCTGGCGTTGCTCAATTGGAAAAACCGGTAGGATAGCAAAATAATTAAATTTTCGATAAGTTCTACAGTGCGGGCCAATTCATGAAATTTCTGCTTCTTGCCGCCGCAGGTCTGCTGCTTGCGCCGGCCCAGGCTTCACAACAATTCCATGTACCCTCCGCGCCGGGGATCTCGCTGGCGGTAACGGAAGTCGGCCAGCATCGCGGCAAGCGCCCTATCCTGCTGGTGCATGGAGCGCGGGTTAGTTCCAAGGCTTCGTTCGACCTGCCAGTGGCCGGCGGCTCGCTGGCGGCGGATCTGGCGGCGCGCGGTTTCGATGTCTATACGCTCGACGTACGGGGCTACGGCGCCTCCACGCGCCTGCCTGGAATGGATGCGGCGCCGACGACCAGCGCTGCATTGGTTCGCACCAACGCAGCAGTCGAGGATGTCGATGCGGCGATCGATTTTGTGCGCCAGCGCAGCGGCGGCGCCAAGGTGGCGCTGTTTGGTTGGGCCACTGGCGGCCAGTGGGCCGGCCATTATGCGACCCTGCACTCGCCAAAGCTTAGCGCCGTCGTCATGCTGAACAGCCTCTATCGCGGCGCCTCGCCGCATCCACTGATCGGACGCGGAACGGGAATGGAGGACAAGGAGCACCCTGGCGCCTTCAACCGCGCGGCGTGCGGCAACTACCGCATGTCCGATGCCGCATCGACCTTGGGTGCCTGGGACCGCACGCTGGGCGAAGACAAGGACAGTGCGCGCGATCCCGCCGTGGCGCAAGCCTACGTCGAGGCGGCGCTGGACAGCGACGACACCAGCCGGCAGCGCGAGCCGCGCAGCTTCCGTGCACCGTGCGGCGCGATGGAGGATAGCTTCTACCTGGCGACCGGGCGCCAGTTGTGGGATGCCTCGCTGATTACGGCGCCGGTGCTGGCCATCGCCGGCGAAAAGGATTTCTGGTCGCGGCCGGAAGACATGCAAAACCTGCAGGCAGACCTGGTGCATGCGGCAGCCGTTCGCATGGTGCGCATACCTGGCGCCACACACTTCCTGCACCTGGAGCGGCCGGCGCGCGGCCGCGCGCAACTCATCGATGAAGTGGATCGCTTCGTGCCGAGATAAGGCTTGAGCACCGCCACAGAAATGCTACTCTGGTTGGTGATCCTTCACGCGGGAGGCCGTCATGCTTAGATTTTTCAGCAAGCTTGCAGCATTGCTTCTTTTCGCTGGCGCCGCCATGGCGCAGACCACGCCGCAAGCGATCGGGGTGGTAGTCATGCACGGCAAAGGCGGCTTGCCGACGAGGCATGTGGCGGAACTGGCATCGGGCCTGGAGGCCAAGGGGCACCAGGTCGCCAACATCGAAATGCCCTGGTCCGGCAACAGGAACTACGACGTCAACACGGCGGCGGCGGAAGCGGAAATCGATGCGGCATTGACCGATCTTCGGGCCAAGGGCGCGCGCCGCCTGTTTGTGGTCGGACATAGCCAGGGCGGCACGTTCGCGCTGTATTACGGCAGCAAGCACGCGGTGGACGGAGTCATTTCCATCGCGCCGGCCGGCAGCACGGTGAGCCAGGCGATCCGGGAAAAACTTGGCGACTCGCGGGAAGAGGCGCGCAAGCTGGTCGCCGCAGGCAAAGGAGGCGAGATCGCCAGGCTGATGGACTTTGAGGGTGGCAAGGGAACGTACACCATCGCCTGCAAGCCGGACAACTACCTGACATGGTTCGATCCCGATGGCGCCATGAACCTGACAAAATCGATCCGCAGCATGCGGCCTGAAACGCCGGTACTGCTGGTGGTGCCGAAGAACGATTATCCGGGCCTGCTGAAGGCGAAACAAGCCAACTTCGATGCCCTGCCCCGCAATCCACGCACCAGGCTATATGAGCCGGACGCCACACATGCAGGCGCCCCCACCGCCTCGCGCGATGAAGTCTCGCGCTGGATGATGGAAGTGACGAACTAGCCGGCGTTGGCGGCGACAGGTTCGGGAGGCGCCCAATTCTGCACCAGGGCGTCTTCGAACTCCTGTGCGGGCAAGGGGCGCGAGAACAGGTAGCCCTGCACTTCGTCACAGCCGGAATCCTTGAGGAAGGCCAGTTGTTCCGCGGTTTCCACGCCTTCGGCGATCACCTTGTGGTTCAGTTGCTGGGCGATGCTGATGATGGTGCTGGCAATTGCGCAGTCATTGGTATCGACCGGAATGCCGGTGGTGAAGGAGCGGTCGATCTTCAGCGTGTCGATCGGGAAGCGCTTCAGGTAGGACAGGCTGGAATAGCCGGTGCCGAAATCGTCCAGCGACAGCGTGATGCCGGCAGCTGTCAGGCGGTCCATGATGCCGATCACGCGCTCGATATTGTGCATCAGCGTGGATTCGGTGATTTCCAGTTCCAGCCACGAGGGCTCGAGGCCGTAGCGCCGCAGCGTGTCCATCACGCGGCCCGGCAGAGCGGACGTGAACTCGCGCGCCGACACATTGACCGCCAGGCGCACCGGCGGCAAGCCCTTTTCCTTCCATGCCTGCGCCTGTGCGCATGCAGCCTCCAGCACCCACTCGCCGACCTGCACCACCAGGCCGGTTGCTTCGGCCAGAGGAATGAATTCGGCCGGCGGCACCAGGCCGCGCTCGGGGTGCTTCCAGCGCACCAGCGCTTCGGCGCCGATGATCTTGCCGGTGCTGATTTCAAACTTGGGCTGGTAGTGCAGCAGCAATTGTCCGTTGCCCAGCGCCTGGCGCAAGCCGGATTCGATGCGCATGCGTTCCTGCATGCCCTTGTTCATGTCCTGGCTGTAGAAGGCGATATGCTCGCCGTCCGTCGAGGCATTTTGCTTGGCGCGGTACATGGCGATATCGGCCAGGCGCAGCAGGGTTTCTGCGTCGTTGCCGTCCTGCGGGAACACGCTGATGCCGATCGAGGCGCTGACGCGCAGGTCGTGGCCATCGATCAGGAACGGTTCGTTGAGCGCCGCCAGCAGCTTGTTGGCCACCATGCTGGCTTCGTAGTGCTGGTGGATGTCGAACAGGCCGACCGCGAATTCATCGCCGGACAGGCGCGCCACCACATCCTGGTCGCGCAGGGCGAGGCGGAAGCGCTGCGATATCTCGCGCAGCAGCGCATCGCCGACGGCGCGGCCCAGGGTGTCGTTAATCAGCTTGAAGCGGTTCAGGTCGATGAACATGACGCAGCCGTGCGCCCTGGTGCGCTGGGCTACGATGATGGCCTGGTCCACCAGTTTGGTCAGCAGCGAGCGGTTCGGCAGGCTGGTCAGGTCGTCGTAATACGCCAGGTGGTGGATGCGTTCCTCCGCCTGCTTGCGCTCCGTGATATCGGTCAGGTAGGCGATCAGGCCGATCGAGCGGTCTTCCATATCGCATAGCTGCGACAGCGACAGGCTGGCCCAGAATACTTCGCCGTTCTTTTTCTTGCGGCGCACTTCCATCAGGCGGCCGCCCTGCTCCAGGAATTCGTCGCCCAGGTCTTCGTCTTCGTCGTCGTAGAGGAAGATGATGTTGCGGCCCACCGCTTCCACCGCAGAATAGCCAAAGAGGCGTTCGGCGCCCTTGTTCCAGCTGGTGATGAAACCGTTCAGGTCCATGGTCAGCACCGACTCGTGGATCTGGTCCAGGATCTGCGACTGGTGCTGCAGGCGCGCTTCCACCTGCACGTAGGCGTGGGTGGTGCGCTGCGCCACGGAGTGCACTTGCAGCACGCTGCCGGCCAGGCCGGCCAGGCTGGCGAGGTTCTGCCTGGTGCTGTCGGTATAGTTCTCCAGCCCCGAAACTTCGAAGCGGCCGAAATAATGATCGTCGAACTGGATCAGCTGCGACAGGCCGCTCTCCCAGCCCGGCAAGCCGGTGGCCGGCGTCATGTCGCGCGGTACGTAGCGGCCATGCGGGCTGCCTGTCACTTCGCGCGCGATGCGGCCAAGCTCCTCCACCAGCGCCGGTCCGCGCAGGCGCAGCACGGCATCGCACACGGCGGCGCTGCTGGCAAGGAAATTGGCAACCGGTTGCACGGGCATGCTTACACGTTCCTGCTGACCTGCAGTGCCCAATGGTAGGCCTGCAACAGGCTGCGCCAGTAGGTTTCGTTGTCGATGCCGACGTCGCGCAGCGCGCTCGCTTGCGGTTCGTGCATTTCCACCAGCGCCAGCATTTCTCCCAGTTCGCCGGTGCGGTCCAGCAGGGCCGCGACCACGTCCAGGTCCAGGTTCAGGGCCGAGACGATGTCGGTCATCGGCATCGCCAGCAGGACATCGAGCAGCGAGAACACGCCGACCAGGAAAGCCATGTCCTGTTCATCGCGCTCGCCGTCACGCAGCTTGCACAGGGCTTCCATCTGAGCGGCGCGCAGGGCGGCCAGCGGCAACAGGGCATTGGCAGGTCCATCGGCTTGCTGGCGCGCGTACAGCAGCAGCTGCAGCCAGCGCTGCAGCTGTCGGCGGCCCAGCAGGTTGATGGCCTGGCCGAAGTTGTGGATCGGGTTGCTGTTCGGCGCAAAGGCGGCGGAGTTCACCAGCTTGAGCAACTGGAAGGACAGCGCCGGGTCTTGCTTGAGCAGCGCTTCCAGCTCGCGCGAATCGGCGTCCTGGGCCAGCAGGCCAAGCAGGGCAAGCAGGCGCTTGCGGGTGGTGCCGTCGCCCTGCCCTGCATCATGTTCCTGCGCGCGCGGCAGCTCGCCGCGGAACAGGGTGAAGCCGGCTTTGCGGCATTCATGGGCGCGGACAGCATCGGCATTACGGGCCAGGTGCGGGCCGGGCAGCGTCATCATCGCCAGCGCGCCTGGCAGCGCATCGGCGCAATCGACATCGAGGCCGCGGATGCCTGCTTGCGCAGATGCGACGCCTGCGTCGCCATCGGCCAGCAAGCGCAGGCCGCGCTCGGCGAGCTGCTTGCAGCGCTTTTGCACGGTGCCGTCGGCCAGCAGCGCGGCGGGTACGGTAAAGACGATGCGCTCAAGCGGCAGGCCATCGAGCTGGCTGGGGTCAAGCAGGAGCGGATCGGCGAGGGGAATGTAGTAGTCGAGCGAACCCAGTTCTTCGGATTCGGGGCAGCACAGGAGCGCTTGCAGGTCGCTCAGCGAAGCCGCTGCCGGCAATTGAAACGCCAGTCCCGCCCAGTGGTTCTGGGTATCCAGGACAGGCTTGATTCCCACCAGCGGAAACGAATTCGGATCTGACGCAAACATCGGAATCTCGGTGTGGCAACACTAACAATGGTAAATGGTCTATTGATGTAAAGCAACCATTGAGCGCGCTCGGACACCCTGTGTTACAAGACTCGGGGAATATAACAGAAATTGCCCAAAAGTCAGCTTTGCAGTGGTAGAGGAGATAACCAAATTGTCGGTTTTGTACCAGTAACGATACATTACTGATTATTTTAGCAATTCTTACTTCTCGAATTGTGCGTGCTGGACCGCAAACTTGATCAATTCTGCCTGTCCTTCGATGCCAAGCTTGCGTTTTATGTTAAGACGGTGGGTTTCCACCGTGCGCACGCTGAGGTCCAGTTCGCGCGCAATATGCTTGTTGGATTCGCCATTGGCGAGGTGGCGCAGCACTTCCGCTTCGCGGGTGGTGAGCTGGTTATCCTGCGTCATCGGCTTGGCCAGTTGCTGCGCCAGGTTGGCGCTGTAGTAGATGCCGCCGGCCATGACCGTTTCGATGGCGACCACGATATCCTTGCCCGGCGCGTCCTTCAGCACGTAGCCGCGGGCGCCGGCCTGGATGGCCTGGGTCACGTATTCCAGCTTGTCATGCATCGACAGGATCAGCACCGCAATGGCGGGGAACTGGCGCTTGAACAGGGCGGTGGCTTCGATGCCGTTGGTGCCGCGCATATTGATGTCCATCAGGACCAGGTCGGGGCTGTGCTGGCGCGCAGCTTCCAGCGCTTCGGCCGCGCTGCCTGCCTCGCCGACGACTTCGAATTGCGCCATCGCTTCCAGCCGCGCGCGCAAGCCGTCGCGCACAAGGGGGTGGTCATCTACCAACAGTATCCGGGTCATTGCTTGCCTTTGTTGTCTACACGCGCCAGCACAATGGTGCCGGCTGGCGAGGATTCGATGCGGAACTGGCCGCCGATCGCTTCCATGCGCTCCATCATATTCCGTAATCCGATGCCGCGCTTCGGATGGCCGGCGATGCCCTCTGCATCGAAGCCGCTGCCATTGTCGGCAATGCGCAGCGTCACGCCTTCGGCATCGCCCTCAAGTTCGATCCTGATGCTGGTGGCGGCTGCATGGCGCTCGATATTGGTCAGCGCCTCCTGCGCAATGCGGAACAGCACCGTGTTCGCCACATCGGGCAGGCCGTCGGTGCAGCCGGTGGCCGCGAAAGATACTTCGACGCCGATGTGCACGCGGAATTCCGCCGCCAGGTGGTCCAGCGCGGCGGCCAGGCCCAGGTCGTCCAGGATGGCGGGACGCAGGTTGTGCGAAATGCGGCGCACCTCGCCCAGCACATTGTTCAATTGTTCCGCCGTGTGTTCGAAGGCCGCCTTGGCCTTGTCCTGCTGCGCCGGATTGCCGAGGCGGATGATGCCGGCCTCGATCTGCAGCTTGATCGACACCAGCCATTGGCTGATGCCGTCGTGCAGGTCGCGCGACAGGCGCGCCCTTTCCTCCTCCTGCGATTCGACCACGCGCTGCGCCAGCACTTTGAGCTTGGCGTCTGCCACGCGGTATTCGCGGATGTTCAGCGCCAGGCCGGAGACACCGACCGCCACCAGCGCCAGCGCCGCAATGGCGGCCATCCACAGCAGCGTATTGCGGATATTGCCGCGCTGCTGGGCGTCGACCTTGGCCAGCGCCGCGTCGACGTCGTCGAGGTAGATGCCGGTGCCCAGCATCCAGCCCCATTCCGGCAGCGGCATCACGTAGCCAAGCTTGGGGGCCGACTTGTGGGTGGAAGGCTTGACCCAGTTGTAGCGCTCCAGCCCGCCCCCTTCGCGGGCGCGCGCCAGCAGGCGCTGGATGGTGGGATTGCCTTCCTCGTCCTTCATCATGAACAGGTTCTGGCCCACCAGCTCCGGCTGGCGCGGGTGCATCAGCGAATTGCCCTGCATGTCGTAGACGAAGAAATAGCCGTCGTCGCCGAAACTCAGGGAGGACAGGATGCGCTTGGCTTCGTCGAGCGTGGCCTGGTCCGTGCGGCCCGATTTGACCAGGTGGGATATCGAGTGGTTGGCCAGCGTGACGTAGTGTTTGAGCTCCGCCTCCTTGCTGGCCAGGTAGGCCTGCTGGATGGTGTCGCGCTGCTGGCGGGCAAGCGTGGTGGCCTGGTAGCGCACCGCGATGGCGATTGCGCACAAGGCCAGGATCAGGGGCGCAATGGCCAGGAACAGGAACTTTTGCCGCAGCTTCATGCGGCGATTGTAAGCCCGCCACTACCCGCTTGTCCTACGTATTTGTACGGATCGGGTTTGCGTAGTGGTGCGCTTGTGACAGATATTCAAATCCTGAATACTGGCCATTCATCCTTGGAGGAGACCCCGATGAATCCCGTTATGAAGAAACTTGGCTGGGCAGCGATGTCCGTGCTGGGTGCCAGCGCCCTGGGCGTGATTGCCCTCAAGCGCGGCGAACCTGTCAGCGCCATCTGGCTGGTGATTGCAGCCGTTTGCGTGTACCTGATCGCGTACCGCTTCTACAGCCTGTTTATTGCCAAAAACGTCATGGGCCTGGAGGCTGACCGCCTGACCCCGGCCCATAAGTACAACGATGGCCTGGACTACGTGCCGACCAATAAGAACGTGCTGTTCGGCCACCACTTCGCCGCGATTGCCGGCGCCGGCCCGCTGGTCGGTCCCGTGCTGGCGGCGCAAATGGGCTACCTGCCCGGCATGCTGTGGATCCTGGCCGGCGTGGTATTCGCCGGCGCGGTGCAGGACTTCATGGTGCTGTTCATCTCCACCCGCCGCGACGGCCGTTCGCTCGGCGACCTGATCAAGTCCGAACTGGGCCCGATCCCGGGCAATATCGCGCTGCTGGGCACCTTCATGATCATGGTGATCATCCTGGCCGTGCTGGCGCTGATCGTGGTCAAAGCACTGGCGCACTCGCCTTGGGGCTCGTTCACCGTGATGGCGACGATCCCGATCGCGCTGTTCATGGGCGTCTACTCCCGCTACATCCGCGTGGGCCGCGTCGGCGAAGTGTCGCTGATCGGCTTCGTGCTGCTGATGCTGGCCATCTTCGGCGGCCAGTGGGTGCAGGAAAACCCTGCCCTGGCACCGATGTTCACCTTCTCCGGTACTGAACTGACCTGGATGCTGATCGGCTACGGCTTCGTCGCTTCCGTGCTGCCGGTGTGGCTGCTGCTGGCGCCACGCGACTACCTGTCCACCTTCCTGAAGATCGGCACCATCGTCGGCCTGGCGCTGGGCATCCTGATCGTGGCGCCGATGCTGCAGATGCCGTCGATCACCAAGTTCATCGACGGCACCGGTCCTGTATGGTCCGGCAACCTGTTCCCCTTCCTGTTCATTACCATCGCCTGCGGCGCCGTGTCCGGCTTCCACGCGCTGATCTCCTCCGGCACCACGCCGAAGATGATCGAGAACGAAACCCACGCCCGCTTCATCGGCTACGGCGCGATGCTGATGGAATCCTTCGTCGCCATCATGGCGCTGGTGGCCGCTTCGACCATCGAACCAGGCGTGTACTTCGCGATGAACAGCCCGGCTGCGCTGCTGGGCACCACCGCCGAATCGGCAGCTCAGGCGATTTCCCAGTGGGGCTTCTACGTCACGCCTGAAATGCTGACGCAGACTGCCAAGGACGTTGGCGAATCCACCATCATCTCCCGCGCCGGCGGCGCACCGACCCTGGCGGTGGGCATGGCGCACATCCTGTCCAACGTGGTGGGCGGCAAAGCCATGATGGCCTTCTGGTACCACTTCGCCATCCTGTTCGAAGCACTGTTCATCCTGACCGCAGTCGACGCAGGCACCCGCGCCGGCCGCTTCATGCTGCAGGACTTGCTGGGCTCCTTCTCGCCTTCGCTGAAGCGCACCGACTCCGTGTTCGCCAGCCTGCTGGCCACCGGCCTGTGCGTGGCGGCCTGGGGCTACTTCCTGTACCAGGGCGTGGTCGATCCGCTGGGCGGCATCAACACCCTGTGGCCGCTGTTCGGCATCGCCAACCAGATGCTGGCCGCGATTGCGCTGA
>Ga0102592_1002280_pt1 | contig 17308 bp, 11 predicted proteins | sample AraplaCol_mMF_r2_FD_76861 | JGI IMG/M metagenome (GOLD analysis project Ga0102592, IMG submission 76861) | Arabidopsis root microbial communities from North Carolina, USA - plate scrape MF_Col_mMF_r2 (SPADES assembly) (version 2) | ecosystem: Host-associated > Plants > Roots > Endosphere...
CGAGAGCGACTCGCGCGGCCGCCACACCACGACGCATCGCGCGCTGATCCCGCTTCCGTCCGGCGCCTGCCTGATCGACACGCCCGGCATGCGCGAACTCAAGCCGACCGGCGAGGAAGACGTCGCGGAGAATTTCAGCGACATCGAGGCGCTGGCTGAGCAATGCCGCTTCCGCGACTGCAAGCACGCGAAGGAGCCCGGCTGCGCAGTGCGCGCGGCGATCGAGGCCGGCAAGCTCGATCCGCAACGCTTCGCCAACTACCTCAAGCTCAGCGACGAAGTGGCCGGCGCGGCCAACAAGCTCGCGAACCGCCGCGCGCAGAAGGCCGAAGAGAAAGTGGTCGGCAAGGCGCTGAACAAGCGGCTGGACGAGAAGTATGGGCGGCACTAGTCACGTCTCCCCCCGCGCGTCTGCTCCCTCCCCTGCTTGCAGGGGAGGGTTGGGGAGGGGTTGCGTGCACAGCGCCAAAGCGCTTGGAACCCGGCGCTTGCGCGCCGCTTACCCCCTCCCAACCTCCCCCTGCAGGCAGGGGGAGGAGTAGAACGATGGACTCCCTGGCCCCCGACATCGCCCACCACGCCGCCCTCGACGCGCGCATGGTCGAAGCCGTGAAGGACATCCGGCTGCTCGCGCAGGTGAGCTGGCCGGCGGGGCAGGAAGTGCACTTCCTCGCCGATTACGCACGCGGCATCGTCCAGCTGCCGCATCCCGAATACCCCAGCCTCGATTTCAGCCAGGCGCGTTTCGAACTCGACGCGATCGCGAAGGCCGCCGATCCCTCGCACCCGCTCGGCATCTACCTGATCGAGTCCGCCCGCAGCTGGTCGGTCGCCGCCTCGCTGTGCGAAAACCTCGGCACGAAGGCCGTGAGCGACCTGTCGATCCAGCTGTTCGGCCGCCCCGACGAATGCCTGCCCGGCGACGGCCCGACCACGCGCGAAGCCGCGCGGCACTTCATTTCCATCGCCGACGAGCTCGACCACGAGCTGATGGCGCCGGCCGAGCACGTCACGATCTCCGCCACCGCGCTGCAACTGCAGCTGCAACGCGAGCTGGACGACTACTTCGACGCACGCGTCATCGACGTCGTGCTCGACCCGGACCTGATCGCCAAGGCCGCCGCCGGCGCCACGCGCATCCGCCTGCGCTTCGGCGCCGCCTTCAGCGATTACGACCGCCACCAGCTGCTCCAGCACGAGGCCTTCGTGCACTCGCTGACCGCGCTCAATGGCCGCCAGCAGCCCGTGCTGCCGAGCCTGGCGTTGTCCTCGCCGCGCATCACCGCCACGCAGGAAGGGCTGGCGACGTTCGCCGAACAGATCACCGGCAGCATCGACATCGGCCGCATGAAGCGCATCAGCCTGCGCATCGAGGCGGTCGCGATGGCGCTGGGCGGCGCGGATTTCATCGAGGTCTTCCGCTATTTCCTCGATGCAGGCCAGACGCCGGAGGACAGCTTCGCCTCGGCGCAGCGCGTCTTCCGCGGCGTGCCGACCACAGGCGGCTGCGCCTTCACCAAGGACATCGTCTACCTGCGCGGCCTGCTTGGCGTGCACACCTTCTTCCGCTGGGCCCTGCGCGAACGCAAGCTGCAGCTGTGCCGCTGGCTGTTCGCCGGGAAGATGACGCTGGCCGACGTGCAGCGCTTCGAGCCTCTGTTCGCCTCCGGGGTGCTCAAGCCCGCACGCTGGCTGCCACAGTGGGTCGCCCGCGCGAACGGCCTGGCCGGGATGCTGGCGTTCTCGCTGTTCGCCAACCGGATCCGGCTGGACAAGATCGTCGCCGACGGGCATGTGCCGGATCTGTAGGCGAACCTGTGCCAACTCGGCGCAAGCCCCGGGAAAGTCCCCGCGCTTCCCGCGATGGCATGCCATGTGAAGGCCATTCCGGGCACCACGGCGCGTTTCCGCCATACCGTGCCGTCCTCGGCCCTGGCGTTAAGCGGCTAGAATCACCGGCCCGTCCGTGGTTTTCGCCCTGATGTCCGAACAATCGTCGTCCAACGAACTCAAGCAAGCCGCGCTCGACTACCACCGCCTCAGCCCGCCCGGCAAGATCAAGGTCACCGCGACCAAGCCGATGGTGACCCAGCGCGACCTCGCCCTGGCGTACTCGCCCGGCGTGGCCTTCGCCTGCGAGGCGATCGTCGAGGACCCCAACCGCGCCAGCGAACTCACCGCGCGCGGCAACCTGGTGGCGGTGATCAGCAACGGCACGGCCGTGCTGGGCCTGGGCGACATCGGCCCGCTCGCCGGCAAGCCGGTGATGGAAGGCAAGGGCGTGCTGTTCCAGAAGTTCGCCGGCATCGACGTGTTCGACATCGAGATCGACGAACGCGACCCGGACAAGCTGGTCGACATCATCGCCTCGCTGGAGCCGACCTTCGGCGGCATCAACCTGGAAGACATCAAGGCACCGGAGTGCTTCATCGTCGAGCGCAAGCTGCGCGAGCGGATGAAGATCCCGGTCTTCCACGACGACCAGCACGGCACGGCGATCATCGTCGCTTCCGCGGTGCTCAACGCGCTGGAGGTGGTGGGAAAGAACATCGGCCAGATCAAGCTGGCCACTACGGGCGCGGGCGCGGCGGGCATCGCGTGCCTGGACATGCTGGTGGCGCTGGGCGTGAAGAAGGAAAACATCGTCGCGTTCGACCGCGATGGCGTGATCTACACCGGCCGCGAACACCTCGATCCGGACAAGGCGCGTTACGCGAGCGACACCAAGGCGCGCACGCTGGCCGAGATCGTCAACGGCGCCGACGTGTTCCTGGGCCTCTCGGCGGGCGGCATCCTGAAGCCGGAAATGGTCGCGACGATGGCCGACAAGCCGGTCATCCTGGCGCTCGCCAATCCCTATCCGGAAATCCTGCCGGAAGACGCCAAGGCCGTGCGTCCGGACTGCATCATCGCCACCGGCCGTTCGGACTACCCGAACCAGGTCAACAACGCGCTGTGCTTCCCGTACATCTTCCGCGGCGCGCTGGACGTGGGCGCCACCGGCATCAACGAGGCGATGAAGCTCGCCTGCGTGCGCGCCATCGCGCAGCTGGCGCGCGAGGAATCGGCGGACCTGGGCGCGGCCTACGGCGGTGAAGCGCCGGAATTCGGCCCCGAATACCTGATCCCGCGTCCGTTCGACCCGCGCCTGCTGGTGAAGCTGGCGCCGGCGGTGGCGCGTGCCGCGATGGAATCGGGCGTGGCGACGCGTCCCATCGAGGACATGCGCGCGTACGAGGAAAAGCTCGGCACGTTCATCTACCGCACGGGCCTGGTGATGAAGCCCGTGTACGACCGCGCGCGCAGCGACCTCAAGCGCGTGGTCTACGCCGAAGGCGAAGAGGAAACCGTGCTGCGCGCGGTGCAGACCGTCATCGACGAGAAGCTCGCGTGGCCGATCCTCATCGGCCGACCGGACGTCATCGACACGCGCATCAAGCGCCTTGGCCTGCGCATGCGCGAAGGCGTCGATTTCGAACTGACCAACATCAACGACGATCCACGCTTCAACGAGTACTGGCAGCAGTACCACGCGCTGACCGAGCGTCGTGGCGTATCGCCGGCCGCCGCGAAGAACCTGCTGCGTTCGCGTCCGACGCTGATCTCCGCGCTGATGGTCGAGCGCGGCGAAGCAGACGCGATGATCTGCGGCCTGGTCGGCCGCTTCCACAAGAAGCTTGGTTACCTGCGCAGCGTGTTCGATTTCGATCGCGGCGTGACCGGTACCGCGGCGATGACGGGTGTCATCAACGACCAGGGCGTGTGGTTCTTCCTCGACACGCACGTGCAGTGCGATCCGACGGCCGAACAGATCGCGGAAGCCACGCTGCAGGCGTCGTATCGCCTGAAGCTGTTCGGCATCGAGCCGAAGGTCGCGCTTCTGTCGCACAGCAATTACGGCAGCCACGACAATCCGTCGGCGGCGAAGATGCGAAAGGTGTTCCAGCTGGTGAAGCAGCGCATGCCCAAGCTGGAAATCGACGGCGAGATGCAGGCCGACACCGCTTGGGACGAGGAGCTGCGCCATCGCATCTTCCCGAACACGCTGCTGAAGGGCCGCGCGAACCTGTTCGTGATGCCGAACCTGGATGCGGCGAACATCACCTACAACATGGTGCGCGTGATGACCGACGGCGTGGCGATCGGCCCGATCCTGATGGGCCTGGACAAGCCGGCGCACATCCTGACCCCGGCCTCGACCCCGCGCCGCGTGGTGAACATGACGGCGATCGCGGCAGTCGATGCGCAGATTCGCGCGTCGCTTTCGTCGCAGGGAATCTGACGGCCTTCGTGGATGGGTTTCGCTTCGCGAAGCCCATCCACAGCACAAGCGTCATCCCGGCCTTCGCCGGGACGACGTTCTACTGGCGCGGCGATCAGCTACGCGCCCAGCAATCCACCGCCCATCTTCCCCGGCAGCGAACTCTCGTCGCCGTCGTCCAGATCGTCCTCCGCGTCCGGATCGCGCTCCGGATCCGCATCCGCATCCAGCTCGCCGACCTCCGGATTCATCCCGCCCGGCGGCACGCCTTCCACGCGTGTCAGGCCCTCTTCTTCCGAAGACGCTTCATCCAGTTCCGTAGGTCGACGCCCGAGCTCATCGCGCTCCGGCTGTCGCCCGACGCCGCTGCGCGTATCGCCCTTGTGCTTGTCGGTGAGCTGCTTCATGCCGGCTTCCTCGATGGAGACGCCATCAGGCTAGGACGTCATGCGTGAGCCGGCAGTCGATGAAACGTGCAGGACTTGCAACGGCGCGATGCCTCACGGCTTGCCGTGTTTCGAAGGCTTCTTCTTCGGCGACGCCTGCATCTTCCGCACGCGCTCCACTTCCGCGGGCAACGCGCGCTCCAGCATCCCGAGCACTTCCGCCGTCGCCTCACTGTCGATGGGCTTTCCCGCAGGCGTCGTCGCCGTGACGCGCGTGCGCATGTGGTTCCCCGTCTCGGCCGCGGTCATCGCCTTGGTCAACACGAAGAACTCCACGCCGCGATAACGCAGCGAGTACAGATCCAGCATCTGCGCACGCCCGAGGTACTCGACGCCGCGTGCATTCACGATGATCTGCCCGACCGCATTCCACACATCGAGCTTGTCGGCAGGCAAGGTGAACTCGCCGCGCGTCACGGTGATGGGCGCGGGCGCTTGCCTGACAGGTCCGTGCTTCTGCGTCGCGTCCGGGCCGGGCGCCGGCGTCGTGCTGCACCCCGACAGCGCCAGCACTCCGCAACACGCCGCCAGCGCGATGCGTCGCATGTCATCCGCGCGCATGGGAGCCTCCTGCACCAACTGCGCTCCGGCGCAGGCTAGCGCGGCGAACGTCGTCGCCGCGCGATGTTCATCCCCCAGCCTTCCAGCCGAAGCCCAGCGTGAATCCACGTCCCGGCGCCGGTTCGAAATAGCGTGCGTTCCCTTCGTTGACGATCACAGAACCCACGTAATCGCGATCGAACAGGTTGTCCGCACGCGCGAACCCGTACCAGCCGCCGTTCGCGGCGTCCCATTGCAGGCGCAGGGCGAAGGTCGCGTAGCCGTTGGAGGCATCGGTGTTGCGGTCGTCGGTGGGCATGCCGTCGCTCGCGCGCATTTCGAGCGCCGCGACGGTGCGGCCGTCGTGCGTGTTCCATGCCAGTTCCGCGTAGCCGTCCGCACGCGGGATGCCGGGGATGCGATTGCCGGCTTCCACCAACTGCACGCGCTCCACGCCGTTGCTCAGCACGGTGTGCGAGAACGTTTCGGTAAAGCGCGCGCGCAGCCAGTTCGCGGTCAGCGCGTAGGACCACTGCGGGTGGAAGCGTCCTTCGAACCCCGCTTCGACGCCCTCGCGGCGCGTGCGTCCCGCGTTGGCGAAACTCGCGCGGCCGCCGCGATTGTCGGCCGGCACGATCTCGTCCTCGCCATCGATGCGATATGCCGAGACGCTCGCCTTGCCGGCAGAAAACCGCCAGCGCGCACCGATTTCGGCCATGTCGAACTGCGCCGGTTCAAGCCCGGTGTTGAAGCCCGCGCTTCCATCGGGGCGATACGCAAGCTCGGTCACCGTCGGTGTTTCGAACCCGTGGCCGATGCTGGCGAACACTTCGCCAGGACCAAACGCGCGCGAGACGCCCAGCGCCGCCGCGGTTCCGCCGTAATCCAGCGAGCCGCTGTCGTCGCCGTTTCCCGGCGCGATGTAGTGGTCGTCCGATTCGAACCGCAGCTTCGCGTGGCGCACCGCACCGAGCACGGTCCAGTCCTGCGCGGGGCGCAGCTCGCCGAGCACGAAGGCCTCCGTGCTGCGGATGCGGTTGTCCTCGTCGCGACGCAGGCGGCCTCGCACGCCGAGTTCGTCGCCGACGAAGTTCTCGTAGCCGCGCCGCTGTTCCTGCAACCAGCCCGCTTCGGCACCGACCGTCAACGCGCCGCGCGTGAAATCCCAGCGATGCCCCGCGTCGACGCCGGACGAACGACGCCCGAGGTCGATCACGCCGCCCGCGCTGCCCGGCGCGCGCTGCGCGGCGGGCGGGATCGCCAGGAACTGCACGACATCGCGCGTCACGCCATAGCCGCCGATCCAGTACTCGCGACCTTCCGCGTACTCGTCTTCCCAACGCGCGCCGAGCTGCGCGTTGTCGATCTTCTTGCGCGTGTCGAACTGCTCGGCGACGGGATCGGTCCCGTGCGGATCGCGCTCCCACTGCTCGCGCGTGAGGCCGAGCGGATCGTCGGTATAAGGCTGGCTGAGCGCACCGGCGACGACGCGCAGCCGCGCGTGATCGTTCGGCGTGTACTGCGCGACGCCATCCAGCTGCGCGCGTTCGGCCGCGCTGTGCGGGCGGTCGCCGTCGGTGGTGAACGCGCTGCCTAGCGCGCGCCAGCGCCATTGCTCGTCGGAACTCGCGCCTTCGAAACCTGCGGCCAGACGCGCGCTGGAATCCGAACCGATCCAGCCTTCGACTTCGAAAGGCGGCCCGTTGAACGCGGTCTCGCCGACGATCGCGCCGCCGGCTGCGTTGCCGTATTGCAGCGCGAGCGGGCCGCGCAGCACCTGGATGCGGTCGAGCGCGCTGAGCGGAAAGCTCGCCGCCTGGCCCTGGCCGTCGAGCGCCGAGGACGGAATGCCATCGACGATCAGCTTGATGCCGCGGATGCCGAAGGTGGATCGCGCACCGAAGCCGCGGCTCTGCACCTGCAGGTCCTGCGCGTAGTTCTGGCGATCCAGCACCGTGATGCCGGGCGCGCGCACCAGCGATTCGGCCAGCGACACCTGGCGCTGCCCGGCGCGCAGCGTGTCGCCGTCGATGACGCTGACGGAGCCGGGGAAACCGGACAGTTCATGGCGTGCGCCCAGCACTTCGACGGTGTCGAGCGTGGTCGCCCCGCGCGATTGCGCCGGGGCAGGGGCGTGGAAGAGGGCGGACGTCACCGCTACCACGAGCGCCGCGGCGGCCGGTCCGCGGCGCGCGCATCGTGAACTTTTGAACACAGCCGGCCCGCTAGGGTGTCGGCCGGAACACACACACACACGATCGTCCGGCTGGGGTGGGGTCATGAAGGTCGCAATCCGCGCAATGCTCGTTCTGGCCATTGTTGCCGTGCCCATCGTCATATGGGCGCAAACGGCCCCGGCGATGCAGGCCGCGCCCGTGGTGCCGCCCGATCCGGCAACGCCGCCGGTGCCCGTCGCCGCGCCCGCGCCGCCGGTGAACGATCCGATGCCGATGGACCTGGACGGCGACGGCGTGGTCACCGCCGCCGAGCACGCCGCGGGTGCGCGCGCGCTGTTCGACCATATGGACGCGGACCACGACGGCCGCGTGACGCGCGAGGAAATGACCGAGTTCCAGCGCCAGGTGCTCGGGGCGGCGATTCCGCCGGGACGGTAGCGGCCGAGCTCCGCACCCCGCTTTCGTAGCCCGGGTAAGCGAAGCGCACCCGGGTTCGCCGCGCCGATCGCACCTGTCGGGCTCCATGCTCCGGGCACGTTTCCCGGGTGCGCTGCGCTTACCCGGGCTACGAGTCCGGGACCCGGCCCGAAGTCTTCGGACACTCCGACGCAACCCCCACCCCTCGTCATTCCAGCGAAAGCTGGAACCCATTTGGCTTTGGCATAAGCCACAGACACCACGAAGGCCGGCGCACCCTCACGCCCCGACCCTCACCCCAACCCCTCTCCCGGCGGGAGAGGGGCTTGAAGCAGCGCGCCTCCGCACATCCGCCCCCGTACGCAACCCCGCGCCGCCATTCGCCTTTAGTCGCAACGCAGCGGGCCACATGCAGGGACCGACCGGGCGGATCGCCCTGTTAGAATCGATGCTCTAACCCGTCCCCACACGAGGCGCGGCCAATAGGGGCCGCTGAAACGCATGACGTCTCTCCACGCTGTCATCAACGACCTGATCCAGAACGACCCGGACCCGACCGAAACCCGCGAGTGGATCGAGTCCGTCCAGGCCGTCATCGCGCGCGATGGCGCCGAACGCGCCCACCAGCTGCTCGAAGGCATGGTCGAAGTCACGCGCCGCGCCGGCGCGCACCTGCCGTTCCAGCCGACCACCGAATACATCAACTCCATTCCCGCGCACATGGAGGCCAAGAGCCCCGGTGACCACGCGATGGAATGGCGCATCCGTTCGATCATCCGCTGGAACGCGCTGGCGATGGTCGTGCGCGCGAACCGCAAGCCGGGCGAACTCGGCGGCCACATCGCATCGTTCGCGTCCGCCGCGACGCTCTACGACGTCGGCTTCAACCACTTCTGGCGCGGTCCGGACGGCGACCATCCGGGCGACGTCATCGGCGTGCAGGGTCACAGCTCGCCGGGCATCTACGCCCGTTCGTTCCTGGAAGGCCGCATCAGCGAATCGCAGTTGGACAACTTCCGCATGGAAGTCGACGGCCGCGGCATCTCGTCGTATCCGCACCCGTGGCTGATGCCGGACTACTGGCAGGTCCCGACCGTGTCGATGGGCCTGGGCCCGCTGGCCGCCATCTACCAGGCGCGCAACTGGAAGTACCTGGAAGGCCGCGGCCTGCTGCCCAAGAGCGACCGCAAGGTGTGGGCATTCCTCGGCGACGGCGAGACCGACGAACCCGAATCCCTCGGCGCCATCTCGGTGGCCGGTCGCGAAGGCCTGGACAACCTGGTCTTCGTCATCAACTGCAACCTGCAGCGCCTGGATGGCCCGGTGCGCGGCAACGGCAAGATCATCCAGGAACTGGAAGGCCAGTTCCGCGGCGCCGGCTGGAACGTCATCAAGACCATCTGGGGCAGCTACTGGGATCCGCTCCTGGCGCGCGACACCAGCGGCAAGCTGCGCCAGCTGATGATGGAAACCGTCGACGGCGAATACCAGAACTGCAAGGCCTTCGGCGGCAAGTACACGCGCGAACACTTCTTCGGCAAGCACCCCGAAACCGCGCAGCTGGTGGCGAACCTGTCCGACGACGACATCTGGCGCCTCAACCGCGGCGGCCACGATCCGCACAAGGTCTACGCCGCCTACCACGAAGCCGTGAACACCAAGGGCATGCCCACCGTGATCCTCGCCAAGACGGTGAAGGGCTACGGCATGGGCGCGGCGGGCGAATCGCTCAACCCGACGCACCAGACCAAGAAGATGGACGACGAAGCCGTCCGCATGTTCCGCGACCGCTTCAACATCCCGGTGACCGACGCGCAGCTGGCCGATGGCAAGGTGCCGTTCTTCACCCCGGGCGAGAAGTCGCCGGAAATCGAATACATGCACGAGCGCCGCAAGGCCCTCGGCGGCTACCTCCCGCAGCGTCGCCGCAAGTCGAGCGAATCGCTGGAAGTGCCGAAGATCGAAGCCTTCGACCGTCTGCTCAAGAGCACCGGCGATCGCGAGATCAGCACCACGATGTCGTTCGTGCAGTCGCTCAACATCATCCTGCGCGACAAGCAGGTGGGCCCGCGCTGCGTGCCGATCGTCGCCGATGAAGCGCGCACCTTCGGCATGGAAGGCCTGTTCCGCCAGATCGGCATCTACGCCCAGCACGGCCAGAAGTACAAGCCGGTCGATCGCGACCAGCTGATGTACTACCGCGAGGACGCGGCCGGCCAGGTGCTGGAAGAAGGCATCACCGAAGCCGGTGCGTTCTCCAGCTGGATGGCCGCGGCCACCAGCTACAGCACCAACAACCTGCAGATGCTGCCGTTCTACATCTACTACTCGATGTTCGGCTTCCAGCGCATCGGCGACAGCGCGTGGCAGGCGGCGGACATGCGTGCGCGCGGCTTCCTGCTGGGCGCCACCGCCGGCCGCACCACCATCAACGGCGAAGGCCTGCAGCACGAAGACGGCCACAGCCACCTGCTGGCCAGCGCCATCCCGAACTGCCGCAGCTACGACCCGACGTTCGGTTTCGAAGTCGCGGTGATCCTGCAGCACGGCATGCAGCGCATGCTCACCGAGCAGCAGGACGAGTACTACTACATCACCCTGATGAACGAGAACTACGCCCACCCGGACATGCCGGAAGGCGCGCCGGAAGGCATCATCAAGGGCATGTACCTGCTCAAGGACGCCGGCAAGGCGAAGAAGGGCGAGCTGCGCGTGCAGCTGATGGGCAGCGGCACGATCCTGCGCGAAGCCATCGCCGCGGCGGAACTGCTGGACAAGGACTTCGGCGTCACCGCCGACATCTGGTCCTGCCCGAGCTACACGGAACTGGCGCGCGACGGCGAAGACGTCATCCGCTGGAACCGCCTGAACCCGGAAGGCGAACAGCGCAAGCCGTACGTCACCACGCTGCTGGAAACCCGCCAGGGCCCGGTGATCGCCGCCACAGACTACGTGCGCGCCTTCGCCAACCAGATCCGCGAGTTCGTCCCGGGCAAGTACACCGTCCTGGGCACCGACGGCTTCGGCCGCAGCGACACCCGCGAAAACCTGCGCCGCCACTTCGAAGTGGATCGCTTCCACATCGCCCACGCCGCCATCGCGGCGCTGGCGGCGGAAGGGAAGATGACGGGCAAGGATGTGGCTCGGGCTATCAAGCAGTACAAGATCGATAGCGAGAAGCCGAATCCGATTGGGGTTTGATCGGAACTAGAAAGGCGGCCGCAAGGCCGCCTTTTTTGTTGCACGGCATGAATGTTCCAGCAGCGGTCCGGGCAGAATCGGAATCAGTTCCAACTCATCAACATGGAAGTCCACATGACGGCATCGCGCTGGTTCCTGCTTTCCATTGCACTGTCGGCCTCCACGGCCTGCTCGAAGCGCGACGCCGAAACACCGCAACTCGCGGCGCTCCCGCAATGCAGCGAAGCACAACTGCTCGGACACGTGCCGGACAGCAAGCAGATCAAGGCGCATCGCCAGACGCCCATTCCGGCCGTGAAGCACGCATTCGGAACGAAGAAGGAATGGTGGGGCATGGACCTCACGCTGCGTGTCGATGAAGACGGCCGCACTGTGTGCTACTCGGCCACCAAGATGCCCAATGATGAAAAGCTGACGCTGGACGCGCCCACTCGGACCGAGCTTGCGAAGGTGCGCTATCGCCCGTTCCTTCGCGGAGGAAAGCCCACCGCGGCGATCGTCGCCGAAGAGCTCCGCGAAGAAGAATTGCTCGAAAAGCAGGTGCCGACGCCACAGGTTCCGCTCGAACAAGTCAGCATCACGCTGGAGCGCACGGGTTGCTACGGCACTTGCCCCTCCTACACGGTGGAGATGCGAGGTGATGGGCAGGTGACCTACACAGGCAAGCGCTTCGTGGACGTTGAAGGCGCGCACACGTATCGCGTCCCGGCCGCCGACGTGGTGAAACTCGTCGACAGCCTGCGCGCAAAGAACCTGTGGTCGATGCGCACGTCCTACAGGGCGGGCATCACGGACAACCCGACCTATGCCCTGACGCTCAAACTCGGCGACCAGGTCCATTGCATCGAGGACTACGTTGGCGAAAGCGCCGGCATGCCTGCGGTAGTGACCGAATTCGAGGACGAAGTCGATGCGGTTTCGCAGGCGCGGTCGTGGACTGAACTGACGAGTGTCGCCATCGCTCGCCTTGAGGCAGAGAAGTTCGATTTCACCTCCGCAGAGGCTGGCGCAATGTTGGCCCGCGCGTTGTCCGGCGACTCGCGCGACGACGCCGCAATCGCGCGACTCATCGAGCTCGGCGCGCCACTGGATCAAACCGTGGTGCTGGGGTTCCTGAGGTCCGGCCCTTCGATCGTGACCGCGCTGGAGAACCAGCGTCTGGCCGCGATCGGCCCACTAGTTGCCAGGGGCGCGCTAAAAACGAATGGACGAGTTGATCCCGCGAAACTCGACGAAGCTTTTGCCGCGGCCGTCAGGGGCGGTCGGCTGGAAGCCGTGCAACGCATCTGGGATGCCGCCGATGGCCAGCCGTATCCATCGCTAGTCGCGAACGTGCCGCAGCGCCCCGACGAGAAGCCACTCCGTGTTCCGGTTGTGCTGTTGCTCCAGCGATATCCGAAGGACCGGCCGTGGGATGGCCTCGCCATCGCGCAATGGCTGGCCACCAAAGGCGTTGATCTGAAAGCGCGTGTTCCCGAACAAAGGACGCTGCTGCACATCGCAGTGAACGCAGATGACGCTGCGTTTGTGCGCTATCTACTCGACCAGGGCTTGGACCCATCCGTGCCCGGACCCTCCGACCTTCCCCCGTTGGACAGCGCGTCCAACGAAGACATCGCGATGATGCTGCTGGAGGCGGGTGGGCGGACGTCGGACCCGAAGCACCTCGTCAAGTACGCTCGCGAGAGGCATTGGGGGCGGGTGGTTGGGTGGCTTGAGGGGCGGCGGGGATAGGTGTTGGTTATGGCGGCTGGGCCGCAGTTCCATGCGTGAGAAGCTGCGCTGGCATCTCGAGGTATTGCCGTTTATACATCGCCTATCGCCTAGCGAAGCTTTATTTGGAGGCCGAACAAGAGGTCGAGTTCGCGGTCGTCTACGAGGCGCCAAGGATACCCATGATTGCGTACCCGGCCCATTGGCCGTTCGGTCATGGTGAACTCGAAGACGATCTTTCTCGCTGCAACAAGATCAACAAAACGCTCGATATCCGGTCGCTCGCAGTAGACAAGCTCGTTGTAGTGGTACTGCACCACGCCGCGATGCGTGCGCGACGCTGCCTTGATGAATGCGGCTCGCGAGTGCTTCATTTGAAGGCGCTTCTCCAGGAGTTCGCGTGTCCAGTGACCGAGCTTGGAGCTGTGATGAACTAGGTCTACGTTCGAGGGGGGCGGCGGTACTTCCAAGCAAAGTCCGAGATTGTTTGGGATGACCGTCACCTGTGAGTAGCAGGCGTGCTTTCCCGTGGCGTCTACGCCGCCGATTGAACGCAGCCGGTCGATGCTCTTCTGCTTTTGAGACCAAACGGGCCCGACTTGGAAGAGGTTCGTCTTGCTGCTCGGGCGACCCTTCTGCCGCTGCAACTTGCATTTGATCTCAATACCCTTGAAGTCAGCCTCTTGGCGGTTGTTCTCTTTGATGCCGACCAGTTCCTCAAAGGTGTAACCGACCCCGGTATCACCCGTTCTCATCGTGTTAATCCAGCCGAGTGAGTTGATTCGGTCGTAATGTGCGACGAGTTCGCTGAGCACGTCATCTTCGTGAAAGGCGTGGCCGAGGGGCAGTTGCACGAACGCGCCGGGCTCGATTGGCGCGCCGGCGAAAAGTGCGCCTCCCAATTGCCAGAAGTCCTCATCTTGTTTCTCCAGTCGTATATCAAACAGATATCCGACTGATCCGTCAGGAAGCCTGGCCTTGATGAAAAGAGCAAGACGAAGCCCGTCGCCAGTATTGTTAAAACTCGGTCCAAGACGGGTGATGCGCCGTTCTGGATAGCGCTGGTAGTACTTCCAGCCCAAACTCTTAATCGCGCCAGAGGCAACGTCTAGTCCGCGGATCAGGACCGTCTCGTTGTTGCTTTGATCTGGAATTGGCAGCTCGGGGAAAAACCCGTATGCCTCATTCGGGATCAGTACTCCATGCCTTCCCGAGTCATCATTTGACGTAAGAATCTTGGCAAACACCTGAAGAGGCTTTGCGCCGAAAACGGAGGCTGCCGTTTGCGCTGCTCTGATGATTGCATCCTGCATCTAGTTCTTTACCCGTTACGAATGGAGCTGGCAAGCAAGTCAAAGAACTTCCGTTTCTCGCGCTCTGGCTGGCCTCTGATGGAGCATTCCCAGACCTCAATCGGCCGCCACCCGCTTTCCTTTAGAGCGCCGAAGGTGCGAGCGTCACGAAGCTTATTCGACCCGATCTTCTCTCGCCAAAAGTCCGGCCTCGTCTTTGGCCACCGAAACAGATGGCAGTGATGTCCATGCCAGAAGCATCCATGCACGAGGATCACGGGTACTTTGGCAGAACTAGATCAGGGCGGCCTGGCAGACCGCGCCCTCCCAAGCGGTAGCGGAATCCACGTGCATGCAGTGCCTTCCGCACTAATACCTCGATCTTCGTGTCCTTGCCCTTGATCCGCGACATCTGCGCGGATCGCTGCTCCGGGGTAAGGATGTCGGTCAAGGGTCAGGCCGCCTTCTTTGACCGTTTCTTCCCTGAAGAAGCTTCCGCCTTGATGTGCGGTGCCATGACGCGCGCGACTTCAGCGATGACAGGAACCACCACCGAGTTGCCGAACTGCTTGTACGCACGCGTATCGGAAACCGGAATCCGGAACGTGTCATCAAAGCCCATCAGGCGCGCGCACTCGCGTGGCGTAAGGCGGCGAGGGTTCTTCTTCGAACCCTGCGAAACGAGGATCTCGGAACCATCCTTGTAGTAACGGGCGGAGAGCGTGCGGGTAGTGTCCTTGCCAGTCACAAGGCCGAAGCCGAAGCCATTGCCCTTCTCGCGATGTTTGACCGCGTAGTTCTGCAGATACGCCCAGAGCTTGTCGGTCAGCGTGTAATTGGGCGTGATCTTGCCCTTTGCGCCTTCAATGCAATTCCATGCGCTCGGCTCGGAGCCATCCTGACGATGCAGGATGCTCGCCAGCTTCGGCGCCTCATCGAACGACGGCAGGCTCAGACCTTCCCAGTCGAAGCCGACATCCTCACGGAACCCGACGATGATGATGCGTTCGCGATGCTGCGGGACGAAATGCTTGCCGTTGATGACCTTCGAGACGACCTTGTAGCCAAGCTCATTGCTCAGCACGTCGATGATGGTCGAGAAAGTGCGGCCCTTGTCATGGCTGACAAGGTTCTTCACGTTCTCAAGCAGGAACGCCTTCGGCCGCTTCTCCGCGATGATGCGGGCGACGTCGAAGAACAGCGTCCCTTGCGTCTTGTCGGCGAAGCCGTGCGGGCGGCCCAGAGCGTTCTTCTTCGAAACGCCTGCGATTGAGAACGGCTGGCAGGGGAAGCCCGCCAGCAGAACGTCGTGGTCCGGGACATCCTTCTCGTGCACGGTGGTGATGTCGCCAGCGAACACATGATCCGGGCCGTCGTGGAAATTGGCGGCGTATGTCTTGCGTGCGTAGGCATCCCACTCGCTGGTGAAGACGCACTTGCCACCCTGCTTCTCGAAGGCGAGGCGCATTCCGCCGATGCCGGCGAACAGGTCGATGAAGGTGAAATCGGCGGGCGCGTCGTCCTGCAGACCCTGCAAGGGCAGGAGGCGCTGGCGGATGGCATCACTGACGTACGACGGCGGCTCGCACTCTCTTACCTGCCAGCGCCGGACGGTCCGGGCGTCCACCCCGAGCGCCATGGCGATCTCGCGGGGGCTGTAGCGTTGCAGGGCGTAGTCGATCAGGTCGTACGTTTCCATCTCAGCTCCAGGATGCTCGTGCGACATCTTGTCCGTTTTTGTCCCGTGGGGGAAGGGGCTCGATACATGAGACCTTGTCCTGGTATCAGACGATGAGACGAGGGCGAGTCCACGCGATTGACGGAACCTGAGCCAGACCGGCGCGACGCACTCATGATTGGCCCTTGAAGAGGGGGGCGAGCTCCAGTACCAAGCGCAGGCGGCCAACGCACCGTATCTGTCAGCTACGCTTTCTACCGAAGGTGCCAAGTGAGTCAGCGCACCCACTTCCCCCAAGCAACGGAGAGCAGGATGAAGTCGATCGCAAGCGTCTGTCTTCTCGCCGCCGTCTCGATAGTCACGTCCGCGAACGCGGCGACGGACGCGCCGCAGCAAACGCCTGACACCTTCGCCGCCGCCGGCGAGCGCATCACTATCGCGTCCGGTCGTGCGCTTAACCTTCGCTGCGTGGGCAAGGGCCCGAAGACGGTGTTGCTGGAAGCCGGAGGCAACGCTGATTCCACCAGCTGGTTCCGCGTGCAGGCGCTGCTGTCGCCGCAGGCGCGCGTTTGCGCCTATGACCGCGCCGGCTACGGTTTCAGCGATGAAGGCCCGATGCCGCGCGACCTCGATGCCGACGTCGCTGATCTCAGCGCGCTCATCAGCACGGCCAGGTTGAATACGCCGCTGGTGCTGGCCGGGCACTCGCTGGGCAGCAACATCGTCCGCCGCTATGCGCAGTTGCATCCGAAAAACGTAAGCGCACTGGTGCTGGTCGATCCGCCGGAGCAGGGCGCCGATGCGCTCTTGCCGACTGAGTGGAAGCAGCAGGACGAGGACGGCCGTGTCCAGCGCAATGCCTTCCTCGACGCCTGCCTGAAGGCCGCCGAGGCCGGCACGCTGGACCACGCTGAAGGACCGCTCGCGTCCTGCCTGCGCGCACCACCGCCGTGGCAGAGCGCGCCCGTGGCCGCGGCTTCGCGCACGTACAAGCTCAAGCCGGCCTACTGGCGCACGCTCCGTTCCGAACTCGACGCCAACACCGCGATCTTCGCCGCGCCCGTTGCTGCGGACGAATCGTACGGCGCGACGCCCGTCATCGTTCTCTCCGCGTCCAACGACATCCCCGGCGTTCCGGACGACATTCGCAAGGCGTTGCAGACGGCGCGCGAGCAGACGCACGAACGCCTGGTTGCCTCGTCGAAGAACGGGCGTCGCATTGACTTGCCTGCGGCATCGCATGACATCCAGATCGATGCACCGGAGGCCGTCGCCAAGGCGGTGGTCGAGGTCCTCGCGCCGCGGAAATAGTGTGCTGGGCCGATCGACACAGCGCTGAAGAAGAGCGGCACGAGCTGCTACTTCTTCGCGTTGATCCACGTTGGATCCGCAAGCAACCTCGACATCCAAGGAGCGTCGAATCTCCGATAAGCAGCGGGACCCACCTCCGTCATTCCGGTGGGTTTTTAATGCCCGAACTCCGGGCATTCCGACGCAAGAAGACCTGCGTCGGGAGGGCGGCGAAATACAACACCTCGCAAGAGGGAATACGTCCGGCCGGCTGCTTACGGTTTCGAACCTCC
>Ga0102592_1002283_pt1 | contig 17282 bp, 13 predicted proteins | sample AraplaCol_mMF_r2_FD_76861 | JGI IMG/M metagenome (GOLD analysis project Ga0102592, IMG submission 76861) | Arabidopsis root microbial communities from North Carolina, USA - plate scrape MF_Col_mMF_r2 (SPADES assembly) (version 2) | ecosystem: Host-associated > Plants > Roots > Endosphere...
GCCCGCGCCGGGGGCCGGCAGCACGCCACAGGCCCGGGCGGGCGAGCCCAACAAATCGGCCAACAAGGAAGACAAGGCCGCGAGCCCGAAGGGCGCGCCGGTCTCGCTCGCCGCGGCGCGCGAAGAGGCGCTGCGCAAGCTTCCGGTCGACCGCGCCAAATATCAGGCGATCAAGTCGCTGAAGGAGCTCAACGCCTTCATCGCACGCATCCATGACACCGGTCATGTCGGGATCGAGGTCAAGGCGAACAGCATCGATCCGATGCAGGCCGATCTCTGCGGCATCGCGCTGGCGCTGGCGCCGAACGAGGCCTGCTATGTGCCGCTGGCGCACAAGCAGTCCGGCGGCGATGGCGGTCTGTTCGACGCAGGCCTTGCGCCCGACCAGGTCAAGCACGCCGACGCCGTCGACGCGCTGCGGCCGGTGCTGGAATCGGCGGGCATCCTCAAGGTCGGCTTCGACGTCAAGTTCACCGCCGTGATGCTGGCGCAGCACGGCATCACCCTGCGCAACATCGACGATGCGCTGCTGATCTCCTACGTGCTCGACGCCGGCCGCGGCTCGCACGCGCTGGAATCGCTGTCCGAGCGCTGGTTCGGCCATGCCATGCTGAAGGAGAGCGAGCTGCTCGGCAGCGGCAAGGGCAAGATCACCTTCGACCAGGTGCCGATCGAGAAGGCCGCACCGCTGTCGGCGGAAGGCGCCGACATCACCATGCGCGTCTGGCGCGTGCTGAAGCCGCGCCTCGTGGGCGAGCACATGACGACCGTCTACGAGACGCTGGAACGGCCGCTGGTCTCCGTGCTCGCGCGCATGGAGCGGCGCGGCATCTCGATCGACCGCCAGGTGCTGTCGCGGCTGTCGGGCGACTTCGCCCAGACCGCCGCGCGCGTCGAGGCCGAGATCCAGGAGATCGCGGGCGAGCCCGTCAATGTCGGCAGCCCCAAACAGATCGGCGACATCCTGTTCGGCAAGATGGGACTGTCGGGCGGCACCAAGACCAAGACCGGAGCGTGGTCCACCACCGCGCAGGTGCTGGACGATCTCGCCGAGCAGGGCCACGACTTCCCGAAGAAGATTCTGGAGTGGCGCCAGGTCTCGAAGCTGAAATCGACCTACACCGACGCGCTGCCGACCTATGTCAATCCGCAGACGCACCGCGTGCACACGACCTACGCGCTGGCCGCGACCACGACGGGCCGGCTGTCGTCGAACGAGCCCAATTTGCAGAACATCCCTGTTCGTACCGAGGACGGCCGCAAGATACGCCGCGCCTTCATCGCAACGAAGGGACACAAGCTGGTCTCCGCCGACTATTCGCAGATCGAATTGCGGCTGCTGGCCGAGATCGCCGATATCCCCGTACTGAAGCAGGCGTTCCGCGACGGGCTCGACATTCACGCCATGACGGCCTCCGAAATGTTCGGCGTGCCGATCAAGGGCATGCCGAGCGAAATCCGCCGCCGCGCCAAGGCGATCAATTTCGGCATCATCTACGGCATCTCCGCGTTCGGCCTCGCCAACCAGCTCGGCATCGCCCGCGAGGAGGCCTCGGCCTACATCAAGAAATATTTCGAGCGCTTCCCCGGCATCCGCGCCTACATGGACGAAACGCGCGATTTCTGCCGCAGCCACGGCTATGTCACCACGCTGTTCGGCCGCAAGTGCCACTACCCCGACATCAAGGCCTCGAACGCCTCGGTGCGCGCCTTCAACGAGCGCGCCGCGATCAACGCGCGGCTGCAGGGCACCGCCGCCGACATCATCCGCCGCGCCATGACGCGGGTGGAGGACGCGCTCGCCGAGAAGAAACTCTCGGCGCAGATGCTGCTCCAGGTGCATGACGAACTGATCTTCGAGGTGCCGGACGCCGAAGTCGAAGCGACGCTCCCCGTCGTGCAGCGCGTGATGCAGGACGCGCCGTTCCCGGCCGTGCTGCTCTCGGTGCCGCTGCACGTGGATGCGCGCGCGGCGAACAATTGGGACGAGGCGCATTGATGTCTTCTTCACCTCTCCCCGCCTGCGGGGAGAGGTCGGATCACATCGCAGATGTGATCCGGGTGAGGGGGCACAGGTCTATCGACGACCGCCCGTGGTGAGAGAGCCCCTCACCCCAACCCTCTCCCCGTAAGAACGGGGCGAGGGAGTGCACCGAATTCGCCGCGCGAAATCCAATTGTCCTCCGAGCAATTGCGCGGTGGCCCCGCGATCCCCCGCAGATTAGAACCGTGTCATCTCTCGCAACGGTTCAGCCATGCCCCACACCCCTGCACTGCTCGGCTTCGCCCTCGTCTGCCTCGGTCTCGTGCTCACGCCCGGGCCGAACATGATCTATCTGATCTCGCGCTCGATCACGCAGGGCCCGGCGGCGGGCATCGTCTCGCTCGGCGGCGTGGCGCTCGGCTTCGTGTTCTACATGCTGTGCGCGGCGTTCGGCATCACGGCGCTGCTGCTCGCGATTCCCTTTGCCTATGACGCGCTGCGCTTTGCCGGCGCCGGCTACATGCTCTGGCTCGCCTGGCAGGCGGTGAAGCCGGGCGGGCGCTCGCCGTTCCAGGTCAAGAAGCTCGCGATCGACAGCCCGCGCAAATTGTTCGCGATGGGCCTCGTCACCAATCTGCTCAACCCGAAGATCGCGATGCTGTATCTGGCGCTGCTGCCGCAGTTCATCGATCCCACCGCCGGCAGCGTGCTGATGCAGTCGGTGGTGCTGGGCGCAATCCAGATCGCCATCAGCGTCAGCGTCAATGCGATGATCGCGCTCGCCGCCGGATCGATCGCGCTGTTCCTGGCAAGCCGGCCGAGCTGGATGCTGGTGCAGCGCTGGCTCATGGGCACGGTGCTGGCCGGGCTCGCGCTGCGGATGGCGGTCGAAGCAAAGAAGGTGTGAGGTTTGTTTCACCTCTCCCCGCCTGCGGGGAGAGGTCGGATCGCTCTTGCGATCCGGGTGAGGGGGTACAGGTCCCATTGCGATCTCGCGTGCGGAGAGAGGCCCCTCACCCCAACCCTCTCCCCGTAAGAACGGGGAGAGGGAGAAGATCCCCCTCAATCCAGCTTGGCGTCCATGCCGCGCTTCACGGCCGGGCGCGCCATCAGCGCCTCGTACCAACGCTTGACGTTGGGGAAGTCGGCAAGATCAACCTTGTGGCGAGGGTGGCGCCAGGCCCAGCCCAGGATGGCGAAATCGGCAATGGAGAGCTCGCCGGCGACGAAGTCGCGGTCTGCCAGGCGGCGGTCCAGCACGCCGTAGAGCCTGCGGGTCTCGGCCATGTAGCGCTTCAGGCCATAGGCGCGGTCCTGCTCGTTCTCGAGTGCGATGAAATGATGCACCTGGCCGGGCATCGGGCCGAAGCCGCCCATCTGCCACATCAGCCATTCATAGACCGGGACGCGCTGGAGAAGCGATTTCGGCAGGAATTTGCCGGTCTTTTCGCCGAGATAGAGCAGGATCGCCCCGGACTCGAAGATGCTGACGGGCTTGCCGTCGGGACCCTCGGGGTCGACGATCGCGGGAATCTTGTTGTTGGGCGAGAGCTTGAGGAACTCCGGCGCCATCTGCTCGCCCTTGGTGATGTTCACCGGGATCACCTTGTAGGGCAGCCCCATTTCCTCCAGCGCGACCGAAATCTTGCGGCCGTTGGGCGTATTCCAGGTGTGGAGCTCGATGGTCATAGGGCTGTTCCTTCCCGCATTGTCTGGCATCCCACTAGCCCAGGACCTTACGGTGTTACAACCGGCGGCCAGGCATGGTGGCTGTCCGGCCGCCGCGGGCGATGCCCTGTTGACGGTGGTCTTGCGGGGCCCACCCCCTCTGGAATGTCGCGGCGGTCGCGGATAAATTCCGCCACCTTCAAGGAATGCTGTTCGAGGGACCGCCGTGTCGAAATCTGCCTCCCGCGCCCGCCTGTTCGAAATCATCCGCCGGCGCTCTTTCGGCCGCGGCGAGGTGACGCTCGCGTCGGGCCGCAAGAGCGATTTCTACTTCAACCTCAAGCCGACCATGCTCGACCCCGAGGGCGCGACGCTGCTGGCCGAGCTGACCTACGAGGCGCTGAAGGACGACCAGCTCGATTTCATCGGTGGGCTTGAGATGGGCGCGGTGCCGCTGGCCGGCGCGCTGGCGCAGATCTCCTGGATCAAGGGCCATCCGATCGCGGCCTTCTTCGTGCGCAAGAAGCCGAAGGAGCATGGCGCCAAGCTCGCGATCGAAGGCCTGCCCAGGGGCGAGACGCTGGCCGGCAAGCGCGTCGTGATCGTCGAGGACGTCACCACGACCGGCGGCTCTGCGATGAAGGCGGTGGAATCCGTGCGCGAGACCGGCGCCGAGGTGGTGCTGGTGCTGACCATGGTCGACCGCGAGGAAGGCGCCACCGACACGTTTGGCGCGGCCGGCCTGCCGTTCCGCTCGCTCTACAAGGCGTCGGAATTTCTGAAGGCGTAACGCCACGACACATTCGTGGCCGTCGTCCCCGGGCGTTGCCCGGAAGCCACCATCCGTCGGAAGCTGTGCCCGGCCTTAAAGAGGTCACCGCTCCGACTTGAAACCGCCTCCGCGCAACTGCTCATTTACCATCGCGCCTTATGGTGAATCATGTGCTGAGGCCTGATGGTCCCGGCCCGGTTCAGTAGCGTGGGTGGAGTGAGCCTTGCGTAACATCGTGTCCCATGCGCGCCGGCGGCGTCGCGCGATGCTTGTGGCCGCCACACTTGCAGCTCCGCTGCTCGCGGCTCCGGCTCCGGTGTCGGCCGAAGGCCTGTTCGACTTCCTGTTCGGCGGCGCGCAGCAGCAGCGCCCGCAGCGCGAGGTGCCGCAGGCGAACTCCTACGCCGATCCCTTCACCGGCCAGCAGAATGCCGCAACCCCGCAATATGTGCCGCCGACACGTTCGGCCGCCGCGGGCGGCTCGGGCCCGGCCTTCTGCGTGCGCAGCTGCGACGGCAAGTATTTTCCGCTGATGCGCGGCCTCGTATCGCCCGCGCAGATGTGTCAGGCGTTCTGTCCTGCCAGCGCGACCAAAGTCTATTTCGGCACCTCCATCGACGGCGCCTATGCGCAGACCGGCGAGCGTTACGCCGACAGCGAGAACGCGTTCGCCTATCGCAAGGCGCTGCGATCGGACTGCACCTGCAACGGTCGCGAGCCGGTCGGCCTCGCCCCGGTCGATCTGGCGCTGGATTCCTCGCTGAAGGCCGGCGACGTGATCGCGACCAGCGACGGCCTCGTCGCCTATACCGGCATCCGCGTCGGCAACGACCAGACCGCCGACTTCACCCCGGTCGCCTCCTATCCCGGCCTCACCGCGCAGGTTCGCGCCCGCCTCGGCGAGATGAAGGTGGCGCCGGTGCGCGCCGATACCGTGTCGGCCGATGCACCGGCCCCGGCCGAGATCGTGCGCGAGGCGCTGCCCGATGTGACGGTGCCGAAGACGCCGAAGCCGGCGAAGCGGGCGGGGCTGGATTAGTCGAGCACGACTGTAACCACACCGTCATTGCGAGCGCAGCGAAGCAATCCAGAATCCCTCCACGGAGATAGTCTGGATTGCTTTGCTACGCCCGCAATGACGGAGCTTGCTGCACTACCGCCCGATGATCACCCCGATCACGTTCGGCGCCGCCAGATACTTCTCCTCGATCGCCGCACGCGCTGCAGCGCGGTTCTCCGCCGTGAGCAGGCCGCGCTTCTCCGCCAAAATCATCCAGCAGAAGCCCCACCAGTCGGTGAGCATGCCGGCCTCGTCCACGAGGTCATATCCCTGCTCGGCCGCGAAGATGCGCGCATGCGCCTCGTCCAGCGTGTCGAGAAACAGATGATCCTCGACCGCGAACAGATCGTCGCTGATGTCGTCGATGGTGTAGCCCCAGATCGACTGGCACACCGCGTTGAACTCGCGGTCGAACTGGTCGTCATCGATCCGCTGCCGCCGCGCCGCCTGATGCAGCCGCGACAGCGAGCGCGCGAAATCGGCGATCCGGGTGAGGGCGAACTGGTCGAAGGCAATGGTGGACATGTAGTCCTCGCGACATCGGGCAAACGCTAGATATTGTGTCGGCTACGCGCCGAATCACAATGATATATCAATCACTTGCTAAAGTGTTCTTAATTTGTTCCGATGCTTCCATAACGTCGTCCCGGCGAAGGCCGGGACCCATAGCCACCGTTGTCAGACGTCTTCGGAAACGGGTGCCCAGCAATGAATGCAGCAGTCGCGTACTACGTCTACATCCTTGCGAGCCGGCACTACGGCACCCTGTATATCGGCGTCTGCAATGACCTCAGCAACCGACTCGCATTGCATCGCTCAGGACGAGGCTCGAAGTTCGTCGCGAAGTATGGCGTGACGCGACTTGTGTATGTCGAAACTTATGCCACGCCATCCGAAGCGATCGCGCGCGAGAAGGCGTTGAAAGAATGGCGGCGTGACTGGAAGATTCGTCTGATCGAGCAGGAAAATCCGGATTGGCGCGATCTCTCGCATCTTCTCTGACAGCGGTGGTTATGGGTCCCGGCCTTCGCCGGGACGACGATGTGGGATACAGCGCCCCCCTCAATTCGCCGCCGACACCAGCCTGTCCCCGCACGCATTCGCGTAGAACTTGCCGCCGCATTGGCGCTTGATGGCGGCGCAGCGCTGGGCGGGAGATGCGTTCTGCGGGACGCTGAAGCCGCAGGTCAGGCCATCGGCGCTGCGGCCCTTGCCGGCGGCGAAGGCGGCGCTCGAGGTGGCGATGCAGATGACGAGAAGCGCTGCAGCAGCGATTTCGATCAGCAGTCTCATGGGCCCGTCCTCCACACTGATGGCTGAATCTTCGTCCAATCTAGCACGAAACCTGCGTTCCTCCGTGGCCTTCCGGGTTCCCAAACGGCCCATTCCTTGCATAAATTTACGCCAGCGCAGTGCACGGCCGCGCCAGCGATGGTTCCGGTGCAGCGGCAGGACGCGTAGGTTGTGGTGTTCGTTTCGACCAGGAAGTGACGGCCTTGCAAGATCAATCGTTCCAGCCAAATTTTCCCGCTCCCGGCCAGCCCATCGACGAGCTCGCGCTGGCCGAGATCAAGGGCGCGATCCTGGCGAAACTGCGCCTTGCCATCGGCAAGGACGCCGGCATGGCGACGAAGCACGACTGGTACCAGGCCGCCGCGCTCGCGCTGCGCGACCGCATCGTGCATCGCTGGCTCAGCGCCGAGAAGCGCAGCTACGATGCCGGGCGCAAGCGCGTCTATTATCTCTCGCTCGAATTCCTGATCGGCCGTCTCTTCACCGACGCGCTGAACAATATGGGGCTGCTCAAGATCTTCGAGGTCGCGCTCGGCGATCTCGGCGTCTCGCTGCCGGAGCTGCGCAAATGCGAGCCGGATGCGGCGCTCGGCAATGGCGGCCTCGGACGGCTTGCCGCCTGCTTCATGGAGAGCATGGCGACGCTGTCGATCCCCGCGATCGGCTACGGCATCCGCTACGATTACGGCCTGTTCCGCCAGATCATCAATCAGGGCTGGCAGCAGGAATATCCGGACGAATGGCTGAGCTTCGGCAACCCCTGGGAATTGCAGCGGCCCGAGGTGATCTACGACATCAATTTCGGCGGCGGCGTCGAGCATGTCGACGACAAAGGCCGCGACCGCGCGATCTGGCATCCGGGCGAGACGGTGCAGGCGATCGCCTATGACACGCCGATCGTCGGCTGGCGCGGACAGCACGTCAACGCGCTCCGCCTGTGGTCGGCGCGCTCGCCCGATCCGCTCAAGCTGGATGCCTTCAACAAGGGCGACTATGTCAGCGCCAGCGCCGAGCAGTCGCGCGCCGAAGCGATCTGCAAATTCCTCTATCCGAACGACGAGAGCCCGGCGGGCCGCGAGCTGCGGCTGCGCCAGGAATATTTCTTCGTCTCGGCCTCGCTGCAGGACCTGATCAAGCGGCACCTCGCCTCCGACGGCCAGCTGCGCAGCCTGTCGTCCAAGGTCGCGGTGCAGCTCAACGACACCCATCCGAGCCTTGCCGTCACCGAGCTGATGCGCATCCTCGTCGACCTCCACAATTTCCGCTGGGACGAGGCCTGGAAGATCACGGTCGCCACGCTCTCCTACACCAACCATACGCTGCTGCCGGAAGCACTGGAGACCTGGCCGGTCGAGCTGTTCGAGCGGCTGTTGCCGCGCCATCTCGAGATCATCTACCGCATCAACGTGCAGCATCTGGCGCTCGCCGAGGCGCGCTGCCCCGGCGACATCGACTTCCGCGCCTCGGTCTCGCTGATCGACGAGAAGAGCGGACGCCGCGTGCGCATGGGCCAGCTCGCCTTCGTCGGCTCGCACCGCATCAACGGCGTCTCGGGCATGCATTCGGATTTGATGCGCGAGACCGTGTTCCACGACCTCAACCATCTCTATCCCGGCCGCATCACCAACAAGACCAACGGCATCACCTTCCGCCGCTGGCTGATGCTGGCGAACCCGAAGCTGACCGACCTGTTGCGCGAGACCTGCGGCGAGGCCGTGCTGGACGATCCGACCCAACTGTCGCTGATCGAGGCGCGCGCCAGCGACGTCGAATTCCAGAAGAAATTCCGCGCCGTCAAGCTGCACAACAAGGCCGCGCTGGCGCGGCTGATCGGCGAGCGCCTCGGCATCAAGGTCGACCCGACCGCTTTGTTCGACGTGCAGATCAAGCGTATCCACGAATACAAGCGCCAGCTGCTCAACGTCATCGAGACGGTCGCGCTGTACCAGGCGATCAAGGACGATCCCAACGGCAATTGGGTGCCGCGGGTGAAAATCTTCGCCGGCAAGGCGGCGGCGAGCTATCGCTACGCCAAGCTGATCATCAAGCTGATCAACGACGTCGCCGAAGTCGTCAACAACGATCCCGCGATCGGCGGCAAGCTCAAGGTCGTATTCCTGCCCGACTACAATGTCAGCCTGGCCGAAGTGATCATTCCCGCGGCCGACCTCTCCGAGCAGATCTCGACCGCCGGCATGGAAGCCTCCGGCACCGGCAACATGAAGCTGGCGCTCAACGGCGCCATCACGATCGGCACGCTCGACGGCGCCAATATCGAGATCCGCGACCATGTCGGGCCTGAGAACATCGCGATCTTCGGCATGGAGGCCGGCGACGTGATGATCCGCCGCAAGCAGGGGCTCGATGCCTCCGACGTGATCCGCAATTCGCCGAAGCTGCAGCGCGCCATCAACGCGATCGGTGTAGGCGAGTTCTCGCCGGGCGATCCCGGCCGCTTCGAATCCATCGCGCACGCGCTGCGCTATCTCGACCATTACATGGTCAGCGCCGATTTCGATTCCTACTACGAGGCGCAGCGCAGCGTCGACGCCCGCTGGCAGGTGACGCCGGCCTGGACCCGCGCCTCCATCCTCAACGTCGCGCGCATGGCGTGGTTCTCCTCGGATCGCACCATCCGCGAATATGCCGAGGAGATCTGGAACGTGCCGGTCAACCCGACCACGCCGCTGCTGCCCAACCTGCGCGACGTCGCCGGCTGATTTTCCGCGGCGTGGAAACGGGGTTACGCCGCAGGTAATTGCGCTAGCCGGCGGCGGACGTGATATGACGTCCGTCATTGAAGCCGGAAACAACAATGCACGCCAAGCTCCCGCACCCCTTCGACGACGTCACCCGCGTCACCGCCGGCGATTCCAGCTGGCAGGGGCACACCAGCGACGATTACTGGGCCTTTGTCGGCCCGTTCGGCGGCGCCACTGCTGCGACCATTTTGCGCGCGCTGATCGATCATCCGGAGCGCGCCGGCGATCCCTTGGCGCTCACCGTCAATTACTGTGCGCCGATTGCGAAGGGCCCATTCGACCTCGACGTGCGGCTGGTGAAGGCCAACCGCTCCAGCCAGCATTGGAGCGTCGAGCTCAGCCAGGGCGGCGGTGAAGTCGCAACGCTCGCCACCGCGGTGTTCGCCGAGCGGCGGCCGTCCTGGGAGCACCGGGTGGCGCAATATCCCGAGGCCAAGCCGTTCGAAGAGACACTGCCGTTCCCGAAGATCGCGGCGTCCTGGGCCAACCAGTACGAATTCCGCTTCGTCGAGGGCGAGATGCGGATCGGCCCGCCGCAGGCCGAGCTTGCCAGCACCTATTCGAAGATCTGGATCAGCGACCGCACGCCGCGCAAGCTCGACATGCTGTCGCTGATGTCGATGTCCGACGCCTTCTTCGGCCGCGTCTTCCACGCACGCCGCGAGCTGGTGCCGTTCGGTACGGTGTCGCTGACGACCTATTTCCACACCGACAGCGACGAGCTCGCGCGCGAAGACATCACGCGCGTGCTGGCGACGGCGGATTCCAAGATCATGCGCAAGAGCTACGCCGACCAGAACGCCGAGCTGTGGTCGCCGAACGGCCGCCTGCTCGCGACCAGCACGCAGATCGCGTATTTCAAGGCGTGAGCTGTCTCCACCCCTGTCCCGTTCTTGCCGGGGTTCCTAACTCGCCATTCGCTGCCTCAGGCTCTGATAAAACGCCGTCTCGAAATTCATGTAGCCGATGAACGACGTTGGATCGCCGAACGGAAGAATCTGCGTGGCCCAGAACCCGCCGAACCCGTTCTGCCGGTCGATCCAATAGAACAGATTGGCAAGGCCCGCCCAGCCGAGGGCGCCGGCAGGACGCCCGGTGGGTGCTTCCTGGTCGTTGATCATGAACGAGAGCGCCCAGGATTTTGATTGGCCCGGGAAGAACTCGGCGTCATTGCACAGCGCCGGGATGACGCCGGTGATCGGTGTCACCTTCTTGTCGCCGAGATGATTCTTCTCCGCCATGCGCACGGTCTCCGCCTTCAGCACGCGGCCATGCTCGCCGGCACCGTCGTTCAACCACATCCGGATGAAGCGCATGTAATCGCCGACCGTGCCGTAAAGGCCGTGGCCGCCCATGTGCACTTCAGGCTTGGCGGTGAGCTCGAAATCCATCGGCGTCAACGAGCCGTCGGCGCCGCGCGCGTGGATTCCCGCCAGCTTGCTGCGCATGGCGTCGGTCAGCTCGAAGGTCATGCTCTCGATTCCGAGCGGCTCGAAGATGCGCGTCTTGAAGACCTCTCCAAGCCGGCGCCCGGCGATGGCCTCGACGATCTGGCCGCACCAGTCGAGATTGGTGCCGTAGTCCCAACGCTCGCCCGGATCGAACAGCAGCGGCGTCATCAGGCAGGCTTTGGAAGCGGTGATGACGCTGGGCTGGCCCTTCTCCTCGGCCAGGCGGTTGTAGGTGCGGTTGATGAAGTCGTAGCTGAGGCCGGCGGTATGCGTCATCAGCATCCGCGTGGTGATGTCCCGCTTGGGCGCCCGCAGCATCGGCTCACCCGCGGCATCAAAACCCTCGATGACCTGGAGCTTGCCGATATCCGGAGCGTAGCGCTTGGCCGGCGCGTCGAGATCGAGCTTGCCCTCTTCGACGAGTTGCAGCACGGCCGTGCCGGTGATCGCCTTGGTCGTGGAGAAGATGGCGAAGATGCTGTCGGTCGTCATCCCGGCTGGCTGGTCGAGACGCCGTTTCCCCGCTGCGCCTTCGTAGATGTTGCGATCGCGGTTCGTCACCATCGCGACGACGCCGGGCACACGCGGCGTGGACGTGACGACGCCGTCGAGAACGGCGTCTGCGGCGGCACCGAAATTCGTGCTCATGGTTGTCCTCCCGTTGTATTGGATGAATGCCGTCGATGCTGCGCCTCGCGAGCACTCAATTCATGTTGAAACCCTGGTAGCCGCTGGCAGCGACCTCGTCGCATTTCTGCCGATAGACGCCGACGCCCCCGCAATAGGACAGAACGCGGCGCGGTTTGCCCTCGACGTTCGATCCCAGGTACCAGGAATTGGTCTTCGCGATCAGCGTCGCATTGGCGGTCTCATCGTGATGCGCCACCCATCCGTCTTCGATATCCTTGGTCGGCTCAACCACATTCAGGTTCTTGCTACGCACGAACCTGATGCAATCGTCGATCCACTCGACCTGCTGCTGGAGACAGGTGGTCATGTTGCAGAGCGCCGCCGACGGGGCCAGCGGCACCGCGGTCGTGAACAGGTTCGGATAGCCATGAACCTGCAGACCCATGGTGGTGCGGATATCCTTGCTCCAATCCTCCTTCAACGACCGCCCGCCGCGGCCCCTGATATCGATGCGCGTCAACGCGCCGGTTCCCGCGTCGAACCCGGTCGCCAGAACGATGACGTCGAGCTCGTGGACCGTCCCGTCCGCGGTCTGGATACCCGTGGGTGTCACGCGTTCGATCGGATTGGCCTTGACGCTGACGATCTCGACATTGGGCCGATGGAAGGCCTCGAGAAAGTTCTGCTCCAGTGGCACCCGATGCGTCCCGAAACCGTAGTCGGCCGGAATCAGGGCATCGCACAGCTTTGGATCCTTCAGTCGTTCGCACATCTTCTCGCGCACGAAGTCCGAGATTTCCGCGTTGACCTCGGCGTCGAAGAACAACTCGGCGAAGGACGATATCCAGAGCTTCAGGGAGCCGTCGTTCCAGCAATCTTCGATCACCTCCCGGCGCCTCTCCGGTGTCAGGTCGGCCCAGGCGTGCTCGAAATCGTATTCGAATCCGGTGAAGGTATGCGGCAGACGCTCCGTGAGGTGCTGGAATTTCGACTTGTAGGCCTCCGCATCTTCCGCGCTGTATTTGGGATTCTTCATCGGAATCATGTATTGCGGCGTGCGAACGAAGACCTTCAGATGACCGACCTCGCCGGCGATCGTCTGGATGACCTGGATGCCGGTTGCGCCGTTGCCGATAACGCCGACGCGCTTGCCGCCGAATTCGACCGGCTCCCTGGGCCAGCGCGCCGTGTGGAACAGCTGCCCCTTGAACGTCTCCTGTCCAGGAAACGATACGTGGGGCGCGGAGAGCATGCCGCAACAGGTGATCAGGAACTGGGTGTCGATCACGTCGCCCCGGTCGGTCGTGACCAGCCAGCGCTGTGTGGCGTCGTTGAAATGGGCGCTTTTGACGACCGTCCCGAACTGGATGTCCTTGCGCAGATCGAGGCGGTCGGCGATGTAATTGAGCCAGCGCTCGATTTCCGGCTGGCCGGGGAATTTCTCGCTCCAGCTCCATCCCTTGTAGAGCTCCTCGGAGAACAGATATTGGTAGATGTGGCTCTCTGAATCGAAGCGGGCGCCGGGATAGCGATTCCAATACCAGGTGCCGCCCACCCCTGCAGCTGCGTCAATCGCCCTGACCTTCAATCCCTGTTCGCGCAAACGATAGAGCTGATAGAGCCCGGCGACGCCGGCTCCAACAACCACCGCGTCGAATTTCGCCGTTACCTGTGTGCCGTTGCTTCCACTGAGTTTGGTCGCCACTTCTGCCATTTTTCCCTCCCAGGTCTTCACAGAGCGCGGGGCCTTCCCCACCCGTCGTGTGATCGGATGATCGTGCATCGCGTCATTTGCCGGTCCCGCGATGGCTTGCGGCTCTTCACCGTTCTTCCGCACTCGCCGGGAACGCGAGGGAGGCTATGAGGCGGGCTGCATTCCCGGCTTGAACAAAACCGACAATCCTTTGAATGAAGCCGGACGCCGGCGCCGACCGCGCCCGAGCTCGCTTGGCAAATGGCAAATCCGGCCTATGCTCTGCCTTGCTGGTCGGCCAATGAGAACAACAAGCAGCCGACCATGCCAAACTCCAGGGAGGAGGCTCGCGCGATGGGGCAGTTCATCACGGTCGAGGAGCTGCCACGCTATGCTCCCGGCGAAATGATGTTGGACAGTCTAGCGGTGGGAAAATCCGATTTTCGGCTCCGCGTGTTCCGCTATGGGCCATCCGATATCTGGGTGCCGCCATCCGAGAACTTTCTGATCGTGATCTATCGCGAAGGCACCACGGCGATGAACCGCCGCGTGACCGGATCCTGGAAGCAGGATCAGGTCGGCCGCGGCGTCACAACGCTCCTGACGCGCGCGGAAGCTTCGAACTGGCGATGGTGCCATGACGTCGAGGTCAGTCATTTCTACATCTCGCCTGGTCTCATGGCGAAGACCGCAAGCGAGGCTTTTGACCAGGACACCGAAAGTGTCGAACTTCACGATCTGCTCAAGATCGAGGATCCGGTCCTGACCTGGATCGCGGACCAGATGGTGCAGGAGGTTTCCGCAGGGGGGCCTGGCGGCCGGCTCTGCTACGACGCCATGGCACTTCAGGCGAGCGTCCACATCCTGCGCAAATATGCCTCCGTGCAGTTCAAGCTGCCCTGTGCGCAAGGGCGCTTCAGGCCGGCACATGCGCGGATGATCGAGGACTATATCGAGCAGAACATCTTCCGGAACATCACGCTCGACGAACTGGCCAGGATCTGCAACTGCACGCCGGTGCAGTTCACCCGCAAGTTTCAGGTGCATTATGGCATGCGACCGCACGCCTACGTTCTCGCTCGCAAGGTGAAGCGCGCCTGCGAACATCTGCGCAAGGATCGTCTTGCACTGAAGGAGATCGCCCTGCTGAGCGGATTCTCAGACCAGAGCCATCTCAACCGGATCTTTCGCAGGCACATGAGTGCGACGCCCGCAGAATATCGCAAGCAATGCACGGGCTAGCCAGCCCCGTCATCTTAGAGCCGCCGAAGAAGCGGCGACCCCGGGTGAGAGCGAGACGTTGCAGCCAGGCTGCCTGACGATGCACAGGCCGCAAAAGTAAAGGGCGGCTGTTCAAGCCGCCCTTTCTCAGCAATCACGTCCTGGGAAAACTCACTCCGCCGCGAGCTTCACGTCCGGCGCGGCAGCGCGGACCTCTGCGTCGACCTGGGCTTCGAACTTGGCGAAGTTCTTCTGGAACATGCCGACCAGGGCGCGGGCGGTCTTGTCGAACTCATCCTTGTCCTTCCAGGTGTTGACCGGGTTGAGGATCTCGCTCGGCACGCCCGGCAGCGCGGTCGGGACCGCGAAGCCGAAATATTTGTCGGTGCGGAATTCGACGTTGCGGAGCGAACCGTCGAGCGCGGCAGTGAGCAGCGCGCGCGTCACCTTGATCGGCATGCGAGAGCCGACACCGTACTTGCCGCCGGTCCAGCCCGTGTTGACCAGCCAGCAATCGACATTGTGCTGGGCGATGAGGTCGCGCAGCATGTTGCCGTAGACGGATGGGTCGAGCGGCAGGAAGGGCGAGCCGAAGCAGGTCGAGAATTCCGGCTGCGGCTCATTGCCGAGGCCGCGCTCGGTGCCCGCGACCTTGGCGGTGTAGCCGGACAGGAAGTGATACATCGCCTGCGCCGGCGAGAGCTTGGCGATCGGCGGCAGCACGCCGAAGGCATCGGCGGCGAGCATCACCACGTTCTTCGGCTGCGGCGCGCGGCCGGTGCGCGAGGCGTTCGGGATGAACTCGAGCGGATAGGCTGAACGCGTGTTCTCGGTCTTGGAGCCGTCGTCGAAATCCACCACGCGGGTGTCCTCGTCGAGCACGCAATTCTCCAGCACCGCGCCGAAGCGGGTCGAGGCCGCGAAGATCTCGGGCTCGGCTTCCTGCGACAGCTTGATGCACTTGGCGTAGCAGCCGCCTTCGAAATTGAAGACGCCGTTCGGGCCCCAGCCGTGCTCGTCGTCACCGATCAGCGTGCGGTTGGGATCGGCGGACAGCGTGGTCTTGCCGGTGCCGGAGAGGCCGAAGAAGATCGCGGTGTCGCCCTTGGCGCCGACATTGGCCGAGCAGTGCATCGGCATCACGCCGCGCTCGGGCAGATAGTAGTTCAGCGTGGTGAAGACCGACTTCTTCATCTCGCCGGCATAATAAGACCCGCCGATCAGGACGATCTTGCGGGCGAAATCGATCGCGACGACGTTCTCCGAACGGCAGCCGTGACGTTTGGGATCGGCGCGGAAGCTCGGCATGTCGATGATGGTGAGCTCCGGCACGAAGGTCGACAGCTCGATCGCCTCGGGGCGGATCAGCAGCGTGCGGATGAACAGCGAGTGCCAGGCGAGCTCGGTGAAGACACGCGTCTTGATCCGGTAGGCTGGATCGGCGCCGCCATAGAGATCCTGCGCGAACAGCTTCTTGCCTTCGGCGTGCTTGAGGAAGTCCTGATAGAGCGTCTCGAACTGCTCCGCGGTGATCGACTGGTTGCCGGCCCACCACATCTTCTTGTCGGTGGTGGCGTCACGCACCGTGAACTTGTCCTTCGGGCTGCGCCCGGTGAACTCGCCGGTGTCGGCGCAGAGTGCGCCGTCAGCGGACAGCACCGCCTCGCCCGCGGCGAGGGAGTATTGATAGAGTTGCGGCGCACCAAGATTCCAGTGAACCTGCTTGAGATTCTTTAAGCCGAATTTGTCGGCGCCGAAGGCACCGTTGCGCACGCCCGTCTCTTGCACGAAAAAATCCTCCTAGAACCCGCGACTTTCAGCGGACCAAGTTTGGCGCCGTCGCGGTCACCGTGATGAAAGGGCCATTCGGCCTCGGCTGAACGACCTAATAATCATGAACGCTGGCGTTGCCAAGCTGATCCCGCAGGATTTGGTTTATTCAAGGACCGCGCCAAACGTCGCGCATGTCAGCTCTGAGCAGGGGCAACCAGAAAACACAAATGATCGCGCAACCAAACGCATGTTTGCGCGTTACGTCAGGTTATTGCGACGCACAATCCCTGAGGAATCGTTTCATTTTACCTCGCCTTCGCCGATCAGCGCGAACGGTCCCCACATGGCTGGGTAGGCGTTGCGCGGCGAAGTGGCGTCGTCGACAAACGTTAACATCGCACGGCGCAAGGCTTCGGCACGACCGATTTTTGGTTCGTTCTTGAGCAGCTCGAATGTCGACGTGGTCAGGCGGGTGGCGGCTTCCGAATCCACGGCCCAATGCGAGACCAGAAGCGCGCGGGCACCTGCATAGAAGAACGAGCGCGCCAGGCCCGACAGCGCCTCGGCGCCGGGCTTGTCGCCAGCGATGGTGTTGCAGGCGGACAGCACCACCCAATCGGCGTTGAGCTTGAGCTGAGCCACTTCGCTCGCGGTCAGGAGACCGTCGTCAAGCTCGGACGGTTGATCGGGAATGGACAGCGCCAGCGAGGGCTCGCCCAGGCCCTTGACGTCACCGGCCACGAGACCGTGGGTGGCAAAGTAGATGATGCCGTATTGAGCAAGCGCTGCATGCTTCAGCGTCGTTTCGCTGGCATCGCGTCCGAGATGGATGTCGGCATCGGCAGCACCGACGTCCCGCGCCACCGCGTTCAGCTCGTCGGCGGTGTCAGGCAGTTGCGGCAGCGCTTTGGCAAGCTGCGCGCGATCGACGCCGGCACCGCGCCAGAAATCGGTATAGGCGATCGTCGCGATGCT
>Ga0102592_1002296_pt1 | contig 17208 bp, 7 predicted proteins | sample AraplaCol_mMF_r2_FD_76861 | JGI IMG/M metagenome (GOLD analysis project Ga0102592, IMG submission 76861) | Arabidopsis root microbial communities from North Carolina, USA - plate scrape MF_Col_mMF_r2 (SPADES assembly) (version 2) | ecosystem: Host-associated > Plants > Roots > Endosphere | place...
GTCCCTGTTTCCATTCACCTTCATAGCTGGAGCCGGGCCAGCCTGCACCCACCCATTGTTTATAAGTTTCGAGCTGCAGCATGGTGTTCCATACTTTCTCCTTACTTGCATTGATGTCGATTTTAAATTCCAGCAGTTTCATCTTTTCTGTTTTTTAGTGAAATGATTACAACACAAAGATGAGACATCGCTGCTTTACACAAGGGGGGCGAAAGAGACACTTTAGGAGGCCGCTTGCGACAATCTTATTTGTATACTTTTCCTTCCTTATTGAATTCCCGGATGAGCCCTTCCTCCAGGTCGGCGCCGGAGATAGGCGCAATGGAGCCATCGGGCTGCATATTCTTGAGGAAGCAGTATTGTGCTACGTTGATAATAGATGCGCCGGGCAGCTCATAGGTGGCGGAGAGGCGTTCCAGTGTGCCCTGTTGTTGCAGCATGTGCTCGGGCAGGATCATCTTCCACAGGGTCAGGCGTTCAGCCTGATTAGGCATGGGGAAGTGGATGATCGCCTGGAAGCGCCGTGCAAAGGCAGGGTCTATATTGCTTTTGAAGTTGGTAGCCAGGATGACCAGGCCGTTATAGTTCTCTATACGTTGCAGCAGGTAGGCAATTTCCTGGTTGGCATATTTATCATGCGCATCGCGGATATTGGTACGTTTACCGAAGAGGGCGTCTGCTTCATCGAAGAATAAGATCCAGTCTTTATGCTCTGCTTTGTCAAAAAGCTTGGAGAGGTTCTTTTCTGTTTCGCCAATGAATTTGGATACTACTTGTGAAAGATCTACTCTATATACATCCAGCTCCTCGCCTCCGGGTGTTTCTGCCTTGCCCAGCAGACAGGAGGTCAACGTTTTGCCTGTGCCAGGAGGACCGTAGAACAGTACGCGGTAACCGGGTTTCAGGCGTTTATTGGTTTTCAGCAGGGTGTTCTTATGCAGCAGCCACTTTTTCAGTTCACGCACCTGTTCCAGGGTCTGGGCATTCAGCACCAGGTCGCTCCACTCCAGCGGAGTGGTGATCCTGTCTGCCGGGAAGTTGGTGCCAAACCGGGGACGGGCATGGGTGCCAGTAAGAAAGAGGTCCACATACTCCTGGGAGAGCACGATCTTTCCGCTCATGGCAGGTTCTCCTTCCGGCGGGCTTTCCACCCATAGTACCTGGTAGCGGGCAAAAGTGTGTTCTTCCGCCAGCAGCTGTTTCACCTGCAGGCGTTGACTCAGGTCATTACCCGCCAGGAGGAACAGGGCTGTTTCTCCGGTAGGTAAAAAGCCCCTGAATTGTGAGCCGCGTACGCCGCCTATCTGGGGGAAGTCGCCTGCTTTGGGAATATACTCTTGTATGATCTCGTCAAAGAAAACGGGGTCAACGTGCGGCGTTAAGGCCAGCACCAGCAGCAGTTGTTCCGGCAGGCTCAGTGCATGCTGTGTGATGAATGCAGGCAGCGGCGCTTCCGGGTAGCTGATCACAGGCAGTGAGATGACAGTGGCATCTGCGGCTTCCTGGCCGCTTGTGTTAAAATACTGCTGCAAGCGCTTTATAACTGCTGACTGCAGCCACTGGAGGTACTCTTTTAATACGATTGCATTTTCTGAACTGGTAGACATACTTTTATTCTCTTCTTCAATTTTACGGTCTTAATGTAATGGATGGTCTATTTATTCTTCTGTTGTTACGACAGGAGGATCTGTTACGTCATCCGTGTTTGTTTTGCTTTGTGCTTCCATGTCTTTCTGGAAGGTGTTCACGGCTTCTTTCCATTCCTTCAGCAAAGCTTTATATTCTTTCACTGTGATGGGATCTCCGATCACGATCTCAGGAAAGTCTGTTGCCTTTACATAATCAATATAATCTTGCCCGTGGCTGCCTTCATGGAAACGCAGTGAACTGTTCCCTTCTTTCTTGTCTTTTTCAATATGTCCTCTGCCGTAAGCTGAATCTGCTTCCGGATCAGATTTGGCGCCGTAAGTGGTTTGGATGGTGAGTTTCTTTTTGATCGTTACTGATACTACCTTTCCTTTTACTACCACTGGTGTGGCGGAAGCAGAGATATTACCATACGTAACGGCTCCATCTGGCTTAACTCCCTTGGCGCCTTTCTTTGCTTTTTTGTCAGGTTTCACTACTACATTAAAGTCACCGCTCTTGAAAGTGGCAACTTTGCTTTTTTTGTTTATCACAGCGTCCTCCGGTACGGGGGTACTGGTATCTCTTTGTACGCCGGGTGCGCTGTGTGTAGCAGATGCAGGTGCTTTTTCTGCGGCTGCGGGTGCAGCGCCCTGTTGTACTACGTGTGTTAGTTCGTGTGCGAGCAGGCGTTTACCATTGGTGGATGATGGATCGTATTTGCCGCTGTTGAAATAAATATCGTTGCCATGGGTGAAGGCCTGTGCGCCGAGTTCACGGTTCATTTGTGAGGCTTCCTCCCCGGTGTGTATGTTTACTCCGCTGAAGTCGGCGCCAATGGCCTGGCTCATTTCGGCAGCCAACTGCGGTGATAGCGGTGTGCCACCTTTACGTTGCTGCAGGCGTTGTTCCAATCCAACGTGACCCTCCGCTTGTTGTTGACTGTTTGATTCGCGTTTGGTCATTACGGGTACTTCAGCGCCTTTCTCTTCACGCTTTTCCATCTCTTCCTTTTTCTGGACAGGTTTTTCTTCTTCTTTCTTTGCTTCCGGTGAAGCAGCGGCTGGTTTCTCCTCTTCCTTTTTATCCGGAGCGTCTTTTTTCTGGACAGGTTTTTCTTCTTCTTTCTTTGCTTCCGGTGGAGCAGCGGCTGGTTTCTCTTCTTCCTTTTTATCCGGGGCGTCTTTTTTCTGCACCGGTTTTTCTTTTTCCTTCTCAGCTTCGGGCATTCCCTTTGCCTGTACGGAACTGATCTCCTTTCGCTGCAGTGAATTGCCGCCAGTAGCCTGTTTGTTCACTACCTGGTCGGCTACAGTATCGGCCTCGCGCTCAAACTTGTCGCCGGGCTGGCCTACTGCCAGTTTAGGCTGGAAGAAAGGGCTTTCTTTCGCCTGTAGCTTTTGCGGACTACGGGTAAAGAAAGGGGTTTCCTTTTTCTCCGGGGTTTCAGGGTTACGATGCCTGCGGTAGCGGCGGCTATTGGTTTTCATGTAATTAGTTTTTAAGATCTAACAAATTTCAGGATGCGGGCATCAGCTGCAGTACTTCTGCCGCCAGTTGCTCGTAATCTTTTGCGCCATGCGCCAGTTTATCAAAAGTAAAAATATCCATGCCCTGCTCCTGTGCTTTTGCAAGGGCAATATTGCTGCGGATACAGGTCTGCAATACTTTACTGTCGTATAGTTCTTCGAGCTGACGCCGGATCTGCCGGTGCATACTTTTATGATCGTCGTATTTGGTGAGCACGAGACCTATGATTTCCAGCTTTTTGTTCAATTGCTTGCGGATCAGCTCAAGATGCTGCACAAAGCGCTGTACTGCCTTGAATGGCAGATACTCTGCCTGTAGCGGCATCAGCACATAGTCACTGGCGGTAAGCGCGTTAACGGTGAGCATGCCTACTGCCGGAGGACAGTCGATCAGTATAAGATCGTATAAGCCCTGGAGGGGGGCCAGTATTTGCTTTAACAACTGTTCACGCCCGTAAATACTTACCAGCTCCAGTTCAGCGCCGGCCAATTCCAGGCTGGCAGGTATCAGGGGGAGTATGTCTGTATGAATGATCGTATCGTCAATGCTGATGTCTTCACCCATAGACGCCTGCTTCAACAGTTCGTAGATGCTCTGGGGAATGTTATCTGATATGCCCAGCGATTGTGTCAGGTTAGCCTGGGGATCCATATCGATCAGGAGCACTTTTTTTCCGGACCGTTGCAAGGCAGCAGCCAGGTTGAGTGTAGTGGTGGTCTTGCCGGAACCGCCTTTTTGTATGGCAACTGATAGGATGAACATGGGGTGTGTATTCTATTTCATATGATCTTGATAGTATTGGTTTTTACTGTTGGATATAGCAGGGTGCTGCCTTCGTTTTCTTCACTATGAAGAAAGCCGCCGGTGATCAGCTGCTGTACACGTTCTTCAAACTCCTGCTGCTGCATGGCGCCGTATTGTTCATAGGCTGTAGTGAATTTAGCAAAAGCTGCTGCCATTCCAATGCCGTTCTTTTCTGCCTTGAATGTTTTTGCAATGTAGGTGTTGGTATTATCCAAAGCGGCAAGGCTGTAGAAGTGTATGGCGCCGCCCGTTTCACTTTCTGCATTGGCCATGTCTAGCATGCTGAATAGCCGGAAGATGATACTGTGCTTTGAGTTTCTTCTGTTCAGCTTAATAGTCCCGTCGTGCCAGGAATATTTTACATGCGCCTCCGGATCTGGTTCCAGCGAAGCTATGTTCTCCTCCAAAGACGTCAGTACCTGTGCTTTGAAGGAACCAATTGCTTTCCCTTCGATCTCAATATCCTCAAGACCTACCAGCTCCGGGTCGATATTACAGGCAGTTTGCAGCAGCGACGCTACCTGATGAAATGATCCATAGTGCTCACTATCAGTGAACATCACTTCTCCGTCATCGGCGCAAGCATAAATATATCTTGTCATTTTTTCGGTATTACTGGATCAAGTATAACATTTACTTCCACGATATTGAATGGCCACTTTGGCTTCTCCACGGTACCATACTTCCTTTTGTATGGGAACTCGTCCAGGAATGCAAAGTCTCTGTCAGACCCCGGAGGAGCAGAGACGCTTCCTGGGCGTACATCATACATGGGTTCTTTTTCACCGTCTGGCAGCTTGCTATTCTTTTCAGTTTGAATCCTGTTGATCGTTTTGAAACTCCAGGTCGCCCGGGCAGCGTCCTCAAGTGATTTGTTATAGGGTGGGGCAAGGGCCTCCTGGAAGCGTATCAGGTTATCTGATCTATAAAATTTATCGTCCGGATATAATTCACTATTCTGCACCCACTGTAAATGTATAGCGTCATATTCTCCCTTGAACATATCCATCGCCGCTTCAAGCATTTTCGTACCTACGCCAGGGCCAACTGCCGGTTTGATGAACCGCTGGATGGCAAAGTTAAGGCTTAATGTTCTGTTCTGTACCTCTGCTTTGCCAGCACGGAATTCCAGGGCGCCAAGTGATATCTTATCTCCCGTATGCTGAAAACCAAAATAGGAGAATAGGACCGCATTTTTCCCGGTTTTGAGTGTCTTAAACCTGAAACCGCCTGTCAGCCCTTTTGCGTTATGCTCACTGATAACCTTTTCGAACAGTTTTATCAACTGCTTGCCGGTTTTGGTGGAGCTGAATATGTTTGCTACCACATGTTCTCCCACAATACCGAGAACAGTTGCCAGGAGCTTCTGCCGGTCCTCTACGCTCATTACGCCATCGTCCATACGTTTGATCCGCTCATCTGCAGGTTCATCCACCTTGCTGCCGTCCACGTCTCCGTCTTCAGCCCGTTGAATATAGTGATATTTCCAATGCTTCCCTGCATCGATCACACTGATCGACTTAAAGACTTTATTATGATCTTTCTTCGCATTTTGCGCTACTTGTTCTGCTTCTTCCCTCTTCAGGTTCTTATCGCCGCCAGCCTTTTTCTCATCTGCCGCTTTTAATGCTTTGATCGCGCTATCAAGCTGCTGCTGTTTCTCTTTATCCTTTCCTTTCTTGTCCTTATCATCCCCTGGTTTCATCAGCGCTTTCACTTTCGCAGACTGCTTATTGGGCTGGCCTTTGAGGCTGCCGGTTACCATCCACCATTCTGTACCCTGTGCGGTGAAGGTAATGCCGGGCACCTTGAATCGTTTTTTGATGCTGTCTATTGCTGTGGATATTTCGTCCCTGGTCATTGGTTTGGTGCGCTGTTCCAGCGATTTCACCGCCTTCATGGCGTCTGCAAAGTTCTTCACATCATCCGTCTTCGGACCAGCCTTATCTGGTTTGCCTTTGCCGCCACCCTTAGCGCCACCTTTACCAGTTGCTGGTTTGGGCGCAGGACCTTTAGGTGCATCGCCCTTCCCTCCGGCCGGGGCGCCTTTGCCGCCGCCCTTTCCACCTTTATCAGCACCTTTGCCAGTTGCTCCCTTTCCTCCGGCGGGTGCGGTACCGGCAGCGCCTCCATCCACAAACTTGCCCTGCTTATCGCCTTTACCCGCGCCGCCTTTCTTCGGCACATTGTCATCAACAAGGTCCGTCATGAACTTCTGCCCGTCAAAGTTCGCTTCTCCAAATTTGATTTCAGGCGCTTTCCCGGAGCCTAATACATAGTCTACATCTGCGCCTATACCAAATTCTCCCGGTAGGGGATATTCCAGGGAGCCAATAGGCCAGGTCCATTTATCATCTGGCAAGGGAGACCACCAGGGGCTGTCTACTTCTACGAACAGGTCGCCACTGAGGCCGAGGAAAGGCTGGGCGGCAATTTCCATGTGTCCTTTGATGAAGAACTCACCCGGATCCCTGTAGCCGATCGTGGGCCTTGCATCTACATAACCTTTCACACCTGCATCGGCATTGATGCCCACACCCACTTTAAGGTCGTGATCCAGTATTTCGATACCCGCGCCGCCTTCTGCACGGAGGCGCAGGCCCGCGTATGCAGAGATGTTCAGAGAACCGGACAGGCTAATGCTTTGTGCAATATCCGGATCTGTAGAATAGGTGCCTTCCAGTTCGATATTATAGATCTTCGCCGGGCCCACTTTAGCCAGGGCGATCAATGCCATATTCGCAAATACGAACACGTTACCGATTACGGGAAGGCCATATGCTGCACGTGCTTCGAGCTTGAACAGCTCTTTGCTGTAATCTTTCTGATCAAAGAGGATGATCTCTTTGGGAGGAGCGATCTTACCTACAACCGTAACATCTCCTTTACCATCTACGATCACATTTACAGAGCCGGTAAGCCATTCTGTGAGCTGGAAGGAAAGTGAGCCCATACCCGCCAATGCTTTTGGTCCGGGCTTCTCGCCCGCTACAGGCACTTCGGCTGGCAGGGCTGCTGCTGCCGGGTTATTACCGGCAGCTTTCACCTGGCTGCGTGCAAAGTTATCGGCGGTGGCTTTATCGGTCATTACCAGCGTAAGCGAACCTTTCAGCCTGTTGGCTTCGTAGCTTACAGTGCCCCTTACATCCAGTGTGCCATTCGCGAATCGGGCGGCAATTTCACCAGCAAAGGAGCTGAAGTTCACGCCAAAACTGCCAACACCGGCAAGCATATTGTCTTTAAGGAGGATGTTCAGTTGCCCTTTCGCCATACCCTTCACATCCATGTTGGCCGTTATCTGCACATCCAGCTTACCATTGGCAACGCCGAGGTTCATATTACCGTCTGCAGCCTTTCCTACTTTTACCCTGGCGTTGTTTATGCCAAAGTTAAAGGCCCCTCCCTTGAATTCGTTGGTGGCTTTGGCAGCTACTTTGTCTACATCAACACCGGACAGCCATCCCAATGCCTTGCCATTATTACGCAACCATTTTGGTATGCTATCGGGGTCTTTGCTGGTACCAATAGTAGCGAAACCGGATATTTGGCCGTTCTGAAGCTTCACTGCCAGCACAGGGTTAGCTGCCTGGAACAATGGCATGTTCATCGGCAGGAAGGCGAGCGACTTGCCTTCGAGCACCCCATCCTTTTCCTTTACTTTGATGGTGCCTGCTCCGGCAGTTTTACCAGCAGAGATCTTTACTTCCATACCATCTTCCCTGGCGCTTCTGATCATTTCTTTCAGCGCGGCCGATGGCTGGAAATTGCCATTGGCAATGCTCACTACCTCGTTTGATTTTGGAGCAGCCGGGGCCGTTTTTGCAGGCGCCTTCTGAACATTGGCGTCTGTCTGAGTCGCCGGTTCAGCCGCCGGAGCTGCTGGTTGCTCAGTCGCCGGCTGTTGTGGCGCCGCGCCCTGCTGTATCGTATGGGTCAGCTCATGCGCCAGCAGGCGTTGACCTTCCTGGCTGTCCGGATCATACTTGCCTTTATTAAAATAAATGTCATTACCATGCGTGAAGGCCTGTGCATGCAGCTCATTGCTCATCTGCTGCGCCTCAGCATCTGTATGAATGTTCACACCACTGAAGTCTGCTCCGATGGCCGACTCCATGTTCTCTTTGATAGCAGGGGGCAGGGTTGCACCCTTCCCTTTTGAGGAGTCCAGCTGGTCCTGTAATGCCGGGGCATCTGCTGAGCCAGGAGTTGTTTCGCCGGGCGTTTCCTTGGGTTGGACCCTGGCTTCCCTGGCAGCATTCTCTCTTTCTATGGCGTTCACCTGCTCTGATATGACCTGGTCTACAAAGCCGCTCAGCTCAGGAGGGGCTTCCTGCATGATCCGTTGTTTCAGGTTGGCGGCATATATACGCAGATCAGCACCGCTCCTGCCTCTTTGCGCGCGCAGATCCTGTGCAATATCTTTTCTTATTTTCTGTCTTACTGCATCCTCTTTACCGGGTTCTTTTTCATTGCCAAGCGCTTTGTCTACCAGCCTTTCTCCCATAGCCGCATTAAATTCCGGGCTTACAGACATACGTTCATAGTCGATACCTTCCAGGTCGCCGTTGTCATTGAAGTTGATTGGCACTTTAACATTCAGCCCATATTCGCTCAGGTCTATTTCTTTCCTGGCAGATCCAAGGTCTTTCTTGTACACTGGTATTGTGTCAAAGAAAAGATCCAGCTCAACGAGTATATTACCTGATAACTCTACAAAGGCCTTTGGCGTTGCTTTCAGTATTGCCTCTGCACCTTTTATCACCAGGCCTTTTTCCGCGCTCCAGGTGGCGGCAACATCTGCTCCGAGATCGGCTTCTATTTCCAGTCCGGCAGTGCCGTTTATGTTCGCGCTTACGGCCACTATAGTTACCGCTACACCCACGCCTACACTGATCGTGAGCTTAACGCCTGCTTTAGCTTTAGAGTGGAGGCCAACGGTAAGCGCACCGCCCAGTTTTCCTTTCTCTATATCATCCAGCGAAGACTTTTCAAGGGTAAGATCCATTTTCACCTTCAGCGGCTCCCAGTCAAAATAGAATTTGGCATCGGCGCCCAGGCGGAGGAAGATGTTGGCCATGGGCACACCTACCAGCGGTATGTTCTTGGATATTTCGAAAAGGCTCTTTTCAGTTTTCACATGCTCGAAAGGACTGGCGTCTACGTTGATGGAACCCCATATCAGCAGTTCTCCCTTCTGATCAACAGCAGCATTCAGCTCTGCCTTCAGATCTTTCAGCAGGTAGATGATCACCTTGCCACTTCCATAGATGGTAAGACTGTCGCTTTCTGTACCAGGTACGGGGTTACCTTTATCATCAAGGCTTGCATTGGTAACGCCTACCATCATTGCGCCATCGATCTTGCCTTTTTTGTAGGCAGCCTTTCCTTCTGCCTTAAATAAGCCCTTGTCATAGCTGATGGCGAAGGAAGCATCCAGGCCCGGGATCCTGGCCAGGTCGGGCACTGCCGATCCTGACATGGACAGCTCGTAACCTGCGCCTTTATTGGCAATCGTTACTTTTATCTGTCCGCTCTTAAGGCCAGGTACTTTATTTAAGGTGGCGTCACCGGTAATGGAAAAATCTCCGTTATCGGCAAAGGTGGCCAACAGTGCTACATCGCTGATACCTGGTATGGATAGCTTAGCGTGGCCGGCTGCGGTCAATGTATCGTCTCCGTAGCTGAAAGCAATGGAGCCGCTCTCAACACCTTTGATCTTGCCTTTGTCAACCACCAGCTCACCACCTATCTTCCATTTTTTGTTAGCATATTCAAAATTGAGGGCGGCCTTTTTGAAATAATCTGCATTATCGAAATTGAAGTCACCTTTCAGGACAAACCCTTTGCTACCGCCGGAGGCGCTAACACTGCCCTTACCAACTTTGTTGATGCTGAAGCCAATCTCGCCACCAACAGCCAGTCCTTCCTTCGTGCTGGCAGATATAAATATACCGGCGTAATCAAGGTTTAGCGGTTTGGGTAGCTTACCTGAGAATGCATCTGTGCCAATAGAGGCGGTAACTGTAAAATTGTTGCCTGAAATCACGAAATCAATATCGGCATCCTTCAGCAGGGGAATATCGGATTTTACTTTACCGGTTACGTATATACCGGTAATGGGGTTAAAATCAAAATCATCATTCAACACTATCGGGCTCATGTACTTCATCCGCAGCGCGGTCTTTACCATGCCTGCATAGTTTTTATCTTCCAGCTTAAACTCATGGGGGCCTTTTTTAGTCATCGGCAGCACCTTATCGATTTCCTCTGTTTCGAGCCCGCTGGTTTTATCCTCCACAAATTTAATGAGCCTTACATGATCCAGTGTGCCACCATTTTCTTTGTTGCCCTTGATGTCGATGAACTTGTTTTTGTAAACATAGGGTACTACATAACCGGCACCTCTCTTGGCTGTTGTGAAAACAAAATGATCTTCCGGTACTCCTTTTTCTTCCAGTTTGATAATTCGTTCATTGATGGGATTATTTACAGCAGAAGGAGTCAGGTTACTCGAGGAGATAGTTGACAGCGTTTCAATTGGATCTCCAGGCTTAAAGCTCTTAAATCTTATCACCGTTGGGCCGGCTATTATTGCCGCAGCCTTACTGGTAACGATCGGATCCTTGACGCCTTTGGTCTCGTAGTGTTTTATGATCTTGGTGATCTTTGCCTCGATCTGCTTGCGTACCTGGTTTCCGAGTTTTGAGTTGCTTTGCTGGTCGATCAGTATCAGGTTCTCTTTAGTATCGGCCTTGCCTCCCAATATCTGGTAGTCTACTTTATGCTCTATCTGATGGATCCTGGGGTGGCCACCATTATCCCAAAAAGGCACTACAATTTCATTTACCAACGCAGACATTTTGCCACGTATTTCTCTCAGCTCATCTGAGTTGCGGGCCTGGTTACGGAGCGTTAATGTTAGTATCTGCCCCTTATCTACAATGCCTGCTTTGTCTGCCACGCTTTTTAAAGCCTGTGCAACATCATCTTTTACAAGTTGACGCCAGAGAGTGGCCTGATCGCTTTCACGCTTTCCTTTTGGCATTACAAGGTCTGCGCTGGCATCGATGTTTGCAAGGCTTGCATACGGCTTTAAAGGAAAGTCGGTCAGGCTTATCTCAAATGCAGATCCGTTCCAGGTCAGGAAACCCTCGCCGGTTAATTCGCCTGCCTCGGTCACTAATTCCTGGTCAGTTTTTACTGGTGCATCTTCTTTTTGTATATTCAGCGTGGTTGGCTGTATTTTCCTCTGTACCGCCGGAGCCTTTCCCTGTTGTACCGTATGTGTAAGCTCGTGCGCCAACAGGTGCTTGCCCTCCTGGCTGGAGGTATCATATTTGCCGGAATTAAAGTAAATATCGCTGCCATGGGTAAAAGCCTGGGCATTCAGCTCTCTGCTTAGCTGCACTGCATTACTGTTGTTATGAATGCGCACGCCGGAGAAGTCAGCGCCTATGGACGATTCCATAGCGGTACGCGTATCAGCAGGCAACGGTTCTCCGCTTCCTTTGGTGCTTTGCAGCCGCTGCTGAAGGCCATCGTGCGCAGTATCAGCCGTTGTTGCGTCAGCTTCTTTGCGTTGTACGCTTTCCTCCCGCGGATCAGCCATGCTGTCAAAGATAGGCTTCCGTTGCAGATGCTCTTCCGGTGGGTCGGCCATGCTGTCGAAGATAGGTTTGCGCTGCACTACTTCCTCTTCCTCCTTACCTTCTGTTTCTTCTTTCATTTGCAGCGGCTCAGGTTGGGCTGCCGGCTTGGCCGCGGGCGTTGGTATGGAGGTTATTGCCGGTGGCGCCGGCGCCTGGGCAATGGCCTTCGCCTGTACTGCCGGTTCTGTAGCGGGCTGACTGAGACGTTGTACCACCTTGTCTGCTACGGAGTCTGCCTCTTTTTCAAAATGATCATTAGACTGTCCGATATTAAGCTTGCGTTGTACAAAAAAGGGAGCACGCGTTCCTTTTTCTGCAGATTCCTCATGCGACAAAGCATTGCCCTCCTCCTTATTAAAGAAAGGCTGCTGGCTTTGTTGCTTGTGCGCCTGCGTCGCGCTGCTTTTTGTATCTGTGGCTTTTACCACTATTATTTTGAATTCTTTATTGTTAGTGACTTGATTCTTCCTTAGGCCCACTCTGTCTTCAACGCCCAGGGCATCCAGGGTAAACGTACCACACTGATACCCCAGGGCAGGCGGTTCAGCAAGAGGTCGTAAGAAGCCTGCGTTACCCGCAATCTCCACTCATCACGCTGCCATTGCAGCTTACCTTCGCGCATCAGGAAATTGCCGCGCAAACCGTCTGCAGAGGTGCTGCCCAGAGCATTCCAGTTATTGATCACCGCTTCCAGCAGCTGATTAGCTTCTGTTTTGTCCAGCTCTGTCAGCTCCACAAAACGATCTACCGGATCCTCAGGCAATAAGCCGCAAAGCAGCTTGGGGAACACCAGGTCGTACTCGGGTATATCGGTTTCACCGCTGGCCAGGAAACCGAGCAGCTGTACCGCCTTATCCTGCGCAGCAGGTGATTTGAATGCACGTTTTTCCAGCAATCCCAATGCATTAAAAAAGATATTCAGATAGGGATGCAATAATACCAGTCCGGCATTATTGATATAGGTATTGAGTGTGGCCGGTGGCGTACCGGCTTTTTTACGCTGCTCCGCTCTTTTGTCTGTGCCTGCAGGCTTTCTATCTACAGGGGGTACTTGTCCGGAATCTGCAGCAGTGCCCGATTGAGGCCCTGACTGTTCTGCCGGTGAAATGGCGGAAACGGATTTGCGGGTATTTTCTGTCAACTGCGCTGCAGTATCGGGAGATGCGTCTGAACGGTTTGTTGTCTGATCAGTGCCAGACGCTAATTTATCTTTTTGTTGATCTGTTGATGCCGGCGGTGTGTCTGTTGTTTTTGCGGTAGTGGCAGACTGCTCATCCGGGCGAGGCAATGCTTGTACCCTTGCCCTGCCATCATCCGTTTTCGCTTCAGCTTTCTTCTCAGTAAGATCCTTTGCAGGCAGTCTTACAGGATGACTGATCTTACCTGCAGAAACATACCTGTTATGCAAAGCAAGCAATGCTGGTTGTACTATTGTACCAGCTTCGCCCGGTAGTGATGGCAGCTGTTGCAATGCATGTACATATGCAGGTAACTGCTCCGCACCAAAGCTTACAGCTATTATTTGTTCCAGCAATGTCGCAGGTTCAGGTACCTGCGATGCAGATAAGATCTGTTGTATGCTCCATTCATCCAGTCTGCGCTGAAAGTCTGTTTTATCCGGTAATGATGGCAGCGTAACACTGGCAAGGCTGGCAGCGCTGCGTAACTGTGTTAAGAACGCTGGTGTATTACAACATTGCTCCCACGCCTTTGCCATTTGCATCAGCGGTTGTTGTGCCGGGCCTGCATAAGCCTGTATCCATTGCCTTATGAACGGGCGACTGAACTGCAGCAGCATCCTGTTGATAGCTGCTGGCTGGGTCTCCAGCACACGTCTGCATCTTTCCAGGGCAGGTGTGGCGGTGGCCAATATTTCCAGTACACCGGCTTCCCATGCGGCAGTATCCTTTACGGGGGAGGTGTCCGGCAACAAGCCATGCTCAAGAAAATACAGCCAGCTGTCAAAATATCCCTGCGTCATAGGGTGGCGTTCCATACCTGTTTCCAGGGATGGCTGATGCTGCAAGGCAGGGTAACGGCTGCGCAGATACGATACGATCCTTTCAGGCAGTTCCTTTTCCAGCTGCTGTGCCGTGCATTCGCCCAGGTCTATCTCCAGGCGCTCTACACGCAGCAGGGTACCAGCATCTGTCCAGCTGTCCAGCAGTTCCTGTAAAGCATATACCAGGTTGTCCTTGCAAACAACACCCAGTTTATCCTGTAAGGACAGGGCGTTTTGCCTGGCGGGTAGTTCCAGCTCCAGCGAAAGCTTTCCTATGGTATGATGCTGGGCCATATTAACTCAGTAATGATTTATAGGCATTGATAGATGCGATATTCTGTTCATTGGTAACAGCCGCAGCATCCCACACTTCCTGCAAGCGTTTCAGTCCGTCTGTCTGACCCTTGATAAGGCTGGCCGCTTCGGGCAGCAGAGATTTGGCTTCTTCGGGTTGTGCGTCAGGTGTGCTTACCAGTAAGCGGTCCAGGTAAAAGACGGTGCTGTAGATCGCCATATCTGACACCTGTTGCAGGCGTTTTTCTCCGGCATTGCTTAAACCGGTCTGCAATGATTTCAGCACATCTGCATAACGGTTATGCAGTTCGGGCTGCTTGCCGCTGAAGCGCAGGAAGGCTTCTGTTTTACCGAACTTCTCTGTTTTGGCAAGGGTCTTATCCTCATCGCCGATGGCGCTTACTGCTTTGCGGTATTGTTGCAGGCGGCGATTGAAAGTTTTGGCAATATCAACGGTGGCGTCTGCAGTGGTATCGGCAGCTGCGTCAGCGCTACGCGTGCTATCGGTAGGTTCTGGTTTACCTTCTTTTATAATGATGCGGAAAGAGGTGGTCATATCACACTGAGAGAAGATATAGTCCAGCCGGTAAGTACCTACAGCCAGTTCATCATAAATGACCTCAACACCCGTCTTATTGTCCAGCCATAGAATGGTGTAGTTATCACTTACAAATTCCCATTCATTGCCACCGGTATTTTTATATAATTCAAATTCTCCTCCATAAGGCCTTGCTTTCAGCTGCAGCTCAACTATTTCACTGTCTTTTTCCCAGGTAAATTCTTTATCATTCTCATCTTTATTATACAGCTGGAGGCTCTTCTTGCTGGGGCAGAAAGCAATGGGTTTGGCTACCTGCTGGAACAGCGGTCCCCTGCTGGCAGTGAGTTGCATCACATATTCTACGCCGTCGGTGTATTTCATGTCAAACTCAACATCGTCTGTCAGGTTATTGGTTGTTTTTGTTTGTTTCAGCTCGCCCCTGAAGTCGAACAGTTCCCATTTGAACACCGTCGCATTGCTGGAGAGATTGTGGAACTTAAAGCGTTTGCCTGCTTCCTGCGGTAATTCTACCGGATTATCTACTATCTCAAAGTCAGCTATGGGCTGCACCTGCTGCAGTTCTATTTTCACCGTAGGCGTTTTGGAACAGCAGATGTAGGGCAGGCAGAAATCCGCCACTACGATATAGTCTGATAAAGACTCAGCTTCCAGCAAGAGGGTAGCTTTGGCTTCTTCATCCAGCGATTTCAGGTTGCGCAGCATAGCAGCGAATACTTCATGTTTATCGCTGCTGGGGTTTGCAACCGCGCATACCAGCACCAGGGTACCGCCTTTGGGTACGCCGGCATTGTGCTCCAGTCCGGGGTGCTTGGCGGCGAATTTGTGGAAGAACAGATCTTCCAGTACTTCTGTCTTTCTCCGGCTGTATTCATTATAGAGATCGAACAGGATCTTCAGGTGCAGGGGGCAACAGCTAAATTCAGTGTCGTTGGCAGCTTCTGCTGCAGCGAGGGCTGGCACGTTCGGTCTGCAGATGGCGCTGCATTTTTCACTTACCCATTGCGCCCAGGCATCCTGCTTTACGCCCGCAAAGAAACGGCCCAGCGCTTCAAACATCTGACCAATCTTCATATCGGTAGAGGTGCCGTCGAATATTGCATTTTCGTAGTTCTCACCACATTCGGCAGTACAGCGGATGTCGTTCACTACTTTTTCCAGCAGCAGGCCTAGGTCAGAGAACCAGGCGCTTTCGCCCTCTATCAGGGAAGCCGCTACGTCATCTGTACCCAGGAACACCAGCTTTATATCAAAGGGCAGATGCAGGTCGCCACGGGATTTGGCGATCGCGTCCTGCGCCTGTTGTGCGGTCTTACCTATATAGCCTTGTGTACGGAAGAAATTGTAGGCATCCATATCACGCAGCAGCAGTTTTTTATCGGTAGCATCGTCCACACCAGGAATGCTGAACAAGCGTTGCTGTTGCACTGCTTCGTAGTTCCACACGCTTTTGATGCCTCCTGCCAGATCGCGGTCGCGGTAGTAGAAAGGGATGGCCTTACGACTCAATGCTGCTGACAGGAAAGCGCTGGGCGAAATGCTCACCGTGCCTGGCAGCTGTCCGTTTGCGTTGAACATCGTATTGCTCACTTGTCCGATATGGATCATGCGTTTCAATAAGAGCCGCAGTTTTTCCATAGTAGAGCGGTCCGCATCTGCAAAGGGAGGACGATACAGGCCCATGCGGAATTCTTCTGGTTGCTCACCTGCGCAGGCGCCCAGTGAAAGGTATTTTTCAAAACGCGTTTTCAGCGGTGTGAGGTACAGGGTGTTGAAACCGGTGTATGAAAATTCCTGGTAAGCACTGATCAGGTCTTTCAGGTAATCGTAATAGTAAGGCAGCTGCCATGTAAGATCACTGTTGTCGACGTTGATGCGCTGTCTTGCCTCTTTCAGTTTCTGCGCCATATCAGTCAGAGGATTGCCGGGCAGCGTTACTTCCAGGATCTCTGCATAATCAGTATACACATCATTATACACGGCGGCAATACTGGCCTCTGCTGCGGCGCATCTGGCGTCAAAATTGTCTTTTACCTTTTTCCAGTCTGTAAAGCTGCTGAAGGAGATGGTAGCGCTTGTTTCGGGATCGCCGGTATAGCCGAAACGATGCACAAAGAGGTCTTCTCCTGATTGAGAACCGGTATGCTGTACCCGCCATTGTTCGCTGGCTTTCTCCAGGTCTGTCTTCAGGGCCACCACTACCTCTACGCTGATGTCTTTGCGCACGCTGTTATTATCATAGCTGCTGAGACAGTCTGATTTTGTGGTATCCTCTGCCTTCAGGCGCAGCATCACAATGGCTTGCTGCTGAGTGATGAGGTTTTCCAGCTTGTCATTGTCGGTGGAGGCTGTTGTGAGCACATATACCGGGATCGTTTTGTTGTTGCCGTAGGGAATGTTGCTTTCACCTTGTATGCCTTTGCACACTAGGCTGGTAAATCCATCCTTAGCCAGGAGAAAGCCGTCTGAGGTCACTCCTGCACCGGGCGTTAATTCCAGTTGCTTTTCATTCGCGTTCCAGCTGGGCATCAGTCCGTAGAAGATACCGGTGCCTATAAGAAATACCCGGGTATCCAGTTCTTCTGCTTCCAGGTAGCTGATCAGGTCATTCAGATCATCGCTCCTTAAAGGCTGCCCCTTCTTGAAAACAGGATAGTGGGTGGGTGAATTAAGTATCATTAGTAAAGCGTTTTATTATTTATAATCCCAACAATGTTTCGTCTAATAAAATAACCTGGCTGTCT
>Ga0102592_1002312_pt1 | contig 17085 bp, 8 predicted proteins | sample AraplaCol_mMF_r2_FD_76861 | JGI IMG/M metagenome (GOLD analysis project Ga0102592, IMG submission 76861) | Arabidopsis root microbial communities from North Carolina, USA - plate scrape MF_Col_mMF_r2 (SPADES assembly) (version 2) | ecosystem: Host-associated > Plants > Roots > Endosphere | place...
TGATGCCGAGGGTATCAACGAGCGATCCTTGCGCGACGCCTGGCAGACGGCCAGAACCCAGACAGACGAAACCTTCCGGCAGCAGCGCTCAGGCGCCAGCGCTGTGGCTGCATCGTCTCCACCCGAAACCGAAAGCTTGCTCAAGGAGCCGCGGCGCGCATCGATTGCGATCATGCCGTTCAATGAGCTGTCGGCCGTGGCCGCTCCCGGCGGTCCGTCCGATGCATTGGCATACGACATTATCACACGGCTCGCGAAGCTGCGCTCTTTCCATGTCATCGCGCAGGGCACGATGTTTGCGCTGAGGGACCGGCACCACACGGTTGAAGAGACAGCACGGCTGCTCGGCGTTGACTACGTGGTCGACGGATCGTTTCAGCGCGTCGGCGACCGCATTATCGTTCGCGTCGAATTGACAGAGGCAAGAACAGCGCGCATCGCCTGGACGGAGGTCTTCGAGCGCCGTGTGGCCGATACCTTCCTCCTCCTTGAGGAAATCGGCAGCAGGATCGTCGTCTCGATCGAGCGCGAAGTCGAAACGATCGAGAGCAATCGTGCCCTCCTGAAGACGCCGAACTCTCTCGACGCCTGGGAGGCCCACCACCGGGGGCTCTGGCACATGTATCGCTTCACAAAGAGCGACAACGAGCAAGCCCAGCGCTTCTTCGAAAGGGCGATTGGCCTCGACCCGACGTTTGCCCGTGCGCATGCGGGGCTCTCCTTCACCCATTTCCAGAGTGCCTTCCAGCATTGGGCGGATCGCGACGCCGAGGCCGAGCTTGCCTATCGAGCAGCGAGCCAGAGCATGATGGTCGATGATCGCGACCCGACGGCACATCTCGCCATGGGCCGGGCGCTATGGTTGAGAGCGTTGCACGATCAGTCCGTCAGCGAGCTGCAACAGGCGGTCGAACTGAGCCCCAGTTTCGCGATCGCGCATTACTCCCTCGCTTTCGTTCAATCCCAGTCCGGTGATCCAGGCGCCGCGATCCTGGCGGCCGATCACTCCCGCGCGCTCAGTCCTTTCGACCCGCTGCTGTTCGGCATGCTTGCAAGCCGCGCCCTGGCTCTCGTGCGCCTCGGAAGCTTCGAGGATGCCGCGGACTGGGGCGTCAAGGCCGCCGCCCGTCCGAATGCTCACGCTCACATTCTGGCGATCGCCGCACTTTGCCTGTCGATCGCGGGACGGCTGAGTGAGGGCAAGTTTTACCTCGCCATGATACACGATCGTTATCCCGCCTATCGGCTGAACGATTTCATCTCGGCATTCCATTTGCCGCCCACTGACCAGGCGCTGTTCCGCCAGGGAGCCCAGCGCCTCGGCTTTGAATAAGGGGCGCGGGGAACCCACCAGATCACCTGTCGCCGCCAACCAAACCACGTCAGGAAAATCACGAGGCGCGCGCCAGGGCGCGCGACATCCCGCGATTCCTGATCGCCATGATCCGTTTCTCGGTGGACCGACAATGATCCCCTTCCAAGGTCAAAAACGACGGGGCAATGTATCGACCGCATCAAGACTGAGGGGCTGCGATCGAACCGCGTTCAACGAATGGGCACTCGAGCTTGATCCTCTGGGTGGTTCGGTGGGATGAAATACCCTCGTTGTGATCGAGGAGGACACCAACGGCCCATCGCGCCATTTCGTCATGGGGCAACAGTACCGTTGAAAGTGGTGGCACCATATAGGACGCCAGATCCTCGTCGTCGAATCCCACCACGGAGATGTCTTCGGGCACACGCAGGCCGCGGCTTTTGATGGCGTCATATGCGCCGACGGCCATTCGGTCATTGAAGCAGAAGATGGCAGTCGGCGGGTCTTTCCGATCAAGCAATTTGAGGGTCAGTTCGCGGCCGCCATTGACGGTCCATCCTCCCATCAAAACCAGGTCTTCGTCGACGGGCACATCCCATGTGGTCAGCGCTTGCCGGTATCCCTTTTCGCGGTCCCTGGCAGCTTCGATCCAGTCCTCGCCCTTCAGGTGAGCGATCCTTCGATGACCGGCCTTCAGCAACGCCTCGGTCGCCGCATGCCCGCCGGCGATATCGCCGGGAACGACCGAGGGATGACGTCGATGCTTCTCATAGCAATTCACGAGAACTGTGGGGATGTCGTTCAGCCGTTCCGGAACAACGATCTGTCGGGTCGTCAGGGTGGTATAAAGAATGCCGATGACGTTCAATTCCTGAAGCAGATCGAGAGCCGCGCTCTCGATCTTGGGATCGGAGCGCGTGCAGAAGGTTGCAATCAGGATATCCTGCAGGGCGGCTTCATCGCGCGCGCCCTCGATGAAGGGCATGGCAAACGGTGTTGTGCTGACTTCATCGAGCAGCAGCCCGATAACGGGTCGCCGATGCTCGGGAACATTGTGTCGAGGGCCCTTGCGATAACCAAGGGCTTCGGCCGCTTCCACGACGCGCGATCGGGTCACCTCGGAAACGCGGGGATTGCTGACTCCATTCAATACCAGCGACACCGTTGCCTGTGAGACGCCTGCACGCTGTGCAACGTCAACCATGGTTGCACGCTTGGTCAATGCTTTTCCCACTTCATCGATCGGCCCATCCCATTCATCAAATTATAGAAAACCCAGTTTTCCGACAACCGTCCACTGTGGGTTTTGCGGGTCCCGAATTTTCCGGCTTGCCAGTTGGTTATATTCTCTGTACCCATTACTAATAATATAACTAATAACATAATTCGCAAGGGAGAGAGTACATGACCGCCCCTGTCACGCCCGCTTTGCCGCTATCCCAGGACGCGCGCAAGCGAATGACACTCGACGGCCTTTGGCAGTTCAAATTCGAAGGGGATGCCGACTGGCGCTCGATTTCCGTTCCATCCGTTTGGCAATCCGAATTTGCCGATCTTCGCGACGCGTTTGGCACTGCAAGCTACCGTCGACAGTTCTTTCTGCCGCAAGAATGGGCGCAGCGCGACATCTCCCTTCACTTCGGCGCGGTGAACTATTTTGCTGAAGTCCTGGTCAATGGTCAGCCTATCGGCAACCACGAAGGAGGCTACCTTCCGTTCTCGTTGACGATTCCGAACAGCATCCTCAAACCGGAAAATGAGATCGAGGTCTCGGTTACGCTTCCGAGCGCCGACGCGACCAGGTACCCGCAGTTTCCCTTTGCGGAAATTCCGCATGGCAAGCAAAGCTGGTACGGTCCTCTTGGCGGCATATGGCAATCGGTGACGCTGGAGGCGCGTGATACCAGCCACATCAAGCATGCCGATGTAAGGGCAGACCTTTCCTCGGGTGCCGTTCGCTTCGATCTGGACCTTTCCGCATCCGCGGCAGACGCTGAGGTGCGCGTCGCTGTCTACGGGCCGGACGGAGCCCTGGAGGCCGCGGCAAAGGGATCTGGTCGCAGCTTGAGCGTCGTTGTTGGCGAGGTGAAGTCCTGGTCGCCTGATGCACCGCAGCTTTACCGTGCCGACATCAGTCTTTCGGTCGCCGACGCAATCGTCGATGCGACTTCGGTTACATTCGGGTTTCGCACCATCGAGACCAGGGGCGGCCAGCTCTTCCTCAACGGTGCTCCGCTCTACATGCGTGCCGCCCTTGATCAGGACTACTATCCCGAAGGCATCTGCACGCCGCCTTCGCTTGAGTTCCTCGAGGACCAGGCGCGCAAGGCCAAGGCACTTGGGTTGAATACGCTGCGCATTCACATCAAGGTTCCCGACCCGCGCTACTACGATGTGGCGGACCGTATCGGTCTTTTGATCTGGACCGAAATTCCGAACGTCCAGACCTTCAGCGATGCCTCGGCCAGGCGAATGCGCGAGACCATGCAGGGAATCGTCAGGCGCGATGGCCATCACCCGTCGATCATCGCCTGGACGATCATCAATGAGGATTGGGGAACCCGTATCGTCGAGAACGCCGATCATCGCCAGTGGCTCGCTAAGACCTACGACTGGTTGAAGACGCTCGACCCGAGCCGTCTTGTATCGGACAATTCCGCCTGCTTCCCGAACTTCCACGTGAAGTCGGACCTCAATGACTACCACTACTACCGCTCCATTCCGGAACGACGCGAAGAGTGGGACGACATCACCAGGCAATTCGCCGAGGGCGCAGCGTGGACCTATTCTGGCCTTGGCGATGCGCAGTGGCGAGGCGAAGAGCCTCTCATCGTCTCCGAGTTTGGCGTGTGGGGCTTGCCCGATCCCTCGAAACTTATTCTGCAAGATGGTTCCGAGCCCTTCTGGATGGAAACCGGTGCGACATGGGGTGATGGCGTCGCCTATCCGCATGGCGTTCAAAAGCGCTTCCGCGCGCTCCATCTGGACACCGTCTTCAAGGACTTCGGATCGTTCATCGAGGCCGCGCAATGGTACCAGTTTTCGAACCTCAAATATGAAATCGAGGTGATGCGCGCCCATCCAAAGATCGTCGGCTACGTCATCACCGAATTCACGGACGTTCATTGGGAGGCAAACGGCCTTCTCGACATCAATAGAAATCCGCGTGTCTTCCACGACGACTTCGCGAGCATCAATAGCGACATCGTCGTGATCGCCCGCCCGAATGCCTGGTCTGCCTACGCCGGCGAACTGCTGGAGGTGGATCTCTCGGTGGCGACCGGTGGCGCGTCCATTCCTGATGGCGCAACGATCCGCTGGAGCTACGGGCAGGACGGCGAGCGTGCACTGCCAGCAACGGGTGCCAACGCGGTGGCAAGCGTCGGCATCGTGCCGATGCAAATGCCGGAAACCGACGTCAATCGCATGCTTCGCATCGAACTTGAGGTCCTGTCCAGCGGACGGCGGCTTGCGACCAATGTTCTCGATATCGCGCTGTACGCAAAACGCAGCCGAGCCACCCTGCCGAGCATCGCGTCGAAGGATCCGGCGCTTCGCGCTTTTGCAGAGACACTGGGCTATCCGGTCTTTGAGCCTGATAAAGCAGAGGTCAATCTGGCGCATGCCCTTGATGAGAGCGACATTGAGGCCATGCGTCACGGGGCACGCTATCTTGTGATCGCCGATGGCAGCATTCCCACGCACCGCAATCTGCGCAAGGACATTCCCGAAGGCGAAAAGCTCTATCGCGAGATGACCATCGATGAACGGGATATGCCTGTTGGTATCGACCAGCAGCTTCCAGGAATCGGACTGATCGCACGTGAAGGTACGCTGTGGCGTGGCGACTGGATTGCCAACTTCAGCTGGATCAGACGTAAAGGTGCGTTTGCTTCATTGCCGGGTGGTCCGTTGCTCGACCTGTCCTTCGAGAAGGTTGTTCCACATCATGTCATGACGGGCTTCCGCACCTTCGAGTATGCCGGACCGGTCCACGGCGGGCTGGTCATCGGTTGGGTTCACAAACCGGCGGTCACCATCGCTGAACGACGTGTCGGGCGCGGCAATCTCGTTGCAACGACCTTCCGGCTGACGAACGGCCCGGCCGGTACCGATCCGGTCGCTGCCGCCTTGTTCGATGCCATGATCGCGACGGTCAATCAGAGCAAATGAACGACCTGAGGCGGGCGCGGAAAACGGCGCTCGGCCTCAAGTGGCAGGCTCTGGAACTCAATCAGCGGAGGAATACGTGGCGCTCATCGAACTGGTGAACATAAGCAAGCAATACGGTGCGGTGCAGGTCATCGACAACCTGTCCCTGACGATCAATTCCAACGAGTTCATGGTATTCCTCGGCCCGTCCGGCTGCGGAAAATCCACCTTGCTGCGAATGATTGCCGGGCTGGAGAGCATCGACGGCGGCGAGATACGCATCGACGGCAAACGCATCGATCATCTGCCGCCGGGCGAGCGCGGTATCGCCATGGTGTTCCAGCACTATGCGCTCTACCCCCATATGAGCGTGCGCGACAACATGGCCTTCGGCTTGCGAAACATCGGGGTCGACGAAGCGGAAATCGCTCGCCGGGTAACGGAGGCGGCAAAGGTTCTCGTTCTCGACAAGCTGCTTGATCGCAAGCCGGGGCAATTGTCCGGCGGCCAGCGTCAGCGCGTGGCCATCGGCCGCGCGATCGTCAAGGAGCCGCAAGCCTTCCTGTTCGACGAGCCCTTGTCCAATCTTGATGCAGCACTTCGCGTCAGAACGCGCGTCGAGCTGGCGCAGCTTCACAACCGCGTCAAATCAACGATGGTTTTCGTGACGCATGACCAGATCGAGGCGATGACGCTCGCACACCGGATCGTGGTCATGAACAATCGCCGCATTGAGCAGGTCGGCACACCAATGGAGATTTATGCACGACCTGCGACACGTTTCGTCGCCGAGTTCGTCGGTTCTCCTGCCATGAACTTCCTGCCCGTGAAACTGGACCGCGATTTTGTTCGCCTAACCGACGGAACGACTGTCCACACGGCGGTTCCAGTCAAAGAACTGGCGCCGGCCAGTGACTACACGATGGGTGTCCGCGCCGAAGCCGTTTCGATCGGCCGATCCGGCACCGGCGACACGGATGCCGTTGTCGAAGTCATCGAGCGGCTGGGAGATCGCACGCTCGTCTATGCTCGCATCGCAGATAACTCGCTTTTGGTGGCAGAAGCCAAGGGAGACAGCGAACTCGCGCCAGGCGCTGCCGTGGCCCTGACGTTCGACGGCCGCCGGACCCACCTCTTTGACGCGGCCGGCCGCGGCTATCACACCGCGGAGGCAGCGTGATGAGCCAGGCCATCCCCATGAACGAATCCCGATTGCGAAACGGCTTGTTCGTTGCGCCTTTCGTGCTTGTTTTCGTCTGCCTGCTCGTCATTCCGCTCTTTTGGGGCCTCTGGCTTGGCCTGACGAAGGCTGACTTGTTCGGCCCCGGCAAGTTTGTGGGGCTTGCAAACTATACGCGCCTCTTTAGCGACAGGATTTTCCGCGGCGCAGTTCTGAACACGCTCTATTTCGTTGTCTTGACCGTGCCGGTTCTCGCAGTCTTCGGACTTGCACTCGCACTGGCGCTCAATCGCAAGACACGCTTCGCCTCGGTGATGCGCGCCGTCTTCTTTGCCTCGTCCGTGCTGTCGGTTACAGTGGTGACGCTGATATGGCGCATCGTCTTCATTCCGGACATTGGCCTGCTTTCCAATATCTTCGGCTGGTTCGGTCTGCCGCAGGTTACCTTCCTAAGCAATGCGCGTCTTGCGCTTCCGGCCGTTGCGATCGCAACGGTCTGGTGGGGCGTAGGCTTGCCGATGATGCTGTTTCTGGCCGCACTGCAACAGGTGCCGAGCGAGATCTATGAAGCGGCTGCGCTCGACAATGCCGGGCGCTGGAGGACGCTGTGGCGCATTACGCTTCCGTCGATCCGTCGGACATTCCTGCTCGTGCTGATCATTCAAAGCGTGCTTCAGTTCCAGGTATTCGGCCAGGCCCAGCTGATGACGCAGGGCGGCCCCAACAATGCTTCGAGACCGATTGTCCTTTACATCTACGACGTTGCCTTCACCCGCTTCGATGTCGGCATGGGCGCTGCGACCTCGCAGGTCCTGTTCGCGATCATCCTGATGGCCGGCATGCTGCAGTACTTCCTTTCCAACCGGCAGGGAGAAAATCGATGAGCGGCACGAGCTCCGGCATTGTCGGAAAATCCCTGGGAGACCGGATCATCCTTCTTGCCGTCGTGGCAGCCGGCATGATCATGGTATTGCCGATCCTTTGGGTCGTCGGGCTGTCGTTCAAGCTCAATGCGGAACTGAAGCTGGATACGAATTCGGTCTTCCACGTTCCGTATACGATCAAGAACTACGCAGACGTGTTTGGCGGATCGAATGTCTTCCGCTGGTTCTTGAACAGTCTCATCGTTTCGTCGGGGATGACGCTGGGTGTGCTGATCCTGTCGTCGCTTGCCGGCTATGGTTTCGCGCGGCTACGGTTTCCGGGGCGCGACATTCTGTTTGTCATCGTTCTGTTCGGCCTTGCCGTGCCGGAGCAGGCAGTGATCGTCGCGCGTCATCAGATCTTCAGCATGCTCCGACTGCACAATACCTATCCTGGCCTGATCCTGCCCGGTTTGGCTGCGCCATTCGGTGTTTTCCTGATGACGCAGTACTTCCGGGAGATTCCCAAGGAACTGGATGAGGCAGCACTGCTCGACAACGCGTCGCGCTTCAAGATCTTCTGGACGGTTCTTCTACCCCTTACCATCCCGGCCCAGGCGACACTCGGTGTGTTCACGTTCCTCGGTGCCTGGAACGACTATCTCTGGCCGCTCATCTCGGCGACCAAGAAGGACATGTACACGATCACGACCGGCATTGCTTCCATGCAGATGAACTTCGCCCAGACTGAGGGCCTCGGCTTCCTGATGGCTCAGGCTGTGTTCGCAGGCCTGCCAACGCTCGCTGTCTACCTGTTCTTCCAGAAATACATCGTCACCGCGGTTTCGGGTTACGCAGTGCGATGACGATCATGATCTGACAATCCGGTTTCAACGCGCATTTTCGCAAGCAATAGGAGGAGATTGCAATGAAGATTGGCATGAGGAATATCTTACTGGCGGCGACGCTGACCATGGCGTCGTGGCCGGCTCTGGCCGCTGATCCGGTCGAAATTACGGTTCAGCGGTTCTTCGGAGCCTGCGACGCCGATTGGGGAACCAACACCGACGTCAGCAAGGCTGTAGGCGAGTGCGGAATCATCACGTCGCAGATCAACAAGTTCGTTGCCGACAATCCCGACATCAAGATCAATGTGAACACCGTCGAATGGCCTGGTTACGACCAGCTGACGGCGCAGCTGGCATCGGGCGAGCCGCCAGATGTCGTCACCATCCATGAATCCGTGCTGTCCGACTATCAGTCGAAGGGTCTTCTTGAGCCTCTGGACGCGGTACTAAAGGCTGCCGGCGTGGAATCTTCCACTTTCACCGCGGCGGGCCGGGAAGGGGTGACGAAGGAAGGCCAGATATTCGGCCTGCCGATCGATTCCCACACCATGTTGTGGCACATCAACATGAACTATTTCCGCAAGGCGGGTCTGGTCAATGATGACGGAACGCCGGTGCTGCCGAAGACGGCCGATGAACTGCTCGCACAGGCTAAGCAGTTCAAGGAAAAGACCGGCAAGCCCTATCTCGTTCAGAGCATGGCCAACGAAAAGGGTGCGTTCTATCGTGCCCTCTATATCTACCTGACCCAGATGAAGTCCGACTTCTTCGCAGATCCGACCCATGTCAAACTCAACACACCTGAAGCCAAGAAGATCGTCCAGCTGTTCAAGGACATCTACGATCAGGATCTGACCACGAAGGACCAGGACTATGCTGCATCCCTGTCCGGATTTACCAAGGGGGACGGTGGTGTTCTTCTGAATGGTACCTGGGTTGTGGGTGACTTCGATGCGCTGTCGAAAGAGGCCGATAACGCGCTCACCAACGGTTATGCGGTCTATCCGTATCCGCCGGTGTTCGGTGGTGAACCCGCCTATTGGTCGGATGGCCACTCCTGGGCAATGACAAAGAAGGATCGGACCCCGGAGCAGGTTGCGGCAATCGGCAAGTTCCTGAAGTTCATGGCCGATCACAACTTCGATTGGGCTCGCACCGGTCACCTGCCGGCGCAGCAGGCGGTCATTGATTCAGCAGAGTTCAAGGCGCTGCCGCATCGCGCCACGATTCTCAGCATCGCAAACGTCGCAAAACCCCTGCCTGCACAGGTTCGTCATCAGTTCGCGGTCAACGACATCATCGGCGAAGAGATCGCTTCTGCGATCACTGGCCAAAAGGAGATCGATGCCGCGCTCACAGACGCCGAAACCCGCGTCAACGATCTGCTTGCAAACTAGCCACAAAGGGGGCTGTCCGGGCATCCCAGACAGCCCTTTGCAATTTATGTCTCTGTAGAGGGGAAGCCGGGCGTCGTGAGCAAATCGGCGCTCTGCAAGACCGCGGTCTTCAAAGGCAGGGACCGTCCTTGACAGTTCGGTTAACTCCTGGCCCCCCGGGCTAGGATCGCAGCAAACGTCTTGGCGACCTACTTTCGTTCTCGCTCGGTCGCATGGCCATCCTGACGCCTTCCTGCTCACTTTCGGCACAGTTCTGCCATTGCTTCACTGGCCCGCGCACGAGGTTCGCGTCCCACTGGGATTACGGCTGTTCCTACCCGAGAGCAGGACCAGCGATAAGGACAAATTCCCGCACTTTCTATTGGTAATTCCACGCCAATCACCAAATGATAATAGCAACTATAATGGTCTGAAATTATGGGGGATTTCTGCCGCGTCATTTGGGAACAGAACTGAAGCAGGCACTGAGTTCGGCCAAAGTCGAAAACATTGGCGCTCGTAGGCAAGACAACTCTCATTCGAGACCTCTTGAGGAAAGGAAATTTGATAACTCTGGACGACGAGAACGTCCTTGCCGCACTCGAAGCGGATCCGAAGGGGCAGCCTCCCTCGGGAAGAATGTGCTGCCACTTTCCGCATTTTGATCATTTCCAGCATAGCGCACAGCCGAGGTCGAGTTCAGGATCAACTCGACGGCTTCCGGTTTGACCTCCGCCTTGAGCTTCTTGATCGATGCTCCTCGAGTTTGTCGTGCATATCGTCGAGGCCGGTAGGTAACGGCGTCTCTCAGTCATGCGAGAGCGATATGGTCCTTATCGGCCAAAAGGTGATCGCCCGATTTTGCTCGAAAGGCGTACAAGGTATTCCGCGCCTCTTCGGCTATCATTCGACAATCTGCACATTGATAGATTTTCGCAAGGGGGCATGCCATGCATCGCAAAGCTCTCCGTTGGGCATCTCGCTCAATGTTATTGGATTCGTTGACACCCCGGTGGCTAGCGGGCCGAAAGGCGAAGCTTCGCAACACCGCCTATAGGGAAGATAACAACTATCAACTCGCGCTGGCCGCACAAACGACCGATGCGATCAAGTCTGACACCATCGCGCTCAATGAAGATGACGATCGGTCGACGGGGGTGGTCTGCGACGCACACGGCCAGGTCAATAATGACACCGCACTGCCGTCGTTGGCCGATAGTTTCGCAACGATCGGCGGAGCCGGAGTTCAACGCGGCGACTTTGTAGCACATCAGCCGTTTGCTGTTGACGGTGCTGCGCAGACAGCGTCCGGACCAGGTTCGATTACTGTAGGGAGCGGGTCCGCGTCCGGCAAAGTCGTCGCCCCTGAATCGACCCCGTCAGCGCGGGCGAGCGGATCGCACTCATTCCTGGCGTTTGGCGTCCGCGGCTACCAGACCTCTCCGACGCGAATGCTCGATTGGGCGCAAGGCGGCGGCACACTTCAGCGTGACGGCCAACTGCCCGGAACCAGGCTGACCGAGGGATCGGACTATCTACAGACCGGCAAGGGAACATTTGGTGCGTCTGTCAGCGACCCGCTTCTGAACCGTGACCTTTCGCCTTTGTCAGGTTGGCGCGGAACAACAATGCGGACTGGCTCAACAGTCTCGAACGGGTCGTTGCCAGGCCGTGAAGAGATCGGAGGGAGAAGCGCAACTTCCAAGGACGTGAATATAACTTCCGGCTCGGTGACTGAACCGGTGGGCACGCAAAGCGCAGCGACGCAGAGTCTGGCGGCGGCGGCCGCCACCACCAATGCGATTGTGGCGGAAAACCAGAAGCAGGGCAATCCGGAGAGCGAATGGGGCATCACGGGAGCCGGGAGCTCGAACATCGAGGGGTTCGCCACCGACATCAGCATCAATCGGGGCCAGACCGTCAGCTTCAAGATCAATACCAATTCGAACAACTATCGGATCGACATCTATCGCCTCGGTTATTACGGCGGCATGGGAGCACGCAAGGTTGACACCATTCAGCATACAGGCGTGCAAAACCAGCCTACAGCGTTGCGCGACAGCGCCACCGGTTTGGTCGACGCCGGCAACTGGTCCGTTTCAGCGTCCTGGGCAATTCCGGCCGACGCAACGTCGGGAATCTACATCGCGAAGCTCGTGCGTCAGGATGGTACCTTCGGCGAGAACCAAATCCCGTTCATCGTGCGCGACGACAGCAGCCACAGCGACGTCCTCTTCCAAACGTCGGATGAGACCTGGCAGGCCTACAATCCCTGGGGTGGCGCAAATTTATATGCCGGAAACGGCCCGGCGACCGACTCGTCCCCAGGGCGCGCATACGCGGTTAGCTACAATCGCCCGATCACCACGAGGGGCGGCGGCCTGGCAGCCGGGCCACAAGATTATATATTCGGTGTCGAGTACCCAGCCATCCAGTGGTTGGAAAAGAACGGCTATGACGTTTCCTACATGGCCGGAGTGGACTCCGATCGCCTCGGCAGCCTGATTCAGAACCACAAGATGTTCCTGAGCGTCGGCCACGACGAGTATTGGTCGGGACAACAACGCACCAACGTCGAGGCAGCGCGGGATGCTGGTGTAAACCTCTGCTTTTGGAGCGGCAACGAGGTCTACTGGGAGACGCGCTTCGCTCCGAGCATCAGTTCCGGTGCCCAGGCGTATCGTACCCTGGTGTGCTACAAGGAGACCAGGGCCGGTCCCATTGATCCGAACAACCAATGGACTGGCACCTACCGGGATCCACGGTTCGTCTCGCCGACAGCGGTCGGGGGAGGGCGGCCGGAGAATGCTCTGACCGGCACCATGTACCAGGTCGACTCGTACCGAAGCGATGCGATCACCATCCCGTATGACGACGCCAATCTGCGCTTCTGGCGCGATACCAGCGTCGCAAACCTCCAGCCGGGCCAGACGGCAACCCTTCAGCAGAACTATCTTGGGTATGAATGGGATGAGTCGCCCGACAATGGATTTCGTCCTGCTGGGCTTATCGAGTTGTCGTCGACGACCTTGCCAGTAGGCGAATACCTGTTGGACTACGGCACGACGACCGGCAATGCCACCGCGACCCACAACCTGACGCTTTACCGGGCGCCGAGTGGTGCATTGGTCTTCGGTGCCGGCACGGTGTACTGGGCATGGGGACTCGATCAGAACCACGATCTCGAGGCCACGCCGGTCGATCCGCGGGTCAAGCAGGCCATGGTCAACCTGTTGGCGGACATGGGGATCCAGCCTGGCACATTGGAGGCCGGCCTGGTATCAGCAACGCAGTCGACGGATACGACAAAACCAGTTTCATCGATCACCGCACCGAATGACGGGACCGCCCTTAAGGTAGGCAACGCCGTCACCATCAGCGGAACCGCTTCCGACGTCGGCGGCGTCATCGCTGCGGTCGAGGTCTCGACGGATAACGGCACGACTTGGCACCGCGCGGTTGGAGACGAGAGCTGGACCTATAGCTGGGTCGCGCAGACAGGCGGTACGTTTACCATCAAGACCCGGGCGGTGGATGACAGCCTCAATCTGGAGACCCCCGGTGCCGGCCGCACTGTGACGGTAACCGGCAACAACTTCTTTTCCGCTTCGGCCGTTCCGCCGATCGTGCCGGATGTCGATCCCAACGCGATCGAAGTGGGAATGAAGTTTCAATCCTCAGTGGCAGGCACGGTCACGGGCGTGCGGTACTACAAGAGCGACTTGAATATCGGGCCGCATACAGGGTCGCTATGGTCGAGCACGGGAACCAGGCTGGCAACGGTCACCTTCACCAACGAGTCAGGGGTCGGATGGCAGGCGGCGAGCTTTTCCAACCCGGTCGCGATTACCGCGGGCACGACCTATGTAGTCTCGTATCACACCAACTACGGACACTACACGGCAACGGGAAACTACTTCGCTTCTTCCGTGACAAACGGATTCCTTACGGCTCCGGCGAATGCCGGTGTCTACACCTATAATTCGGCCAGCGTCTTCCCGAGCAGCACCTTCAACAGCGAGAACTACTGGGTCGATGTATTATTCAACCAGGCAACGCCAAACACGGTGCCGACGGCGGTTGCCGATGCCGGCGATGCGACCGAGAAGGGCGGCGTTGCCAATGGCTCGGGCGGTTCTGCCGCCAGTGGCAACGTGCTTGCTAACGACACCGATCCGGACGCCGGCGACACCAAGACGGTCACGGCAGTCAGCTTCGGCACGGCAGCAGGCACGCTCGGCACCGCACTTGCCGGTGCCTATGGCAGTCTCGTCCTCGCGGCCTCGGGCGCCTATAGCTATACGATCAACGAGGCCAACTCCGCGGTGCAGGCGCTGCGGCTGTCGACCAACACGCTGAGCGAGGTTTTCAGCTATACCATGCGTGATGCCGCCGGGGCCACCGCCACGGCCGCGCTGACGATCACCATCCACGGCGCCGACGACGCGCCTGTTCTGGCGGTCCAGACCGCCACCCAGAATGCCACGGTCAACACCGCCTTCTCGTTCGCGCTGCCGGCCGGCACTTTCACCGATGTCGACAGCGGCGAAACGCTCACCTACACGGCAACCTCTGCCGACGGCTCGGTTCTTCCCACCTGGCTGAGCTTCAACGCCGCGACGCAGACCTTCAGCGGTACGCCGACGGCAACAGGCACCTCAGGCATCAAGGTGACGGCAACCGACATTGCCGGCCTTGCCACCAGCGAGACCTTCAATATTACCACGACGATAGCGGGCAACACGACGCCGACGGCGGTTGCCGACGCTGGCGATGCGACCGAGAAGGGCGGCGTTGCCAATGGTTCGGGCGGTTCTGTCGCCAGTGGCAACGTGCTGTCCAACGACACCGATCCGGATCAAAACGACACCAAGACCGTCACGGCGGTCAGCTTCGGCGCGACAACAGGCACGCTCGGCACCGCATTTGCCGGCACCTATGGCAGCCTGCTGATCGATGCGACAGGCGCCTATAGCTATACGATCAACGAGACCAACTCCACGGTGCAGGCGCTGCGGCAATCGACCAACACGCTGAACGAGGTCTTCAGCTACACCATGCGTGACGCCGCCGGCGCCACCGCCACGGCCTCGCTGACGATCACCATCCACGGCGCCGACGACGCGCCTGTTCTGGCGGCCCAGACCGCCACCCAGAATGCCACGGCCGGTACCGCCTTCTCCTTCGTGCTGCCGGCCGGCACCTTCACCGATGTCGACAGCGGCGACACGCTCACCTACACGGCAACCTCTGCCGACGGCACGGCTCTTCCCACCTGGCTGAGCTTCAATGCCTCGACGCGCACCTTCAGCGGTACGCCGACGACATCAGGCACGTCAGACATCAAGGTGACAGCAACCGACATTGCCGGCCTCGCCACCAGCGAGACCTTCAGCATCAATACGGCGGCAGCGCCAACGACCTACAGCCTATTCAGTGCCACCAGCACACCGGCCCAGACGAACCTCAACGATGGCCAGCAACTCGAGCTTGGCGTCAAGTTCCAGGCAAACGTTGCCGGCGATATCACCGGTATCAAGTTTTACCGCAGCGCCAACGACAACGGCCAGAACGTCGTCGACCTGTGGACCACGGCAGGCACCAAGCTCGCCACCGCCACCTATTCCGGCACCACCGGCAGCGGCTGGCAGACGGTGAACTTTGCAACCCCGGTTACCATCACCGCCAACACTACCTATGTGGCGTCCTACCACACGACCGGTGCCTATGTGGCGAGCGACGGCTTTTTCACCAGCGGCGTCACCAACGGTCCTCTGACGGCCCTCTCAAGTGCCGCCGCGGGTGGGAACGGTGTCTATAGCTATGGAGGGTCCGCGACCGCGGGTCTCTTCCCGACCAGTACCTTTGATTCGGCGAACTACTGGGCCGACGTGGTCTTCCGGCCGCAACTCGCAGCCTGATGAGTGGGCCGAAGTGAGAGGTCGACTTCCGATGCAATGAATGCAACGCAGGGTCTTGCCGCGGCAAATAGTCGTCGCAAATGCCGACATCGAAAGGATACCGATGGAAGGAACAAAGAGGCTGCCGGTGACAGTGCTCGCCGGTTTTCTCGGGGCTGGCAAGACGGCACTCCTCAACCATGTGCTGGCCAACCGCGAGGGCTTGCGCGTCGCCGTCATTGTCAACGACATGAGCGAAGTGAACATAGACGCCAGCCTCATTCGGGGTGGCGGCTCCAACCTGTCGCATACGACGGAGACCTTGGTTGAGCTGAGCAATGGTTGCATATGCTGCACCCTGCGCGACGACCTGTTGACGGAAGTGCGGCGACTGGCCGAGGAAGGCCGATACGACTATCTGTTGATCGAGGGAACTGGGATTGCCGAGCCACGCCCCATCGCTGCAACCTTTTCGTTCCGCGACGAAAACGGGATCTCCCTATCCGATTTTGCGAAACTTGACACGATGATTACCGTCGTCGACGCGGCAAGCCTTCTTGCCGACTACAGCAGCGCAGACCTGCTCCGTGATCGTGGCCTGGAGCGTGACAGCCAGGACCGGCGAACCTTTATTGACCTTTTGGTCGATCAGATCGAATTTGCCGACGTCGTGGTGATCAACAAGGTCTCGGACACGACCGAGGACGTTCGCACCGAGGTCCGCAGGGTGGTTGCCGCACTCAATCCGGATGCGCTCCAGGTGGAGACGGATTTCGGCAGGATTCCTCTCGCGACCGTTCTCAACACCGGCCGCTTCGATGAGGCAAAGGCAGCCGCCCACCCGTTGTGGCACAAGGAGCTGTACAGCCCAGGCACCCATGTTCCAGAGACGGAAGAATATGGGGTGTCGAGCTTTGTATACAGAACAAGGCGTCCCTTCGATCCCATGCGATTTCGGGCATTCCTGGATGAGCCCTGGGCGGGCGTCATTCGCGCAAAAGGCCATTTCTGGCTTGCCACGCGCCCGCATCATGTGGGTCTGCTGTCGGCTGCCGGAGTGCAGCGACGCTGCGAACCGATGGGGCTCTGGTGGGCGGCGGTGCCCTGGCAAGATTGGCCTGTCCATCCGCAGTTTCGCGAGCGTCTGGAGAGCCACTGGGACAGCGCCTGGGGTGATCGTCGGCAGGAGCTGGTGTTCATCGGTGTGGGCATGGATGAGACAGGCGTTCGCGGCGCGTTGGACGAGTGTCTGGCCAGTGCGGATCCGCAAGACTGGTCCGCACTCGAAGATCCGTTTCCGGTTTGGTAGCGCGAGCGACACTATTTGCTCGTTGACTTCTCTGATGCTTTCGAGGTCCGTCTGACACCATTCTCGAGAGCAATCCACTTGCATCGGCGATACATGGAAGTCTCCATGGCCAATGGCCGAGCGACGATCTCGGCCGTGCCGG
>Ga0102592_1002316_pt1 | contig 17067 bp, 15 predicted proteins | sample AraplaCol_mMF_r2_FD_76861 | JGI IMG/M metagenome (GOLD analysis project Ga0102592, IMG submission 76861) | Arabidopsis root microbial communities from North Carolina, USA - plate scrape MF_Col_mMF_r2 (SPADES assembly) (version 2) | ecosystem: Host-associated > Plants > Roots > Endosphere...
CCATCCGATGTTTGGGCCCGGTTCCAATCGAGAGCCCGTTTTTCCATCTTATCGGGGGCAACCACCCTCGCCAGACCAAAAGCCGCAGACGATCGCGCCGCGATTACTCCATGTTCGAGAACCGCGGTCCCAAATGCGCCTTGCTCGTCTACATCGATGACGCCACCGGCAAGCTCTTGCATCTGCGGTTTGCCGGATCGGAGAACACCTTCGACTACTTCCATGCGACGAAGGCCTATTTGCAGCAGTGGGGCAAGCCTCTGGCATTCTACAGCGACAAGCACGGTGTCTTCCGCCCAGTCCATGCTTCGGAGAAAGACCGGACGAGCGGCCTGACGCAGTTCGGCCGAGCCCTTTATGAGCTCAACATCGACATCATCTGCGCCAATACCCCACAGGCCAAGGGACGCGTCGAACGCGCCAACCAGACGCTGCAGGATCGATTGGTCAAGGAACTGCGGCTGCGCGGCATCGACACGATCGAAGCGGCAAACCTCTATGCACCAGCGTTCATTGCGGATTTCAATGCTCGTTTCGGCAAGCCGCCGCGCAATCCGAAGGACATGCATCGGCCGCTGGCCGATCATGAGAGCCTCGATGGTGCCATGTGCCGGAAGGAAGTCCGCACCCTGTCGCAGTCTCTGACGTTGCGCTACGACAAGGTCTTGTTCATCCTCGATCCAACAGAACAGGCCAAGGTATTGGCGGGAAAGAAGGTCGTCGTCTGCGACTATCCGGACGGTCGCCTCGAGATCATGCACGAGAGCTTCACCCTACCCTACAGAACCTTCGATAAGTTGCGATCGATACACAGACCCGAAGTCGTCGAGAACAAGCGTTTGGACGACATGCTTTCGATCGTCGCTGAGCTACAGGCTGGACGTGAACTGCAGCGCAGTAAGAGCGGCCCTCGCCGCACAGGTCAGACAGATCATATGTTTGGGATACCGGATGGTAGCCAGGGCAATGGTTATCAGAAGCGTGGCCGCAAGCCCGGCCGGCGGACGGACTTCATGAACGACCCGGAGGTCATTGCCAAAAGGCAGAAGGCGCTGGCGCGCATGGAGGCCGCGGAATGAGCCGCTGGCACTCATAGTCTCAAAGCTAAAGCCGAAGGGGTGTCCCTCACCCGCCCCCGCTCCTCCCTCGCAACCCGGCCCAGCCGGTCGGATCGGGGGCTGCCGTCAGCGCCAGCGGCAATGCTGAGTGTCGCATCTCTAAATGGCTGGCAACGTCGCGCCTCTAATCAGCTTTGACAATTGTTGTAGCCGGGGTGGGTTCAAGGATGAAGCGTCCTGTTTCTGCAAAAGTTGGAATGTCACTCTCCCCGAGTCTGAACGAGATCTGGGAGACGAGCGGATGGGATTGATAGCGACTTGAATACGTGATGACGGCGTCGTGTCTGGCGATCAGGCATCAAAGAATTCAGGGCCGTCACCTCGAACGAGACAGGACGCATTACTCGATATCCTTCAACGCATCGAGTGGGCCGATCAGCGCCGTGCGCGGCGGCACGAGTGTCGGCTGCACCAGATGCGTGATTGCCGGGCCGCGGTCCGCATCGAGGATCGCAAACCCCTTGGTGATCATCGCCTCGCTGTCCTGCCGGATCATGAAGACAGGGAAAGGCAGGAAGGAGCCGAAGGGATCGTAGTCGTAGCAGCCGACGATGATATCGGCGAAGGTCTCGTGCGGATGCAGCGCGAGGAAGCGCATCAGCCCTTCGAGATTGATCGAGGAATTGACGAAAAAAGTGCGCGGCAGCTTGCCGTGGCCTTCGTAGAAGGCTTCGAAGGCGCGGGCAGTCATGGCGGGGGAATAGCCGGTCGGCTGGATGCAGATGTCCGGATCCGCGCCCAGCAGGGCGCGCTTTACGTCGCGGAAACCGCGAATTCGCTCATGGCTGGCATGGTCGTTGCGGCCGCCGAACAGGTACAGATCGTCGGGCGAAAGCGGGCCATCCTCCTGCGCGCGCTCGATGATCGCCTGTGTCAGCATGCGCGCGCCTTCATAATTGTCGCTGATGATCGACGGCGCCAGCGTGCCCGGCAGATCGATGTTGACGTGCTTCAGCCCCGCCTTTTCGCAGACCTTGTGCACGCCATCCGGATCGGTCGCGCCGGCGATGAACAGCTCGTCGATAGAATAGGAGATCAGCGTCTCGACGACCTGGCGCTCCTCCTCTGGGTCGCGACAGGCGCTGACGACGAGCGGGCACTGGCCGCGGCTTCGGACCTGCGCCTCGAAAGACTGCGCCATAGAGGAGAAATAGCGGTTGTCGTGCACCGGCAGGAGAAGACCGACGAGGCCGGAGCGGGACGACCGCAGGCCACGCGCCTGCAGATTTGCCTTATAGCCGTGCTCGTTCGCCAGCTTCTGAATGAGCTGGGCTGTCGCCTCTTTGATACGCCGCTTCCGCCAGCTTCCGTTCAGCACGGCGCTCACGGTGGAAGGCGACGCGCCCGATAGGATCGAGAGATCGTAGATTGTCGCCTTTTTCTTGCTGATGTCCGTCATTCCCAGCCTTTCCTCTATCGTTCCCTTAGAAACAAACCCCTCTTGACGAAAGCCCCACCTTGATCGATAGTTATTGCACCATCGATTGTGCAAAAAAGAAAGATCGATTGTGCAGGATGGTTCGCCGGAGGAGGCGAGACGGGAGGCAAGGGTATTCCCTCGCCATAAAACAACCAGGAGCAACCTGCCGTGAAGCCGGCCGGTGGTCGTCGTTCGCATGAGCGACCTTTGAGGAGGAGTGAGGATGAGGAGCCTTATCGTAGCGGCATTTGCCGCATCGCTGTCGCTTGCCGGGGCGGTGGTCGCGTTTGCACAGGACGCACCGAAGGTCGGCATTGTCGTCAAGATCGGCGGCATTCCCTGGTTCAACGCGATGGAAGCCGGCATCAAGGAACAGGGCCAGAAGTTAGGGGTCGATGCCTTCATGATCGGCCCGACCAGTGCCGACCCGGCGCTGCAGGTGCGCGCCATCGAGGATCTGATCGCCCAGGGCGTCAAGGTCATCGGCGTGGTCCCGAACGATGCCAAGGTGCTCGAGCCCGTGCTCACCAAGGCGCAAGCCGCCGGCATCAAGGTCATTACGCATGAATCGCCCTCGCAGAAGGGCGCCGACTGGAATTTCGAGCTCGCATCGTCGACCGGATTTGGTGAGGCCCATGGCAAGCTGCTCGCCGAAAAGATGGGCGGCAAGGGCGAATATGCCGTCTTCGTCGGTTCGCTGACCGTCCCGCTGCACAATGCCTGGGCGGACGCCGCAATCGCCTATATCAAGGCGAACTATCCGGACATGAAACTCGTCGGCGATCGCTATGGCGTCGCGGAAGACGTCGACAAGAGCCGCTCGACGGCGCTCGACCTTATTGCCGCCCATCCGGATCTGAAAGGCTTCCTTGCCTTCGGCAGCCAGGGTCCAATCGGCGCCGGGCGCGCTGTCGAAGAACGCCGCAAGACGGGCAAAATCTTCGTGCTCGGTCCGTTCTCGCCCGGCCAGGGCCAGAAGCTGATCAAGTCCGACGCGATATCGGGCGGCTTCATGTGGAATCCGAAGCAGGCCGGCGAAGTCTTCGTCACGCTCGCCGATCGCCTGATCAAGGGCGAGAGCGTCAAGGAAGGTGATGACATTCCGGGTCTCGGCGTGATCAAGCCGGTTGGCAACGACATCATCGTCGATCAACTGCTGCCGATCAACAAGGATACGGTCGACGACCTGGCCGCAATGGGCCTCTGAAGAGGCCCCCTCCCCGGGTGTCGGGCCGGTCGACATGGACCGGCCCGACGTTCGGGAAAAGAGCGGTATCCGGCCATGGCTGGACCATTGACCTCCTTTCATGGCATTCGACTGGACAGGCAACCGGCATGAGCATGGCAACGGATGATGGTGTGAAGGCCCCGCCGCTTCTTTCGCTTCGCGGCATCAACATGACATTCGGCGGTGTGAAGGCGCTGAAAAACGTCTCCTTCGAAGTCTTGCCCGGCGAAGTGCATTGCCTGGCCGGCGAGAACGGTTCCGGCAAGAGCACCCTTATCAAGGTGATATCAGGCGTCTATCGGCCTGCAGACGGCGCCGAGATCGTCTTTGACGGCGAGACGATATCCCACATGAAGCCAGGCATGGCCCAGTCCCGCGGCATTCAGATCATCTGGCAGGACCTCGCGCTCTTTCCGGAAATGAGCGTGGCGGAAAACATCGCCTTCCAGACCCTTTCCGGTTCGCGCCCGCGCCTCGTCAACTATGCCGCGATCCGCAGGATCGCCGAGGACGCACTGGCGGGGCTCGGCGTCACCCTCGACGTCGACAGGCCGCTCAAGGACTTCGCCATCGCGCAGCGCCAGATCGTCGCCATTGCCCGCGCGCTGGTCGGAGAGGCCCGGATCGTCTTCATGGACGAGCCGACCGCCTCGCTCACCCAGTCTGAGACCGATCATCTGTTGGCGATCGTGCGCACGCTGTCGGCTTCGGGTGTTGCCGTGGTCTTCGTCAGCCATCGCCTTGCGGAAGTGCTGGATATCTCCTCGCGCATCACGGTGCTGCGCGATGGCGCGCTGGTCGGGGTCTATCCGGTGGAGGGCATGACCCAGTCTAAGATCACCGAGCTGATGACCGGGCGCACCTTCGACCAGAATGTTCTCGCCCGCGACGTATCGCAGAACCCGGTGGTGCTCTCGGTCAGCAAGCTTTCCCGGCCTGGCGAGTTCGACGACATCTCCTTTGATCTGCGCCGTGGCGAGACGCTCGGGATAACCGGCCTGCTTGGCTCGGGGCGCACCGAACTTGCGCTTACGCTGTTCGGCATGCGCCGGCCCGCTGCCGGAACGATCGTGTTGGAGGGAAAGCCGGTGCGCTTTGCCTCCAACCGCGAGGCGATCACATCAGGTGTCGCCTATCTCTCCGAAGACCGCCTTTCGCTCGGTCTCAACCAGCCGCAATCCATCGCCGACAATCTGGTCATGGCCTCGCTCAACCGCATCCTGGGCCGGCGGCTCATTTCGCCGGAAAAGAAGCGCTCGCTCGTCGCTCGCTGGATCGCTGATCTCGGCGTCAGGATCGGCAAGCATGACGATGCGATCTCGACGCTTTCGGGCGGCAACCAGCAGCGCGTCGCGATCGCCAAATGGCTCGCCACCGATCCCAAGGTGCTGATCCTCGATGCGCCCACGGTCGGCGTCGATGTCGGCGCACGCGCCGGTATCTTCGAAATCGTTGCGCGTCTCGCCGAGGCGGGGCTGGCGATCATCCTGATTTCGGACGAGGTGCCGGAGGTCTATTTCAACGCCGATCGGATCATCCATATGGAAAAGGGCCGCATCGCCGGCTGGCATGATCCGCGCGCGACCACACTGAAGGACCTGGAGGCGGCGGTCTATGCGTAAGCTGTTCCTGTCCCATACGACTGAATTCGTGCTCATCGCCGTCATCATCGCGATGAGCATTGTCCTGGCTTTCATGACCGACCGTTTCTTGACGCTCGGCAATGTCTTCGACCTGCTCAATATCAGCGCGGTCAACATTATCTTTGCCGTTGGCCTGCTCGTGGTGCTGATATCAGGCGGGATCGACATCTCCTTCGCCGTCGCCGCCTCGATCGTGCAATACGTCACTGCACTTGCGCTCGAGAGGATCGGCGGGGGTGGATGGATATCCGGCTTCCTGATTGCGGCCGGCATCGGCATCGTGCTCGGCGTGATCAACGCCTTCCTGATCCACCGCTTTCGCATCATCTCGATCGTCGCGACGATCGCAACCTTCAACGTCTATTTCGGCTTGCTGATGTTCTTCACCAAGGGTGTGTCGATCTACAATCTGCCCGACTGGCTGACGAGCCGCGTCATCATCTACGAGCGCGAAATGGCCGATGGGAGCTGGGCTGAGATCACGTTGCCTGTTGTGGTCATGGTCGTCTGCACGCTCGCCACCTGGTTCTTCATTACCCGCACGACGACCGGCCGGCAGCTCTATGCCTTCGGTGACAATCCGGAAGGCGCGCGCCGCTTCGGCATCAATATCGGCGCCATGCAGTTCATCGCCTTCGGCTGGCTTGGATTGATGGCAGGCATCGCCGGGCTGATGCAGGCGCATTATGCGCAGGAGGTCGTTCCGAACGCACTCTATGGCCGCGAGCTCGATGTCCTGGCCGCAGTGGTGCTCGGCGGTGCGCGGCTGGGCGGCGGCAAGGGCTCCGTGCTCGGTTGCGTGTTGGGCGTGCTGCTCGTCTCGATCACCCAGAACGGCCTCAACCTGATGGGCGTCTCGCCCTTCGCCTTCAAGATGATCGTCGGCGCGATCATCCTCGTTGCGATCACTTTGTCGAGCGCTCGCATCGGCAATCTGGTGCCGGTGTTTGCGACCCGCAAATCGACCGGTGACAGACCTGCGGAAAGGGGAGAGAGCTGATGAACGCGCTCGCCGCCCGCTTCAACGCCATCTTCGGCGCCGACATGGCCGGTCCCCTCGCCGCGCTGGCGGCGGTGCTTGTCGTCTTCGGTTTCGCTTCGCCCCATTTCCTGACGGGCGCGACCTTCGGATCGGTCGCCTTTCAGCTTCCGGAGCTGGGCGTCTTGACGCTTGCGATGCTGATGCCGATCCTGACCGGCGGCCTCAACCTTGCGATCACCTTCACCGCCAACATCGCCGGCCTGACGCTCGCCTGGACGCTGCAGGCCAATGGCGGCATCGACGCCGGTCCGGGCGCCTTTCTGCTCGGCTCGGTTCTGGCGCTTGCCGTCGGCGCGGCAAGCGGCCTGGTCATGGGCCTCGTCATCGCCTTTACCCGCGCCCATCCGATCCTCGTTTCGCTGTCGATGATGATCTTCCTGCGCGGCCTCGGTGAGTTCCTGACGCGCGGCGGCGATATCTCGGGCTTCCCCACCTTCATCGCTCCCATCGGCCACGGCAGCATTCTCGGCATCCCGGTACCTTTGTTGATCCTGATTGCCTGCGTGATCGCCAGCCACGTCCTGCTCTCGCGCTCCAAGCTCGGCTTTTCAACCTACATGATCGGCTCCAATATCGAGTCTGCCCGCTATTCCGGCATCAACACCCGCAAGATCCTGGTGCTGGTCTATATGCTCTCCGGGGTGATGGCTGCAGTTGCCGGCATCATCATGCTTGCGCGCTTCAATTCGGTGCGCGTCGGCCACGGCGAATCCTATCTGCTGATCACCGTGCTCGCCTGCTTCCTCGGCGGCATCAATCCCTTTGGCGGCTTCGGCCGAGTCCTGCCCGTCTTCGTGGCGCTCATCGTGCTGCAGCTTCTCTCTTCGGGGCTCAACCTGCTCGGCGCCAACCAGCATCTCACCACTGCCGTCTGGGGCATCCTGCTCATCGTCGTGATGGTGCTGCGGTGGTTCTCGGCCAAGTTCATCAGAATCATGAAATAGGAGATACGACCATGGAAGGTTTCGGCGTTCACACCAGCATGTGGACCATGAACTGGGACCGCGCAGGCGCCGAGAAGGCGATTGCCGGAGCCGTGCACTACAAGATGGATTTCATCGAGATCGCGCTGCTCAACGCGCCTGCCGTCGATGCCAAACACACCCGCGACCTGCTTGAAAAGAACAAGCTGCGCGCCGTCTGCTCGCTCGGCCTGCCGGAGCATGCCTGGGCCTCCATCCGCCCGGATGCAGCAATCGAGCATCTGAAGGTTGCGATCGAAAAGACCGCGGAAATGAGTGCCGAAGCCCTGTCCGGCGTCATCTTCGGCGGCATCGGCGAACGCACCGGCGTGCCGCCGACGCAGGGCGAATACGACAACATCGCCAAGGTGCTCGAGGCTGCGGCAAAACACGCCAGGAAGTACGGCATCCAGCTCGGCGTCGAGGCCGTGAACCGCTACGAGAACCACCTGATCAACTCGGCGCAGCAGGCCGTCGACATGGTGGAGCGTGTCGGCGCGGATAACATCTTCGTCCACCTCGACACCTACCACATGAATATCGAGGAGAAGGGCGCGGCCAACGGCATCCTCATCGCCCGCGATCACCTGAAGTACATCCATCTTTCCGAAAGCGACCGCGGCACGCCGGGTTACGGCAACATTCCGTGGGATGTGATCTATGCCGCGCTCGCTGCAATCGGTTTCAAGGGCGGACTTGCCATGGAGAGCTTCATCAATATGCCGCCTGAGGTAGCCTATGGCCTGGCTGTCTGGCGCCCAGTCGCCCGCGATATGGAGGAGGTCATGGGCAATGGCCTGCCATTCCTGCGCAACAAGGCGGAACAATACGGTCTGATCTGAGCGGAATTGCCGGGTCACTTGAACACTCCGATGGTGACCCTTACCGTTGTCGTAGCCCACCTGCCGTTCAAGTGCCGCGGACCCTTGCACGGCGTCGCAAAGGTCATCTTGTCAGCCTGGTTCTTCCCTCGAAAAACCGGCTGATCAAGTGGCGAAAAGCGTGCGGCCGCATGCTGGTGGCGAGCAGCAGGGCAGCCGCGTCGAAAGAAGCGAAAATAGTTGATTGCTGCTCTCATCTTTAGTACCGACCTATCACCCGGTTAAAGGATGTCACGTGGCCATACTCCCCCCGATGCAAGATCCGCCTCGAGCGGCCGAAACTTTTGTCGCCGAAAATATAGGTCTTTCGATCGAGGGGAACGCAATTCTCTCCGCCGTAAGCCTGACATTTCCGGCAGGAGAAGTCGTGGCCCTGGTCGGCCACAACGGCTCCGGCAAATCCAGCCTTCTCAAAATGCTGGCGCGCCAGCTCGTGCCGAGCGCCGGATCGATCTCTTACGGAAACCGCGATCTAAGGACGTATAGCGAACGCGCCTTCGCGCGTTCGGTCGCGTACCTGCCCCAGGACGTCACGACCGGAGCGGACATGACGGTCCGCGAGCTTGTGGGATGCGGCCGCTATCCGTGGCACGGCGCGCTTGGCCGCTTCACCAAGGACGATGAAGGGAAAGTCGAGGAGGCCCTTCAAGCAACGCATATCGAGAAGTTCGCCAACCGCATCGTGGGCACACTGTCGGGCGGTGAGCGGCAACGGGCCTGGATCGCCATGCTGATTGCTCAGGATGCCCGCTGCCTGTTGCTCGACGAACCGACTGCGGCACTCGATGTTGCGCATCAGATTGAGGTGCTCTCACTTGTGCGACGCTTGGCGCATGAGGGTGGAAGGAGTGTCGTCATCGTTCTTCACGACATCAACATGGCCGCGCGCTTCTGCGATCGGATCCATGCATTGAAACGCGGAGGCGTGGTTGCCAGCGGAACGCCGAGCGCGATCCTCGCGCCGAAGACGTTGCAGGAGATCTATGGGATCGACATGGATGTGATCTCCGCGCCCACCCTGCCCTATCCGCTCGCCTATGTTTGCTGAGGTTGGGCGTTCAATGGGTGTTTCGCGGCGCTTCCTTCTGCAGTTCGCGGCGGCCTCGGCCATTCCGGCTCCGCTGTTTGCGCAGTCGATCGGCCCAAGGATCGTCAGCCTCGACTACGGTCTTGCGTCCACGCTTTTATCCCTCGGATTGCCTCCGGTCGGGATCTCGGACCTCGCCGATTGGGGCAGATGGGTCGTCGAGCCGCGAATGCCAGAATCCGTCGTCGATATCGGCAGTGCGTTCGAGGTCAATTTTGAGATTCTCGTTGCGCTGAAGCCCGATATCATCTTGACCACACCTTACCTGGACGAGCTGTTGCCCAAGCTGCAGTCGGTGGCGAAAGTCGTTCGGCTGGAAATCTTTGCGCCGGGCATTGGACCTATTCTTCCCGCCGCCATTGCGGCGACGCGTAAATTGGCCGTTGAGCTTGGTCGTCAGAATGAAGCGGAGCAGTTCCTCGCGCGCGCCGACGCCTTCTTTGAGCGATGCCGCAGCCGCCTAGCGGACAAGAACCTGCCACCGGTCGCCCTGGTGAATTTCATGGATGCCCGCCATGTCCGCATCTATTCGAGTCCCGGGCTGTTCCACAATGTGCTCGAGCGCATCGGTGTCCGGAACGCCTGGACCAGAGAGTCGAATTACTGGGGTTTTGAAACGATCGGCATCGAAGATCTCTCCAAGATCACCGATCAGGACGCGCGTCTGATCGCCTTTGACCCCGTTCCTCCGGATGTTCTTCCGAAACTCGCTCAGAGCCCGCTGTGGAACAGGCTGGCCTTTGCGCGTCCTGGCCATCTGTCGATTCTGCCGCCGGCGCTGATGTTTGGCATGGTGAACGAGGCCATGCGCTTCGCCGGCCTTTTGACAGATCTTCTGGAAAAAGAAGCATGATGATATCCCGCCGCGACAATATCGGGCCAGCCTTTGTCTTCCTCCTGCTGATTGGCGGTGGAGGCGTGGCATCGTGGTTTCTTGCCGCGCCTGCGCTGTCTGAAACGGCTGGAGGGAACTACGATATCACGCGAATGGTGTTGTACTATTCGACGCTTCCCCGCCTTGCGACGGCGCTCATTGCCGGGGCCGCGCTGGCTTTGTCCGGTGCGCTGTTTCAGCAGGTTTTGCGAAACCCGCTCGCCGACCCTACCACCCTCGGCGTGTCGGCCGGAGCAAACCTGGCGCTGGTGGTAACCTCTCTGTTTCTCCCGGACTTGCTGGGCGCCGGCCGTGATCTTGTCGCTCTGATCGGCAGTGCGACCGCGGCCGTGATCGTCGTCAGCCTTGGGGCGCGCCGCGGTTTTTCGCCTTATTCGCTTGTTCTGTCGGGGCTGGTTCTCAGCCTATGGTGTGGCGGCCTCTCTGCCATCCTGATCTATCTGAACCAGCGCTATCTCTCAAGCCTGTTCATCTGGGGTGCCGGCTCGCTGGCGCAGCAAAGCTGGGTCATTCCCCTGTCGCTTCTTTGGAAGTTGAGCGTCGCCGCGATCGTCTGCACTTTCGTGATCAGGCCGCTTTCGCTGCTCGATCTTGGCGAGAGCAGTTCCACGGCGCTCGGCGTCAGATTGGTCCGTCTGCGTTTCGTTGTCGTCGCGCTTGCTGTCGCGCTTGCTGCCTTCGTCACCAGCGCCGTCGGCGTCATTGGTTTCATTGGACTGGTCGCGCCGACGATCGCACGATTGTCCGGAGCGCGGCGTCCCGCGCAGCTCATCTTCTGGTCTCCCCTGATCGGCGCCGGGCTGCTTCTCTTCGCCGACTCTGTTCTGCAACTGGTCGCAGGCGGGCTTGGCGATTTTCTGCCGACGGGGGCGGTAACGGCCATCTTCGGTTCGCCGCTGCTTCTCGCGCTCCTGCCGCGGCTGAAGATCCGTCATAGATTGCAGCAATCGCCGGCGTTCGGACGGTCACGTCGATGGGATGGAACCGCACCGGTCATCATCGCCGCTGCCGGCCTGCTTATGCTGTTGATGGTCAGCGTTTTTCTCGGACGTGACGTCAATGGCGGCTGGGCCTTTGCTTCCGGCGAATTCTCGTACGATGTCCTAGCCATCAGGATCCCTAAAATCCTCGCCGCTTTGGCATCGGGCGCGATGCTTGCGGTCGCGGGCTCGATCCTTCAGCGGCTGACCGGAAATGAAATGGCAAGTCCCGAAGTTCTCGGGATCAGTGCCGGCGCGACCTTCGGCGTTGCAATTGCCCTCTTTGCCGTCGCTCCCGGATTTTCCGGTCAATTTGCCTTTGCCGTGGCCGGTGCGGTCAGTGTGCTTGCTATCATCTTCGCCAGCTCCCGGCGTTCCGCCTTCGCTCCCGAGCGGGTCCTGCTGGCGGGCATTGCCTTAAGCGCGATGGTCGATGCCGTCGTCGGCGTGTTGAGCTCGACGGGAGATCCGAGAGCCGTTCTGCTGATGCGGTGGATGAGCGGGTCCACCTATCTTATCGAAGGGTCGACCGCGGCAACGGAGATGGCGCTCGGCGCCGTGCTGATTGCCGTTGCGCTCGCCGCCCGCCGCTGGCTTGACATACTTCCTCTCGGACCATCGCCTTCGGCGGCGGTCGGTATACCATTGGCGAAATCGCGATTTGCGCTTTTTGGCCTCGCAGGATTGTTGACGGCCGCCGCGACGCTGACGGTCGGCCCCTTATCATTTATCGGCCTGATGGGACCTCACCTGGCGCGGGAGGCGGGACTGACGCGCGCGTTGCCGCAAATGGTTGGTGCCGCTCTGATCGGCGGGGGGCTTATGGTTGCCGCCGATTTTGTCGGCCGCACGATCGTATCGCCCTATCAGATCCCGGCCGGTCTTGTTTCCGCACTCATCGGAGCACCGTTCCTGATGCTGATGATGCGCAAGCGCGGTGTCGGCTGAGGGTTGCCACAGGAAGGCCCGGCATTAGGTAGCAAAGACCACCAAAAGCGCCTTACGCCTCTGAATCAAAACAGAATTTCAGGCCAGCATTCCCATGAATGCGGCTGACGTTGATTGGGTTATTGACAACGTTGCCACGGAGCCTACGTCGGCGGAACGGCAATGCGATTGCGGAGAGTGACGCTTTTCAGAGTAGAGGGTGTGAATACTTCGGACATGTTGCCTCTGGTTGGGCAATTCGATGCACGGCTTGGGCTGCCTAAGCCTCCCTGGTCCCGCGCCCCTTTTCATCGGATGCAGGTGTTCACGATTCCTGACCCGGCATCTGTTCCGCCTCGTCAAGAATCCATTCGCGAAAGGCGACGACACGGGGATCGGAAGCCGTTTCCTGCGGATACACGAGGAAATAGGCGAGTTCGAACGGAATCGGGATGCCAAGATCGAAAAGCCGGACAAGCCGCCCCTCGGCCAGATCGTTTGCGACAGTGGTGAGGTCCACAAGTGCCACAGCATCCCCGCTGATCGCGGCTTGAAGCATTTCCGATGACGTGGCGAGCGCAACCGTACGACTGTCGTCGAAGGCGTCGATACCGGCAGCCGCCATCCACGTCGACCAGTTCGGCCACGCGACACCCTGTCGCTCCCATTCGATATGGACCAAGGTGTGATCAAGCAGATCAGTCGGCGTTCGAATGGGCCTCTCGGGCGCGAGTAGCCGAGGACTGCATACGGGCACGACAACGTCATCAAACAATCGATCAGCGCAAAGGCCGGGATAGTTTCCCGTGCCAAAGCGAATGCCGATATCGATGTCGTCCAGCTCGAAGTCGCGCACCTCGGGGGAGATATCAAAGCGCAGGTCGATTTCCGGCCAAGCGCCACGGAAGCGTTTCAGCCGCTGCATCAGCCATTTGACGGCAAAGTCCGGATCGACGGTGATTTTCAGGTGGCGGGAGCCGCGCTCGCTCCTGCGGGCCTGTGCGACGGCACGCTTCATGAGTTCGAGCGCGTCACCGGATGCGCGGCAAAGGATCAATCCAGCCTCCGTCGTGCGGATCGAGCGATTGGTGCGCTTGAAAAGCGACAGGCCGAGCCGGTCCTCGATTTCCTTGATCTGGTAGCTGACCGCCGCCGGGGTCAGGCCAAGTTCGTCGGCCGCTCGACTGAAGTTCAGATGTCGCCCCGAGGCATCAAGCGCTCTTAGCGCCCGCATTCCAGGAATTATGCTCATTTTTGCTTCAAAGAAAGTTTGAAATTCTGAACGAGAATACTCGTTTCCCTGCTCGCATTCAATATGCGAGTATGCCAATTATTCGAGAAATATAAGGTCGCCGCGATAACGGCAAGGAATATGCCACATGAACTCGACCAAAGTTACCCTCAATTTTTTTAATTCAAAAATGCACGATCTGGTGCGTCGATTCAACTATGAAACGCGCCGGCGGCGGACACTGCATTACCTCAAGCGAGACCTGCGTCGTCTTACTGAGCAACGCCTACGGGACATAGGCATCAACCCGCAGAACATTCCTCATCTGACGAAATGTGAATTCGAGTTTTGAAATCAGGCCCCAATGGGCTTCTGGGAAGAAAGCCCCGACATCTGGGCATTCATTTCCACATGCCTGCAATGGGCCGAAAGCAATCGCGGGTCGCACGGATATCCAGCAAAAGGCTTTCGATCTCTCGCCAAAATTGACCATTTAGACCTCCTTCGGTCGACCTCGACGCGAAGTCCAGATAAGAACCTGGATCATGTTCAGGATGATACAAATACAGCTCTGATCTCCCGCGGCCTTTTCGTCCGCCGATCTGCTGTGCCTGCCGTCGACCTCTGGAGTCTGAACATGACCCTCATCGCCACCGCTGCCATTGCCCATCGCTCCCGCGCCGAGGTGTCGACCGTCAGTGTGTTGGTCGGGGGCTTGGAAATACGCCCAGCCGCCTTCCGGATGGCGGAGTGGTTGAGCCGTGGCGAACCCCGACGACACGCCCAAGGGCCAGCATTTCCTGCTCTCGCCAGAGTGCCGAACGCTGACGGTGCTCGATCTCGCCAAGATGCGGGATGCGACTGCCTACAACTGGTTTAAGCGCCTGCGCTGGCACCAGATGGAGGGCAAGCCTTACTGCCCCCGGTCATGAGGCAGACACCAGCAGGATACCGGTGCGATGTTCGGCTTCTTCCGACGATAGGGCGCTGGCAGCACCGATAGCGAATAGCTTCTATGGTCAAAGACGGTAAGGGCGGCCGTTCATCGAAAGATGAGCATTCACCATGGCGTTCGGTATAGATGCCTTGGAACACTGGCTACAGCGCAGCGATCCTTATAACTTCGACGTTCAGATTGCGGACGCCGCCTTGATCGGACAAGGCGGCGTCCGTCACCTTTACCAGGAATACTTCAGCGTGCCGACGACCTTGCGCCGATCGCCGTAGAACTCAGTTCCGTAGTAGCTGCTGGCGATATATTTGCGATCGAACAGGTTCGTCGCGTTGACGGCAAGCGTCACGTCCTCGGTCACCTTGTAGCTGACCGCGGCATCAAACAGCGTGTAGGCGGCAACCGACACGGTATTTGCATCGTCCCCATAGGACTGGCCGATATAACGCACACCGCCGCCGAGCGTCAGGTCGCCGCGCTTTCCGTCTCCGGGGATCGTGTAGTCGAGCCAGGCGGATGCCAAGTGCCGCGGCACGCGTGAAGGCCGGTTACCGATGTTGCCGCCGGTGCCGTCCTCGCGGATTTCGGCGTCCCAATAGGAATAAGCAAGCGTGAGATTAAGCCTGTCGTTGATTGCGGCTTTGCCTTCGAGTTCGATGCCGCGCACACCCACCTTGCCGATCTGCTCCTGAACCAGAGGGGTGACATAGCTCGGCACATTCGTTTGGGTAAGATCAAACAGCGCCAAGGTGAAGAGGCCATCAAACCCATCAGGGCGATATTTGAGGCCAATCTCGTATTGTTCACCTTCCTGTGGCTTCAGCGAGCCCGTCACGGTGTATCCGTTTGCGGTCTGCGCGACGAGCGGCTGGAAGCTTTCCGAATAGTTCGCATAGGCTGCGAGATTCGGCGTAAATTTATACGTCAGCCCGGCACGCTTGGTGAAGGCTGACGCCGTGTCGTCGTCGCTTGTCCCGCTGTCGAGGTAATCCGCAGTCGTGTGGACATGGTCCCATCGTCCGCCCAGGGTAACGATCCATCGGTCGTCGAAGGTCAGTTGCTCCTGTGCGTAGATCCCGACCGCCTGCTGCTTGACGCGCCAGTTCACGTACGGGCCGAGATTGATGCAGGAGAGACCGCAATAGACGGGGTCGTTGATATCGATCGGTCCGGCCGTCCCGAACAGGATGTTCTCGCGCGTATTGTCGTTGGTGTAATCGACGCCGACCAGCGTCTTGCTGTCGATCCCGTTCCATGTCGCATCATATTGCAGCTGATTGTCGATGGCATAACGGTTGGACATGCCGTCGACCGAGAACGCCGTTCGATCGGCGGTCGGATCCAGTGATGCGCCATAGACTTCGGCATAGTCGAGCTCGAGATGCGTATAGCGGGCATTCGAGCGAAAGGTCAGATTTTCATTGATCTCGTGTTCGAACTGATAGCCGATGTCGGCCTGCTCCGTATTGAAGCGATTGAAGTCCGGCTCGCCGAGGAAGGTGTCGATATCGATATCGGCGTCCGTGGGAAATCCGCGCGCGCCCGTTCCATCGCGTTTGTAATAGTCGGTCAGGATGGTGAGCGAGGTCCCCTCTTCCGGTTTGATCGTCAGGGCCGGTGCAACGTAGGTGCGGTCGTCGTTCGAATGATCCCAGCCCTGATCACCGTCCTTGGCAAGTGCGGTAAGCCGGTAGCTCCACACGCCGTCGGGATCGATCGGCCCGCCGAAATCCGCGCCTACTTCCTTGGTGCCATCACCATAGGAGGTGTAAATTTCGCCATGCTTCTCATCCAAGGGCCGCTTGGTGATCGCATTGACCAGTCCTCCCGGACCGTTGAGACCGAAGAGGGTCGAAGTCGATCCCTTCAGGACCTCGACGCGCTGAAGACCATAGGGTTCAAGGCGGCTGGCCGTGAACCACGCGGGAATACGCGCCGCCAGTCCATCCCGATAGGTGCCGAGCGCCGTCTGATCAAAGCCGCGAATTCTTATATAATCGTACCGGTCGTCGTTGCCGAACTCATCCGAAAAGACGCCGGCAGTATAAGCGACCGCCTGCTGAAGATTGTCCACATGACGCTCTTCCAACTCCTTTTGCGTCACCACCGATACGGAGGCCGGGACATCGATGACCGGAGTGTCTGTTTTGGTGCCGGTGGCGGTATTCTTGGCGACGATGGTGCGATCCGGGCCAACCACACGATCCGACTTGCCCGTTATGACGATCGGGGCCAATTGCGTCGCCTCTTCGGCCGAATTGTCCTGTGCCCAGCCGATGCCTGCCGATCCGAACGACACCGTTATCAACGCGCTGCTCGCAACCAATCGGCTTGTGAACATGCGCAACTTTCCCTGTAGTCCCACTGTCATACTATCCCCTGTCAGACCAATATCGGGCAGTGTGACGGCCGCCCCTCCGGCCACTGCTAAGGTTGCGTTTACTCAAACAGGAGAATTGGAGTCAACTTAATAATCACGGTTTGTGACCATCTTTGCACCCAGTCGAACCTTGAGGTTTTGGAGCAACACGGGCCGCGCGCCCGGCAGTCTCGATCGGGCTTTGGGGGCGGGCAAAGAAGCCGCAACAGACCCGCACAAGCTTCAATTGGAAGGATCGGCAATGGGATGGTTTGAGATGGACCATTCCGATCTAAACCGCTTCCGAAAGATGCAAGCTAGCCTGATGATCAATACAAGCTT
>Ga0102592_1002317_pt1 | contig 17059 bp, 23 predicted proteins | sample AraplaCol_mMF_r2_FD_76861 | JGI IMG/M metagenome (GOLD analysis project Ga0102592, IMG submission 76861) | Arabidopsis root microbial communities from North Carolina, USA - plate scrape MF_Col_mMF_r2 (SPADES assembly) (version 2) | ecosystem: Host-associated > Plants > Roots > Endosphere...
ACGCAAGCGGCACCGCCGCATTTTGCACGCACCCGTAGCTCAGCTGGATAGAGCACCAGACTACGAATCTGGGGGTCAGGAGTTCGAATCTCTTCGGGTGCGCCATTCTTCCCAATTACTTAGCCCAGAGCCGCAGGCACCCAGTATGACTGGGTGCACACGGGCGGCATCATGTGCCAGAACCCTTGGCTTCATTCCTCCGGCTTCGATCGCAGCGTCGATGAACGCCTGCCGCGCCCCGGTCGACCAGTCTTTGACCAACGCTCATGTTGCGGCCTGGGTCGCCTGAATAACCACCCACTGATCCGGGCCCTCAAGGGCGATTCATCCGGCGTGGCGTGCGGCATGGCCGAGATGCTCTTCTCGATCAGCGAACTGTTGGTATGTGCATTTCGAAAGGGGGTTGGTGCCGCTGTTTTACGCGCTTATGCGCTTCTTAAAATTCCTGAACGAATTCACACGCCAGCAAGGTTTTGCCTGGCAGGGCGTTGCCTTGGCGGGCAATGATGGAGACCTTTCCGGGTCCGGCCATTCCCGGTTCCGGCTGCAGATCTGCCGGCAGCTCGCGCGAATAGCCCTTGGTGGATGTCCCCAGCAGGTCCGAGGTCTCGCGCTTCAAGCCGTATTTTGCGGCCAGATCGTCGGCGCGTTCACCTTCGACCAATATTCCAACCGCGTTGCTTGCAAAGAAAACCTCGGTCGACTTAAAGCCGTCGCGGACTATCTGGTTCGGGAGTTTGTAGATCGCCGCACCCAGAGACGACGTGTCCGGCTTGGCCAAAGCTTCCACGACATCATAGATCTTCATTGCCGATGTCATCGTATAGGGTGGATTGCAAAGGGCTGCGTCAAAGAACTTGTCATTGGCCGACTCGGCCAGAGCCTCCCCGGCGTGGAATGCCGCAAAAGCGACGCATGCGGAGAAGCCAGCGTGGCGAATAAATTTGGCGTTGTGCATGGATCATTCCCGAGAAAGTGGCTGTAGCGGATTCGTGTGTTGCGAGTTCGAATGCCTAGGGGATTCGAAGCAACTATGCTACCCCAAGTTTAATCTCTGGGCTCCACTCTTCTCTTCCGTCTGGCCGTTCGCATGGGTAGGATGAGTGGCATCGGGCGTGGAGACGGAAATCGCAGCGCCGATCCAGAGGCAAGAGAGGCAATGATCGCAGCCTATATCGATGAAATCATCATGTTTTGCGCCGGCCTGTGGATGACGTCCGTCGGCTTTGGTTATCTGCCCTTTCCCGGCAATCCGGCCAGCCGGCCGCCGGTGGTCCGCCACTTCAAGTGGATGGGTCCCCTGCTGCTTGCCATCGCCATCATTCTGGCCGCCGCCTCATAGGCTCATCCGCAATGAACGATATGTTGGCCTGCCCGTCCTGCGGATCGGATAAAACCGAATCGATCGTCCATGGCGGTTCGTACATTCTTCGATGCGCCGCCTGCGGCGAAGCAATCGTCGCCACATCATTCATGGCGATGCTCGACTCGGATCACCGGTGTTCAGCCTTTATCGATCCGGGTCCCGGAAAACGTCCTGCGCTAGAAATGTTCATCGCCAGTGGACCGCTCCGGTTGATCGCAACGGCAATCAATGCCGCGGCGAGGGATGGGACTCTGATACGCCTGATCCCCGAAGCACAGGATTGAAGTCCCTCGCCGGTTCCCCCGTTTCTTTGCCGTTAGCGACCGACCCAGCGGCTGAGATGAAGGGCAGCTGATCAGGGCGCGGCCGATGATGCCGCTGGCAAGGCGGACGACACAGGTGGCACCCTCATGGGCGTACCCGGACAAGAATCTTGGCCCCGGGAACCTTCAACTGCTCCGCCAGCGCTTCCAAATCTTTCCTATCTGTTCCTGTCAGGACAATGCGGCCATCCATGATCGGCTCCCTCATCCAGGGTTCCATGACGACCTTGTCGTTGATCAGCATCTGCGTTAGTCGCCCCAATGCCGCCTGGGTGAAATCGCGGAATTCGGCAGCGCCTTCCGGGGTGAGCTCGATATTCAGTCCGTGGTCGTAGGACCCGGGGGACAGGGTTACCTCTGTGCTCTTCACCTCAAGCGAGACAGGCGCAATCGCCTTGGCCCCGTCATCATCTGCGGCAACGGTCGTATCTTGTGATGCCGTTGGCGGGGCAGGAGGTGTCGAAAGTTCATCCAGGATGCCCGGCCCGGTCTTGGCCGATGGCAGCGGCTCGATGCCCAAATCAGGCGTCTGCAAGTCTTTTGCCGTGAGCACGGCAGGCAGCGGCAGCTTGGCCGGCATGTCCTCGCGTTGGATATGGGTATATGTGCGAAACGTTGCCCCTCCTGTCGTAACGGTCACGATCTCCGATGCTTCGAGCGTCGAGCCATCGTTCAGGGACACCACGAACTCGACGCTTCGGTTCTTGCTGGCGCGTTTTACGGAAGCCAGTTGATCGGCGGTCAGGCTCTTTGCCCGCTCGGCAAAGCTGCTCATCAAATTTGCGATCACCGGCTGCTGCGATTGGCTGAGCGCTGCGGCGTCGGCTTCCTCCGAGAGGGAAAGGGTTGCCGTGCCTGCGGTTGCGTCTGTGGATTTCAGGGTCCAGGTCGAGGTCACCGGGACGTTGATGCCGCCATAGTCCTCGTCTCGGGATACCACTGAGGCCCGTCCCATTTCCATCGTCTCTGCCCTGTGGCAAGCAGTTGCGCCTCCGGCACCAGGGCGGCAACAATCAGCAGAGGGTTCGCCTCTATCTTGTTGATGATGTCATAGCCCCCGCTTTCCCGTGCCGCGGAGCCGCCGGCTGCGGGAGCGCCGCCGGCGGCCATCTCCCGCATATGCGCCACGATCTGATCGGCATCGGAGAGAGTGCGCGGGTTGCCGTTCAGGTCGGTTTCGAATTCGAGCGTGGCGGTGCCATAGGCTGTGAGGGAAGTCCGATAGAGCAGGTTCATCTGATAACTATCGGCAAGGCCAGCGGTGCCTTCCGGCAAATCGGCGCTGAGGGACCAGCGGACCCGCATGCCGTCTTCATCCCGCGACAGCATCGTCATACGCTGGCGAAACGCGCCGCGCATCGTCATGGCCGAGGCGCCTGGCTTGTCGAACCAGAACGACATATCGGTCTCAGTTGCTTTTTGAACGCGGTAGCTGCGCTCGACGCCCGTCGCCGGCGCGTAGCCCGGGATCTCGATGCCGTCGGCGGACTATGCTGGATGGGAGAGTGTGAGGCACAGGAAAAACCAGGCAAAACTCTTCCTGTACAATGACGTCATGCTGGCAAGGCCTCTGAACATTGAAGGTTGCGGCATCTTCCGGCTGCCGGTAGCGAGCATATTTGCCGATGAAGAGGATGGGTAGTACCCCTGTCGCAATAATCGTTTTGCGCGAAGCCGCTTCAGGTTTTCAACATCGAGATCGGGAGATTAAGGTTAACTTCTCAGCGGCCGCTCCGGTCTCTGCCCCAAGACAGCGAAGCGAAAAGCCTCAAGACAGCGAAGCGAAAAACTATTGCTCGTCCGGATGGTCTTTCATATAGGCTTCCCTTTCTTCCTTCCCGAACAAGGATGAGTAATAGCCGCTGCAAACCAGGTATGAGCACTCATCCGGGTTGCCCGTTTGCCATCCCGGCTGGCAGAGGACGACGCGACGGAATTTGGCGTTGCAAAGCCCGTGGTTTGCCAGGAGCCGCGGATCGTTTCCGAAATACGCGCTTATGGCGTCCTGGTGAGTCCATGCGGGAACGATTTTCCAATCAGCGGCGCCGCCCTCAGCGCTCACATTGCCGGTCGCACAGAACGACCAATTCGAGATCACGACCGGCTGATCGCAGGGAAAGGCCTGGACGGCGCTTGCCAGCAAGATCGAAAACAAGACCAGCAATCGCTTGCCGCAAACCACCACGCTCTTTTTTCCCATGCCGATCATTCGCATCGCGCTCCTACCCTTCGAGATTCAGCGCCCTGATCCTAGCAGACGCAACCGAACGATGTAAGACCGAAACTAAGAATATTTTCCTAGTTCATGGATCGTTCTTGCGCTAGGTTGCCGTGATTGCAACCATGGAATGCCGGATGTCGAGCAAATTTTATCGGCGAGTTGGTCGCCGGGACGAGCCTGGGCCGTCGCCCGCTTTATGAACAGAATTCCCGGTCTCGCAGGGTGAGTAGATTGCCGAAGGATCGACCGGCAACGCAGGCGAGGGGCTGATGGTCAAATTCAACCCTCGCGACAAAAGCCGAACCAGTCAGGGAAAGACGCGGGCGATGGTGCGCAAGCATACTGCTCCGCCAAGCGGCACGGATAACGGGTGCCTTCGCTGGCAATGGTTCACCATTCAGTTGCTGGAATCTGCGGCCTTCACGACATTGAGCGCGAATGCCTGCCGCGCCTTTTTCCGCATCGTCATCGAGCACACGTCCCACGCCGCCTTGGAAAACGGCAAGCTTGTCGTGACCCATCCGCAGTTCGTTTCCTACGGCGTGACCGGCGAATATGTGGCCGATGCGCTCGATGAGCTGGAATATAAGGGGCTGATAAAAGTTCGCCGCGGCCGGGCGGGCAGCGGGGTCGCGCATCCCAACCGGTTCACGCTCACCTTTGTCGGTGATCATGAAGGCGCGCCGCCCACCGACGAGTGGAAGCGGTGCACGGCCGAAAGATGCCGGAAATGGTCCGAGACCGACCGCAAGATTGCCGCCGACAAACGCGGGCGCCTCGGCAGGAAGAAAAAAACGCCACTTCGGGATCCCGAAATTCCCCCACTTCGGGATTCCGAAATTCGCCGCGCTTCGTGAGGCGTCGGCATCAGGAAATATGGAATGATTTCAATAGTGCAGCCAATTTCGGGATTCCGCAGTGCTATATAGATTTTGGTGGGGAGTTACTGTCGAAGGCACTTGGCGACGATCAGGAACTCCGTCTCCCGTCCCCCGATCCTTCCGGCCGAAACTGTGCGCAGCAGAAGGCCGAAAGCCTCATAGAGCCAATAAAGCGGGGGAATTCTGTCTTTGAGCGCATGCACCTGGGTCGACACATATTCGCCGACGAAGACGATATCCATGCCGAGTTCCTTCAATGTCTGGGCAATCTCCGAATGGGATGCCTCGGCGGCGTGCTCGACGCGAAACGGCGCATAGCCCGGCTTCCCCGCGTTTTTCTGCCGCAGCACGTAGCGATAGAACAGGACATGGCTCCACCAGGGTGTGAGATCGGTGAAGATCCCCTTGGCGGAACTGAGGATCGGACCTTTGACGAACACCAGGCCGCCGGGAGACAAGGTATCATGGGCTCTCAACAAGGCGGAGCGCGGGTTTTCCAAATGCTCGAGAACGTCCCAGAACACGCAGGCGTCGAAGCGGCGATCTCCATAGTCGATGGTTTGAGCATCGCCGAGGATCCTTTCCGCGGCGTCCTTGTTCTTCTCGAGCTGCTCCTTGGAGATGTCCAGGACCGTATATCGTGCGCCTTTTAGTGGGATATGCGTGCGAGAGCCGCCCCCAACCTCAAGGATATCCGTGTTGATCTTGCTGGAAAACGCTGATTGTGCATGTGACAGCGCGTCGTTTACCCACGGCGAAGCCATAATCTTCCTCCCCCGAGAGATTAGTGTCTACTATTGTAAGTAAGCATCAATGTAATAATTTAGCAATATTTTAAACATATTCGGGGCGCCCGCCATTCTTGGCCCGCCTTCCCGAAATAGACAAGCGGCGGCTTTTGTCTGAAAGGGTGATTTGCCTAGTTTCGCGCAACCTTCCTGATGTATCCGCAGCTCTGATGATCTCAGAGGCGCTTCGGCCGGAGGAATGCATGATGGTGGGAATTTTTCGGGCTCTGGCTGCCCTGGCGATGATGACGGCGCTTGCCGGCTGTGTCGACCATGCCAATGATCCCGTGCTCCTGGCAGTCGGCGTGCCGGTCAATCCGCCTTCTGTTGCGCACGGCATTTGCATGACCGACGGCAACGCCATGTATGACGAGGCGCGGAAGCAGTATCAGCTGCGCGCCCAGCTGACCGGTTATGCCGGGGCCGATGAACTTGAGGCGGAAACCACGGCGCGCGCCGCCGCCCATCGTCAATATGTCGCCTGCCTCTCCGGCCAGGGCTACCGGACATTATACGCGAATTGAGAACAGAGAATTCGCGTTTCAGCCCGGCTGCTCTTTGAGCCTTCTTCTGATCGCGACTTTTCACGTTTTTCGGCGATTTAGTCACGCCGGATCGCCTGCAATCACGAGTTTTGGAATTGCATGTGAGCCACGGAACTCCGCCGGTGGGGAAGGCATTCTCCCGAGATAAATCCAGTAAGGAGGGTTTATCATGAAGATGCTCAGACTTGCCCCTTCCACCGCCGCGCTCGCCGCCCTTCTCGCCTTCGCGTCGATTGCATCGGTGCAGGCGGCTCCCGCCCAGACGGCTTTCCCGCCCGGTATTTCGGAGGTAAAAACGGTGCAATATAAACCACATGCCGGATCCTGGCATGGTTATCAGGGCTTCCGCACCGAACGCCCCGGCACCCGCCGCCATTCCGATGGCTATTGGTATCCGCTGGCCGCCTTCGGCGTCGAAGCCGGCACCACGGGCTCCATTATCCGCGAGCCAGTGAACAGGCCGGCAGCACCGGAAATGTGCAACCCTACGTTTTCTGGATCGATCGGCCCCGGCAGCATGCCGTGTGATAACGGCTATTGAGCCGGCACAGGAAAGAGGCGGCGACGAGCCGCCTTTTTCTTGCTCGGCGTGCCGCTCACATATCCGTGACCTCTGTTTCGGCGTCGCCGCTCGCGGGGGCGAGGGGACGTGCCCCGCGAAAGTGGGAACGGAGAGGTCGCGGCATGGTCCCTTCGCCCCGTTTGCGGGGGTCCGAAGGACGGGTCGAGACCCGTAGCTCGACCCCGGTCGGTGCCGGCAGGCGGATGAGGGGCCGGATCCCAGCCCACGACATGGCCTTCCCCAACGGTCACGTCCATATCTTGCATCAAATGCAAAAATGCAATAAGTACAGAATCAAGCAATATTGGATGCCGGCGCTGCAATAAGCCGCATCGAAGAGCGATTGACCTGTCTGCCTTGGAATTGCCATGCTCGCCGCGATGGTCGCTTTTCATAATCAATCGAATTTCAGACAGGTGGGATAGTCATGACCGCAAAGGCCGCATGCTCCGATTTCCTGCATTTTTTCCGCTCCTGGATCAGCAACCCGCTTCGCGTCGCGGCCATCGCGCCGTCGGGCGATTCGCTGGCCAGGATCATGACCAGTGAAATTGCCGCACTTGACGGGCCGATCATCGAGCTCGGCCCGGGCACCGGCGTCTTCACCCGCGCGCTTTTGGCGCGCGGCGTCAGTGAGGCGGATCTGACGCTGATTGAATACGGTCCGGAGTTCATAAACTCTCTGCAGGCGCGTTTCCCCACGGCGCGTGTGTTGCAGATGGACGCGGCCCAGCTCGCTCATGCCGATATTTTCGACGGCGAACCGGTTGGCGCTGTCGTCAGCGGCCTGCCGCTGCTCTCCATGTCGCCGCGCAAGATCGCCTCGATCATGGCGGGCGCCTTCGCCTATATGCGGCCGGGCGGGGCGGTCTATCAATTTACCTACGGTCCGCGCTGCCCGGTGCCGCGGCCGATCCTCGACCGTCTCGGCCTGAAGGCGGTGCGCATCGGCGGCACGGTGCGCAACCTGCCGCCGGCCTCCGTTTACAGGATTTCGCGCCGTAAGCCGCTGGAACTGTCGCGCGAGCGCTTCAACTATCGCAACAGCGAGACCGAAATCGACGATGTCGCCGCTTTTTCCAACGAAACCGGCGGCTGAATTGTGATGCCGGGCAGGAATGGCTGAGAGCAAGCGGACGGAGACGGGGGAGGGCCGGCGGGAACGCAAGCGGCGGCAGACGCGCGAGCGCATCGAAAACGCGGCGATGGCCCTCTTTCTCCAGCGCGGCTTCGACGCCACGACGATCGAAGACATCACCGAGGCGGCTGATGTCTCCAAGCGCAGTTTCTTCGACTATTTCCCCTCCAAGGAAGAGGTGGTTTTCGCCTGGCAGGATAGCTTTGCCGATCGGCTGATGGCGGAAATCGCCGCAAGGCCTGCAGAGGAATCCTCCGTAGAGGCGGTCGAGGCCGCGATCACCACAACCGTCATCGCTTCCGTCGACGAGCGTGGCCTGGCGCTCGGCGAACTCATCCGTTGCACGCCGGCGCTGAAAGCCCGCGACCAGCTGAAATACGCCAAGCTCGAACAGAAGCTCGCCGAGGCGCTGCTGCTGCGCAGGGGAAATGACTCGGAGCAGCGGTCGCGGATGCGCGTCCTGGCGGCAATCGTCATCGGCGCGCTGCGCGTCGGCGGCGAACTCTGGCAGCAGCGCCCGGCAGGCGCCTCGCCGCAGGATTTCGCGCATGAGATCTTCGCCGAGCTTTGGAAAATGCTGGCGGAGTTCGGCGACCAGGCGAAGACCAGGCTTTGACGTAGGGCGCCTCGCAGTCGCCTGTACGCGCTGCGCGTCCGTCCGACGGCAATGTTTTCATCGCCGTCACTGTTATCCCTGCAGTGCCATCCTATATGTGCAAGCGTCGCAGCGACCACATTCTCATTCATCATCTCGATGGGCGGGTCATCACCATGCCGGCATTCCTTTCGATCAGGGCGCATTCGCGCTCGAAGGCATCCCAAAAGCCCAGGCATCTCCGACCGTTTCATCGACTTTCAGTGATCTATTGACTCAAGAGAGGAAAGACCATGTCCAGTTACAACGCAGCCAAGTCAGGCACCTTCAAGATCGGCGGCGAGATCGAGGTCAACCGTCTCGGATACGGCGCCATGCGCGTGACCGGTGACGGAATCTGGGGCGAGCCCGCCGATCATGCCGAATCTATCCGCACGCTGAAGCGGCTGCCGGAGCTTGGCGTCAACTTCATCGATACGGCCGATTCCTACGGCCCCGATATTTCCGAATGGCTGATCAAGGAGGCACTGCATCCCTATGCCGCCAAGTCCGTCGTCGCCACCAAGGGCGGGCTCACCCGCCACGGCCCGAACATCTGGCTGCCCGTCGGACGTCCGGAATATCTGATCCAGCAGGCGCATAAGAGCCTGCGTAATCTCGGTGTCGAGCAGATCGATCTCTGGCAGTTGCACCGCATCGATCCGAAAGTGCCGGCCAAGGAACAGTTCGACGCGATCAAATCGCTGCTCGATGCCGGCCTCATCCGCCATGCGGGGCTGAGCGAAGTGTCGGTTGCCGACATCGAAGCGGCGTCGAAGCACTTCAAGGTCGCGACCGTCCAGAACCGCTACAATCTCGTCGACCGCACCAGCGAGGACGTGCTCGATTATTGCGCCAAGCACAATATCGGTTTCATCCCGTGGTATCCGCTCGCCGCCGGCGATCTCGCCAAGCCGGGTTCGCTGCTCGATACGATCGCCAGAAAGCACAATGCCGCCCCCAGCCAGATCGCGCTCGCCTGGGTGCTGAAGCGCAGCCCGGTCATGCTGCCGATCCCCGGCACCTCAAAGGTCAAGCATCTCGAGGAAAACGTTGCGGCGGTTGATATCACGCTGTCGGACGAGGAATTCTCGGCTCTCGATGCCGAGGGTCGGAGGGTGTTCAAGGCGGCTTGATTTGCACCCGGTGGCTGCCACTCACCGTAACCCTCTCCCCGTAAAAACGGGGCGAGGGGACCTGCCATGCGAGAGCCGAGGTGGGAATGGAGAGGGCGCGGTATATCCCTTCGCCCCGTTTGCGGGGGGTCCGAAGGACGGGTCGAGACCAGTGGCTCGACCCCGGTCGGTGCCGGCAGGCGGATGAGGGTCCAGCCTCGCCGATCTCCTAGGCCGCAATTTTCGGCAGAATTTTGACCACATGGTCAAACATGCCGTAAAATGAGGCGCTGGCCTGTTATTTTAGAGGCAAGCCATGCGCTGATTGCATTGCTGCATTGCGGTATTTTCGCTATTCCCGATCAAAAGAATTGGGTATTACTATCTTCGTAAGCAGCGCACTCCTCCTCCCAGCGCTCTTACATCGGACTGACAACACTCCTCCTCCCAGTTGTCAGTCAGGATCAAGAGCCCGGCGCACCTCCTCCCGCGTCGGGCTTTTTTCGTTTCCCCATCGAAATCGATCAATTGCCGATCCGTGCCCCGCCGGTCCTGCCGTTATCCCGGGTCCATTTGACCTTGTTGGCGCCAGTGCGTTCGAGTGCGAAGCACATCGGCCTGCCCTTGTTCCAGCTCTGGAATTTCTGGCAGAGGCGGTTGGCGTCGATCCACCATCTGCCGCTATCGCTGGGCTTGAAATAGCGGCCGAGACCGATCGCCTTGCCGTTGCCGTCGACCTTGCCGGAGGAGCGGAAGATCAGCGGCAGTTCGCCGCCGAGCGGGGTGGAGAGGTAGACCGTCCTGCCGATGATATCGCGGCGGATCTCGGCCTCGCCGAGCGTCTCGGTCGAGCCGAGAGACGGCATCAGCACCAACGTCGATAAGCATGTGATCCCGAGCAATTTCATCACCGTGATCCATCGATTGAATGCGATCGGGAAAAACGCCGTGGACGGCAGAAAGTTCAAGAGCAATCCCGCAAAACTGCGCCGCGGTCCGGGTCCGGGATTGCGCAAACAAAAGGCTTCCAGCCCGCGCGGTTTGACTCGGCAAGCCTCGTCGGACTATTTGAACGGGCGCCGCCTGTCCGGTGCGTGAACCGATTGGAGTTTGGTCATGATCGGCAAAAGGCGCGGCTCGCGTGCGGCTCTGACAGGTCTTCTGGTGGCAATCATGGCGCTTTCCGGCTGCGGCGGCAGGCCGGTCGGTGTCATGCAGGCGGCCGGCAGCGTGCCGCCGGGCACCTCGAAGGTCGATCTGCTCGTCGCGACGACGCGGGCTGCCGATGACAATCCCGCCGTGCTGTTCTCCGGCGAACGCGGCACCGGGCTCGCCGTCAATGCCGTCGACGTCTCCATTCCGCCGGACGCCAATCGCAAGGTCGGCCAGGTGCAATGGCCAAATCGGCTGCCGGCCGATCCGCTGCGCGATTTCGTCACCGTTTCCGTCGATCCGCTGGAAGGCGAGCGGGCAGGCGAGACCTGGCTGAAGAGCCACATGCCGAAGAGCCGGCGGGTGCTGGTCTTCGTCCACGGCTTCAACAATCGTTATGAGGACGCCGTCTACCGCTTCGCACAGATCGTCCATGATTCGCATGCCGACGTCGCGCCGGTCGTCTTCACCTGGCCGTCACGCGCCAGCATCTTCGATTATAATTACGACAAGGAAAGCACCAATTATTCCCGCGACGCGCTGGAGGAGCTGCTGACCCGCACCGCCGCCAATCCCGCCGTCAGCGACGTCACCATCATGGCCCATTCGATGGGCACGTGGCTCACTGTCGAGGCGCTCAGGCAGATGGCGATCCGCAACGGTCACGTCGCTTCGAAGATCAACAACGTCATCCTCGCTTCGCCCGATCTCGATGTCGACGTCTTCGGCCGCCAGTTCGCAAGTCTCGGCAAGGACAAGCCGCACTTCACCATCTTCGTCTCGCAGGACGACCGGGCTCTGGCGCTGTCGCGGCGCATCTCCGGCAATGTCGATCGCCTCGGCCAGATCGATCCCTCCGCCGAGCCCTATCGCAGCAAGCTCGAGGCGGCCGGCATCACCGTGCTCGACCTCACGAAGCTCAAGGGCGGCGACCGGCTGAACCACGGCAAGTTCGCCGAAAGCCCCGAAGTGGTAAAGCTGATCGGCGACCGGCTGATTGCCGGCCAGACGATCACCGATTCCAATGTCGGGCTCGGCGAAGCCGTCGGCGCGGTGGCGATGGGCGCTGCCCAGACCGCCGGAAGTGCCGTCAGCGTCGCCGTCAGCACGCCGATCGCCATCTTCGACCCGCGCACCCGGCGCAACTACGACGCCCAGCTGAAACGTCTCGGCCAGTCGATGAACAATACCGTCGGTTCGGTCGGCGACAGCGTCGGTGCCGGTCTCCCCGAAAGCCAGTAAAAATTCCATAGGCATCATCGAAGATCTGATATATCAGAGTCGCGACGGCAATCCTGTCTGCCGTGCGATGGGTTGATTCATGGCGGATGAGACGAAGAAGAGCGTGGTTGTCGTCGGCGCGGGCGTGATCGGCGCCTCGATCGCCTTCGAGCTGCAGCGGCGGGGCCTGGCGGTGACGCTGATCGACAAGGGCGAGCCGGGACGCGGCACCTCTTTCGGCAATATGGCGAGCATCGCGCTGGATTTTGCCGCCGGTTCCGGCCCCTCGACCTGGAAGAAGATCCCCGGCTGGCTGCTCGATCCGGAAGGCCCGGTCTGGCTGCGGCCCTCCTATGCGGCAAAAATGCTGCCCTGGTTCCTGCGCTTCCTCGCCGCCGGCCGGCCCTCGCGGCTGAGAGCGATCGAGGATGCCGGCATGAGCCTGTCGAACCGTGCGCTCGGCGATTTCAGGCAGATGTTGCAGGCGATCGGCGCGCCTGAATTGATGACCGAGGAAGGATGCCTGGCGATCTACGAGACCGAGGCGGAATTTGCAGCCGATCGCGGCCACCTCGCCATGATGCAGCGCTACGGCCTCGAATACGAGGTCTTGAGCAACGGCGCCATCCAATATTACGAACCCGCACTATCACCGGCGATCGCCAAAGCCGTGCTGCTCCCCGACAATAAGTCGATCCGCGATCCCTACAGGCTGGTGGTCAAATTGACCGAGGCCGCCCTGGCCGCCGGTGCTGCCTTCGTTTCCGGCGGGGTGAGGAATATCGAGCGCCGGGGCGATGGCACATCAGTCATTCTCCTCGAGGATGGCAGGCGCATCGAGGCCGGTTCGGTTGTGCTTGCCGCCGGCGTCCACACCCGTTTCCTCGCCGAAAACCTCGGCGAGCCGATCCCGCTCGAAACCGAACGCGGCTATCACACCCAGATCATGAAGCCCGGCATCTCCATGCGCTATTCGGTGATCTGGCCGCATCGCGCCTTCATGGTGACGCCGACGGCGGGCGGCATCCGGGTCGGCGGCAATGTCGAACTCGCCGGTCTCGACGCGGCTCCGGATTTCCGCCGCCCCCGGGTGCTGGTGCGCCATGCCCAGCGTGCGCTGCCCGGCCTGAAGGTCGAGGAGGCGACGGAATGGATGGGTCATCGCCCGGCGCTGCCCGATACCATCCCGATCATTTCGCCGTCCTCGAAGATGCCGGGTGTTTTCTATGCGACCGGCCACGGCCATCTCGGCCTGACCTATGCCGCAACGACAGCGCTTGTGATCGCCGATATGGTGACCGGGGTGAAACCATCCGTCGATTTGACCGCGTTCCGCATAGACCGGTATTAACTTGGAACGATCCGCATCGATGGCGGCGTCACCCGTCACGTCCGAACTGGAGTTTTCGATATGAGATGGAAGCGCACGATCCAGCTGCTGGATGTCCATGCCGAGGGCGAAATCGGCCGCGTGGCGATCGGCGGCGTGCCGAAGATCCCGGGCGACACCATCGCCGCCCAGCTGCATTGGCTGAACACCGATCCGAAGGGCGATGAGCTTCGCCGCTTCCTCTGCCTGGAGCCGCGCGGCGCGCCGATCGGCTCGGTCAATCTGCTGCTGCCGGCGCGGCATCCTGACGCGGATGCCGCCTTCGTCATCCTGCAGCCCGACCAGGCGCATGCGAGCTCCGGCTCGAATTCGATCTGCGTCACCACCGCCCTGCTCGAATCCGGCATCGTCGAGATGCAGGAGCCGGAAACGATCGTCACGCTCGAAACCGCCGCCGGCCTCGTCAAGGCGACGGCAACCTGCCGCGACGGGCGCTGCGAGAAGGTCAAGCTCACCATGGTGCCCTCCTTCGTGCATGAGCTCGATGTCGGCGTCGACACGCCGCATTGGGGAAGGATCAAGGCCGATATCTGCTATGGCGGCATTTTCTATGCCCTTGTTGATGTCGGCCAGATCGGCCTGACGATCGAGAAGGCCAATGCCGCCCGCCTCGTCCAGGCCGGCATGATCCTCAAGGAGCTGATCAACCGCGACATCAAGGTCGTCCATCCCGAGATCCCGGCGATATCAGGCGTCGCCTATGTCATGTTCCGCGATACCGAAGCCGACGGCACGGTGCGCACCTGCACCACCATGTGGCCCGGCCGGGCCGACCGTTCGCCTTGCGGCACCGGCAATTCCGCCAATCTTGCCACCCTTTATGCCCGCGGCAAGGCCAAGGTCGGCGACACCTTCACCTCGAAATCGATCATCGGCTCGGAATTCGAGGTCGGGCTACAGGCGGTGACCGAGGTGGCCGGCCGCCCGGCGGTCATCCCCACCATCACCGGCCGCGGCTTCACCTTCGGCCTGACCCAGGTGGCCCTCGACCCCTTCGACCCGCATCCGAACGGCTTCGCCCTGACGGATGTCTGGGGACCCTCGGCGGGAGAGATTTGACGCTCAGGCTCGATCCGGCGAAGGCCGGGCCTGGCATCGGCATTAGTCAGATGGGTTGAAAGCGAGCATCGTGTCGGAGAGTTTGTGGCCGGCCGTGGGCGTAGCGTGCAATGCCCGCTGCGAGTACGCGTGCAGCAATGCGGGATCATCGATCACATGGGCCGGGACTGCGTAGTAGCGGCGTACCGTCACCTCCCGGCCGGCCGCTCGGTAGCTGAACGGTTCGGAACCATCGGCCTCGAACTCCGCGCGCATCGCATCGTCGACGCGGAGATACAACATGCCCTTCATGACGAATCCGAATTGCGCGCCGTTTCGGACCAGAGCGGATCCGCCGAAGAAGCGTCGGACATCGATGGAGCCGGCTGGAGCGATCTGGCCCGCAAAGTCGAGCGCCAGCCTGCGTGTCGCCTCGCTACTCATGCGGCTGTTGCGCCAGAGGATCGAAGAAGCCGGTGATCGCGCCGAGCCGGCCATCGGAAATCACTCCGAAGCTGGTGCCCGTCTGCAAGACCATGTCGTCTTCCCGGCGCAGTGCCCAGCGTGCCAGCGAACGTTCATTATGATGGAGAACGCTCAATATCTTGAACCGGCCTCCCGGTACGCTCTCCTGAAATCCGGCCATGTAAGCCGAGAGACCGGTTCGTCCCGCGATCGTTCCATTCGGATCGCAATAGGTCACATCGTCAGCGAGACAAGCCAACATTTCCGGCTCGCGAGCGGCAGCATCCAGCGACCAGATGGCTGCATATCGATTCCATAGCGCCTCAGGTGTCATGACAGCGTCTCCAGTTGATTGAATTCGTCTTCTATTGCCTGCCGCAGGCCGGTCTTGTCTTCGCCGCCGCGAATGAGCACGAGGAGGCCCTGATAGAGGGCAAGAAGGCGGATGGCTGTCCTCGTCGCCTTGGCGCCATCGGCATCCCGAGCGAAGGTCGACGCCTCGGTAAGCCTCGAGCCGAATGTGGTGCGGAGGAGACCGAGCGCGGCCTCGACACGGGGATGCGGTTGGACACCACCGCCGAATTCCACCGCCGTGTTTGTGATCAGGCAGCCGAGGGAGCCGTCGTCGGGCTCATGCAGGAGTGAAAGGAACAGTTGCCGCAAGCCTTGAAGTCCGCTCCCTGGCGGCGCATATCGCGCGATCCGCCCTTCCAGGACAATCCGGTGGTAGTGTCCGAACGCGGCGTCGAAGAGGCCGGCCTTGTCGCCGAAGGAGTGATAGATGCTGCCGCCTTTGAGGCCCGTCGCCTCCTCGAGGTCCCGGATTGATGCGCCTTGATAGCCCTGCTTGCGAAAGATGTGCATCGCCCCCGTCAGCACCGCCTCCTCATCGAATTCCCGCGTACGGCCCATAGTCGCTCCGATTCTTTATCATTCATTCTAGAATGACTGATAAAGAATGCAAAAGCAACCGCCTCCCGTGACTTTCCGGAAAATCCCGCCAGATCGACCTCGGTCGAGCCAGGCGATTCCGCGGGATTGGAATGTGCCGGGGAGCGGCTGAGGACTTCGTACGAAATTTGGCGTGAGAAGAGACTGCCTCGTCTCAGCCTAGAGCAATTCCGGGAAAAGTGCGAAGCGGTTTTCCGTCCGGAATTGTGTAGAAACAAAAAGTTAGAGCGGTTCTGCGTTTCCATGAGAAGGTGAACCGCTCTAGCGCCGATGAAGCGGTCGCCCGAGGCTTCCGAGACGATTGACCGAGGCGGCACATGAGCATCCACGCAGCGATGCCTGAAACGCGATCAGCCTTGCCCGCGTTCGACATCCGCGGTCCGAGTGTCCCAACCCAGCATGGCCAACTCGGCGACTGCCTCCAGTTCGCTACGGCTCGCTCCGTCACGGGCCAGGATCGACATGCCGTTCTGAACGGTCTGGATGAAGCGGGCGAGCGCATGGACGTCGGTCGAGACCGGAATTTCGCCTCCTGATATCGCCTGGTTCAGACGCAGCTTCAGGCGGTCGAGCGTCACCGTGCGGGCGGCTCGCACGAGTTCGCCGAGTTCCACATAGCCCTCACTGCCGACCGAAGACAGCGTCACCATGCAGCCGCGGGGAATATCCACGACACAGCCGGTCAGCACAGCGGCCGAATCCATCAGAAGCGACTTGACCGCTTCGCGGGCCGTGCCCGCCGAAAAGAAGCCTGCCCAGACCAGCGCCTCGTTGTCCTCGCGATAATGGCGCAACGCTTCGGCATAGAGCGCCTCCTTCGAGCCGAATGCGGCGTAGAGACTCGGCGATCCGATCCCCATCGCCTCGGTGAGGTCGGCGATCGAGGTCGCCTCGAAGCCCTTGATCCAGAACAGCCGGGTTGCCTGGGCGAGGGCTGCTTCCCGATCGAACGCCCGCGGCCGTCCGCGGCTGCGGGCAGGGCTGTCATCGACTTTCCGGTTCTCATCCGATTTTTGCATCGATCATTATATAAACCCGTTGACACCCCGCGGCAATGCGCCTAGCTATTTATGTATCGATCATTACAGAAAGAGAAGATCATGACAGAACTGGCTGGTAAGCGTGCCCTCGTCACCGGTGGCTCGCGTGGGATCGGCGCCGCCATCGCATTGGCGCTTGCCGACAAAGGCGCTGATGTCGCCATCACCTATGAGCGTTCGGCCGATCGCGCCGCCGAAGTCGTCCGGGCGATCGAGCACAAGGGCCGCA
>Ga0102592_1002321_pt1 | contig 17046 bp, 18 predicted proteins | sample AraplaCol_mMF_r2_FD_76861 | JGI IMG/M metagenome (GOLD analysis project Ga0102592, IMG submission 76861) | Arabidopsis root microbial communities from North Carolina, USA - plate scrape MF_Col_mMF_r2 (SPADES assembly) (version 2) | ecosystem: Host-associated > Plants > Roots > Endosphere...
AGTTTCGAACAACGCGCTGCACAAAGTCGATGGCGGCACGCTTTCGCAGCGGAAGCAGATCGCCCACCGCGACGGATACGACTGCTTTCGCCTGATTCTCATCAAGAATATCGTCGAGTTTCCAGGCGAAATTCTCGAGTACCACGATCGCTGAAACTGCCGTCGTAGATAGCTGGATCTGAATCTCACGGGGTGTTGCAAGAGGGTTGACGTTTGCGACGATAAGTCCAGCGTCGAGTACGCCAAAGAAAGCCACTACATAGGGCAAGCCGTTCGGCAAGATGAGCGCCACGCGCTCGGACGGCTGAAGTCTGAATTCGGTGATGAGAAACCCCGAGAAACGGCGCGCATATTGCGCAACGTCCCGATATTCAATCGTATGATTGAATGAACTGAACGCCGGGCGTCTGGCGTAACGCGTGCAGGCCAGTTGGAACATTTCGGGTAATGTCCGGACGCTTGTAGCATCGATAGCTGCGACAGGCGGCTCGGCCCCGTGGCAGTCTATGGTATCTGCGCGTTTCATGGTTCGCGGGGCATGTGCTCGATGTGGCAGGCGCCGACGCAATAACGACTGTGCACCTGAGGCACCGTCTGTGCTTTTCAGGTTCCGCGTTTCCTGGCGCGGTGCGCCCGATGCAACGGGAGTCTTGCACGGATTCCAGAATACGCATCCCGCGCCCGGGTCAATTGAGCGGACAGACCGCTGAGGCTGGCGATCTGCCTGCGAAGGCGTGGATGAATGCAGGCCAGTCCGAGAACGAAGAAGGCTCCCGGCAGTATCAAAAGGCCAACGATTGCTGCGCTTTTCAACATGACAACCTCCAGAAACCTCATGTGTCTCGCCATGGCCCTAGCATAGGTTTCATGTGTGGATACCCCTGATTCTGGCCTGCTCATCGATATCGTCGCGCCTTGCGGTTTGGGTGGCTTGATTCAGATCAATCATTGCGGGCATACCAGCTCACCTCGACTTCGAGTCCGCCGAGATGTGAGCGACGCACGTCGACCTTCGCCGCGTGAAGGTCGACAATTCGCTGGACGATCGACCAGCCAAGACCACTACCGCTTTCGCTGGTACCCGGAACCCGGAAGAAGCGCTCACCCAGCCGCGAGCGATCCGCATCGGCGAGTCCTGGACCGCTGTCTCCAACCGACAGGGATGCGTTGGCGCCATCTGTCGTCGTTCTGATCAGCACGGATGCCCCAGGCGGGCTGTAACGGATGGCATTGTCCACGAGATTTCGCACCAGGGCCGCGAGCAGCATGTCGTCGCCTGCGACGTGGCAGGGTCTTTCGCCTTCGAATTCCAGTGACAACTGCTTCGCGATCGCCGTTGGCGCCAGTTCTGCGACGACACGCTGAGCAAGCGCACTCAGGTCCACCTTCGTGAGTGCGAGGGTTGCCCCGGACTCGAGTCTTGAAAGCACCAGCAGCTGGTTCACGAGACGCGTCGCGCGATCACACCCTTCGAGAGTGGCGCGTAACGCGTGCTGACGAAGAGCGTCATCCGTTTCGGCCAGCGCAACTTGAGCCTGCGTCCGAATCGCCGCAATAGGCGTGCGCAATTCATGTGCGGCGTCCGCAGTGAACCGGCGTTCTGCTTCCCATACCGTCTGGATACGCTCGAAGAGCTGATTGAGCGCGTCGAGCACCGGGGACAGCTCGGCAGGGGGTTGGGGCATCACGACGGGAGCAAGATCATCCGGGCCACGCTGGGCAATGCTTCGGCCCAGTTTCTTGAGCGGCGTCACCCCTTGCCGCACGGCCCACCAGGTCGCAAGTCCAAGAAGGGGCAGGGCGGCGGCCATAGGCCATAAGGTACCGCGCAATACCGCTAGCAGTATCGCGGTGCGCGAATCGATACGCTCGCCGACGTAGATGTGTGTATCCTCGCCTGTACCTCGCACGGAAAACACGCGCCACGCGTTCCCGTCTATCTGCACGGTCGCGAAACCCTGTTCGAACTCGCCTTTGGCGGGAATCATGGGCTCAGTCGGTGCATTGGCCGAGCGCACGACTGCCTGCCCTTCGTGAAAGATCTGGAAGGCAACCTTGGGTGCATACGGATGAGGTACCCGTGTATCGATCTCGTCATCGTCGTCAATCGATTGCGTCTGCTGCACGATCAGCAGAGCCGCTGCCTGCGCGAGGTGACTGTCGAGCAGTTCGTCGAGCTCGCTGCGGGCGTCACGCCAGATAAGAAGCGCGGTAATCAGCCATACGCCTATCACGCCGCCGATGACCAGCACCAGCAGACGACCCTGCAATGAGCGAGGCAGAATCATCACGTAGCGCAACCCTCTCGCATCAGTACGTACCCGACGCCGCGAACTGTTCTGATCAGCTCGCTGCCGAGCTTGGCGCGCAGGCGATGGACGTGCACCTCAACTGCGTTGCTCTCCACTTCCTGACCCCAGCCGTACATGGCCTGTTCCAGCTGTTCGCGCGACATCACGCGGCCCGCATTCAGCATGAGCACGTACAGGAGGTCAAACTCGCGCGTGGAGACGGTGACGGGATCTCCATTCCGGTAGACAAGCCGTGCCGCCGGTTCAAGTGTGATGTTTTGCACTTCCAGTTTTTCCTGCGGCTGACCGTGTGCGCGCCGCACGAGTGCCCGCAGGCGAGCGGCAAGCTCCAGAAGGTCAATGGGCTTGACGACGTAATCGTCGGCACCGATGTCAAGTCCACGGACGCGATCGGGGACCGTGTCGCGTGCGGTCAGCACCAGTACGGGCATGGTCACGCCCGCGCGACGGGCCGACGACAGCACGTCGATACCATCCTTGAGCGGCAGTCCGAGATCGAGCACTGCTGCAGCATAGGACTGGGTACGCAGTTCCGTTTCGGCCGCCTGGCCGTCGCGAACCCAGTCGACCTGAAAGCCCGCCTGCCGAAGGCCCGCGCGAATGCCATCGCCAAGCAACGGATCGTCTTCGACGAGCAGGATACGCATGATGTTCTTGACCTTTGAGGGGCATCAATCGGCATCATCGCGGTCGGTCTGGTGTGAAATCGCTGCGTTGCTACCGGGCGCTATTGGCGCAGGTGCGACTTGCCACTGCCACCACCAGAACGCAAGCACACCCGCCAACATGATCGCCGCGACGCTTTTCCATGCGCGCCTGATGCCTTCGTCGGGGTGTCCTGTCTTGTATCCGCTCAGCATCGCGCCGACCAGATTCTCCCGATGAAGCCGGCTGCTCACAATCACCCCGGCCACATGTACAGCAACCAGCGCAAGCATGAGGCTGGCCAAAACCTCGTGCACTTCACCGAGCCAGTTTCCTCCGACATCGTTATAGGTCGCCCAACCCGTCATGGTCAATGCGCATGCCAAAGCCAGCATGGTGACGATGACGACCGCGCCGGCCGGATTGTGTCCGACATGCCGTTGCGGGTGGCCAAGCAATATCCCCAGGAGATACTTCCACACGGAGGTCGGACCGCAAACGAAGCTGGAAAAACGGGCGTATTTCGTTCCGACCAGCCCCCATGCCATTCGAAAGATCACGAGACCACCTGCCGTATAGCCTAGCGCGACATGCACCAGCCGCCAATGCTCGCTTTCCGCGGTCAGCCATGCGCCGGCAAAGCAGGCCGCAAACAGCCAGTGGAATAGCCGTACGGGCGCATCCCAGACCAGAATGCGACGTTGTGTCGTGTCGCCGGCACTGCTGTTATTGCGGTATGCGGATGAAGTGTTCATTGAAATTTCCTTGATCGGCGCGGGTATGGCACGCCGCGCAATTTGACGCGCTCTTGATCATGGGCCGCTTCCATACGGCGGCAGGCACTTCTGCATGCTCTTGGCGGAACCAGTGAGAGCGGGTAATGCGATCTTCGGGCGGAGCGGCGTGCGCGGCCGCGTCTGCTTCCGAATTTGCGGCGAGCCACGTCGAAATCTGCCGGACGGAGTCTGCGTCGAGTGACGCATCGGTGCCGAAATGGTGCTGCAGGTTGTCCAGAATGCGCTGCCATGACGCGGCAGGCAGCATGCCCGGCGGATAGGCAAGATGGCAGGTTGCGCATTCCTGCCGATACCTGGGCAGCACATTGACCTGACTAAACGTCCCTTCAGATTCGGCGGCAGCGATCGGGGCCGTCAGGGCAGCCACTAGCGCGACGACACAAACTTCGACACAACGGGGCACAAGGTGAAAAAGCATAGGAAGCGCTCCGGCGGAGAGAAACTTCGATAGTGGGAAAGGCGCCTACGGCTTCAGCGTCAAAAGCCACGCAAGCAGATCCGCCTTCTCGGCTGCGCTGCACTCACGTCCCACGACGTCGTTGCAATTGCGACGGAACCATTTCTCGGTCTTGGAGGCGTCCGTAAAGCGCTCGGGGTTGAACGCAGGGGCCAGTGGCGCGATCGACTTGCCTGTGGCGGCATGCCTGCCCGTCTGCGTGGGCACTGCGCCGTGGCACGAAGCGCACTGCCACTCATGGCCATGTGACGCATTGAAGAACTGTTGCCCACGCGACGGGTCCGGTTCCGCATTGCCCGACTGGGTACGGTAAGAGCCGAGGAGATCCGATGGCGTGGCAGCGTTGACTGTCGACATTGAAGTCATGGCAAGGACCAGCAGAAGTGCCCCATACAAACCCGGCAGCGAGAGAGGCGATTTGCTCACGAGAGTCTCCGGTAGATACAGATTATCCTGGGCGAACTTCCTTACCGGAGTCTTAACGCTTCAATCTCGCCGTTTGCTCACGATGCGTTTGCTGTAACAGCGCATCCGGTCCGGATTAAGCTTTCCGAAGGCCGTCAGCAGCTCGCGCATAACGGCGAAAGCCACTCCTCCTCCCACCTTTATACGGCAGTGCAGACTGTGATCGCAGCGCGTCGATCCTTTGATGCGGGTCAATGGGTGGGTCCGATCGGCGGGTAATGTTAAATGCGGCTTCAATCCCGCTTGCCGCCACCGCGGAGACTCCCATGAAAAAGCTTCTGTTCCCTGTCGCAATCTGCATTGTGTTGAGTTCGCCGATGCTCCATGCGGCGTCAAAGGACGCAACTGCCGCACAAAGCACGTCAAAGGCCCAGAGCACGGACACGGCGGCATTCGACAAGAACCTGGCTCAATTCCAGGAGCAGATGAAGACGATGCAGGCGCAGATGAACCAGATCCGACAGACGCAGGATCCGAAAGAACGCCAGAAGCTTCTGCAGCAACACTGGGCGACGATGCAAGGTGCGATGACCACGATGCACGGGATGTGGGGCCCCGGCATGATGGGGCACGGAATGATGGGGCAGGGGATGATGGGGCAGGGGATGATGGGCGGCGGCTGGGGCCACATGGGAGGGTACTACTCCAGACTCAGTCCCGAGCAACTGCGGCAGCGTCAGTATATGACCGACCAATACCTGCAGATGCAACAGGAAATGATGAACAACATGATGTGGCAACAGCAATATTTAACGCAGCCTCCCGCCTCGCCGCAGTGAAGTGCGCGACGGGCGGTGATCGGATTATCTGCAGGACTGGCAACTACCGCCGGTTAGCGCGGTTGTTCCCGGACTCCGCAGATCAAAAGGTTTGATTCGATCTTCATGTCCATCCTCCCGACCAAAGCCGCTTGAGCGCAGAATCGATCGCCTGGCTGCCGGACACCAATGTGGCGGTGGCGAGGGTTGAAGTCGGCTACGGCTTCCCGTTAATTGCGGACAGGTATGGCGCAATCTTCTCGATCTTGTCGGAAGGAAATGGTGCAGCATAGACCATCCGCATCTTGTTCCCCTCGGTCTGCCACGCTTCGAACGACAAGGGCGGTTGTCGCAACACCACTCCAAGAGAGTGACAGATGATGAAGTGGGCATTGCCTGCAAGCGCGATGATGCTCCTGTTCCATACTCGAATGGGTATTCCTGCCTCCTTCGCTTCGATGCATCCACGTTCGATGGGCCGACAGGTCAAGCCTATGCGGTGCGGGGACGTCTGTTTTGATACACATCAACGCAGGGCGCTGCGCGTTGCGTTGATGGAAAGGCGACCCGGAACTGGGACTTCCTGAATAAAAACCGTTGGCCCGTGGGCCGTGCGAATTGAGGTGCCTCAGCCAACGTGTGGCCGATTCGAGTGATGCCGCCAAGGGGAATCCGGGAGTCCGTGAGCTTATGATCGGGAAACTCAAACGGACATGGCGACCTTGGCGACCATGCCGACGGCAATGAGTCCAGCGACGAGCGCGAAGCCCTGTTGCAGCCTGTTAGCGCTCATCCGGCTGGCGACGAGCCGCCCGGCCAGCATGCCGCCTAATGCGCCCGCAGCGAACGGCGCGCCCACTGGCCAGTTCATGTGACCTGAAATCGCCGTCGAGATGACGCCAGACGCGGACACAAGCGTGATGACCGCGAGCGATGTCGCCATGATTGTCGGCACCGGCGCATTGGTCGCTTTCCTCAGCGCAGGGACAACGACGAAACCTCCGCCCACGCCGAGCAGGCCGGACAGGAAACCCGCGCCGATACCCGCGAAGGCGAGTGCGCGCGTGCAGGCGGACGTCCATACGAAGCGGCCTGTGCCGCTATTGAGCTGGCATGGTTGTAAAGCCGCACCGCTGCGAACTTCGTGAGGCGTGCCGGTGGTAGCCTGTCGGAACATCCGGAGCGCGACGTACGCCAGCACGCCGGCAAAGACGAGTGTGAGCGGTCCGTTCGGCAGCCGATGGGCAAGCCACAGGCCGACGGGCGAAAACGCCGTACCGGTTACGGCCATCAGCGCCGCGGCGCGGTACCGGACGATGCGGGCCTGCAGCCCCATCAATGCGCCGAGCGCGGCGGAGACGCCTACAGCCAACAGCGCGATGGGCGCGGCCTCGGCGATGTTCAGATGCAGCACAAACAGCAGCAAGGGCACTGCGAGGATGGCTCCGCCTGCACCCGTGAGCGCGAGGATGAGGCCGACGACAAGACCGAGTGCGGCGCTGCTGGCAATCACGTGTTCCATCGAACAACCTTTGTCTGTTCAACTGCGAGTCTTTCGCGGATAGTGCAGATTGCCGCTCACGCGTGCTGCGTTGCGGCTTTCGCCCGCTCGATCAGTTCGAAAACGGCCATGCCGGCAACCATTGCCGCCACGAAACCGACAGCCTTGGGATAGCCCGCGCCCAGCGCGACAAGCGCGGGACCCGGGCAGAAACCGGCGAGACCCCAGCCGATACCGAAGGCGGCGCTACCAAGTACCAGCCTCGGCGTGATGGCCGTGCTGACGGGAAGTTGCATCGGCAATCCAAGGAATGACCTGTCATGGCGTCTGGCTGCGAAAAATGCAAGCGAACCGACCGCGATGGCGCCAGCCATTACAAAGGCGAGCGACGGGTCCCACCGGCCAGTCAGATCGAGGAAACTCAACACCTTCGCCGGGTTTGCCATGCCAGAGACCATCAGGCCAACCCCGAAAAGCAGGCCAGCGAGCAATGCTATAACGGGTGCGATAAGCGTTGTTTTGACGTCCGCCATATCAGCCTCCGAGCAGGTGACGTTGTACAAAGACAGTCAGAAACCCGGTAGCCATGAAGGTTGCGGTAGCGACGAGCGAGCGCACAGATCCCCGGGAGAGACCACAAACGCCGTGGCCGCTAGTGCAGCCGCTGGCATAGCGGGTGCCGATACCGACCAGAAACCCGGCTGCAAGGATCGCGCCCCAGCTCGCCTCGATTTCCGCCTGCGCAGACTTGCCCAACAGTCCCGCGATGACGGGCGCGCCTACGAGCCCCACCAGAAACGCGAGACGCCAGTTGACGTCATCGCGCGGCCAGTTCAGCAGGCCGCCGAATATGCCGCTGATTCCTGCGATGCGTCCGTTGAACAGTATCAGCACGGCAGCCGCGGCTCCGATCACAAGCCCGCCTGTTAGCGAGAAGCCCGGTGTGAAATTTCCTGGGTCGATCAGCATGATGCGCCTCCTTACTGCTTCGGGCAGAACTGTTCATAAAGTACGGCCATCACGGCGAGCGCCTGCGGACTCGCCACCGAATAGAAGATGTTCTTGCCTTCCCTGCGAGTAGCGACCAGGTCGTTTTCCCGCAATACGCCCAGTTGCTGCGACAGCGTGGGCTGACGGATACCGAGTTGCTCCTCGATTTCGCCGACGGACAACTCGCCTTGCGAAAGCTGGCACATCAGCAGAAGGCGATCGGGATTGGCGAGCACCTTGAGCAGGACGCATGCATCTGCTGCGCCGGCCTGCATGGTGGCGAGATCGATGGTGAGACGAGGTTTTTTCATAAGTGATGTTCAATCTATGTCAACATAGTATATTGAAAAATAGATTGTATGTGAATAGAATGATTTCATTCCCGGAGATAGCCATGCACCCGACCATTCATCCTTTCTTTGATCGCGCCACCTGGACTGTGACCTACGTGGTGTTTGCGGGGGACCATGCCGGATGCGCCATCATCGACCCGGTGCTGGACTACGATCCCAAGGCTGGGCGGACGTCGACAGACAGTGCCGACAAGGTGATCGCTTTCGTGCGTGAGCATGCGCTGCACGTCGAATGGATCCTGGAAACGCACGCCCACGCCGACCATCTTTCCGCTGCCGCCTATCTCAAGCGGGAACTGGGTGGTCGCATCGCGATTGGCCAGCACATCCGGCGCGTGCAGGGGGTATTCAAGTCGCTATTTAACCTCGAGCCGGCTTTCCGTCTGGACGGCTCGCAATTCGACCACCTTTTCGAGGACGGCGAGACGTTTGCCATTGGAGAGTTGACGGGCAGGGCGATGCATGTGCCAGGGCACACGCCGGCCGACATGGCGTACCAGATCGGGGACGCCGTGTTTGTCGGGGACACGCTTTTCATGCCCGACGTCGGCACCGCGCGGTGCGACTTTCCAGGCGGTGATGCGCATGAACTGTATCGCTCGATCCGCAAGCTGCTGGCCCTGCCGGCCGACATGCGGCTATTCATGTGCCATGACTACCCGCCCGAGGGACGCGGGCCTGCATGGGAAACGACGGTCCGCGCACAGCGGGAACGCAACATCCACGTGCACGACGGTGTAAGCGAAGAGCAGTTCGTCGCCATGCGCCAGGCACGCGATGCGACCCTCGCGATGCCGACGCTGATTCTGCCCGCGGTGCAAGTCAATGTTCGCGCGGGTGAGTTTCCGCCACCAGAAGCGAACGGAGTGCGGTACCTCAAGATCCCTCTGAATGCTGTCTGACGCACCACAGATCGTGCGCGTCCGTCAGGTGAGGGCGCGTCCCGGTCCGATGTCCACAAATTAACTGTTTCAGGAAGCAGACCATGGATGTACATTCCCTCACTCCAGATGTTTCGGTCTCGCCGCAGATTTCCGTCGCTGACGTCTCGACGCTACAGACGCTAGGATTCAGATCAATCGTTTCTCATCGGCCGGATGCGGAAGCGCCGGACCAGCCTAACTTCGAGGAAATCGCGCAGGCGGCAAAGGCCGTCGGTCTGAAGGCAGTTCATCAGCCGGTGCCCGCAGGCCAAGCCTCAGATAGGCAGGCGGCCGACTTTGCAGCGCTTCTCGCGGAACTACCCAAGCCGGTGCTGGCTTATTGCCGCACGGGTACGCGGTCGGCGACGTTGTGGGCGCTGTCACAAGCGAACACGCTGAGCGTGGCGGAAATTGAGCGAACGACGGCGAAGGCGGGCTACGAACTCAAGGCCGTGATGCGGCGTATTGCCAATGCTGGAAAAGTAGCGCCCGGTGTTGTCGAAGCAGAACATACTGTGGTGATTGTCGGCGGCGGTGCAGCCGGTATTGCCGTGGCCTCGAGCCTGCGCGCCCGCGATCCTTCACTGGATATCGCGATTATCGATCCCGCCGACGTGCACTATTATCAGCCCGGCTGGACGCTCGTGGGAGCGGGAGTATTCGACTCGGGGGACACCGCGCGCACGATGGCGTCGCGTGTGCCGCGCGGCGTGCGTTGGCTCAAAGCCGCGGTGGTGGCATTCGAACCGGACAGTCACGCGGTGGTGCTTGAGGGGTGCCGGAGAGTGCGTTATCAGCGGCTCGTCGTTTGCCCGGGCATCAAGGTTGACTGGCACGGTGTCGAGGGCCTCGTCGAGACAATGGGGCAAAACGGCGTGACGTCGAACTACCATTTCGACCTCGCGCCGTATACTGCGGAACTTGTCAAGACGCTCCGCGGTGGCAAAGCATTGTTTACGCAGCCGCCGATGCCAATCAAATGTGCCGGCGCCCCGCAGAAGGCCATGTATCTCTCGTGCGATACGTGGCGCAGAAACGGTACCTTGCACAACACGCAGGTGCAGTTCTTCAGCGCGGGCACGGCGCTGTTCGGCGTGCCTGACTACGTACCGGCATTGATGAAGTATGTGGAAGCGTACGGCGTTGACCTGCGTTTTGGACATACATTGAGGAGTGTCGATGGTCCTCGGCGGCGCGCCGTATTCGAACGCGTGTTGCCTGACGGCAGCAGGGAAACAGTCGAAACCGACTTTGACATGATTCATGTGGTGCCGCCGCAGACTGCCCCGGATTTTGTCCGCGCAAGTCCGCTTGCCGACGTTGCTGGCTGGATAGATATTGACGCCAGCACGTTGCGCCACAAGCGGTATGAGCACATCTATGCGCTGGGCGATGCCACCAGCACAACGAATGCCAAGACGGCGGCAGCTGCGCGCAAACAGGCACCCGTCGTTGCCCATAACGTGCTGGCGAGTCTCGGTCGCGCCAGCGGATTGGCGACTTACGATGGCTACGGTTCGTGCCCGCTCACGGTCGAGCGGGGTAAGGTGGTACTGGCCGAGTTTCTTTATGGCGGCATGGTCGCGCCCAGTTTTCCCGCGTGGCTGCTCGACGGCACACGACCGTCGCGTCTTGCCTGGTTTCTCAAGGAGCGGATTCTGCCGCCGCTCTACTGGGACGGCATGCTCAAGGGGCGCGAATGGCTGGCGCGACCCGTACTTGATGATAGATAACGCGATGGAAAGAAACTGTCCGATGCGAAGAATCGCGGCAGCATCGCCGTCAATGCCGAATCGGGCTTGGCCCACTGCCGCAAGTAACCGTGTGAACAATCAAGGAAGGTACCGTGGTCAGCCTGAACGGAAAACAAGCTCCGCCGGGTCTCTAAGGAGCCGACGGTCGAAAGCTGCTTTCGCACTGTCGAAATCGTCGTCAGCGTTGCCATTACTTCGGTTAACTGAATTTGCTATCCTCGGGCTTTGAATTATCAGAGGAGCTCGCCGAAGATCGCTGCGCGTGACCGCGGGTACTCTTGCCATGCCGAGAGCGAAAATGACGGTCACCCTCGAAAAAGGCGGCAAGCAGCCATTGCGATTTTCTGAATGCAGCGCGTGCCAGCGGCTTGTCAGTCCGAATTGACTTGAGTACGGCGCAGACGACTCAACCTCGATCACTTGTTGGCATCTTCTGCTCGACACGCCTGGGCAAAGGCAGGATTCGGGGAAGAATGTTTTCCGACTTGAGTACCCGGTGCGCGACCACCCCCAACACGTGGAACCCGACGAGTGCAGCCAGCCCGTAGGCCGTCAGCGCATGCAGCTCCCCCAACCAGTGCGACAGCTCGCGGCTTTTTGATACTAGCGTTGGCAGCGAGACGAGGCCGAAGCAACTTGCCACGTGTCCGGCCGCATTGGTCTTCAGCCAACCGAGCAGCGGAATGACGAGCATCAACACGTAGAGCAGGTGATGAACGGCCTTCTCGGCGAGGTAAGCCGGCGTGCCGGCCCGGTTGGTCGACGGCGGCAGCCGACGCCGCATCCGAAACCGGTTCGCGACGCGGACCGAGACCAGAAAGAGGATGACGATGCCGATCGACTTGTGGAGTGTGAGCAGATCCTCGTTATCGTCAAGCATCAAGCCGATGATCAGATTGCCAATCAGCGCGACGGCCAGCAACCAGTGCAGCAAGCTGATCGAGAAGGGGTAGCGGGACGTGTGTTTCATGTACGGGATTCCTGTGCAAACGCGTTTCAGGTTTGTCAGCCGAGCAGGTCGTGATAATGCTTCCTGGTACCGTTAATCCGGCGCAATGCGCGCTTGGCGGCGTCCATGTCGTCTGCCTCGATTGCACGGTCGACCTCGGCCAGTTCCTGCTGCAGCGCCTGCATGCCTTCATCGTAGGTGGATGGGTCGCTGCGATAAGGCTGACGGCTTGCCCGCTGCGCGTCGCTTTCGAGCCTGGTCACGTAGCCGCGCAGCTCGGGTATCGTGGTGCTGGACATCGCGCCCTGCATGGCCAATTTCATGTCCTTCATCAGTGTTTTGATCTCGCCTGCATGGGCCAGCGGCGCGGCCACAAGCAGCGAGACGCACAGCAACGTTCGGAAATGGGGGGGAAACGGCAGCGTAGCCATGGGCATTGATCCTGTAAGGACAGTGAATGCCCGGGAGAATAGGCAGGTCAGGTTAACGGATTCTTAACGAGCCGCCATGGCGGCACATGGTCTTGATACACGTGCGTGTATGCGGTTATCGTTGCCACCGGGAACGAACAGGAGCACGACACCATGCGCGTATTACTCGTCGAGGACGACAGGCTGATTGGCAGCGGCGTGGAAGACGGCCTGATCGAGGCGGGCATGACGGTCGACTGGGCGTGCGACGGCAAGCACGCGCAACTGGCGCTGGAAACCACGCCATATGACCTGGTCATACTCGATCTTGGCCTGCCCCGCGTGTCGGGGACCGAACTACTCGACTGGATTCGCAAGCGCCGCGACCATACTCCCGTGCTTGTCATGACTGCGCGCGACACCGTTGCCGATCGGGTGAGTGGCCTGAGCGCCGGCGCCGATGACTATCTCGGCAAGCCGTTCGACCTGACCGAACTGGTCGCGCGATGTCGCGCGGTCGTACGGCGCTCGCAGGGCCGCGGCACCGATACGATTGAATACGGCGACCTGCTGGTTGATCCTGAGCGCCTGACGGTCATACGCGGAAGCAAGCACATCGCGCTCAGTTCGCGCGAGTGCGCACTGCTGGTCGAACTGCTTGCGAATCAGGGCCGTCCTCTTTCTCGCGCGCGTCTCCAGGATAGCCTTTACGGCTGGAACGAGGAGATCGAAAGCAATGCGATCGAGGTGCATATCTCGAACCTGCGCAAGAAGCTGGGCGCCCAGTTGATCCGGACGATCCGCGGCGTCGGCTATGTGGTGGAGAAGGCAACGTGATGCGGTCGATCCGGCGACGTCTGACCTTGCTGGTGTTGTCTGCCATCGTACTGGTGTGGTTGTACTCGCTTTATTCGAGCTATCACCAGGCAATCCATGAAGTCGAGGAATGGGACGAAACACGCGTCGAACAGGTCGCCCATGCGCTGCTCGTGCTCGACGTGCGCGATCTGCCGGCTTTTGCGGGCGCGAGCCTCGCGCCTCGCGACGACGACGGAGACAACGATGCCTCAATGCGGCTGCTGTATGAGGTGACTGCTGCAGATGGACGGGTGCTGGCCGCGAGTCCCGGTCTATCGTCGCTTGGCCTGCCGGCACGGCCGGCCCACGCATCCGGCCTGCTACGGGTCGACGATGCGAAGTGGCGTGTCTACGTGCTCGGCGATACCGCGCGCGGCCGTACCGTGCGAATCTTCCAGCAGCGCATGCATCGCTCGGAGCTCTCCTCGATGGTCGCGCTGCGCATCGCCCGTCCACTCGCTTTGGTGTTGCCTGTGCTGGCCATGCTTGTCTGGTTTGCGATCGGCCGCAGCCTGACACCCTTGCGCACACTGTCGGAAGCGATCGAGGCACGATCACCCGACAGTCTCGACGCCGTCGCGGACAAAGGCGTTCCAGACGAGGTCTTTCCGCTCGTCGCTGCGCTCAATACGCTGTTGCAACGTCTGCGCCAGTCGCTGGAGCGCGAGCGCGCTTTTACCGGTGACGCGGCACACGAACTCAAGACCCCGCTCGCCGCCATCAAGGTCCAGGCACAAGTCGCGCTCACTGCGCGCGATCCGGAACGTCAGCGTCGCGCCATGCAGCGCGTGGTGGAAGCGGTGGACCGGAGCACGCACCTGGCCGATCAGTTGCTCGCGCTGGCGCGGCTCGAGGAAAGCGCGCCGCTTCCCAGTGCGCGAGTCGATCTCGCGGACATGGCCAAGGCATGCATCGTCGACCAGCATGCCTTTGCGGATCACAAGCAGATTTCGCTGACGCTGCAGGCCGATGGAGCGACCATCGTGCGTGCGCCGCCCGCGCTGGTGCGCATACTGCTAGACAATCTCGTCGACAATGCAATCAAGTACGGGCACGCGCAGGGGCGCGTGGAAATCGCTATCTGGAGCGATCCCGACGCGGTGTTTCTCGAGGTGCGCGACGACGGCCCCGGTGTCGCGCAGGAGAACCTGCCACGCCTGCACGATCGTTTCTTTCGTGCAGCGAATCACGTCGAGAAAGGAAGCGGGCTGGGCCTGTCGATCGTCGCACGCATCGTGGCCAAATTACGCGGGAAACTGGCGTACACGTCCGGAATCGATGGGAAGGGGTTCGGCGTGTACGTCGCGCTGCCTTTGCATATGCCCTAGTCGCCGCGTGATATTTTTCAACTCAGCTTCCTTTCTCTGTTGCAGATGCTGTGGCCCGACATCGTCGTCGGGTCAGTTCGCCCATCGGCGTCGGTACAGGCATTGACACACGTCAAAATGAATCGAACTCCCGCAGGCATGATGAAAGGCCATTCGATGCAAGACCAGGACACGTCATCGTGATGAGGCCCGGCCATGTACCGATTCGATGCAATGAGGCGCTCCCGGTCAACGGACACATATGCTATGCCGAGATGCATTTCATGAAGTCCGCCAGGACCGCCCCCACGTCTCGAATCAATCGACGACAAAATTGTTGTCGACACTGATGAGAATCATCGGTAACTGAATTGCTGCATCCGAACGTAGAGAACGATGGGGCGGTATTCGATACGTCCGCACCCGCATTGCCAGGCACGGTCCGCTGTGCCACGTCGTTCACGCGTCATTCCGGTTCTTCCTCGGAGCGCCCCGGCCATAGCGGTATTGTTGCGGTGACTCTCAGACGGTGACAACAGAATGCAAGATGATTAAAGGTCAATCAGAACGGGAAACCACATGCCATCACGACTCGCGTTACTGGAAGCACCGACCAGATACATGTTCTTCACCGGAAAAGGTGGAGTGGGAAAGACGTCGGTTTCCACCGCCGTAGCTATCGCGCTGGCCGACGCCGGCAAAAAGATCTTGTTGGTTAGCACCGATGCCGCGTCCAATCTTGACGAAATGCTCGGTATTGAATTGATCAATACTCCGGTCCCGGTACCGGGCGTGGTCGGACTGCGCGTACTGAACATCGACCCAGACGTCGCCGCGGAGAACTATCGCGTTCGCGTTGTCGAACAGATGGACCCCGAGGCGAGTGCCGACGAAATTGCGACCGTGCGAGAACAGCTATCGGGTGCCTGCACCACCGAGATTGCCACGTTTGATGAGTTTTCCAGCTTACTTTCTCACGGTGCATCTGACTTTGATCATGTGGTATTCGACACAGCCCCCACCGGGCACACGTTGCGGTTGTTGAGCCTGCCCAAAGCGTGGAGCGGGTTCCTTAAGGGTAATGACCGGGGGGCGTCCTGCCTGGGGCCGCATTCCGGCTTGAAAATGCAGGAGAAACTCTTCAATCAGGCGTTGGCAGCGCTTAACGACGCGAGTATGACAACCATCGTGCTGGTAGCCCGGCCCGAAACTGGCGCATTGGAAGAGGCCGCGCGTACGTCGTCCGAGCTGCGAGATCTGGGGCTGGCAAATCAGCGCCTTGTCCTGAACGCGGTTTTCCAGGCAAGCCAATCCCATGACCGCATTGGCGACGCTCTTGATGCCTTGGGAAAGAAAGCTCTCGCAGCCATGCCGGAAGCGCTGCGCCGGCTTCCCACGGATCATGTGCCGCTGCGCGCAGTGGACTCAGTGGGCTTACCTGCGCTCCGAGCCCTCCTGGCCCCGGAATTGACATGGGTAAGCAATGTGCCTAGCGGCGTGCTCACGCACCTTGCACACCACCCCATGTCGGAATTGGTTAAGGAATTGGCCCACGCCGATCGGGGGCTGATCATGGTCATGGGCAAAGGTGGCGTCGGCAAGACAACTATCGCGTCCGCTATCGCCTTGGGGCTGGTTCGCAGCGGGAAGTCGGTGCATCTGACCACTACTGATCCAGCTGCGCATCTAGCGATGACCCTTCAGGGAAATGTCCCGGGACTCACTGTGGGGCGAATTGACCCCGAAGTGGAAACCAGGAAGTATGTGGACAAGATCGTGGCTGCACGTGCGCCCCGAATGACAGAGGACGAGAAGGCACTGCTCATTGAGGACCTACGATCCCCCTGTACTGAAGAGGTCGCTGTGTTTCATGCCTTCTCGCATGTCGTGTCTCAGGCTGGCAGCTCATTCGTGGTACTGGATACCGCTCCGACCGGTCACTCTCTGTTGCTGATGGACGCCGCGGGCGCCTACCATCGTCAGATGGTACGCGCGTTTGACGACAAGGCTCCCGGACGCATCGTGACACCGTTGATGCGATTGCAGGATACTAACTACACGAGGATCATCCTGGTCACGTTGCCAGAAACGACGCCGGTGTCACAGGCAGCGGCATTGCAGGAAGATCTACGCAGGGCCGATATCGAACCATTTGCATGGGTGGTCAACCGGTCATTGCTGGCCACGGATACTAATGACTCAGTGCTGCTGGCGCGTTTGAACAGTGAAAGAAAGCAAATGGAGCGGGTGGCAACGCTATCGAAACATGGGGTCTATGTGGTTCCATGGCGAGCCGATCCACCGGTGGGAATCCTTGGGCTTGAAAAGCTACTTGAAGGCGACTGACGGCCGAGGCTGCCTTTGAAGCATGTACACGCGCCTTGGGCAGGCCGGAACCGGACATTTCTAACTGGCTAGAACACGACATTCTCATATTGCTCTTACACATGGTGTCAAAGCCAGATTGAAATGTCGTAGCGCCGGCTATTTACAGATGTCGTGTTTCTGACGTTTGGGTTGGGGGCTGTCTTTCATGGGTTAACTCACACACGGTGTCGAAGGAGGCC
>Ga0102592_1002323_pt1 | contig 17039 bp, 15 predicted proteins | sample AraplaCol_mMF_r2_FD_76861 | JGI IMG/M metagenome (GOLD analysis project Ga0102592, IMG submission 76861) | Arabidopsis root microbial communities from North Carolina, USA - plate scrape MF_Col_mMF_r2 (SPADES assembly) (version 2) | ecosystem: Host-associated > Plants > Roots > Endosphere...
GCCGCTGCTCGTCGTACAGGATGCGGATCGAGGCCGACTTCTCGACCAGCGACAGGATCGATCCGCCCCGGATGTTCCGGACGATGGCGTAGACGGTCCGCGTCCTGGGGGTGTCGCTGTGCTCGACATGATTGGCCCGCAGATAGGCCAGGGCCGGATCGACGTCGCCGCCGACCGGCGCGACCTTGCGGATCGCCGCGTCGACCTGGGCCAGGGTGCTGTGGCGACCGATGTCGCGGGCCTTGGCGGCGGCGGCGACGACCGGGGCGGCCAGCAGGGCCGCCAGCAGCAGGGCGGGCAGGGCGCGGCGCATGGCGATGGTCCCCTCGGTTCAAGCCTGGCCATTTGGCGACCGGGGCGGCGCGAACGCAAGGCGGATCGGTCCCCTTTCGGCCCCCAGCTTTTTTCCCGCGCGCCCCTTTCCTCGAATCTGGAATCGAGACGCCCCGGCCCTCCGGTGGCGGAGCGTTTGGGCGAACGCCGTGACGCAAAAATCGGGCCAAACTTTCTTTGCGGTGCAACCCCTTGATAGACCCCAGGAACCTTGGGGCGTTAGTGAGTTGTTAACGAAAAACTCGCCTGAAGAGCGTTACTTCCCGTTGACGAAGATGAGGTCTCTGTGGCCCCATATATGGGTTCAGGGGGCTCGAGGCCCACAATATGTAGCGAGTTCCAGTGAAGCTGACGCTTCCGGAAAACGCACGTCATTCAACGGGTTTTGCTCATGTCGGCTAGTGAAGCGACCAAGATTTCGTCCGCAGCGCGCCCGGCCTCGGAGATGCGCGAACGCCCCAAGCTGGCGCTGGTGCGCAAGGTCGAGGTCGACCGCTCGCGCGACGCCCTGCTGACCGACTTCGGCAAGACCACGCTGGAGGACCGCTACCTGCTGCCGGGCGAGTCGTACCAGGACATGTTCGCGCGCGTCTCGACGGCCTTCGCCGACGACGCCGAGCACGCCCAGCGCGTCTACGACTACATGAGCAGGCTGTGGTTCATGCCGGCCACGCCCGTGCTGTCGAACGGCGGCGCCGAGCGCGGCCTGCCGATCAGCTGCTTCCTGAACGCGGTCAACGACAGCCTGGACGGCATCCTGGGCGTCTGGAACGAGAACGTCTGGCTGGCGGCCAACGGCGGCGGCATCGGCACCTACTGGGGCGGCGTCCGGTCGATCGGCGAGAAGGTCAAGGGCCAGGGCCAGACCTCGGGCATCATCCCCTTCATCCGCGTGATGGACTCGCTGACCCTGGCCATCAGCCAAGGCAGCCTGCGTCGCGGCTCGGCCGCCGTCTATCTGGACATCCACCACCCGGAGATCGAGGAGTTCCTCGAGATCCGCAAGCCGTCGGGCGACTTCAACCGCAAGTCCCTGAACCTGCACCACGGCATCAACATCACCGACGAGTTCATGCATGCGGTGCGTGACGGCCACAAGTTCGGCCTGCGCTCGCCCAAGACCAACGAAGTGCTGCGCGAGGTCGACGCCCGCGCCCTGTGGCAGAAGGTCCTGGAGCTGCGCCTGCAGACCGGCGAGCCCTACCTGATCTTCTCCGACACCGTGAACCGCGCCATGCCCAAGCACCAGCAGGAGCTGGGCCTGAAGGTTCGCCAGTCGAACCTGTGCAGCGAGATCATGCTGCACACCGGCACCGACCACCTGGGCCAGGAGCGGACCGCCGTCTGCTGCCTGTCGTCGGTCAACGCCGAGACCTTCCTGGAGTGGCGCGACCACCCGACGTTCATCGAGGACGTCATGCGCTTCCTCGACAACGTCCTGCAGGACTTCATCGACCGCGCGCCCGACGCCGCCTCGACCGCCGCCTATGCCGCCATGCGCGAGCGCTCGGTGGGCCTGGGCCTGATGGGCTTCCACAGCTTCCTGCAAAGCCAGAACGTGCCGTTCGAGAGCGCCCTGGCCAAGAGCTGGAACATGCGGATGTTCAAGCACCTGCGCCGCGAGGCCGACAAGGCGTCGATCGCCATCGGCGAGGAGAAGGGTCCGTGCCCGGACGCCGCCGAGCGCGGCTCCAAGGAGCGCTTCTCGCACAAGCTGGCCATCGCCCCGACCGCCTCGATCTCGATCATCTGCGGCGGCACCTCGGCCGGCATCGAGCCGATCCCGGCCAACATCTACACGCACAAGACCCTGTCGGGCTCGTTCGCGGTGAAGAACCCCTATCTGGAGAAGCTGCTCGAGGAGAAGGGCCAGAACACCGACGCGGTGTGGGGCTCGATCCTGGAGAACGAGGGCTCGGTCCAGCACCTGGACTTCCTCAGCCAGGACGACAAGGACGTCTACAAGACCGCCTTCGAGCTGGACCAGCGCTGGGTGGTCGAGCTGGCCGCCGACCGCACGCCGGAAATCTGCCAGAGCCAGTCGGTGAACATCTTCCTGCCCGGCGACGTCGACAAGTGGGACCTGCACATGCTGCACTGGCAGGCCTGGGAGCGCGGCGTGAAGTCGCTGTACTACCTGCGCTCCAAGTCGGTGCAGCGGGCGTCCTACGCCGGTTCCGACGTCGCCCTGGCGGGGCCGGCCAACGGCTTCGACGCCCCGACCAAGACCGACTACGAGGAATGCCTGGCCTGCCAGTAGCGGCCGACGCTCGGGAAACCCTGGACATCAACGGCGTCGCGGACCCCCGCGGCGCCGTTTTCGCGTCGGGAACCTAAGCCAATAAGAAATGTTCATGACGTGGGGATTTGTCCCATGGACGCCGTTCGAATTCCGAGTAGGCTTTCCGCGGGGACAAAGGGTTCTGGGGACCTGAATGCGCGCGTACACGGCATTGGCCGCGATCATTGGGATAAGCGCGCTGGCTGTCGCCGCGGCGCAGGCCCAGCCGATCGGATCCGCCAAGTCGTCCAGGCCTTCAAATAAGACGTCGAGCGCCGCCCGCAAGGCCGCCTCGCCCAGTTTCGTCGTCGACATGCGCGCCGGCGCGCCGATCGATCTCGGCGTCCGCAATGTCCGCCCCGCCGGCGCCGCCGTCGGTTTCGCCGAGGCGCCCGCCGCCAGGACCGGGCGCGCCAGCGATCCCAGCTTCGCGCTGTCGCCCGCGGGCGCCTATGGCGACGCCGGCCTGCTGGACGCCAACCGCTATTACCAGGACCGCGGCCCGGTCACCTGGCGGTCCAACGCCTTCGTGGTCGGCGAGGGCGCGCACGCCGTCGACTCGGTCCGCGTGTCGGTGGCCAGCGTCGCGCCGCAGGGGCGGACCCGGCCCCTGGCCCTGGTGCGGCCCGAGCAGGACAGCTTCGAGGATCGCGACGTCGACGTCACCGTCACCCGCGGCTGGCCGGCGGCGGTGTCGCTGGGGGCCGGCAAGTACGCCCTGGACGTCACGCCGCACGCCGGCCTGGGCTTCGGCGGGGCCGGCGGCTCGGCCGAGGCCGGGGCCACGGTGCGGTTCGGCAAGAAGATGGGCGACCAGGTCGTCAACTCGCTGGGCGTCGAGGACGGCCGCCAGTTCGGCCAGCGCGGGCGCTGGTACATGTTCGCCGCCGCCAGCGGCCAGGCCGTGGGCCTGAACATGCTGCGCAACGGCGACGGCGACTGGAGCCGGGCGGGGGTCACCACCGACGCGAGCAGCAAGCTGGTCGGCGACGGCCAGGCCGGCCTGGCCTGGCGCAAGGGACCCATGCAGGCCTCGTTCGGCTATGTGCACCGCAAGATCAGGGCCAAGGACCAGATCATGGGCATGGCCACCCAGAAGGACGAGATGGTCGCCTTTTCGTTCAGCCTCAGGCCGCACTGGTAGGCGGCCACGCCGGGGCGATGTGCTTCGGCGCTTGAGTTTCGGGCCCAGATCATGCAGCTAGCGCCCGTCCATCATCGAGCCTTCCGCCGGGCCTCCAGTCGAGCCATCACGCGCCATGAGCGATAGCGAGCCTCCTCGCCGCAAGATCCTGAGCCTGAAGAGCGGCGTCGCCGCGCCGGGCGGCCCGCCGCCGCTCGAGCGTATCCCGCGGCCGGCCGGCGCCAAGCGCGTGGTGCTGAGAGCCCCCGAGCCGCCGCCGCCCGCGCCGCCGCCGCCGACGGGCGACTTCAAGTGCAAGCCCTGCGGCACGCGCTTCGACCCGCCGTCCGAACTGGCCGACGAGGAGTCGGTGCGCTGTCCGTCGTGCAACGCCCGCCTGGGCCTGGCCGGCGACTTCCGGGCCGATCCGCCGCGCGTCGAGAAGCTGCGGGCCCGCTACCTCAAGAAATAGGCTCGTCCCGTTCCGGCGGCCGCGGGGCCTCCTGTTCGGCGAACGTCTCGTCCGGTGGGGCCAGGGTCGTGTCCGGCGCGAGGATGGGATCCTTGACCACCTGCCGCGGCGTCGGCGGCAGGCGCTTGAACAGGCCCCGCCACAGGGGCTCGGGCGTCGGGATGGCGCTGGACCACAGCCGGCCGTTGATCGCCAGGGCCTCGGCGTCGTCGAAGGTCTGGCGCATGACCGCGGTCTCGAACTTCATCATGTTGAAGTTCTCGAAGCTGGCGGGGATCGAGGCGGACCAGAGCGGCAGGTTGTGGCGGGCGCAGAAGCCGGCGGCCACGCTCAGCGCCTGGCGGTACGAGAACCGCAGCATGGTCTCGAAGCTGCGCCCCATGATCGAGGCCACGCCCGGCTGGGTGGTGCGGGGCGCGGGATCCAGCACGGTGTTGAAGATCACATAGACCCGGCCGCGCCGCAGGCGCTGGCCCAGGTCGCGCCAGCGCAGCAGGGCGTCGGGCATCAGGAACAGCGGCGCGGCGATGCCGCCGTCGGCGTGCATTTCCTGGTAGCGGGCCATGCCGCCGTCGCCGTCGGCCGCTTCGACATCGATCAGCTTGGGCGGGAACAGGCCGGGCAGGGTGGCCGAGGCCACGAGCACGTCGCGGAACAGCCGTACGGCGTCCTCGCCGCCCCGGGTGGCGATCTCGCCCATGTCCCAGATCGTCGCCTTCTGGCTGTCGAGATTGGTGGTGGCGATCAGCAGGCGGCGGCCGCGGGCGTGCTCGCGAGCCACGGCCTGGATCATGTCCAGGTCGACGAACGGCGCGACCAGCCCGTCCAGGGAGTCGCCGCGGAACAGGCTGAGACCCAGGGTCGGGCCTAGGCGCTTGAGGCTGAGCAGTTCGGAGGCGTGGCCGCCGATATAGGCGTCGGCCAGGCGGTCGTCCCAGTCCGGGCCGAGGAAGGCGAACGGCGCGATCAGGGCGCCGGTGCTGACGCCGGTGACGATGGCGAACCGCGGCCGGGTGCCGGCCTTGGTCAGGCCGACGAGCGCCCCGGCCCCGAAGGCGCCGCCGGCCGCTCCGCCCGACAGGGCCAGGATGTTGAAGTCCTCGCGGCCCAGCAGCGGCCGCATCGGGGCCAGGCGGTCGGCGACGCCGCGCAGGGTCTCGTCGGCCTCGTCGATGCTGAGCCGCACGCCCGGGAAACCGACGGCCTCGATCGCGCTGTCGGGCAGGCCGACGGGGGCGGGGGCCCGCTTGGCGCGTTGGGCGTTGGCCGCGCGATCCCGGAAGAAGGCCTGGACGGGATTCTTGGGGTCGGACGGCGTGCTCAAGGGTGGCTCAGGAGTGGCCGCTCGAGGCCAGGACCACCCCGACCAGCACGGCGGCGTAGTGCAGGCCGGCGCCGCCGATCACGTGACCGTGCCAGATCGCCCGCCGGAACTTCAGCCGCTTCATCAGGTAGAACACCGTGCCGGTGGAATAGATCACCCCGCCGATCGCCAGCAGCAGCAGGGCCACCCAGCCCATGCCGGCGATCATCGGCTTGATGGCCACCAGCACCAGCCAGCCCAGGGCCAGGTACAAAAAGACCCAGAAGCGCTTGTCCAGGCCCGGCAGGAACAGCTTGGCCAGCACCCCGATCCCGGCCACGCTCCAGACGGCGGCGGTCATGCCGATCGCCCACCAGCCATGCAGGTTCTGGGTGGTGAACGGGGTGTAGGACGCGGCGATCATGATGAAGATGCCGGCGTGGTCGAAGCGACGCAGCAGCGGCCGCCAGCGGGCCTTGGCGAAGTTGTAGGCGGTCGACAGCGACAGCATGGTGATCAGGCCGACGGTGTAGACGGCGATGGCCGCCACCTGGCTCAGCGAGCCCAGGCCGAAGGCCAGGCCCAGCATGATGCCGCCGCCCAGCAGGGCGCAGGCCAGGCCGGCCAGGTGCACCACAAGGTCGGCGCACTTGGCGGCCGGCGTCGGATAGTGCGTGGCCTGGACGACCGCCGGGACCGGGGCCGACGTCGGGGCCGGAATGATGCTGGTCGTCTCGGTCATGGCCCGCCCACTGTACGCGCAATCGATGACATATAAACGCCGATCATCGTGGCTGGGATAGGGCGCGGGACGATTTGACGCTGGAAGGGTGGGAGGTGTTCGGCGGGTGAGATCCGACGGGGTGAAACGCAAAATCCGTTGTCACCCCAGCAGCCCGTGCGCCCCGTCCCAGGCCAGCTTGGCGCCGACCGCGATCAGCAGCAGGTAGATGACCTTGTAGAAGCCCTCGGCGGGCACGCGGCGCACCAGCCAGACGCCGGCCCAGGTCGAGGCCAGGGCCAGGGGCAGCAGCACGGCGGCCGTGGTCAGCACCTGGGGCGTGAACTGGCCCAGGGCCACATAGGCCGGCACCTTCATCCAGTTGACCGTGGCGAAGAAGATGGCGCTGGTGCCGATGAACACGTCGCGCGGCAGGCGGCGGGGCAGGACATAGATCTGGAACGGCGGGCCGCCGGCGTGGGCGACCTGGCTGGTGAAGCCGGCGACCGCGCCGCACAGGGCGCCCAGCCAGGGCCGCGCCGGCCCGGCCTCGACCGCCTCGGCGGCCTTGACCGCTCGCTCGGCCCACAGCCGCTGCAGCGAGAAGGCGATCGAGATCAGGCCGATCGACAGCTCGACCGCCGCCACCGACACCCGGGCCGCCAGCAGCCAGCCGACGAAGATGCCGACCGCCGCCGCCGGCAGCATCAGGACCAGCAGGCCCCTGTCCCAGGTCTTGCGGAACGACCAGACGCTGACCACGTCCTGGGCCAGCAGGATCGGCAGGGTGATCGCCGCGGCCAGCACCGGCGAGACGACCAGCGCCATCATCGGCACCGCCACCACCCCGATCCCCGCGAACCCGCCCTTGGCCAGGCCCAGCAGGATCACGGCGGGCACGGCGACGGCGTAGAACAGGGGATCGGTCAGCATGGGAGGGTGGTAGCAGGATCGTGGCGGCCGCGTCATCCGCCGGGAGCCCCCTCCGGCCCTCCGGGCCACCTCCCCCAGAGGGGGAGGATCTACGCTGTGCAGATGCTCCCCCTCTGGGGGAGCTGTCGCGAAGCGACTGAGGGGGTCTTTGGGCCCGCGCTCTCGGCCTAGCCTTCGCGCGCGGAGCCGCATCCGAATTCCTGGCGGTAGGAGCTTCCGCGAACCTGCCTACCCCGCCGCCCCCTTGCTCTCCCAGCCCTCCACGAACGGAAACCGCTCGGCCCAGAAGTCCGCCAGCCGCGGATCCGCATCGACCCGCCGCACCACCTCGGCCATCCGCGGCGCCACCTCGTAGAACCGCTCGCGCCGCGGGCCCCAGCGGCTGACCACGGCGACATAGAGGTCGAGCACCGTCAGCGCGTCGCCGAGCAGATAGCGCCCCGGCGCCAGCTGCGCCTCCATCATCCCCCAGCACGCGGCGATCCGCTCGGCCGTCGCGGCCTTGATCCGCGCCTGGACCTCGGGGTCCGGCCCGCCCAGCCGCGAGGGATCGTCCCGCACCCAGAACAGCGAGTAGATCGCCGCCGGCACGAACACCATCCAGCGCAGGAACTGGCCGCGCAGGGGCGAATCGGGCGACGGAGCCAGCCGCGCCTCGGGGAACCGGTCGGCCAGCCAGATCAGGATGGCGGCGCTCTCGGTGATCGTCTCGCCCTCCGGCGTGACCAGGGCCGGGATCTGTTTCAGCGGATTGACCCCCGCCACCTTGGCCTGCTGGGCCGCGCCCTCCCAGGTCGGCGCCTCGACGACGGCGTAGGGCTGCCCCAGAAGGGTCAAAGTCGCTTCGACGGGCACGGACCCCGAGCCAAGCGCGCCGTAGATGGTGTAAGCTTGATTCATCTTTCGTTACCCAATCTACCCACAACATGTTGTGTGCTGCGACGTCGTGGCCACTAGATGATCCCGACGACCGCGCGCTACCAAGAGAGCCTAACCGTCCGTCCGATTCGCGTCCGCCTGCCCTGGAGCCGTCCTCGATGTCCGCCAAGCTGATCACCACGCCCGGCCTGCTGACCCCCTCCGGCGCCTACAAGCCCTTCCGCTACCCGTGGGCCCACGACTTCTGGAAGAAGCAGCAGCAGGTCCACTGGATGCCCGAAGAGGTGCCGCTGGGCGAGGACCTCAAGGACTGGGCCGTCAAGCTGAACGACAAGGAACGGAACCTGCTGACGCAGATCTTCCGCTTCTTCACCCAGAGCGACGTCGAGGTCGCCGACAACTACATGGAGCGCTACGGCCGGGTGTTCAAACCCACCGAAGTGAAGATGATGCTGTCGTCGTTCGCCAATATGGAGACCATCCATATCGCGGCCTACGCCCTGCTGCTGGAAACCATCGGCATGCCGGAGAGCGAGTTCGGCGCGTTCATGGAATACCAGGCCATGCGCGACAAGCACGACTTCATGCAGAAGTTCGGCGTCGACTCCAACGCCGACATCGCCCGCACCCTGGCCATGTTCGGCGGCTTCACCGAGGGCCTGCAGCTGTTCGCCAGCTTCGCGATGCTGATGAACTTCCCGCGCTTCAACAAGATGAAGGGCATGGGCCAGATCGTCTCGTGGTCGATCCGCGACGAGAGCCTGCACTGCGAAGGCATCATCAAGCTGTACCACACGTTCAACAAGGAGACCGGCGCGGTCACCAAGGCCGTGGCCGACGACATCGTCGACTGCTGCAAGACGGTGGTGACGATGGAGGACGCCTTCATCGACCTGGCCTTCGAGGCCGGCGACGTGCAGGGCATGACCCCCGACGACATCAAGCAGTACATCCGGTTCATCGCCGACTGGCGCCTGCGCCAGCTGGCCCTGCCGGAGGTCTACGGCGTGAAGGAAAACCCGCTGCCCTGGCTGCAGTCGCTGCTGTCGGGCGTGGAGCACGCCAACTTCTTCGAGGCCCGGGCCACCGAATATTCCAAGGCGGCCACCCGGGGCCAATGGCACGGCGCGGAGGGCGTGTGGTCGAGCTTCGACACCATGCTGCAGAAGCGCTCCGAGAACACCCTGCCGGCGGAATAAGCCAGAAGAAGCAGGGATAAACGGGGATAACATGCCGCCGCCCTCGAAAGGGGGCGGCGTTTTCTTTGGCGGGAGCCTGGAGCTGGTGATCGTGCGGGGCAGGGGGAAGCCCACGCTCCGTGGCGCAGGGCTGTCGCCTATGGATTTTCCGGGAAAAGAGCTGTCATCCCGGACAAGCCCGGCGAAAGCCGGGCGCCGATCCGGGACCGCGCGCAAGCGCCTGAGTTCACGCGTCGATCCCGGATCTTCGCGCTGCGCGCTTCGTCCGGGATGACAATGGGGCCTTCAGCGAAACGCTACGACAGCCTTACGGCCGGTCCTTCTTCGGGATGGCCGCGACCTGTTCGGCCGAGAGCTTGGTGATCGACTTGGCCATGATCGGCATGGCGAAGCCGAAGCCGTCGGAAACCCGCAGGTCCAGGTCGAGCGGATGGCAGACCGAGTCGACGCCGCGGACCACCGACACCAGGTGCACGCCGGGCGAGGTCAGCTGGCTGGTGCCGTGCGACAGCTTCACCTGGTAGACGTCGCGGTTGCGCACCCGCAGATACAGCGTGTCGCGGTCGGGCGCGCTCCAGCCGTCCCAGTCCGACAGGTAGAAGCAGCTGCGGGCCGGCTTGGCGGCGGCGTCCTTGGCTTCGTCGGGGGCGTTGGCGGCCAGGGCCGGCGCCGAAGCGGCCAGCAGCGCCGTCGTCAGCAGGCCGGCCCGGATCGTGGATTTGACGTTCATGGCGTTTTCCTAACCGAGATCCCTCGGGGGAAGAGATTGGTCTTCTCCCCCTTGAAGTCAATCGGTCGCGCTTGGGTTACGCCGAGTTCCGGTTGAGTTGGAGAACAGCCGGAGATTGTCATCCCGGCAGCCTCTACGAGGCTTCCGGGATGACAGCGGATGAGAGGCTTCCGATAGTCTCGGGCGGCCAGCCGCTCGATTGAGCGCGGACCTAGGCCTTGGCGGCTTCCGCTTCGGCCGCGACGTCGGGCTCCGGATCGTCCAGTTCGCCCTCCCACTTGGCGACCACGGCGGCGGCGACGGAGTTGCCGACCACGTTGGTGGCGCTGCGGCCCATGTCCAGCAGGTGGTCGACGCCCAGCACCAGGGCGATCCAGGTCTCGGGCAGGCCGAAATAGGTCAGGGTGGCCATGATGACGACGAGCGAGGCGCGCGGCACGCCGGCGATGCCCTTGGAGGTCACCATCAGCAGCAGCAACATGAAGATCTGCTGCTGGATCGACAGGTGCACGCCGTGGGCCTGCAGGATGAACACCGTGGCGAAGGTGCAGTACAGCATCGAGCCGTCGAGGTTGAACGAATAGCCCAGCGGCAGGACGAACGAGACGATGCGGCGGCGGATGCCCAGCTTGGGCAGGGCGTCGAGGATGCGCGGATAGGCGGCTTCCGAGCTGGCGGTCGAGAAGGCCAGCAGGGCCGGCTCGCGGATGGTCCCGAACAGCGGAACGGCCCGCTTGCCCAGCACCAGGAAGGCGGCGATGAACAGCAGCAGCCACAGCGTGCCCATGGTGGCGTAGAAGCCCAGCACGAACTTGCCATAGACCGCCAGCATCGACAGGCCCTGGGCGGCGATGGTCGAGGCCAGGGCGCAGAAGATCGCCAGCGGGGCCAGCTTCATCACGAAGCCGGTGACCTTCAGCATGATCTGGGCGCCTTGCTCGGCCAGCTCCAGGATGTGCGGGGCCTTGTTGTCGAGCGAGGCGACGGCGGTGCCGACGAACAGGCTGAAGACCACGATCTGCAGGATCTCGTTCTTGGCCATGGCGTCGAAGATCGAGGTCGGCACCAGATGGGTCAGGAAGCCCTGCAGGGTGAAGGTCTCGGTCGAGGCGGCCGGGGCGTTGGCGGCGGCGCTGGTCGCCTCGTTCAGCACCAGGCCCGCGCCGGGATGCAGCAGGTGCACCATCAGCAGGCCCAGCAGCAATGAGACGGCCGAGGCGCTGATGAACCAGCCCATGGTCTTGGCGCCGATCCGACCCACGGCGGCGGCGTCCTCCATGTGGGCGATGCCGGCCACCAGGGTGGTGAAGACCAGCGGGGCGATGATCATCTTGATCAGCCGCAGGAACAGGTCGGTGCCCATCTTGAACCACTTGACCGCCTCTGCGGTCTGGGCGGGGTCGAGATACTGGTTGCAGACCCAACCCACCAGGATCCCCAGGACCATGGCGGCGATGATCAGGAAGGCGAAACGTCTATTCATGGGCTCCCCTCTCGGGCGCGGGCCCGAGCGATTGGTCGTGGCGGCGGCGGCCGAAGGAAAGGGCAAGCTTTCCGCCCGGCCGCCGCCGCGCAGGTCATTGCGACCCTTGTGGCCGACGAATTCGGCTTCGTCCATGCCTTGAAGACGGCCCGTCGGCCTTAGCCTGGAAATGCCGGCGGAACGCTGATATAGGGCGCCATGTCAAACCAAGAAAAAGCAATCGCCGCGGTCGAGCGGCTCAATCAAGAATACGAACGCGCCGTCGACGCCCTGCGGACCGCGCTTCGCGCCTATCTCGAACACGGGACCCGGCCCGACCCGCAGACGCGGTTCGACGGCACGTTCGCCTATCCCGAGCTGCGGCTGATCTACGATCCCGAGGCCCTGCCGCCCAAGCTGGCGCGCTCCTACGCCCGGGTCAGCCGGCCCGGCGTCTACGCCACCACCATCACCAAGCCCAACCAGTTCCGAGACTACCTGGTCGAGCAGCTGACCCTTCTGCTCGACGACTTCGAGGTCGAGATCGAGATCGATCGCTCCACTCAGGAGATCCCCTATCCCTACGTGCTGGACGCCAGCATCGACCTGAACCAGGCCGACGTCCGCAGCGAGGACATCGCCCGCTTCTTCCCGACCACGGACCTGGCCTTCATCGGCGACGAGATCGCCGACGGGGTCTGGAACCCGGCGATGGAGGAGAGCCGGCCGCTGGCCCTGTTCGACGGCCTGCGCACCGACTTCTCGCTGGCCCGGCTGAAGCACTACACCGGCGCCCCGGCCGAGCACGTCCAGCAGTTCATCCTGTTCACCAACTATCATCGCTATGTCGACGAGTTCGTGCGCTGGGGCATCGAGCAACTGGGCCAGGAAGGCGGCCCTTACGAGGGCCTGTCGTGCTCGGGCGGGCTGATGATCACCGCCAACACCGCCAATCCCGAACTGGCGGTGGCCGAGTCGACCTGGCGCAAGCACCAGATGCCAGCCTACCACCTGATGGCGCCCGGCGGCCGGGGCATCACCCTGGTCAACATCGGCGTGGGTCCGTCCAACGCCAAGACCATCTGCGACCACCTGGCGGTGCTGCGGCCGCAGGCCTGGCTGATGATCGGCCACTGCGGCGGCCTGCGCGACACCCAGACCATCGGCGACTACGTGCTGGCTCACGCCTATCTGCGCGACGACCACGTGCTGGACGCCGTGCTGCCGCCCGAGATCCCGGTGCCGTCGATCGCCGAGGTCCAGCGCGCCCTCTACGACGCCTCCAAGGCGATCAGCGGCGACAGCGGCGGCCAGCTGAAGAAGCGCCTGCGCACCGGCACGGTGGTCACCACCGACGACCGCAACTGGGAACTGCGCCACAGCCTGTCGGCCCTGCGCTTCAACCAGAGCCGGGCCGTGGCCATCGACATGGAGAGCGCCACCATCGCCGCCCAGGGCTATCGCTTCCGGGTGCCGTACGGGACGCTGCTGTGCGTGTCGGACAAGCCGCTGCACGGCGAGATCAAACTGCCGGGCCAGGCCAACGCCTTCTACGAGCGGGCGATCAGCCAGCACCTGCAGATCGGCATCCTGACCTGCAAGCTGCTGCTGGACGAAGGGCCGAACCTGCATTCGCGCAAGCTGCGGGCCTTCGACGAGCCGCCGTTCCGGTAGGCGCGCGCGAAACCCCCTCAGTCGCTCCGCGACAGCTCCCCCAGAGGGGGAGCATTTGGCTCGGACCAGATCCTCCCCCTCTGGGGGAGGTGGCCCGAAGGGCCGGAGGGGGGCCTACGGCGCTTCCAGAAACGCGACGATCGCCTCCGCCAGCCCCGGCTCCATCACCGCGCTCAGGTGATCCCCCGGGACCCGCGCCGCCCGGGCGTCGGCCATCATCGCCGCCAGCCCCTCGACCGAGCCGTTGTCGTCGTCCCGCTGCCCCGCCACGACCAGGGTCGGCGCGTCGATCGCCGCGATCTCTTCCGCCGACGTCGCCACGAACGAGCTCAGCGCGCCCAGCATCGCCTCGGGCTTCAGCCCGCCCGCCGCCATCATCGCGTGGACTCGGCGACCGGCGCGCGGGTCCTTGGCCGCGTCGCCGTGGCGGATGGCGTCCTCGAACATCGCCGCCCGCGCCCCGGCCTCCATCAGCCCGCGCTCGCCCATCCCGCCCAGCACCAGCTTCCGCGGCCGGGCCCCGCGCGCCACCATCCGCACCGCCGTGCGCGCGCCCAGCGAATAGCCGACCAGGTCGTAGTCCTTCAGGTTCAGGTGGGCGACCAGGGCCTCCTGGTCCATGGCCAGTACCTCGCGTGGCCAGGCGGCCGGATCGGCCGGGGCGTCCGAGCGGCCGTGGCCCCGCAGGTCGGGCGCGATCACCCGCCGGCCGGCGGCGGCCACGGCGGCGGCGATCCCCGGCAGGAACCAGTTGCTCTCGGCGCTCGCCAGGAAGCCGTGCAGCATCAGGGTCGGCCAGCCTTCCCCAAGCGTGCGGTAGCCGATGGAGACGCCGTCGAAGCTCTGGAAGCGGTGCAGGTCGGTCATCGGGGCAGAGTGGCGCCCGGCAGTTCACTCTTCAATCCGCTCATCCCGGCGAACGCCGGGACCCAGATCCCGTAGCGGTGCGGTGGGTTGGAGAGGCTCAGCGCTCTTGGCGTCAACCACACCGTCATTCCATCTGGGTCCCGGCGTTCGCCGGGATGAGCGGTGTTTGGATGTCTCGCTTTCGTCATCCTGTGGCGCTAACACGGCGCCATGACCCGTCATATCCCGCTGCAAGGCGTCGAGAACTTCCGCGATTTCGGCGACTACGCCGCCGGCGCGGGCCGGCTGAAGAAGGGCGTGCTGTTCCGCGCCGCCCACCAGGCCCAGGCCACCGACGACGACCTGGCGGCCATGGCGGACCTGAACCTCTGCACCATCGTCGACCTGCGCCGGCCCAACGAGCGCCAGCGCGATCCGTCGCGGCGCTGGGAGGGTTTCGCCGCCGAGGTCATCGACAACGACCTGGGCGTGACCGGCGAGGACCCCTGGCATGCGTTCCTGCGGGAATCGGACCTGTCGGTGGCGTCGATCCGCGGCTATCTCGTGGAGTACTACCGCCGCGCGCCGTTCGCCGAGCGGCACCTGGACCTGTTCCGCCGCTACTTCCAGGCCCTGGCCGCGGCGCGCGGCCCGGTGCTGGTCCACTGCGCGGCGGGCAAGGACCGCACGGGCCTGCTGGCCGCCCTGACCCACCACGTGGCCGGGGTGGGCGACGACGACATCGTCGACGACTACCTGCTGACCAATGACGAGGCGCGCTTCGCCCGTCGCGGGCCGAAGTTCGCCGACCTGCTCGAGGCCGAGCTGGGCCGCCGCCCGTCCGACGCGGCCGTGCGCGCGGCCATGGGCGTCGAGGCCGACTACCTGGCCACGGCGATCGCCGAGATGAAGGCGCGCTACGGCTCGCTCGACGGCTACCTGGACCAGGCGGTCGGCCTGGACGCCAAGGGCCGCGAGGCGGTGCGGGCGCATATCCTGCTGTAAGCGCTGGACGCCACCTCCCCTGCGATGCGGGTGAGGAGGAAGAGCGGACGGAGGGGGCGTCCTCCGCATTCCCCTCGTGACAAACGCTCGTTTCAAAGTCACGGTCTCCCCCAAGCCGCCGCGTCAGACGACGGCCCTGTAACAGGGTGGAGCAGCATGAGTGAGGTCTCGGCCGCCGCGGCGGTCCCAGCCGGGGGCGAGCCGGTCGCTCCGCCGAAGTCGGGCCTGCCGCGTGGCGCGCTCGCCTGGATTCTGCAGCAGGGCTCGCGCGACCCCTATGTGATCCTGATCACCATCTACATCTTCTCGCCCTACTTCTCGCGGGTGCTGGTCGGCGATCCGGTGGCGGGCCAGGCCCTGGTGGCCAACATCTCCACGACCTACGGCGTGCTGACCGCCCTGACCGCGCCGCTGCTGGGCGCGATGATCGAGCAGTACGGGCCGCGCAAGCCGATGCTGGGCGGGGTGCTGGGCGTGATGGTCCCGGCCCTGGTCGCCCTGTGGTGGGCCATGCCGGCCGGGGGGCTGCCGCTGATCGCCACCAGCGCCCTGCTGACCGTGCTGGGGCTGGTCTACAACTGGGGCGACGTGCTGAGCAATTCGCTGCTGGGCCGGGCCGCCGGGGTCGTCCCGGGCCGCGCCGCCCTGATCTCGGGCCTGGGATACGCCGTGGCCAACGGCCTGTCGGTGGCCCTGCTGATCTTCATGCTGTGGGGCATGGTGCTGCCCGGCCAGGTCGACTGGCCCGGCGTGCCCCACGCGCCGCTGTTCGGCCTGGACCCGGCGAAGAACGAGCCCAGCCGGATCTCCGGCCCCCTGTCGGCGGCGGTGATGCTGCTGGGCGCGATCCCGTTCTTCCTGTGGACCCCCGACGCCGCCCGCACCGGCCGCAGCTGGACGGAAAGCTTGCGCGCTGGGATCACGATGCTGCGCGACATCTTCGCCAACCTGCGCGGCCACCGCGACGTCGCCCTCTTCCTGGGCGCGCGCATGCTCTACAACGACGGCATGACCGCGCTCCTGGTGTTCGGCGGGCTGCTGGCCGCCGGCCTGATGAAGTGGGGCGCGCTGGAGATGCTGGCCTACGGCATTTCGCTGAGCGTCTTCGGGGTGATCGGCGGCCTGGTCGCGCCGTGGTTCGACCGCGTCCTGGGCCCGCGCAAGGCCGTGCAGCTGGAGATCGCCGGCTCGCTGGCGGTGCTGGTCGCCACCCTGGGCATGGGCCGCGAGAAGATCCTGTACTTCTGGTCCTACGACCCGGCGGCCCACGCGCCGATCTGGAACGGGCCGCTGTTCCGCACCGCGCCGGAGCTGATCTATCTGGGCCTGGGCCTGCTGATCGCGGTGTTCGTCACCGCCCAGTACGCGTCGAGCCGCACCCTGCTGATCCGCCTGTGCCCGCCCGACAAGACCGCCGCCTTCTTCGGCCTCTACGCCCTGTCGGGAACCGCCACGATGTGGCTGGGCTCGCTGCTGGTGGCCGTAGCGACGGCGATCTTCAAGAGCCAGGTCGGCGGCTTCCTGCCGGTCGCCGCCCTGCTGCTGCTGGGATTCTGCGGCCTGTTCCTGGTCCGGGGCGGCGACCCGGAGGGCTGATCCGGTAGCCTTGGGACGCCGGGGGCGGTATCACCCGCCGATGCGTCACGTCGTCCTCATCAGCGCCCCCTGGCGCGACCCGGTCTGGGCCGCGGCCCCGTGGCGGGACGAGCCCTTCGCCTGCGCGATGATCTCCGGCGGCCAGGCCGGGCGGTGGTCCTACCTGCTGCGCGAGCCGGACGCCACGCTGGCCCTGGACGCCGCCGACCCGCGCGACCCCTTCGCGGCCCTGGCCGAGCTGGTCGGGCCGCCCCAGGGCGTGGACCCCGACGGCCCGCCGTTCCAGGGCGGCGTCGTGGGCCTGGCCGCCTACGAGCTGGGCGACCGGGTCGAGCGCCTGGACCTGCCGCGCACCGGCTGGCCGGACCTGGCCTGCGCCCGCTATCCGGCCCTGCTGGCCTTCGACCACCTGCAGCGCCGGGTGCTGGCGATCGGCCGCGGCGGCTCGCAAGGCTTCGCCCGGGCCCGCGCCGAGTCGGCCC
>Ga0102592_1002330_pt1 | contig 16973 bp, 19 predicted proteins | sample AraplaCol_mMF_r2_FD_76861 | JGI IMG/M metagenome (GOLD analysis project Ga0102592, IMG submission 76861) | Arabidopsis root microbial communities from North Carolina, USA - plate scrape MF_Col_mMF_r2 (SPADES assembly) (version 2) | ecosystem: Host-associated > Plants > Roots > Endosphere...
TTTCGTGACGATCGCGAAGCGCCCCTCTGGCAGGGCCGGGATGGAGGACGTATGCCACAAATCCGAAATTCGGAAAAGCGATATATTTTTGACGGAAGGGGTTGACGGGTTTTGGGTGTTTTGCCCGACGCCTCTCGCGCCGTGCCAGCCAGACCCGTAGGAAGGGTTGAGCCCTTGCGAAAGCCATCGCCCATCTCCGACATCGGCGTCCGCGATGCCCCCTATCGTCGCAACGTCGGTCCTGCACGCCGTTTCCTCGACGGCAGCAAGTACGGCGACCCGCGATGAAAAATGATGGGTTTCGCAAGGGCTCAACCCATCCTACAGGCTGCAACCCTTTCGGCGTTGCGGCGCAGAACCGGGACTCAGATTGTACGAGCCGAGCCTGAATGGGCCCCGGCTCTGCAGCGCACGATGCTGCCGCCTCGCCGGGGGCGTTGCGCTGCGTCCGGGGCACGAGAGCGGGACTACACCCGCGCGCGGGCCTTCACGACGGCATGGCCGTTGAGCTTCTTCTTGACGGCCTTGCTCTTCGAACCCTTCGCGCCCGCCTTCTTGGCCTTGCGCGCCTTCACCTTGGCGGCTTCCGCCCGCGCCTCGGCGCGCAGCTTCTTGCGCTTCTTCTCGCAGGACTCGCACTTGCAGCCGATCGGCTTCAGATAGGCTTTGAAATAGTCGGTGCCGTAATCGTAGTTGATCTCGTCACCCGGCTCGATGTTCTTGATCGCCTTGATGAACACCTTGCGCTCGCGCGGGCGGACGTCGGACTCGGCGTTGGGCCGGCAGGAATGGTTGATGTAGCGCGCCAGATTCTTGCGCACCGAGCCGTCGATGGTCCAGCGGCCGTTGAGCTCGAACAGATATTTGTTCTCGATCTCGTCGTGGGCTGGAATCCGCGAATCCAGGATCGGTCCGAAATAGCGGATGATCCTTGTGCCCTTCTTGATTGGCTTGGTGGCGAAGAGGCCGAGCCCGGTCTTGGAACGGCCGACGCGATAGGATTTGCTGGAAGCGATGGCTGGCATGATCAAGAGAAATGAGGACGCGAACGAGGCACGATGCCTCAGGCGAAGCCGCTCTTCTAGAACGATTCCGCGCCGCTGTCAGGCCTATCCCACCCCTGTTTGAACCTTGCCCACAATGAAGACGTCTGATGGTACGGAGTTCCCGTACCGTCAAAGCCCTCATGATGAACCTTATCGCCCGCATTGGCCTCGCCGCCTTGATCAGTTGCATCGGCCTGAACGGCGCCGACGCCCAATCCGTGGGCAGCACCTACACCTCGACGGCGCCAAAGAACTGCAGCCCCATCGGCAAGCCCAGCGAACTCGACGGCAGCACGACGCGCAGCTGTCCGGGCAAGGACGGCCTCTTGGTGCTGATCGCCGAGGACGATCTGCGCGAAACCGTCTCGGTCGGCCGCAACCGCAAGGCTGCCGCCGAAGAACCCGCCGCCAAGGTCTGGTTCGGCCCGTTCAATTCATCGGAGACCACGATCGAATGGCGCGCCGTGGACTCAAAGCCATTCGCGATCATCCAGCGCTGGCACATCGCCGACAACGGCGATCCCGACAAGCAGGGGCGGCCGAACACCAAGGCCATGCTGGTCGTGACCCGGCTGCCGCCAGGCCCGGTCTGCCACGTCGCCTATGTCGATGCGGTCGCAAATCCCTCCGCCAATGAGCTCGCGCGCAAGGCCGCGGACGATTTCGCCCGCGGCTTCACTTGCGGCAAGAACGAGGTGAAGATCATCGGCACGCGCGGCCGCGCCATCGAGCTTGCGACGATGCGTTAGCCTCTCCCCTTGGCACGCCGATAGCGCGCCAGCAGCCGCTCGCCCTTCGCGGCAATCCGCCGTGCCGCCGCCACCGTCCTGGGAACCGGCTCGCCCCAGGCATGAGCCGACAGCGCGTGCCGGGTCGGTTGCCCCTTCGCATCGACCAGCGGCGGCAGTTTCGCGCGGCCATAGAAGCGAACGGCCCAGCTGCCTTTGCGCCGCATCTCGTGGGGCGTCATCTCTGACTCGGGCTTGGTGACGCCGGGCCGCAAATGGGCGCCCTGCTTGCGGGCGAACGCCTTGCGGCCCGCTGCGGTCAGGCCGCCGCGCGGATCCTTTTCGCGCGCGGATGCGCGGCGCTTGGGAGACTTGGCCTTCTTCGCGGTGCGCTTGCGGGTCTTCTTCGCTGACGTCCTCGACTTTGCTTTCGAGGATTTCGACTTCGAAGCTTTCTTGGAGATCTTCTTGGTCGTCTTCTTCTTGGAGGACTTCTTCTTCGCTGCCATGCGCATGTTGTCCACGAGGTTGGGATAGCGGCGGCCGGCGCGGCGGGCGCGCGCTTGCGCCGCCGATTTCTGCGCGGGGCTGAGATGCTTGGAGGCCTCGCCGGCCCGCTTGCGGGGATTCGAACGTTTCCAGGGAGCGCGTGCTTTCTTTGCCATGCGGCGTCAACGCCGGATCATGGCAAGAGTTGCGCTCGACTGTTGATCAGACGCCGGACGGCTTTCCCGCGATGGGCGCCGTCAGCATCGCCTCGAGCAGGCGTTCGGCCGTGGTGCCCTCGGGCAAACGGCCCAAAATATCCGCGAGCCGTCCGTCAAGCAGCAGCGTGGTGAAGCCGTGCACCATCGACCAGGCGCGCGCGATCGCCGCGCCCTGGTTCAGCGTCAGCGCGTCCTCGCTGATCTGCTCCTGCCGCATCGCGCCGATGGCATTGGCAAGTCCGGCGAAAGAAGCCTCGGCCGCTTCGTGCAGCGCGGGCCTGGAATAATCGAGCCGCTCGGTGCGGAACATGATGCCGTACATGCCCGGGTGAGCCTGCGCGTAGGCGACATAGGCCTTCGGCCGCGCCAAGGCGCGCTCGAGCGGGGTGCTGGCCGCGTCCGAAGACGAGGCCATCGCGGCGTTGAACTGGCGGAAGCCGACGGCCGCGAGCTCGCTGAGGAGCCCGGTGAGATCACCGAAATGATGGGTCGGCGCGGCATGAGAGACGCCCGCCTCGCGCGCCACCGCGCGCAAGGTGAGGCCGGAGAGCCCCTCCCGTTCCAGCACCCGTTCGGCGGCCTGGAGCAGCGCCTCGCGCAGCGCACCATGATGATAGGGCGTCTCGGACTTCGCACTCGCTGCGCGGCGCGAGGGACGCGATGCCGCGGTCGATGTCGCTCTTCTGGCGGCACGCGGGCGTCGCACGGTTTCGCTCTTGGTGTCTGTCTTGGCCATTTGCAAGCTATATGACGCAATATTGACAGTGTAAAGATTTCGCTTGACCAAAAAGACAATTGGAGTTATCTGATCTTTACGATGTAAAGATAGGGAGGATATGCCGTGCAGCACGACGCCGTCGCCGAGCGCCGCAACAACATCGCGCCAATCCCGTTCGAAGCGGACGCACCATTCCTCAAGGTCATCGGCGAGCTGCCGCGCGAGCTGAACGGCGTGCTCTATCGCAACGGCCCCAATCCGCAGTTCGATTCTCCCGGGGCGCATTGGTTCGTCGGCGACGGCATGCTGCATGCGTTCCACCTCGAGAACGGCCGCGCCAGCTATCGCAATCGCTGGGTCCGCACGCCGAAATGGCTGGCCGAGCACGATGCCGGCCGCGCCTTGTTCAGCGGCTTCGGCCGCAAGCTGCCGGATGCGCCGAAAGACCTCACCGACGGCGGCGTCGCCAACACCAACATCATCTTCCACGCCGGCAAGCTGCTGGCGCTGGAAGAAGCCCATCTGCCGACCGAGATCGAGCCGGGCACGCTGGCAACGCGCGGCTATCACAACTATCAGGGCCGCGTTGCCGGCAGCTTCACCGCGCATCCGAAGATCGATCCCGTCACCGGCGAGCTGGTGTTCTTCGGCTACAACGCAGCGGGGCCGCTGACGCCTTCCCTCTCCTACGGCTCGATCGATGCAACAGGCAAAGCGACGCGCTTCGAACGGTTCGAGGCGCCTTATGCCAGCATGGTGCACGACTTCATCGTCACCGCGAACCATGTGCTGTTTCCGATCCTGCCGATCACCGGCAGCATGGAGCGGGCGATGAGCGGACGGCCGCCCTACGCCTGGGAGCCGGACAAGGGCGCCTATGTCGGCGTGATGAAGCGGAGCGGCACGGCAAAGGACATTGTCTGGTTTCGCGGGGAAGCCTGCTACGTCTTCCACATCATGAATGCGTGGGAGGACGACAACCGCATCGTCGCCGACGTCATGCAGTTCGAGGAAGCGCCGCTGTTTCCGCATCCCGACGGCCGGCCGACCGATCCGGACAAGTCGCGCGCCCGGCACTGCCGCTGGACCTTCGATCTGTCAGGCAACACCGATCGCTTCCAGCAGACCTACCTCGACGATCTCACCGGCGAATTCCCGCGCATCGACGACCGCCGCGCCGGGCTGAAGAACCGCCACGGCTGGTACGCCTGCGCCAATCCGAAACTGCCGATGTTCGGCGCGCTCTCCGGCGTCGTCCATGTCGACGGGAACGGCAGGCGGCTCGGCCAATATCTGCTGCCCGCCGGCGACACCATCTCCGAACCCGTGTTCGTCGAGCGATCGAAGGATGCGACCGAGGGCGACGGCTGGCTGCTTGCGGTGGTCTGGCGGGCGCGCGAGAACCGCAGCGACCTCGCAGTGTTCAACGCCACCGATGTCGAGGCAGGCCCCGTCGCCCTAGTGCAGCTCGGCCATCGCGTACCCGACGGATTTCACGGCAATTGGGTGAACGCGCAGTAGCGCCCGTCATACGTCATCAAAGAGGCCTATCAGATGCCCTCGCTCACCGCAGACGTCCTCGCCGTCTTCGCCCTGATCTGCGCAATGGCTGCCGCCCAGATGATACGGCTGCGGCGGAGCGGCCCAGCCCGGAGCGGCCAGGTCATCTTCAACGGCGGAGTCCTGCTCGCCCTCGGCCTCGCGATCGCCTGCGCGTTTCCGATCCTGTCGCACCTGCCCTGGACGGAATTGGCGGAGGAGGCTTCCGAGCAAGCCCTTGCGGCCATTCAGCTTCTACACGTCGCCTACGTCATTTTGACACTGTAAAGATTTCGCTTGACCCGGCGCCGCGCCTGAATTATTGATCTTTACACCGTAAAGATTGGCCTGACCGAGGCGGCCCATGACGATTTTCCTGATCCTCGCGCCCTACGGCGCTTACAGCTTCCTGATGCTGGTGACGTCGGCCGCAGTGAGCGTGTTCGCGGCCTCCGCGATCTGCCTCATCACCGTCGCGATCGACGTGGCGTGCGGTCGCTCGGTGAAAACGCTGGCCGCAGGCTCGGCGGTCGTGTTCGCCGCCATCGGCCTCTACCTCGCGCTGCTCGACCCGCAGCTCGGCACGCTCGGTGTCAAGCTGGCAGTCGATCTCGGCGTCTTCATCATCTCGCTCGGCTCGCTCCTGGTCCGCCGTCCCTTCACGCTGCAATATGCGCTTGAATCGGTGCCGGCCGAGACCGCGGCCATGCCCGGCTTTCTCACGGCCAATTACGTCATCACCGGCGCCTGGACCTTGGCCGCGCTGGCGATGGCGGCCGCCAATCTCGTGCTGCTCTATGTTCCCGGCCTGCCGCTCTGGTCGAGCCTTGCAGTCGCCTTCGCCGCCCGCAACAGCGCGATCTATTTCACAAAATGGTATCCTGGGTATCGCCAGATCAAGTACGGTACGCCCGCCCGCGCATTGCCCAACGCCCGCTGAACAGGATCGACGATGAAGGCCGTATTCGCCCGCCTCGCCTCCGACTTCCTCTCCGCCATCGTCTTCCTGGTCATCTACCTCGTCACCGACAACGTCGTGCTGGCAACCTCGGTGGCGGTCGCCGGCGCGGTCGCGCAGGTGGTCTATGCCCGCGTCAAGGGGCACCAGCTCAACTACATGACCTATGCGAGCCTCGCGCTCGTCGTCGTGCTGGGCACCATCACGCTGCTGACCAACGATCCCCGCTTCATGCTGGCAAAGCCTTCGATCGCGCACTTCGCGATCGGCGCGATCATGCTCAAGCGCGGCTGGATGCTGCGCTATATGCCGCCGATCGTCGTCGAGACCGTTCCGGAATATGTGACGGCTGCAGGCTATGCCTGGGCGGGGCTGATGTTCGTGATCGGCATCGGCATGATCGCCGTCGCTTCCACCGGCGATCTGAAGCTGTGGGCGTTCTATCTCACGGTGGTCGCCGGCGGCGCCAAGATCCTCGCCTTTGCCATTCAATACGTTGTGCTCCGCCTCATCGTCACCAGCCGGAAACGCGCCGCGGCCCGCGCTTAAATGTCCGATCGCAGGGGTTAGGCAGGAGCTGCGAGTTGGGATATAGGCTCGCTCAAGGACTGGCCGCGGATGGTCGCGGTCCGCCGGGATTTGTTCGGGAGACGGGAATGGCCGTAGACGGCAACTGGAATCTGACCATGACGACGCCGATGGGCGAGCGCCAGGCGACGCTGAGCCTGAAGGCCGCCGGCAGCACGCTGACGGGCACGCAGGGCGCGGAAGGCAATACCACCGAGATTTTCGACGGCACCGTCTCCGGCGACAACGTCTCCTGGAAGGTCTCAATCGACAAGCCGATGCCGCTCACGCTCGAATTCACCGGCACCGTCTCCGGCGACAGCATCAGCGGCGAGATGGGCATCGGCCCGATGGGCAGCTTCCCCTTCACCGGCGCTCGCGCGTAAGCCGCGCTGCCATCATGCGCGTGCTCCGTCTCATCGCGGTGACGATGCTGTGCGTCGCGACCCAAGCGGCGCGCGCGGATGACAGCGAACCGGCGTGGCGCGCAAGCGCGCTCGCCCTGGTGCCGGCGGGCTACGTCGCCGGTGCCGCCTATCGCACCGAAAGTGCGACCGGTTATCTCGCCGTCTACCCCGCGACATCGAATGATCCGAAGACACCGGCCAGCGTGTTCGCCGCGCGTCAGGCCCTCGTCGTCACGCTGACGGCGGATGCGACGCGCGCGGTCTCGGCCGAATTGAAGCCGCGCGCCGAGCGGGCCCCTGACGACGACGAGACCGATTTCGCCAAGCTGCATGCCGATCTCGCCGCAAAGCGCTCAACACTTCCTGAGGGCACCGAGCCCTGCAGTCTCGGCGCCTGGTCGATCGACAAGGATCCGGGCGGCCTCAACGTGCGCGCCGAGCCGTCGGTGAAAGCGCGCGTGCTCGGCACGCTGCCGCCGCCCTATCGGCTCAAGCTCGGCGGCGCCGAGAACACGCCCGACGGCGGTTGGCTCACCGAATTCCGCATCATCGGCTTCAAGGACGGCTGGTTTCTGATCGAAGGAGCCAAGCCGCCGGGCAAGGATTACGAGGACGAGAAGCGATATCCGCGCAACGCGCCAAAGCCCTATGCCGGGCGCGGCTGGGTCGCTTCCAACAAGGTCGGCGCCAGCTATGCCAATGGCGGCACGCGCGCGGGCGGCCTGTTTCAGGCCCCCTTCGTCGACGCCAAATGGACGCCGGCGCAGCGCGAGCTCGGCGGCCCGATCGACGGCGACGGCGGACCGAAGCGGCTTCTCGCCTGCAGCGGCTATTGGGGCCTGGTCGAGAGCCACGACGGCGTCCGCGGCTGGTGGCGCGCGTTGTGCTCGAACCAAGTCACGACTTGCAGTTAGGGAGATAGAGCGAGCTAACACCACGCTCGTGTCCCGGACGCGGTGCAGCGTGCAACGCTGCTCCGCAGAGCCGGGACCCATGCGCCCGCCTGGACCCCGGATCAGCAGCGCAGCATTTCATGCTGCGCAGCGTCCGGGGAACGCCGACTCAGCCCAAATTCAACTCCTTGAAGAAGTCGTTGCCCTTGTCGTCGATGATGATGAACGCCGGGAAGTCGACGACTTCGATGCGCCAGATCGCTTCCATGCCGAGCTCGGGATATTCGAGCACCTCGACCTTCTTGATGCAGTGCTCGGCAAGGTTCGCCGCCGCGCCGCCGATCGAGCCGAGATAGAAGCCGCCATACTTCTTGCAGGCCTCGCGCACGGCGGGCGCCCGATTGCCCTTGGCCACCATCACCATGGAGCCGCCAGCGGCCTGGAACTGGTCGACGAAGGAATCCATGCGCCCCGCAGTGGTCGGACCGAACGCGCCGGAGGCGTAGCCTTCGGGCGTCTTGGCGGGACCGGCGTAATAGACCGGGTGGTTCTTGAAGTAATCCGGCAGCGGCTCGCCCTTCTCCAGCCGCTCGCGCAGCTTGGCATGGGCGCTGTCGCGCGCCACGATCATGGTGCCGGTCATCGAGACCCGGGTCTTGATCGGATGCTTGGAGAACGTCGCCAGGATGTCCTTCATGGGCTGATTGAGGTCGATCTTGACAACCTCGCCGCCGAGCGCCTCTTCGACCTCAGGCAGGTACTGAGCCGGATTGTGCTCGAGCTCTTCGAGATAGACGCCGTCCTTGGTGATCTTGCCGAGCACCTGGCGGTCGGCCGAGCAGGACACGCCAAGCCCGATCGGCAGCGATGCGCCGTGACGCGGCATGCGGATCACACGCACGTCGTGGCAGAAATATTTGCCGCCGAACTGCGCACCGACGCCGAGGCTTTGCGTCATCTTGTGGATTTCCTTCTCCATCTCGACGTCGCGGAAGGCGTTGCCGTCGGGCGAGCCGTGGGTCGGCAGCGCGTCGAGATAGCGCGCGGAGGCGAGCTTCACCGTCTTCATGCAGAGCTCGGCCGAGGTGCCGCCGATCACGATGGCGAGATGGTAAGGCGGGCACGCCGCGGTGCCGAGGGTGAGGATCTTTTCCTTGAGGAACGCGAGCAGCCGGTCCTTGGTCAGCACCGAGGGCGTCGCCTGGAACAGAAAGCTCTTGTTGGCGGAGCCGCCGCCCTTCGCCATGAACATGAACTTGTAGGCGTCATCGCCTTCGGCGTAGATCTCGCACTGCGCCGGCATGTTGTTGGCGGTGTTCTTTTCCTCGTACATCGAAAGCGGCGCGACCTGCGAGTAGCGCAGATTGCGGCGCAGGTAAGCATCGCGCGCGCCTTCCGACAGCGCCGCCTCGTCGTCGCCGTCGGTGATGACGTTGCAGCCCTTCTTGCCCATGATGATCGCGGTGCCGGTGTCCTGGCACATCGGCAGCACACCGCCGGCCGCAATGTTGGCGTTCTTCAAAAAGTCCAGCGCGACGAACTTGTCGTTGGGGCTCGCCTCGCCATCCTCCAGGATCGCGCGGAGCTGCTTCAGATGGCCGGGGCGGAGGTAATGGTTGATGTCGCCGAAAGCCGCCTCCGACAACGCCCGCAGCGCCTCGCGCGACACCACCAGCATGTCCTTGCCCAGCACCTTCTCGACCCGGACGCCCTCGGCCGTGATCTTCTTGTAGGGCGTCTCGTCCTTGCCCAGCGGGAACAGCGGGGTGTGCTTATAGGGCGGAACGGGCTTGGACTGGTCGGGGAAGGCGGTGGGAGCGTTCATGGGCGAATCCAGGGGTTTGGGGCCACGGGCCGGCCCTCGCGTAGAAGCGTTCTAAGCCCATTTTGCACCGAAAAGGAAGGGACCCGGTACGCATCAGAGAGTGCGGCCAGGGCTTGGGAAGGCATTGGCGCAGCACGTGGAAAGGCCAGATCCCACCCTTGCACTTCGCGTCCGACGACGCTTGAATGTGCGCCCTAAGGGGCTTTTCATCATGACATTGAACTTGAACGTCCGCGGCGCGATCCTGCTCGCCGCCGCCATCACCGGCCTTGTGACCCTCACCTCGCCCGCGCGCGCCGATCGCTGCGACGACAGCGCCAAGGAGCTGGCGAACCAGGTCGACCGCCTGAAAGTGAATTTCCGGGCCGCCAACGTCGTCTACCTCACGCATCCCGCTGCCAAGGAGCTGTCGGTCGGCTGCCGCGGCGACAAATATTCCATCGAGCTCTATGCCAAGGGCGATCGCAAGCCCACGCCGGAATTCTATGCGCTGGTGGGATCGATGGCCGCGATCGTCTTCACCGTCACCAAGGACGACACCACGACGGGCGCGACACGCTGCCTGAAGCGGATGGGCCTGCTCCGGGGCGACAAGATCAGCATGCGCTATCGGCGCCTCAACATGGAATGCACCCGCACCAAGAAGGACGCGTCCATCGCCATCACGCGCGGCAAGGACGAGTAGAAGGGGCAAGGCCGCTCGTTCCGCATGCTTGCGGCGCACGCATCGCGACGCCGCTCGCCATACACTCCGTCATTGCGAGCGCAGCCAGATCCCTCGCATTTTAACGATTGGTTTGAAGGAATTTTCGCTCCTCACGGCGCAGGTTGAATTGTTTCCATGTGTGAGGATTTGCGGATGAAGGTTTCTACCGTGGCACCGCCGCCGATCGCGATCGTGGTACCGAGCTACGACACGACCAAGCAGCAGGACGACCAGACCAAGACCAAGGATGCCGACCCGACCTACAAGCCGCAGCCGCCCGCGCCGCTGCCGCCGGGCCAGGGCACGCGGATCGATCAGCTCGCCTGATCGCGCCGTGCGACGACGGACCGCCCGATCCTGTCGATCGGGCTTGTCTCGCGTCCGGCCGCATCGCGGCCGGTTGCGCGATGATTTCCCTTCGCACAGGGGCGACTAGCGGTCCGCCGCCTCCAGCTCGGAGCGCGGCTTCAAGTGTGATCCGGCTCATCAAATTTCCACATCCGGCGTGTCATCTGTGAGGGCGAACGAGCCCATACATGCGTTTGCGGAACAAGCCGATGGAAATGACCGAACAGCAGCTGTCGCTGGTCGCGGACATCTACGATGCCGCGCTCGACGATTCGCGGTGGCCGGCGACGCTTCGTAGCATCGTCGACATGGCCGGCGGCCAGAGCGGCGGCCTGGTCCGGATCGGAGCCGCCGGCGAGCCCGTGATCGCGCATGCCGTCGGCGTCGACCCCGCCTATATTCAGTCCTACATCGAAACCTACGAGCCGTTCGATCCGTCGCGCGCGGTGCTGCATGCCCCGGTCGGCCAGATCCAGACCATCAGGGACTGGATCGACGCCGACGAATTCCGCACCACCATGTTCTACAACGAATGGACGAAGCCGCAGGGCCTCGAAGACGCCGCCAATATCCTGCTGGACAAATCCGCCGAGGGAATATCCCGCCTCTCGATCATGAAGGCAGGCGGCCCTGTCGACCGCAGGATGTACCAGGTAATCTCCCACCTCGCGCCGCACGTGCAGCGAGCCATGCTGGTCAGACAGAAGCTGCAGCAGCAGGACGCATTCGAGACGAATTCGGTCCGCACGCTCGACGCGCTGCGAACCGCCGTGCTGCTGCTCGATGCCGAGGGTCACATCACGCATTTCAATGCGAGCGCGCGCGAGATCCTGGACGAGGCCGACGTGCTTCGTTCGGTCCGCGGCCGGCTCGTGACGTCCGATCCGAATGCCGATCGCCTGCTACGGCAGGCGCTGGCGGGCACGGTTCTCGGCGACCGGGCGATGACGAGCGCGAGCATCTCGCTGCATCTGGCGGCCCGCGACGGCTCGCATTATGTCGCGCATCTGCTGCCTCTGACCGCCGGGCGCCGGCAGAGATTCGGGGCCAGCTACGACGCCTGCGCCGTGCTGTTCGTCAGCAAGGCCGCGCTCGACACGATCGTCGCGCCCGACCTGATCCGCAAGCTGTTCAAGCTGACGCCGACCGAGCTGCGCGTCTTCCTGTCCATTGTCGAGATCGGCGGGGTTCCTGACGTCGCCAGAAGCATGGGCATCGCCGAAACGACCATCAAGACCCATCTTGCGCGGATCTTCGTCAAGACCGGAACCAAACGGCAGGCGGATCTGGTTCGGCTCATCGCGGCCTTTACGCCGCCGATCAAGGTCTGACCCCCGATCCCTCTCGCGTCGCGGCCGCATGTTTGCCGGAAACAAATGCCATCCATGCGCCGGCGTGCGATGGGACGAGATCGACCATGATCGCCAGACTGCTGCTGCAGAACACCATCACCACCGTCGCGATGGGCGCGCTGCTGTTCGCGTCCGCAGGGACCTTGCGCTGGCCATCGGCCTGGGTGTTCCTCGCGACCTGCACCCTGCTAGGCCCGCTCTGCGGCTGGTGGCTCTACCGGATCGATCCGGCGCTGCTCGCCGAGCGTCTGCGGCCGGTCCTGCAAAAGGACCAGCCCGCCGCCGACAAGGTGTTCATGAGCGTCTTCGTCGTTGCGATGCTGGCCTGGCTGGCGCTGATCGGCGTCGACAGGCGCATTCAATCGTCCGACATGCCGGTCGCGCTGCAGGCTGTCGGCTTCGCGCTGTTCCTGGCCTCGACATTGTTCACGATGTGGGTCTTCCGCGAGAATTCATTCGCTGCCCCCGTGGTGAAGCTGCAAGCCGAGCGCGCGCAGCGCGTGATCTCGAGCGGCCCCTATGCCCATGTGCGTCATCCCATGTATAGCGGCATGATCCTGTTCTTCACCGGCGTGCCGTTGCTGCTGGGCTCGTGGTGGGGGCTTGTGATGGTCCCGGTCTTCGCCGCCTTGTTCGCGATCCGCATCGGCATCGAGGAGCGCACCCTGCGCGAGGGCCTGCCGGGTTACGCCGACTACGCATCACGGGTGCGCTATCGCCTGCTGCCGGGCGTCTGGTGAAGGCGCCACCACATCAAAATCTCTTCCGCCTCCTCCGATCGACTGACGTCGCAGCAAGCGAGTCCCGCTAAGGGAACCGCATCTTTGCGACGGGAGACGACGATGTTCTGCAAGCCACCCTGCCCCGACGAGCACGATCTTTCACCCGTCTCCGATGATCCAGACAAGCGGCCTGCGCCGGAGCGTTTACGGATGCTCCCCGGCCACGACGCGTTCGGGCGCTCGATCGCGCCCGAAGCGGCCGGTCCGGAACGGGGGCTGCCGCCAGCCTCCCTCCGGACCGGCTAATTATCGAGCTCCTTGTAGCGGCGGAAGATGCCCTGCTCGTTGAAGGGGATGCGGCGCGGGCTTGCGAGATAGGTCTTGATGTTCGGCCGCCCGGCGACCCGGTCGTGCAGGGCAACGAGGCTAGGGATGTCCGTCTCGAACGCCTTCATGCGCTTGGGAAAGGCATAGCGCAGCCCCGCAACGATCTGGAATAGCGAGAGGTCGACATAGGTCAGCTTGCGGCCGGTGACGTAAGCGCCGCCGTTCTCGTCGAGAAGCTGCTCGAAATAGCCGAGATATTTCGGCACCCGCTCGTCCCAGAAATCGGCCGTGCGCTTCTTCGCGGGCGGCTTCTGGTCCTCGTAATAGAGCGAGGGTCCGAGCGGATGATGGGTGTCGTGGATCTCGACCACGAGGTCGGTGATCGTGAGCTGGAGCTGGTGTACCCAGAGTTTTCCGGCCTCCGTCTTCGGCGCGAGACCGTGCCGGCTGCCGAGATAGAGCAGGATATTGGCGGTCTGGCCGATGACGAGCTTGCCCGCTTTCAGGAACGGCGGCGCAAAGGGCGGCGTGCCCTTCTGCACGTCCATCATCTTCATCATGGCCGCCGTCCCGCGCGAACCGCGCGCGACGTCGACATAGGCCGCGCCAGCCTCCTCCAGCGCCAGCCGCACATATTCGCCGCGGCCCTGGATTTCGGGCCAGTAGTAGAGCTCGTATTTCATGAGAGAGGTCCGTGAGCGTGGGAGCGATCGGACCAATGTAGCATGTGGCCGGAGGTTCCGTGAGAGTGAGACGGAGCGCTCGCGCAGCCCACGCGTCATTGCGAGCGCAGCGATTTTTCCGCCGAAGCCTTGGAAGGCGGAAGCAATCCAGTCCGCCTCTGCGGAAGGATTCTGGATTGCTTCGCTCCGCTCGCAATGACGGAGGAGAGAACCTGGTGCCTCAGTTCAGTTTGCAGCGAAACAATACAGCAGCCCGTCGCCGCCGGTGCTCTTCAGGCCGGCCTGCGAGCAGCCGCCGTCGGGACCGCGCGAGGGGTGCGAGCTATTCCAGGACTTTGACGGCTCGTCGTCGCGCAGGCCCTGGCGATCGGCGTGGCCGACCACCGCCGCGCCTTGCGTGCTCGATGTCCAGTTCTTGCAGGTCTTGTCGTCACCGGCCGCGAATGCGGTGCCGTCGGGCTGCGTTCCCGTCAGGATGTCGTGCCGGTTCGGCGTATCACCGCGGCCGTTGATGACCTCGCCCTTCTCGCTGAGCGCAGTCTGCTTGGTGAGGTTGTTGGCGGAGCCGTGCAGCTCGGCGACATCCTTGGCGATCACGGCGCCCTTGGCGTTCTGCCACGGTCCCTTGCCGATGCGATCCTTGGCGTTGACGGCCGGCTTGCCGTCGACGGCCTGCGTTGAGAGGTAAGCGCGCCAGGTCTTGCCAGACAGCGCGCCGGCGCCTTGCGCGAGCCGCGCGCAGTGCGCATCGGCTCCCTCGAGGCCGCCGAGATCGGCGCCCTTGCCCGGGCCATTGGAAGTCACGAAGAACGTCATGTCGGCCGACTGCGCTTGCGCCGAGGGCGTCGCCAGCAAGGCCATTACAAATACAGCCTTGGCGAGCGCGAGGCCTGAAATCGTCACGGTTCTTTCAATGCGGATCATCTCGTCCTCCCGTTGCTTGTCGTTGACCGCCTGATTTCAACCCGAGGCGCGCCCGCTTATTCCGAGGCGGCGATGCGAGACGCCGAAAAGAAAAAGGGCGCCGTGCCGGAAGCACGACGCCCTGTCTCGTTCGATCGCTTGCGATCAGTTGGTCTGCTGGATCGCCGACAATTCCCAGCCGCTGCCGGGGCGGCGGGCAAACGTCCAGACCTCGGTGACTTCACCCGGCTGCTCGCTGCCGGCGACGACCGTGCCGCTGTTGCGGTCCAGCGTCTTGTCGGTGAGCGCAAAGCGCAGCGCCACCGTGGCGTAGTCGGTCTCGCCTTCGCGCCAGGCTTCGGCGAGGTCGCCCTGCAGCAGCTTGACGTTGGTCACCTTGTTGACGACGTTGCGCGCGCGGTTCTGGGCGAGGTCCTGCTCGAAATAGGAGACCATCTCCGGCGTCGCGAGCGTGTGCAGCTTGGCCACGTCCTCGTTCGACCAGGCGGTCTGGATCTCACCGAGCAGGCGCTCGAACGATTCGTAATCGTCCGGCTTGATCTCGAGCGGCGCGTTGTTGGCATTGGCACCGAAGCCGAAGCCACCAAGACCGCCACCGAGGCCGCTGCGCTGGTTCGGCTGCGGTCCGGAAGCTGCGCCCGCGTCGGCATTGGCATAAGCCGCCTGCGGCGTGTGACGGCGCTGCCACCAGGACATCGCCAGCCGCACCACCAGCACCACCAGCACGATCTGGATGATCAGGCCGAGGATCGAGGACAGGCCGCCGAGGCCGCCGAACAGGCCGCCGCCGAACAGCATGCCGAGCAGGCCGGCGCCGAGGAAGCCGGCCGCAAGGCCGCCCATAAAGCCGCCGGCACGGCCGCCGAACAGGCCGCCGCGCGCGGGCGCGGTCGCAGCCGAGTTCATGCCTGCACCCGGCTGGGTGTAGGTACGGTTGAACTGCGAGGCCGAGCCCGGCGCCGTGGAGGTCGAGGGCGGCGCCGAAAAGGTGCGCGAGCCGCGTGAGCCCGACGAGCCGCCGCCGCCGACGCGCGCGTCGGCAGACGAAATGACGAGCGCTGTCGGCAGCGCAAGCGCCAGCATGACGGCGAGCGTCTTGAAGAGATTGCGGGAGCGTAGCGAGAAATTCATGTGCGTTTCCCAAATCCCCGGCATGGGGACGTGCCCCTAAGATGGGCAGACTTCCCAAAAAGTGAAGTGTGTTTGGGAACTTGCAGCTGCGGCCCTCAGTCGCGGGGATGTGGCAAAAGCCCATATTTGGCGGGGGCTTGGCCGGGTGGCGGGGAACCGTGGTCACCGGCTACCGGCGGTTTCGGGGGAGATTTCCGCCCCTCCCCCTCATCGCGAGCTTCTCGCGAAACCTCACCCCTGCTTCGTCATCGTCTCCTTCACCGCCGCCACGAGCTGGCTGAGCGTGAACGGTTTCGGCAGGAAGTCGAACTGCTGGCCCTCGGGCAGGCTCTTCTCGAAGGCGTCCTCCGCGTAACCGGAGACGAAGATGAACTTGATGTCGGGGTTCTTCTCGCGCATCGCCTTGAGCAGCGTCGGGCCGTCCATCTCGGGCATCACGACGTCGGAGACGACGAGATCGATGCCACCGCTCTGCTCCTCCAGCACCTCCATGGCCTCGACGCCGTTCTCGGCTTCGACCACGGTATAGCCACGCGAGCGCAGGCCACGTGCGTTCAGCGCGCGCAGGCCCTCTTCGTCCTCGACCAGCAGGATGGTGCCCTGCCCGGTGAGATCGGTGCGCGGCTTGGCTTCGACGGGCGCTGCTTCCTTCGCCGCACCGTTGGTCGCGCTAACCGCGGCCGCCGGCTGCTCGACCTGCGCTTCAGGCTCGGCATGGTGGCGCGGCAGGAAGATCTGGAACGAGGTGCCCTGGCCCGGCTCGGAATCGACGTAGATGAAACCGCCGGTCTGCTTGACGATGCCGTAGACCGTGGAAAGGCCGAGGCCGGTGCCCTTGCCGACTTCCTTGGTCGAGAAGAACGGCTCGAAAATCTTGTCGCGGATGTCGGCGGGAATGCCGGTGCCGGTGTCGGAGACCTCGATCCGGACATAGTCCGCGGCCGGCATGCCCTTGTAGGCGAGCTTGGCCGCTTCCTCGGCGGTGACGTTGGCGGTGCGGATGATCAGCTTGCCGCCGTCCGGCATGGCGTCGCGGGCGTTGACCGCGAGATTGACGATCACCTGCTCGAACTGGGAGACGTCGACCTTGACCGGCCAGAGATCGCGGCCGTGGATGGTCTCGTGCTTGACCTTCTCGCCGATCAGCCGGCGCAGCAGCATCGCAAGATCACTCAAGGCGTCGCCGAGATCGAGCACCTGCGGCCGCAGCGTCTGTCGCCGCGAGAACGCCAGCAGCTGCCGCACCAGCGTCGCGGCGCGCGTCGCGTTCTGCTTGATCTGCATGATGTCCTGGAACGACGGGTCGGTCGGCTTGTGTGCGTTCAGCAGGAAGTCGTTCGCCATCATGATGGCGGAGAGCACGTTGTTGAAGTCGTGGGCGATGCCGCCGGC
>Ga0102592_1002331_pt1 | contig 16971 bp, 17 predicted proteins | sample AraplaCol_mMF_r2_FD_76861 | JGI IMG/M metagenome (GOLD analysis project Ga0102592, IMG submission 76861) | Arabidopsis root microbial communities from North Carolina, USA - plate scrape MF_Col_mMF_r2 (SPADES assembly) (version 2) | ecosystem: Host-associated > Plants > Roots > Endosphere...
GCGAAGACAACGAAATGAAGGCCGGCAAGGGTTTCGGGTAGCCGTTCATAGTCTCGCGCGAGGCGGCGGAATCGGTTGAGCCAGCCAAAGCTTCGCTCGACCACCCATCGCCGGGGAAGCAGTACAAAGCCCTTTTTTTTGCTTCCTGCAGCTTGATCACCTGCAATTCAACGCCTTCATCGCGCGCGGCCTGTGCAGCTTCTTCACCCGTGATTTCCTGAACCTGACGCGCAAGCTCTGCCACCTGTGCGCGCTCCTGTTCATTGGCCGGTGTCACGTGCACCGCCAGCAACTGCCCCAGGGTATCCACCGCGATGTGGACCTTGCTGCCGCGTTTGCGCTTATAACCGTCGTAGCCCGCGCGCGGTCCGCTCTCGCAGGTTGACTGCAACGTACGGCCATCCAGGATAACGGCGGTGGGTTGTCCTTGCCGCCCTTGCGCCACGCGTATTACCGAGCGCAGGTCGCAAACCATGTTCTCAAAGCAGCCCGCCTGTAACCAGCGTTGGGTCTGCTGGTACACCAGTTCCCACGGCGGAAAGTCATTGGGCAGCATCCGCCAGGGCGCGCCGGCCCGCGCAATCCAGCGTAACGCATTGAACATGTCGCGCAGCTCATATTTGCGCTGTGGCGCGCCGACGTCCATCAGCGTCAGATAGGGTGCCGCAAAGCTCCACTCTTCGTCGGATACATCACTCGGGTAGCCTTTGCGGTTTGCTCTTTTCATACCGCCAGGATACCAGGTCCAACATAAAGTACCTAACACGCTCTAACGGATCGGTTTTTCGGATGCACCGGAACCTTCGGGGCGGTACGGAGGAGAGTGGACGACGGGAATTAAACAGAGCAAGCGCACCAGTCGGATTCTACGGTACAGTTGTCTCATCTGCCGCCACGGTTGAGGATTCCACACGAAACTCAAGGTGCGGCGCTAATTCGGTCCTGGTCGAGATCGGGTAAGGCCGCCTTAACGAAACATGCGTGCGGCTGATGAGTCGGTTTTTGCCGTCAGCTGTCGGCAGGCGTCACAACGGGAAACAGGAGTACGAAGCGCGTGCTGCGCGCGTCGCTTTCCGCGTAGACCCGACCGTCGTGAAGTTCCATGATAGTTCGGACGATGGCTAGACCCAGACCGGAAGAGCCGCTAGCGCTAGCGGGCCCACCGCGAGACGGGTCTCCCCGGTAGAATCGGTCAAAAACGCGTTCGAGCATTTGCGGTGCGATGGGGTCTCCTTCGTTCTCGACACAAATACGCATCCAATCGGCATCGGGATTGGCAGATAGCACAATGGTTCCTTGTCGCGGCGTATATCTCACGGCATTCGCGAGCAAATTGCTTACCGCACGTCGAAACAGTTCTGCGTCCGCTGTCACAAATCCGTTGCCTTCAATAACGATGCGCACGCCAGCGTCGTCGGCAAGTCCCTCAAAATACTCCGCGATACGTCGCAATTCCCCGATCGCATCAAAGTCCCGCATGTGACGCGCAAATCGAGGATGTTCAGCGCGGGCGAGGAAAAGCACATTCTCGATCATGCGAGACAGGCGGTCGCATTCTTCAAGATTCGAACCGAGCAGAGCCTGATATTCCTCGGCCGAACGAGCACGTGCGAGCGCGACTTCAGTTGCCCCCCGCATGTTGGCGAGAGGTGTGCGCATATCGTGCGCAAGGTCCGCGGTGAACTGGGAAAGATGCTGGAAGCTCCTTTCTAGTCCCGCTAACATCCCGTTAATTGACGCGACAAGCGGGTTAAGTTCGCGCGGCAGTCGATCAACCGCAATTCTGATGTGTAGCTTGTCGGAGGTAACTGCGGACGCGCTCCTTGCCATCTCGCGCACGGGTGTAAGTACTCGCTGAACCAGGTAGAAGGCCACAAAAAAGGCCGTAAGGATGCCTATACCGCCTGCCCACTGAAGCCTGTCCCGATAATGATCAAGGAGGCGCCAGCGGTCCCGCATATTCCGCACGATTTCAATTTTTGCAATAGTTCCGTTTTTCAGTCGCGCGTCAACGGCGAGCATTCGATACGGCTGGTGCTTCTGCTGCTTTAGCGAGACTATGGCGTTCTCGGTAATTTGGGCGTCTGCCGGTACGGTATGGCCTGGAAGAGAGAGGCTGGAAACATTGTGGTCGACGTTGTGCTGCACGAGCAGATTGCCCGCCGAATCAAGAACCCTCAAAGAAAGCGCCACATTGCCAAGAACCTGACTCTCGATACGCTCGCGATATTGTTGAATTTCGGCAAAATCTCGCAGTTCGTCGGCAAGTCGGCGAGTGTGGCGTGCCGCTAGGACGATGTCCATGTCGTCCTGCACGCCCACCTGTCGCTCCAATGCATAATAAACGAAGCTTCCGACCAAGCCGAATACAGCGAGCGTCGTAGTCGCAAAGGCGAGCGCAAGGGTGGCTGTTAACGAACGCGGGCGCATCAGTTCCGCTCGACGGAATCGATCATATATCCAACACCGCGTACGGTGTGCACAAGCTTCGCTTCAAAACCGTCGTCGATCTTTGCACGCAGCCGCCGGATGGCGACTTCGACCACGTTTGTATCGCTGTCAAAGTTCATGTCCCAAACATAAGATGCGATTTGCGTACGACTCAGGACCTCGCCTTGCCTGCGGGCGAGCAATTGCAGAAGTGCGAATTCTCGTGGGGTAAGGTCGATGCGGCGCCCGCCACGTCGTACCCGGCGCCGGGTGACGTCTACTTCGAGGTCACCAAGGGAAATCAGATCAGTCTCCCTCGGGGGGCCGCGCCTAGCGAGCGATCGGACGCGAGCTAGAAGCTCGACGAACGCGAAGGGCTTGACGAGGTAATCGTCGGCCCCCAATTCAAGGCCCCGGACTCGGTCTGCGACGTCGTCGCGCGCAGTCAGAAATAGAACGGGCGTCGACTTAAACACTCGTAGGCTGCGGATGACGGTCCAGCCATCCATTGACGGGAGCATTACGTCGAGTACGATGACGTCGTAGTCATCTTCCTTTGCCAAAATAAGGCCTTCCGCTCCATCGCCGACCACGTCGACGAGATAGCCTGCCTCCTCAAGCCCTTTCTTGATGTACGCGCTGGCCTTTAGCTCATCTTCGACAACCAATATACGCATTAGAATTCTCTGCAATAACAAGTATCCACGAGTCCGATTCTACGCGTATCGAGCCTCTACTGAATTACAATTTGGTCATCTTAGTTCGGCCGTCGCAAATCATGTCGTCGCGGTCGCGAGCGGCTTCTGGCAAGCTCGACAAAGACTGATTATTTCCAAAGCGTGGCAGTTAGCGTTCCATTCCAGCATGTAGCATTGACAGGTGCGCCGCCGTGGTACGGGTGCGTCTGAACATCAGGCGCATCGAGTCTTGTGACCGTGAGATCCGCACAGAAAAAAAGCCCGGCTATAGCCGGGCTTAAGGACAGTCGCTATCACGCAACTGTCTGCGTGGGCGGAAAATACTGATGATCTATGAGATTGATTTATCAATATGCGCCTGTTGCGCAGGTATCGCTACGCTGTTGCGATAGTTGTGACGAGCCCGTTACTCATGGAATTCCATTGCCGCGTGTTGAGTTCAAGACAATGCCCGCCTAAGCGTCGACCCGCTGCAAGAACTCGACCAGAAACTCTGTTTTTCTCGCTTGAGCAGAGATCGAAGATTGCTCGCGACTACCGGACAACTCGCGATTGTGTGCCTGCTTGCCGCTCCGTCTGAAGCCTCCAGCTTATGAGGCAGAGCTTATAGTTTCCTTAGTCAGTTAGGCGAGTATAGAAACGCGAGCCGCAGTGCGATATCGCGGGAAGCTGTGGATTCAGCCGAACGTCGCTCCATACGGACCAGTTGGAACTGAAGCACGGAAAAGAGACGAATGAAGATATAACGGTAAATCAATGCTAGAAGTCACCGCGGAACGCTTCGCACCGAGCACAGTGCCAGGTGCGAAGCGTGCCACCGGCCGATCAGGTGTTAGAAAAGGTGCCGCATCGCGACGCGACTGACGAACTGATTGCCGTTTGAGGACGGGGCATCTGCGCCGGTAACGTATGCCTGGTCAAGCGGAGCCGCAACGGCGCTACTGCCGAACGCGTGTTGGTACATTCCCTGAACGTAGACGTCCGTGCGGGATGAAAGAGCATAATCAGCCATGAAGCCGAACTGATGCCATTTCGGCGTCGAATTACCCGCGTTGCTGTCAAAGTGCGCGACGGTGTAGTTATACATCGCACCTGCAAACATGTTCTTCGTGAACTGGTACTTGAAGTTCAACTCGAAGTTGTCGAACTTGAGCGAACTTGCCGTGTTCGCGAAGTTGCCGACGTATACCGAGCCGGTCGCATTGTTTAGATCGGTATGCGAGTAGACGAAGCCAACTGTTGCTGCTTCGAGAAAGGTGTAGTTAATCCCTGCCCCCCAGACTCGTTCACGGCCAGCAAAGAAATTGGTGTCGTCAGTCGCGAGAGAGCCACTTTGCGTTGCACCGGGGTTGTTAATCTGCATATAGGCTGCAGCCGCCGAGAACGGCCCCGTGACGTACTGGGCCCCCAAGCTGTAAGACCGGTTATTCGAAAATCCGCCAGCCTGATTGCTAAAGCCGTACAGGCCGCCGAAGGTGAAGCCGCCATAGTTGTTGCTCGTGTACTTCACCGAATTGTTCAGACGAAACGAGTTATCAGTGTTGTCATTGTCATACGGGTGAGAAAGCAAATAGCCTGCCCAGTTACCGTTGGCGGTAAGCGGTGCAAGGAAGTCGACAACAGAATCGTACTGTCGGCCCAACGTGAGGGTACCGTATGTGCCCGAACCCAAGCCGACATAAGCCTGACGGCCGAACATTCGGCCGCCCTGTCCAAGTTTGCCGCTGTTCACGTCAAAGCCGTTCTCGAGCTGGAACAATGCCTTCAGACCACCGCCGAGGTCTTCGCTTCCTTTAACTCCCCACCGGCTACCCTGTGCATACCCGCTTGCCAACTCCTGATTCGAATGGCCGCCTACGTTATTCGTGTAGTCAAACCCTTCATCGATCAGTCCATACAGCGTTACGGTAGACTGCGCAAAAGAGGACAGCGGAAAGGCGAGCCCGAGTGCGCTAAAAATTACGCCGGGAAGAAGGTTTTTTTTCATTTATGGGTCCGTTGAGTAGTCTTGATGAACATGCACTTTCACTAAACCGTTCTAGACGACGGCGTGCATGGCGACGGACTGTAAGGGACAAAAAATTGTTGCAAGCATAAAAAACTGTTTTTCAGGAGGCACGTTGCGTCTGCGTGACATGCCCGCGCTCGAGATAGTGGCGACGCGCTTGCCGATACCTTATCTTGGTGCAGTCGGAGTTCTCATGTCTGCATGTTGAGATGAAAGGCTTGCGCAAGCGATAGTGGCGAGATTGCAGCGCTGATTGCGGAATGGCCGGGCTTATCGTAGATCGGACATCCTAGTAGCGCTCGCGGCGATACCTCGGCTCGTATTCTGGTTCCTAGTTGATTTTGACGAATCCCTCGCACGACCCCGATATCAACGTTGCATGAATCGGTGCGTCCTGCCGATGCTCGCGTCAGCGGGTTGGATGCGCGGTCGCAACGCGGGGATCTTTTGGATGCAGCACATACGTCATCGCCTGATCCCATACTTGATAAAGGTGTAAGGCGAGACGGACGTTCAAAGAGTCTGAGTAATCAGCGATCGTTGTCGTCCAGACGGCTCATCGCCGACTTCCTTACTGACAGCGAAGTCGATGAACGTGCGTACCATGTGGCTTGCATAGCGTTGACTGGCATATAACATCCAAACGGTTCGTTCGCTGCCCTCGAGCTCGAATCCGTCCAGAACGGTCGTTAGCTTCCCGGTTCTTAGATGATCCTGGACAAACATGGACGGAAGTCTCGCGATACCCAAGCCGTCTAATGAGGCGCGAAGGATCGCGCTTGCATTCTGAGCGGCAATAAAAGGGACAAGAGTGACTCTGATGTCGCCAGAAGAATCCTTGAAGGTCCAATAGCGCATAAGCGACTCAGCATCCAGAAGAATGTCGTGCTCCGAAAGCTGCCTAGGCGAATCGGGAACTCCTCGACGTGCAAGATAGGATGGCGAAGCAACGATTACATCCCACGTTCGACCGATCGACCGGCAGATCAATGAGGAGTCTCGTAGCTTGCGTTCGATCATGATGCAGACCTCAAAGTCCTCGGGCACAATTTGAGAAGCCGTCTCATAAACAGTCAAATCGAATCCGACCAAAGGGTTTGATAGCCGAAAATCTGATATTAGCGACGGTAGAGCCGTTGACGCGAAGAACGCCGGGACGGCCAGCTTCAGTCGCCCCGCCGCCGAGCGCGACTCTGCGCGTACCCTGTTTTCCATCTGCTCGAGCTGTTGAAGAAGATCGGCACAGCCTTCGAGATAGTTATGGCCCGCTGGCGTTAGCGACACGTGCCGCGTGGTTCTATTAATGAGCCGAAGGTTGAGATGCCTCTCAAGATTGGTAAGACCGCGAGTCACCGCGGAATTCGAGATGCCAAGCTGCCGGGCAGCGTCGCCGAAATTCAGACACTGTGCAACCTTGGAAAAAATGCGCATGGATTCGAGTTGATTCATGTCGGCCAGAGATTCGCGGGTCCCGCTAGCATGAGGGTGCGCAAGTGACGGGACACGAACGATTTCATTACAAAGTCGTTATCTGTTGGCGATGTATCGATGCTATGGAAGCACTCGCAGTGCGATGGGGCGTGTTGGTGATGAACATGCAACGACACTGGACGAGGGACGTTAGTTATAGAACAAGGCAATGGATTAGAGATAACGAGTTTGTAATGGAACTGACTGTGTTGTGCAAGCGCTAATCTGTACGCTTTCGAGTTCTCAGCTGCAGTCTTCGTGTTGTGTCGCTGCCGACGCGTTTGCTTCCGTTACCGATATCACATTCTCATGAACCAGCTTTCCTCAATTCGAATGTTTGCGGCGGTTGCTCAATGTCTGAGCTTTGCAGAGGCAGCAAGACAGCTTGGAGTGTCGAATTCGGTAGTCACTCGAGGAGTTGCGCTGCTTGAGACTCACCTCAGTGTTCGTCTTGTCAACCGCACGACTAGACACGTTTCGATGACACCAGCGGGAAAGCAGTACCTCTCATACGCGCTCGATTTGATAAAGCTTCTGGATTCAATGGACGAGTGTGTTGCCGATGTTTCCCGATTGCCCGCTGGCACGCTTCGGATTTCTGCATCCGCGCCGTTTGCATCGACCGACCTCCCACATCTACTCGCCAAATACAGAAGCCTCCAGCCACGTATAGACTTCGAACTTTCCGTCTTCGAGAACCCGTCTGAAGTGGACCCGACGGCGTTCGACGTTTGCTTCAATGCGTCGAGACGACTCCACGATTCATCGTTAGTCTGCAAACCGATTGCACGAACGTGTGACGTGATCGTTGCGAGTCCAGGGTATCTTGCACAACACCCGGCACCTCGAACGCTCGAAGATTTCGAGTTTCATGACGTACTTCTAGCTTCTGATACCCCAAGTCGGTACTGGGAATTTCGGGACGGGAACGGAACTCAGCGTGTTGCTGTGAAGCCGGTCATGAATCTCCAGAGCACGATGGTGTTGAAAAGAGCGGTATGTAGCGATCTCGGCATCGCCAGGCTTCCGAAGTCGGTCGTTGCCGAGGAGCTTTCTAGCGGGATCCTACGCCCTCTAATGAACGAGGTCGAGCTTTTGGAAGATCAGTGGACCGTCTGGCTCTTGTATGCTGGTCAGCCACATATGTCCCTCGCTCTGCGGACATTCATTGACTTTGCAGCGGACCATTATCGGGCCACGCAGGTGACGAGAGAGAAGGTCGCAGAGGGCGTGTATTCGTATTCGGTGCCCCAAGACGCTGGACAGCGGAAACTGCTGTGGAGTGCATTGTGATGCCCCGTCCTGATATGGTCTCCACAGGATAAAAGGAAATCTTACGGATGCAATTTACGTAGCCTAGGTGTTGAGCCTCGGGGGTGGTCAGAAACATCACATGACATTACGAGCCGATGCAACGTGCGACTCGCGACGAGTGAGTCTAGACCACCATTGCGTTCAGCGGTAGGGAACCAGCCGTAATATACGGCAACATTGTTTTACGCGGTTTAACTGCGTAGTCAGCCACGGCGGTGACGAACGTTGTCCACGGAAAAGGCAAGTAATGCATCCGCGTGGGCCGTGGTTCGAGCCGCCTCCTTACCGCGCTTTGATTTCTTCGTTTCCGCCCAGCCGAGAGCGCCATAGCGACAACATAGGGAGAATTCTCGTTACAGTGCACGACGCGTAAAAACGTGCGATGCAAGAGAGTGCCGGCACCAGGGAAGCGCTAACGAATTGACTGAAGCAACACGCTGATATTGCCTCGTGGCCGTCTTAGTTCTTCGATCTGTGCAGAAAAACTGAATTTCTGCGAATCGGGTGATAGGCAGCTAAAAACATAGCTAGCATTCACGTCGCCTCGTTTCGCACGGAATGAGGCCTCGCGGGACATGTCGCATCGCAGTTTAATGGGGCGAGGGCGGCAAACGATGTCGAAGTACGCACACCGCTCCGGCAGCGCGTGCCCACTTCCTCCAGTACCAGGCCGCGACCACATGGAACCCGATAATTTTCGGAGAATGATTTGATGAAAAAGACACTGTTTGCGCTTTGCGCCGCTTGCACAATTATAGGGACAGCGCACGCACAGAGTAGCGTCACCTTATATGGATTGATCGACGCAGGGATCACTTATACCAATAACCAGCATGGCCAGAAAAACGTTCAGGCGACCAGCGGCGACGTGAACGGCTCGCGTTGGGGTGTCAAGGGCGGTGAGGATCTGGGCGGTGGATTGAGAGCCATTTTCACTTTGGAAAACGGTTTCAATATCCAGAACGGCCAACTGGGTCAGGGTGGCCGGATGTTCGGTCGACAAGCCTTCGTCGGGCTGTCCGATAACAAATATGGTACGGTCACCCTCGGTCGCCAATACGACTCCGTCGTCGACTACCTCGGGCCGTTGGCTTTGACGGGAACGCAGTACGGCGGTACTCATTTTGCGCATCCCTACGACAACGACAACCTTGATAATTCGTTCCGGGTGAGCAATTCGGTCAAGTACCAGAGCCTGGATTACGCAGGTCTGAAATTCGGGGGACTCTACGGATTCTCCAATCAAGCAGGTGGCTTTTCGTCCAACCGTGCTTACAGCGTCGGTCTGTCGTACAACTATGGTCCGCTGAACGCCGCAGCTGGTTATCTGCAGCTCAATAACGCAGGTTCGACGTTCTCCGGGGGAGCAGTTAGCGATGACGCAACGTTCTCCGCGAGCGTACAACGGACGTTCGGCGGCGGTCTTAACTACGCGTTTGGGCCTGCTGTTGCAGGTCTTGTAATTACGCAGACAAACCTGACAGCTCCCACGGGCATTGGGGCATATGCTTCCGGGACGAGTAAAGGTGTCGCACTTAGCGGTGGTAATGCGCGGTTCACCAACTATGAGGTGAATGGCCGTTACAACGTGACCCCGGTATTGGCGCTCATTGGTGCCTACACATTCACTGATGCTCGCCTCGCAGGCGTGAGTCCGAAATACAATCAGGTTAGCTTGCGTACCGATTATTCGCTATCCAAGCGAACAGACGTTTACCTTGAAGGGGTATATCAACATGTCGGTGGAACCGGCAACTCCGGCATCACAGCTGACATTACGGGACTTTCTGCATCGTCGACGAACAGCCAAGTGGCAGCGACCATTGGCTTAAGAACGCGCTTTTAATCGAGAATCTTAGCGAAGCTTGCCATCAGTTTGAAGTTGGCAACTTCGTTATTGGGCCCCGACCCGCGAGTGTCAACGGCTGCGCCTGGCTAAAGGCCTCGTGCTTGAGCGGTCTCGCGGGCCAGTCGCCGGTTGGCGCTGCGGATCGCGATGGTGCATACGCGGGCGGGCGCGCACGCTGATGAGCACTGGTTGAATTGCACCGCGCTCAATACAAAGCTTCGCGCCTAGCATGTGATGTCGCGCGGCGGCAATGTTTTGCGCACGGATTCGGTAGGTATCCACGAAGCCTATGTTAATCCCGTCTTTGCTGCGGCAGCCGGTCGACGCATGTCATCAATGGTCTAATTGCCGCGTCTTGGTTTTAAGCGTTGCATCTGCCCACGCCGGCGCATCGTTAAGAGAAAAGTCGTCTCCTTTTAAATCGGTTACCGCCGCCACAAATTAACGATTTAACCCGGTCATGGGCGTTATGCTTATTCAGGCAGATCTCCGTCACGGTTACTCCGCACAACATCAGTTAGTGTCGGAAGCCATCCGGCAATCAAACTCCCGCGGGAGAGCGTCAACGCGGTGCAGCGATCGTGGCGATCGGCGCTTTCACGCGATCGCTGTGGCGAGGGGAGTTGTTCGGATTCTTGCATCACCGTGATGCCTTTACATCGCTTGGGATCAGGAAAGTCTTCCGACAACCTGAACCCATTGACAGCAGTTCTATTAGAGGGTCACGAATCTTCGATGGCGTTCGCGAACGGCTCGGAATATCGATAGTTTCAGTAGCACGAAGCGCATTGGAGTCGGTCACAAGACGGTGTCTTTGTCTTTAAACGTCAGAAAAGAGCGCTTCGCGTCGAGCGAACCGAATCCGGGCTAGCGTCATGGCACATCGGTTTGATGGCGGCCGTGGAACGAGAGACGCGTAAGGATGGCATGAGATTAGCTGGAAAACTGGAACGTTTGAAGCATTTTCATGCCGAGTATGCTGGCGACAAACGAACCTTTCGTCGTTACTTCGCGCAATGCGCTACTTCCGCTTTCCAGACCTGCGGTGCTTATTGACTTGCCGAACAGGGTTGGTTTCGATAGCAGGCAGTACCCTGGCGAATTTTTATATGCGTTGGATAACAACATTGTAATCAGCCAGTAACTGCAGGGTTAGCTCTTCTTCCTAGAACTGTTGCGTGGAGTTAGCCACAACTCTTCTCAAGGAGCGATACGATGAAATTTCCCTTTTTGGTCGCCGTCACGGTACTCGGCTTGATCTCCGGTGCTAACGCATTCGCACAAGCTTCCCCGGATGGACTTACGCGAGCTCAGGTTCATGCGCAATTGCTTGACGCTGAGGCTGATGGGTTGCTTCCCGTTCCAAAGAACGACTATCCGCCTTCCGCTCAAACCATCGCTCGCAATAAGGAGTTGTATGCAACCGATAACTTGATGGTGCACAAATCTGTCCATGCAGATTCGGGTCGCAGGGGTAACGGTAGTCCCTGCTGAGGGGCACGGCGTTACCGCCGAAGCCAGTGGTAGCTGCACTCCGTCGCGGCGAGCCGCGACGGGTGGCGAGCCAGCGCTCGCGCACCACGTCTCTGTACGCTGCATGAACGCTGCGCCAGGCAGCCACACGCGAATCTCCGCTTTTCCTTGCAGGTAGCTCGAGGGCGTGATGACCACCCCGCACCGGTACGCTTACAGCCGTGCCGGCGCGTGGCAGGCGTTCAGTCAACTTCTGTCCGCGACGGGCAATCACGCCCGCTGCGGCAGCATGCACACTCCAGCCTCGTCGCGCTGCGTACTTCACCGCACCGATGGTCGACGTATAGGCCGGGTCAATCAGAATCAGTTCGACACCTGCCCGGAAGCACTTCGCTTCAAGCAGCAGCCGGTATTTTGCGTAGAGCCGCCCCGAGAGCGTCCGCGCTCCTTTCGGGCTGAGCTGCGCCATCGTCCTCTTTTTCGCTGCGAAATCGAGATCCTCTGCGACGACGGGCTTCAGTTCAACCCTCGCCCACGCCACCGCCGCCGACAGCGCATCGGAGAGCACGGCCTCACGCTGGCCCGAGGTGGCATCTTCACGGAGCAAGCAAAATCGCTTCGTGCGCAGCAGGTTCCCAAACGGGTCGGTCTCGGTGACGGCCAGGTGGTCGACGTTGAAATCCAGTCCAACCGCGCCGTGCTGCACGTCCAGCGTGACCCTTCGGGCGGGAGCGTGATCGAACGACACAAAGGCGCGCCAGTGACGCCCGTCCCAGTGCAGACGCCAGGTCAGGGCGATATTCGCGTCCAGTGCCTCGTTTAGCGCCACACGGTCGTGATTGAATGTCACGTCGCAGACGATGAGGTATTTGCGCTCGCATTTCTTACGCAGGCAGTCCGGCACCCGCACCTTGAGCTGGTAATGATCGTCGTCAAGTTTGCGCAGCTGGCACAGTTGGTTACCCGCCGTCTCGTCGTTCGAGCCGACGAAGAAGACCTGATGTGAGCGGCTGTCCTGCTAGGCGCCCAGCCACGCATCATGCCAGTGCGAGGCGATGCTGCTGGCCGAACAGCTTGCGAGTGCCAAAGCAGATGCCTTGCACATTGGCCGCGAGCCGACGCTCGACCCTGGCCCTGACGCGCCTGCAGGCGCGTCAGGGCCAGCCCGTTGCGATGGGTGGTGTGGCGAAGCTTCGCTTCGCGTGGCGGGCGCATACGCAGCCGGTCAGCGTCAATATCAGCGAGGCGCGCCTGTCGCGTATCGAGCTGGCGCTGCTGGCGGCGTATTGCCTTGAGCAGTTCCTTGCGTTCCGTGTCCAGCAGCTCACGCGTGCCATCGAGTAGCCCCTGCAGGTCGATCGCTATCGCGTTGCACATCCGGGCGGAAATGCCGTGTTCGCGGCAGAACGCCGTCTTGTGCGACTTCGCCTTGCCGCCGTTCGCTGCGATGCGCGCGTACAGCTTGCGTTTCATCGTGCCGTCGTAAAGTGCGGCCATCGCGTCGAGCGTCTGGATGTCGCGGGACGGCAGGCAGAGCCGTGTTTGCGTGGTCGACTGCATCAGACGGCCAGCGCCCGCAGGTTCTTGCGGCGGCGCGAACCGTACAGGCGGGACGAAAAGACCGTCAGGATTTCGACGAGGTCTTCGGTGAGCTGCTGTTCGCGACTGGCATCCGGGGTGGCATCCAGAACTCCGACTTCGACGCGAAAGAATTCGCAAATGCGAAATAGCAGCTCGCTGCCAAAGCGCAACAGCCGGTCTTTCGTCACCAGCACAAGCCGGGCGACGCGTCCACGAAGGATTTCCTGCAATAATCGCTGCAGCCCCTTCTTGCGGTAATTCAACCCGCTGCCCAGGTCGGAAATGACTTCGATATCAGCAAAGCCAGCCTCAATACAGTGCTTCAGCAGCCGCGAGGCCTGCGTCTAGAAACACGGGCGTAACAGATCGTCTTTCCGGTTGCAGCAGGCTCACCACCGGCTACGCTCTGCACGGCATCATGCTGGTAGCGCCGATGCCCGCCGACAGTCCGGCAAGTCGGCAACAACAGCCCTTGCCGATGCCAGCGCCGCAATGTGCCAACCGCAACACCCAGCTGTGCTGCTGTTTCACCAATCGATAACAGTCGCATGAGATATCCCCCGTGATATCTCATAAAGCAAACCGTTTTTAAACGCGGTGATCAGGTTTGTGCGGACTCGACAGTTACTGCTGGAAACCCGCGTATCCGTTGGCAGTTTGATGCTGAATTAAAAGCGAATCGGCCGAAGGCAACACATACGGCAAGATATATGCACGCCGATGCTCCCGAGATATTGGTTGACCATGCAAATGGATCGCGTGGAGAGCGCACCACTGAACCGCTCGCCGCCGACGGTCGAGATCTTCCGAGACGCCATGTGCTCATCGAACGGGGAGGGCAGTCCCGGCGATATCTGGACGGTAGCTGACGCAGAATCCACATATGGTGTTCGTGGTAGCGCCAGGTCGACATGACGCAAATCCCTGGTGTTGGGCGTCCTGTTGTCGGACAGATCCTCATGCATGTCGGGACAGGACCGCTGCCATATCAGCAGGCAGGGATGCGTCCAATCTGACCTACGTGAACGCCCAGTCAATTTCGACGATTCGACCCCTAGTGCGAGCGGTCACCTATAGGTTGCTTTGTGCGCTGGCCGCGCTGCCGCAACACCTAGGAGGCGTGGGCGGCCTAACGCAAAGGGGCGTTGACTTTTTGGTAAATTCGGGGTATGGTAAATGTATATACATTTATTGGCACTCGTTCGGCTACCGCAAAGGCCAACTGCAAATCGTATGTTCACCGATTGCTACTGCACTCAGTTCAGACGTTCTGCAAACGCTTTGACTAGCGTTTATGACGAAGCGTTGAGGCCCATTGGCCTCAAAATCACCCAATTTTCTCTGCTTCGCGCTCTTGAGAGGCTCGGTTCTGCGACGTTCAGCGAGGTAGCAACAGAGGCGGCTCTGGACAGAACTACGATCTCACGTAACCTGAATATTCTGATAAGTGCGGGGTGGGTGGAAGTTACTCCGGATACAGATGCGCGCTATAAACTCGCAAGCCTGAGCAAAGAGGGTGTGAAAAAACTGCGAAGCGCCGAACCCTATTGGCGAGTCGCGCAGGCGAAAGTCGAGGCCGAAGTGCAGCGGTTCATGAGGGGCCCGGCAAATACGCGTCTGCTGGAGGCGCTGGAGTCTCTGCAGCAGGTCAGTCCCCGCTTTTAGCGTAAAGAAGGGTAAACACCCGTACGAAAGCTGATTTGCATTGGATAAGATGTATCTACATCTATACATCTTCGCTAAAATAGTTGTATCTACATCTTTTTATGTACCTTCATCGTCTGCTTTTCTAGCGGTCAGATACGTTTAAGTATTCGGGTCATTTTTGCACGGAGAGTTTCATGCCTACCTACGTAGTGTCTGCGGCCACGGGCCGTCTCACGAAAGAAATGAAGCAGAAAATCGCGCACGGTATTACCCGGTCACATAGTAATGCAACGGGGGCGCAGAGTTTTTTTGCTCAGGTCATCTTTCAGGAGATTCAGCAAGGGGATCACTTTCTCGGGGGGAGTCCGTTGAAGTCTGAACTGATCTTCATTCACGGCCACATTCGGGCCGGAAGGACTGCCGCGCAGAAGCGACAACTTCTCGAAGACATTTCCCAAGTAGTCGTTGAGGCTGCTGATACACAAGGCCGCTCCGTGTGGGTGTACGTATCTGATCTGCTTCCCTCGCAGATGGTCGAATATGGCAAGGTCTTGCCGGAGCCGGGAGCTGAAGCGCAATGGCTTGAGTCGATGTCCGAAGAGGACCGTCGTTATCTGCTGGGAATCTAGTGCGTAATCTACATAAGTGAATGGGCGAATCGGAGGGGGCGTGAGTACATCGATATACACCGAACAACCATCGAAAGGGATGAGACGCGAGGAACGAAAGATCGTGTTCGCGTCTTCGCTAGGCGCTGTTTTCGAATGGTATGACTTCTACTTGTACGGGTCGTTGGCCGCTATTGTTGGGAAGCAGTTCTTCTCCGGCGTCAATGAGACGGCATCGTTTATCTTTGCGTTATTGGCTTTTGCAGCGGGATTTGCCGTCCGACCATTTGGGGCGCTGGTATTTGGTAGATTGGGGGACCTTGTTGGACGAAAATATACGTTCTTGATCACCATCTTGTTGATGGGGGCATCGACGTTTATTGTTGGCATCCTGCCAAGCTACGCGACGATTGGTATCACAGCGCCTATCGCGTTGATTGTACTTCGCTTGATTCAAGGGCTTGCGCTCGGAGGGGAATATGGCGGTGCTGCCACATATGTCGCCGAGCACGCACCCGCTGGTAAGCGGGGTGCATTTACGTCGTGGATTCAGACGACTGCGACACTTGGGTTTTTCCTTTCTCTCTTGGTCGTATTGGGCGTAAGGCTGACGTTGGGCGAATCGAGCTTTGCCGACTGGGGGTGGCGAATTCCGTTCATCTTCTCAATAGTTCTGGTTTCCATGTCGGTCTGGATTCGGCTCAGTCTTCATGAGTCACCGGTATTCCTAAAGATGAAGGCTGAGAATGCGACCTCCAAAGCCCCGATTAAGGAAGCTTTCGGACAATGGTCGAATGTCAGGCTCGTTCTGATCGCGCTTTTCGGTCTGGTAGCAGGGCAGTCTGTAATCTGGTATGCGGGTCAATTCTACGCTCTGTTTTTTCTGACCCAGACGTTGAAGGTGGAGTCAGTTACGGCGAACCTGCTGGTTGCAGGTGCTTTGGTTATCGGCACACCCTTGATTGTCCTGTTCGGATCGCTTTCGGATCGAATCGGGCGGCGGCCGGTCATGCTCACCGGATTCCTGCTTGCGGTGCTTCTCTATTTTCCGCTATTCCATGGTTTGGCACGCTATGCAAATCCTGCTCTCGCCGAGGCGCAGCAGCGCGCGCCCGTGGTCGTGGTTGCGGATCCGGCGACATGTTCGTTTCAATTTAATCCGGTTGGCACGTCTGAGTTTGTGAACTCCTGTGATATCGCCAAGTCCTTCCTTGCCAAGGCGTCCGTTAGCTACAAGAATCAAGCTGCACCAGCAGGTACCGTCGCTTCTGTGCGAGTCGGCGATCAAGTTATTTCAAGCTTCGAAGGGGCGACCCTGAGTCCGGTCGAGCGCAAGGCGAAGCTTAAGGAGTTTAATGGAGCGCTAGGCAGGCAGATAAGCGCGGTGGGATATCCGACTAGAGCCGATCTGAGTCAGATCAACTATCCAATGGTTATGTTGATGCTAACAGGCTTGGTGTTTCTCGTCGCCATGGTGTACGGTCCGATCGCAGCAACATTGGTCGAGCTTTTTCCGACGCGGATCCGATACACCGCGATGTCTCTGCCGTATCACATCGGCAATGGCTGGTTTGGAGGTTTCCTGCCAACGACTGCGTTTGCGCTTGTCGCCGCTACCGGGAACATCTACGCAGGCATCTGGTATCCAGTGTCGATCGCAGCGGTCTCATTCGTCGTCGGTCTGCTATTTCTCCCAGAAACGAAAAGTCGCAATATTGAAGCATAAAGGGAAAGGGCGGCCGGGTTTGGCGGAATATGCCTCGCTACGCTTGGGTTGCCTGAGTACCAGTATGGGATCAGGTATACGTGCTTTTCTCAATCTTGAGGGCCGTAATGAACCGTCCTGAATAGCGGACAGATACTCTCTCGTCGCATCCCCCGCAGCCAGGCCGC
>Ga0102592_1002333_pt1 | contig 16970 bp, 10 predicted proteins | sample AraplaCol_mMF_r2_FD_76861 | JGI IMG/M metagenome (GOLD analysis project Ga0102592, IMG submission 76861) | Arabidopsis root microbial communities from North Carolina, USA - plate scrape MF_Col_mMF_r2 (SPADES assembly) (version 2) | ecosystem: Host-associated > Plants > Roots > Endosphere...
AAAGAATTCGACCTTTTGTGCTAAATTCCACGTTATGGTACTCAGGTCCATAATATAAGTAAAAATAAGCGGTGCTAAACCGCTGTCCAAATTTTAGCATTGATTTTTTACGCAAACGATTGCATTAGGAAGAAATTGGGGAGAATATGGACAATTATCGGGGTGAAAAAATGTTGTACTTTAGGAATCCTCAAAATAACCCTCATCTATGCCATATGAAAATAAAAGGGTAAAGGACGGAAATCATCCCAGCCGTGCCGTAGCCCATGATTCCTTCTTTACGGAACCGGATAAACAGGCGGCAGCGCCCGCACCATTTTTTACAAAGAAAGATACAGACAAGGAAGATGCGCCTGTGCAGGGGCAGTTTATACAGCCTAAAGCGAAAGCAGGGGAGCCTGGTGCAAAAGCGCATAACGCTGTTCCGCCTAAGGCGAATAATACCGGGCTGCCGGATGATCTGAAGGCTGGAATGGAGGATCTGTCCGGATTTTCTTTGGATGATGTGAACGTACATTACAATTCAGACAGACCGGCGCAGTTAAAGGCCTATGCCTATACGCAGGGACGCGATATACATGTAGGGCCGGGACAGGAAAAGCATTTGGCGCATGAGGCCTGGCATACGGTGCAGCAAAAGCAGGGCAGGGTAAATGCCACAATGCAGCTGAAAGGGGTGGGTATTAATGATGATGAGGGATTGGAGCGCGAGGCGGATGTGATGGGGAAACAGGCATTGCAGCGCGGGGCGCTTGCGGGTAGTGGAGATGAGGGACAGCATAGAAATGTGCCCTTATCATCTGTGGGAGCGCCGGTGCAGCGGCTGACAGGTTTTGAAGTGGAGACGAATATCCCGGTGTATCACGAGACCGGTGATGGAAATGAGTTGGTGAACCCTGCTTATATGAATGGGTTCACGCCTGCGATCAGGAATTTTCTGTTTGGCGGCTTAAAATACGGGGCCGTTTATGGGTTTGAGCCCGAGGGGCATTTTACTTTAACAGCGGACCATAATGAACTGCAGGGACCTCATAATAAATTGATGCACCTGCTTTCCTTGTCTGGCTTTCTAAAGCCGGAAGTGCGGAAGCGGAATATCGCAAACCTGGAATATGTTACACCACCGCGGGATGAATTAGGTACCGGCTCCAATGAATTGTTCAGGGAAGATGTGGGACGTGTAAAATCTCACGTGGATGGTACACTGGGCCTTGCAAAGGGCGTGGGAGGCGCGCCTGTGCCTTATACCGGGAACTGGATGCTTACCGGTGTTCCCAGGGAAGATATCTTAAAATGGGTGGAAATGCATAAGGCCCATCCTTCACCATTTGCCGCGGCACTGGATGAGTTTGCAGCGCTTATCACCAACAAGCTGTATGTACAGGAAACAACAGGTGTTTTGCCCGAAGATATTCCCAAATTGTATAGCGGCGCCAGTAAACGCATGAAGGGTGATAAGCTGACGCCCGCAACGATCATGGCTGAATTTATGGAGGCGGGCGTAAAGCTGGGGCTGCAGGTTTATGAAGCTGTCAGCCCTGATACATTGCCTGAACCTTTCAGGAAATATAAAGGAGCTGTCATTGGCTATCTTACTTACCTGGCCAGCCATTTACTGGCTGATACTTTGTCTCTGACAAATCTTCTTTCAGCTGGTTCCACTGAAAAGAACCTTTTCCCTTACTTCCCTAAAGTTCCGCTGTCCACATCGTTTAAAGCATTGCCGGAAACGCTTCGTAGTGAGACGGCAACATGGAAATCCCTGCTTGTGCAGCTTTGTGAAAATTCTGGCGCCTATAGTCTTAAGTATTGGGAAAGCAAAGGCCTGGTCATTAACAGGAATGCTATGAAAAGTAAAATATTCCAGGAGTGGAGCCCTTATTATGCAACCTTACCGGAGGAGGATAAAAATATTGAATTAAAACCTCAAAGTGCCAATACTGCATTAAACAAGCTGGTTGAAGGTAAAGAAGTAACGATCGGGGTTCAGAAAAATCTTCCCGGCCTTGATAAGCCGCATGACCTGGTAATAGCAGAGAAAGGTCAGCAGGCCATTCCTGTGGAGGACCGCTTCTGGAATGACAAATTCGGGGGGACCATTACTACTGACACCATCGAAAAGGCTTTTATGTCGGAAGCTGCTGCGGCAATAGACAGGCAACTCACGCATATTCCCGGGGAACAGCAGGAGAACATAGCAAAGGGCATTAATGATAAACCCGATTATAAAAAAATGCAGCAGCAACGGGAGGAACAAAAGCTAAAAGATATACAGGAGTTCCCCGGAAAGGCGAAGGCCGAATCTGGTGAAAATCATGACAACATCTCAATTTATACGAGCCGTGCAGAAGAGGCAGAAAAAAAATTCCTGGCGCTTACGCAAGTAGTAGAAAGGGTAGAAAGTAATGTCACTAAAGCAGAGAAGCTGAGTCTTGAGAAAAGACCCTTCCTGCTTGAGCTTAAACGTCTGAATACCGAAAAGGAAGGACTGGAAGCAATACTGGCTGATGAAAAAATTACTTCGAAAGAGGAGCCTGCCGCTAAACTGAAAGAAGTGGAGACGGCTATCGTGCAATTAAAGCTCAAATATGTTCCAACGAAAGAAAAAGATGATATTGTATGGCAAAGCCTGAAGACAGATCTGAAGATCGATGACAACGTATTGGCTAAGGCCAGACTAGGTTTAAAGAAATTAAAAGAGCAGTTGCAAACAGCTGAAAAAATGGTGCGACGGGAGAAAGACAACCTGAATAACGCTATTCAGGACGAAATTGCGTTTAAAGCAATCTCGGAAAAATCGATGACTTTTGTTCCCGGTTCTACGGACAAAATGTCGGAAACAGACCTTAATCAAAGAAAACTGGAACAAAAGAAACTGGAAAATACCTGGCGGAACAAGTTAGGCACCGGGGATGTGCTTTATACTTTTGATAAAGCGAAAGAGGCGCTGGAAAAAGATCTGAAGATCGATCAGTCCAAGTGGAAGAAGAGATATATAGATGTAGAGCAGCTGAAGGAGACTCCTGCTAAAGAAACAATTCAAAAGATATTAGAAGATGCAGCCGCACTGGAGCCTGTTATTTCAAAATATGATAGCTTAAGTGTAAAAGATGCTTCACCGGAAATCAGTGCTTTACTTTTTGAGTACATGAAGGTGGCAGAACAGTATAATACCATGATACAAATGGCATTTGATGCATATCAGAAAGCGGAGAAGAAGGAGGAGTTTACAGAGGACAAGCACTAGTGTACAGACGGATCACTTTACCTGTACGTTATGTACAGGTAGCTTGCAGGTAGATAATAGCTTACCGTCGCCCTACTAAAAGCCTATGATTACTAATCGTTTAGCGTAGGTGAGGTGGACTTGATCAGCATTTGATGCCGGGAAGAGGCAAAAGGAAGAAAAAGTGAAGGTTTGAGGTCTGAAGTCTGATGTTGGAGGTTCGTTGGAGGTGGAAGGTTAGGGTGAAACGCTTGCAAGGGAAAGTTAGTTGGCCATTTTGGGGCTGGAAATGACAGATTTTGGAGGGAGAGTATATAGTTCTTCCATGAGCATGTTGCCCGGGGTATAAAAGAGCAGTAATAAGGGGTATTGGAGTATAGCCTTACTCATTCCCGCAGCGTGGTAACAACCGGTTGCAGTATATTGTCTTTGAAAAAAGCCTCGTGTTGAGCCGGGGAAGGATATACGGGGCGCCTGCTTCGTTGATTCTTCCTGGCAGGCAGCTGTAGCGGCATTGCAGGAGGAACAACGGCGATGATATTAGCGGCAGAATACCTGCGGCCGCCTACCGGGTATAGTTTCCCGTTGCAGGTGCTGCAGGTACGTGCCTGTACTATTACTATGAGCGTGCCTTTGCCGGGAACGGGGGCGTGCAGATCAGCTCCTTCGAAGGGCTCATCCAGCTGACATACTTTCAGGTCCGTATTCACATCCACAATTCTCTTTTCCGCAAAATTGACCCGGGCGGTGATCAGCGTGATTTCCAGGTGGGTGGCTTTTCCCAATGGGGGCAGCTCTTGCGCGGGGATGTGCACATGACCGTCTTCCGTGAGCTGCGGGGCCAGGGCGATGATCTTTTCCAGTCCGGTAACGCGGTTGAATTTGAAGCCCTGAATACCCTGCAGATTGTCAATTCCCGCCTGGATGAGCGCACGGTTCAGGCGGTTCACGAAGGTACCGTCATAGTGTGTGTCCAGGTAGGGACGGACGGCCCTTCTAATGAGTTTTCCTTTGCGGCTGACTACACCGAAGCGCTGGGCCGCCCGCCGGGTGGCGGCGGATTGTCTTACTTTTTCCGGCATGGTGCGTACGCAATACACGCCTTTGCGGCGGTAGCCGATCACGTTATCCAGCTTGCCGGTGAATTTGAATAAACCATTTTGCTTTGCCATGATCTTTTTTTTATGAAGTTAGCAAGGAAAAATGGGGAAAACGTTGATCTAAATCATCAAATTTGCGATATCGAGGTTTATTTGTTTTGGTTTGTTCTATAACCCTTACATTCGCCGTCTTAAAAGTCCATTGTGAATGAACCTTGAGAGATACCCCGTAGTGGCAGATAGCAAGCATCTTATGTACAAGTTTTTAAGCAAAGGGCCGAATGGGCCAATCGGAAAAATTGTATTTTATCGGGAGGTTGGCGATAATATGTTTAACCTCGAGTTTGGTGATTGGGATGTAGGTAAACAAGAAGTTGATGACAAAGCGAGAAGCAATAATAATGATCGTAACAAAGTGATTGCAACCGTTGCAGGAACTGTTATTGAATTTATAAAACATCACCCACAGGCATCTGTGTTTGCGAAGGGAAGCACGCCCGCCAGGACAAGGCTTTACCAAATAGGGATTTTTGCTAACTGGCCTGAAATCAGCCAGCAGTTCGTCATAGAAGGATTTATAAATGGTGAGTGGCAGATTTTTCAGCAACGGATAAATTACCAGGCTTTCTCGTTAAAAATCAAAGAAAAACTTTAAATTCGTTTAAATAAAAAAAACGGACATTATGCCTAAACCAGCATCAAAGAAAGAGACTACTATCAATATAAGAGTCGTAAAGAACATGAGAGATTATAGTAAGGACCCTGTTCTTCAAAGGATGGGGGAAGAGGCTAAGGAGTTTTTGAAGAAAAATGGCTTGCCATTCCAAAAAGATAGGAAATAACTGCAGCTTAACATTATTAGGCCCGCATGTTCATTATGAATATGCGGGCTTTGTTTTTATACCATGTGAATAATCCCCGCGAATTTGTATTTTGTACGTTTGAATTCCATGTACATGATGCAATTAAGAATATTACCCATCCTGCTCCTATCAGCAGGCATGGCCACCGCACAGCAACACCGCGAGCACGTCCTGAACCTGTCCTATGACAAACCTGCCAAGGAATGGACAGAGGCATTACCCGTTGGCAATGGCCGCCTGGGTGCCATGGTATTTGGTGGCGTGAATGAAGAGCTGCTCCAATTGAATGAAGCCACTTTATGGTCCGGCGGACCGGTAAACAACCAGGTGAATCCCAATGCTGCCAGTCATTTGCCAACAGTAAGGGAAGCCCTGCGTAAAGGGGATTATAACGCTGCGGCAAAAGAAGTGCAGCAGATGCAGGGGGTATATAGCCAGTCCTATCTGCCATTGGCAGATCTGAAGATCACACAGCTGCTGCCAAAAGGCCTTGCAGTAAAGAACTACCGCCGGGAATTGGACTTGAACAGGGCTATTACCAGCACCAGCTTCTCCATCAATCAAACTAAATATTCCAGGGAGATCTTTGCCTCCGGGCGCGACCAGGTGATCGTTATTAAACTGAGCGCAAGCGGGAAGCAGCTGAACTGTAAGATCAGCGCTAACAGCCAGCTACGCTATCACCCGGAACTAAGCGGTAAACAGGAGCTTAGCCTGAAAGGAAAGGCCCCTGCACAGGTAGATCCCAGTTATGTGAACTCCGCCAACCCGATCATTTATGAAGATGTGAACGGCTGCAAAGGCATGCGCTTTGAACTGAAGATAAGGGTCAGCAGTACAGACGGTACTGTTAGTACGGATACCGGCGGTATCACCATCAAGGGGGCTTCTGAAGCAGTATTGCTATTGTCTGCCGCTACCAGTTTCAACGGCTTTGATAAATGCCCCGATAGCGAAGGAAAAGATGAGCACAAACTGGCCACAGATGATATAGAGAACGCTGCCCGCTATAGTTTCGGACAGTTGCGCAGCCGCCACCAGGAAGACTACAACCGGTATTTTAACCGGGTAGCGCTCTACCTGGGTGGGCGTCCCGAGGCAACATCCCCATATACAGATGAGCGGCTGCGTAAGTATGCCGCAGGTGCAAAAGATACTGAGCTGGAGATGATCTATTTCCAGTTCGCCCGTTACCTGCTTATCTCCAGTTCCCGTCTGAAAGGTGTGCCCGCCAATCTGCAGGGCATCTGGAACAAAGAGCTGCGCGCGCCCTGGAGCTCTAACTATACGATCAATATCAATACACAGATGAACTACTGGGCGGCAGAAGCAGTGAACCTGCCTGAAATGCATCAGTCGCTGCTAACATTGATACCTGAGGTGGCTAGTACGGGCCGTTACACGGCACAGCATTTTTACGGCACCAGGGGATGGGCCGCTAATCATAATACTGACATCTGGGCCTTGTCTAACCCCGTGGGCGACATAGGCAAAGGCGATCCGCAATGGGCCAACTGGCCAATGGGTGGCAACTGGCTGTGTCAGCACCTGTGGGAGCATTACCGCTTTAGCGGCAACAAAGCATTCCTGCGCGACACCGCTTACCCTATTATGAAAGCGGCAGCGCAATTCACGCTGGACTGGCTGGTGGAAGACAGCAGCGGTTACCTGGTAACAGCGCCGTCCACCTCACCGGAGAATGTGTTCATTACGGAGAACGGCGCAAAAGGCGATGTTTCTGTTGCCACCACCATGGATATGTCTATTATCCGTGATCTGTTCAGCAATCTGATAGATGCATCGGAAGCATTGCAGACCGATGAAGCTTTCCGTGATACGCTTCAGCGTGCAAAAAGCAAGCTATATCCTTTGCATGTAGGTAAGAAAGGCAATCTGCAGGAATGGTATAAAGACTGGGAAGATGAAGATCCGCAGCACCGTCATATCTCGCACCTCTTTGGATTATTCCCCGGCAGGGAAATATCCCCGCTCATTGATCCGAAATTTGCAGACGCCTGTAAACGTACTTTGGAGATCAGGGGAGATGGCGGCACCGGATGGAGCAAGGCCTGGAAGATCAATGTATGGGCCCGGCTGCTGGATGGTAATCATGCCTACAAGCTCTTAAGGGAGCTGATGAAGCTGACAGGTGACGGATCTACCGATTACCATAATGCTGGTGGTACTTATCCTAACCTGTTCTGTGCGCATCCTCCTTTCCAGATAGATGGTAACTTTGGGGGGCTTTCCGGGATGACGGAAATGCTGCTGCAAAGTCAGCAGGAAGCTATACAGCTACTGCCTGCCCTTCCGGATAGCTGGTCCCAGGGAACGGTGAGAGGACTGGTTGCCAGAGGTGGTTTTGAGATCGATCTCGACTGGAATAAAGGTAAACTGGGCCAGGCTACTATCAAATCCCGAAACGGCGGGCCCTGCCGCCTGCGCGTGTTGCAGCCGATGAAAGGCCTGGGTGGCCTGCAGCTTACTGCACTACCGGGTGATGGGCACGGTTACCTGTATACGTTTAATACGGCTCCCGGAAAGGCCTATGTATTGATTAAAGAATAGGAGATAAAGAGATAACTGTCTATGAAAAACCGGCTTACTGTACTTGCTTGCTTGTTACTACTGGCATGCCCTTTCCTGGCATTTGCCCAAACAGCCGCTAACAGCGGTAAGATAGACCGATATGCACTGGTTACACGCCATAATGTGATCGTACAAAGCTTTGATTCGCTGTCTTCCCTTTCTGTAGGGAACGGCGAATTTGCTTTTACAGTAGACCCTACCGGTCTGCAAAGCTTCCCGGAATATTTTGAGAAGGGCGTACCATTGGGCACACAGTCGCAATGGGGCTGGCATAGCTTTGCGAACCCCTACAACTACCAGCGCGTGGAAGTATGGAAGAACTATACGATGCATGACAGGCAGGTGCCTTACCTGTACGCGCATAATGGTCCGCCGCGGAAGAAGGATGCTACCGACTGGCTGAGGTCCAATCCACATCGCCTGCACTTGGGCATTATCGGTTTCAACATACTCAAGAAAGACGGTACGCCTGCGCAGATGAAAGACATCCAGCACATCCGCCAGGAACTGAACCTGTGGACGGGCGAGATCAGCAGCTATTTTGAAGTGGAGAACGTACCGGTGAATGTACGTACGGTTTGCCATCCACAGCTGGATATGATGGCTGCTACGGTACAATCCCCGCTGGTGGCGCAGCACAAGCTGAGCATCCATATCCGTTTCCCCTATCCGAAAGGCGATTGGGAAGGTGGTATCGACTTTCAGCAACCTGATAAGCACAAGACCAATGCACAATACCTGAACGATAAACAAGTGCTGTTTGAACGGGAGCTGGACAATACCAATTACAATGTGATGCTGCAATGGATCGGTGAAGAGTCCTTATACAGAAAGGCGCCACATGATTATTACCTGCAGCATCTGGGGGATGAAGAGCAGCTTTCTTTCAGCTGTCACTTCTCCAGATCAGCACCGAAACAGCAGACTGGCGGAGCTGGAGGTCCTTCTCCTGTAGATGCAATGAGCAAACATCTGCGTCCGTTCACGTATAAGCAGATCACCATGATCAACCGCGCATTCTGGCAGGATTTCTGGGAAAGCGGCGGAGCGGTAGATCTCTCCGGTAGTACAGATCCGCGTGCGAAGGAACTGGAGCGCCGTATTGTATTGTCGCAATACCTTACCCGTATACAATGTGCGGGCACTACACCACCGCAGGAAACAGGGCTCACCTATAACAGCTGGTATGGTAAATTTCATATGGAAATGCACTGGTGGCATGCCGCGCATTTTGCCTTATGGAATCGCCCTGCCCTGCTGGAAAGAAGCATGCCCTGGTATGCAGCCATCGTGAACAAAGCCCGGGAAACCGCGCAGTTCCAGGGTTTTAAAGGGGTACGCTGGCCAAAGATGACAGACCCTTCGGGCAATGAAAGTCCTTCGCCTGTAGGGCCTTTCCTCATCTGGCAGCAGCCGCATTTTATTTACCTGGCAGAACTGTGCTACCGCGATCATCCTGATAAACAAACACTGGAACAATATAAAGACCTGGTATTTGCCACGGCTGATTTTATGGCTTCCTATCCCTGGTACGATACCACCAAACATCAGTATATACTCGGGCCCGGACTGATACCAGCGCAGGAGCGTTTTGATCCGGCTACTACTGTTAATCCTACTTTTGAGCTGGGCTACTGGCGATGGGCTTTACGCACCGCCCTGCAATGGCGGCAGCGCCTGGGCATGTCGCCGGAGCCGGAGTGGGAGAAGGTACTGGCGCAGTTAGCGCCCTATCCTGTTAAAGACGGTCTTTACCTGGCCGCTGAATCTGCACCGGATTCGTATACTAATCCCCGTTATATGACGGATCATCCAACCGTATTGGGTATTAACGGTTTTGTTCCGGGTGATACACTTGTGGATAGAGCTACCCTGTTGCGTACTTTCAACAAGATCTGGACCTCCTGGAGCTGGGACGATACCTGGGGATGGGACTATCCGCTGGTGGCCATGGCAGCTACCCGGCTGGGAGAACCGCAAGCCGCTGTTGATGTGCTGCTAAAACAGGTAGTAAAGAATACTTTCCTGCCTAACGGGCATAATTACCAGCGGGATAATTTGCGGATCTACCTGCCCGGGAATGGCGCGTTGTTATCTGCTATAGCGATGATGTGCGCAGGCTGGGATGGGTATACAGGTCCAGCTGCACCCGGTTTCCCGAAGGATGGGAAATGGGTGGTGAAGTGGGAGGGACTGCAAAGAATGCCATAACTACTCCGTCCGCAAGCTTTTTATGGGATTCACCACTGCCGCTTTAATAGCCTGAAAACTCACTGTGAGCAGTGCGATCAGCATGGCCAGCAATCCGGCCAGCACAAAGATCCACCACGAAATAGCTGTGCGATAAGCGAAATTCTCCAGCCATTTGTGCATGAAATACCATGCCAGTGGTGCGGATACTACAATAGAGACCGCTACCAGCATTACAAAATCTTTACTCAGCATGGTGGCGATATTGGCTACACTAGCGCCTAATACTTTGCGGATGCCTATTTCGCGGGTCCGCTGTTTGGCGGTAAAGGCAGCTAATCCGAACAGCCCCATACAGGAGATGAAGATGGCAATGGCCATGGCGGTATTCATCAATAGCGCCGTTTGCCGCTCTTTTACATAAAAGCGGGCGATGGTTTCTTCGAAGAAAGTGAAACTGAACTTTTCAGTGGGATAAGTTGCTTTCCATTGTTTTTCGATGTTGGCCAATGCTGCAGTAAAATGACTTGCTTCCCCGCCCCGGGTGTGTAGTTTAACATTGATGGAAGTAGTGACTCTTTTTGATGTCGCAAAGAAAACCGGTTTGATCGGTTCATGCAGCGATTGTGTGTGAAAGTCTGCCACTACGCCCACGATGGGGTATGGTTTATGGGCTGAACCTTCGCTGACGCCGCCCTGCACAAACTTGCCTATCGCATCTTCCGGATGCTGAAAGCCCAGTGCCTTTGCGCAGCTGGCATTGACCAGGTACTCGCTCATGGTATCAGAAGGCAGTACGTTACGGCCTGCAATGATCTTTAGTTGATATAGCGGAACAAAATGCTCATCGATCCATTCCAGCTGGCAGGGCACAGTGATCTCGTTCGTTCCCTGGTATTGTAATGAAGTGGTCCAGTGTTGATCGGCGGCGGGTGTGCCGTTGCTCAGGCTTACTTTGTCAACGCCTGGCAGCTGGCGGATGGCGTTAGCCAGCGCTTCTTTCTTCTGGTAAGGATATTCACGGTTGGTGGGAATATTAATGATCGCATCTTTGGCAAAGCCCATATCCTTACGTAGCATGAACCTGATCTGGTTGCCGATCACCAGGGTGCCGGTGATGAATACCAACGAAACAATGAACTGGAACACGATGAGTCCTTTGCGTAAATACCCGCGTTTGTTGCCGGTTTGCATGCTGCTTCCCTTCAGGTTGAGCAGCGGTAAACCGGCGGATAATACGATGGCCGGATACAGGCCCGCTAATAAGGTGGTGAACACGCCAATGGCCAGCAGGAACAGCAGGACGGAAGGCTTGAAGATCTGCACGCTTGCTTCGCCGGGAATGAAAGATTGGAAGAAGGACAGCAGCGGGGGCGCCAGGAATAAAGAAAGGATCAGCGCCAGCAATGTTAATATAAAAGTTTCGCTGAGGAACTGGAAGATGAGATAGCGTCTGTTACTGCCCAGCACTTTGCGAATGCCAGTCTCCTTGGCTCTTTCAATAGACTGCGCAGTAGACAGGTTGACGAAATTAATGGCTGCAATGATCAAGATGAAAAGTGCGATACCCATTAAACCATATAAAGTAGGCAGGTGTGCTTTGCGCGTAAAATCATCTCCGTAAGTCATGTTGAAATGCACATCAGACAATGGCTGCAGCCGGAAATCTGCCCGGTCCCCTTCGTTTACCGACACGTGTTTTTTAATAAATGCGGGGAATTGCGCATTGATCTGTGCTGGGTTGCCGCCCGCGGGTAGCTTGACAAATGTCTGCGAAGCCTTTCTGAAATTACCCCATCCCTCCAGGCTGAAATCGTTGCGGAGAAAGCTTTGCCGCACAGTGGCAAATGAGATAAAATCGTTGAAGGTGAAATCGGAGTTGCGGGGAAGTTCTTTTACGATCCCTGATATGCTAAGTCGGAGGGAGTCTTTGTAAATAAGGGTTCTGCCGATGATATCGATCAGGGGCAATTTTCCGAAGTACTTATAAGCTTTGCTTTCTGTCAGCACTACTTTGAAGGGCTCCGTCAGCGCTGTAGCGGGATTGCCTGCCAGCCATTTGTATTGGAAGATGTTGAAGTATTGTGGTTCTGCAATGACGATATCGGTTCTTTCTTCTCTTTGCCTGGCGGCATCAAATTTCTTTGCAGGGGCGTTGTTTTCAGGCACTGTTACGCTGGCATCGTAAGTAGTGAACATCGCTATGCTTTCAAAACCGGCCAGCTCTTCGCGGATCGCAGCAGGCGCGGGATCAGGTACGGAACCTACGTAGCCGTGTCCGTATACGGGAGAGCTCATATCACAAACGATCCGGTAGATCCTGTCTTTATCGGGATGGAAATTTTCATAGCTCAGCTCAAAACTGGCTACCAGGTAGATGATCAGGCAGGCGCTGATGCCTAATGCAAGCCCTGCGATATTGATGATGGCGTATACTTTGTTCCTGGCAAGATTTCGCCAGGCGATCTTAAAGTAATTCCTGATCATAGGGGAAGGTATTATGCCTATGTTACAAATAAACATGCCAGCCCTTGAGGCGCCTGATAATAACCTTATCTATATATTAATATATAATGTTAATTGTCCGCTTTTGACGGAGTGATCGTCCGCTTCCGGACAGCCTCAGGTAGACTGCTGTACGATCAGGCTGGTGGCCAGGATCTTTCTTTCAAAATCCTTGACGGGCCTTTTGCTCTCTATCAGCTGCAGCAGCAGTTCTGTGGCTACCTGTCCCATTTCAAAAGCGGGTTGTCTTACAACAGTGAGGGGAGGATCCAGCAGCTCGATAATATCGGAATTGGAGAAGCCCACTACAGCAATATCTTCCGGTATGCGGATGCCTTTTCTTTTGAGCACGCGCATGCAGCCGGTGGTGAGCTTATCGGAAGAAGTGAAAATAGCATCCGGCCGGGGCTTGGTTTTCATCAGTTGGGTGATGGCCTCTTCTACTTCGGAGAGGATCATGCCGCCGTGAAAACAGTATTTGATCATTGATTTGCGCGCCTTGGTATTTTTCTGTGCCAGGGCTTCCACATAACCGGCCACTCTTTCGCGGGTAATGGAGAGGTTCTCTGAATTGGTGATGGTGGCGATATTTTTATAGCCCTGTTTGATCAGGTGCATTGTAGCATCGTATGCGCCGCGGAAATTATCTACCATTACCTTGTGGGTATTGATATCTTCTACGATACGGTCAAAGAACACAATAGGAAAGCCTCTCTCGTGCAGCGCCCGGAGATGCTGCAGGTCTTTGGTGGCGGTAGATACTGATATCAGTAACCCGTCGATAGAGCGGGAGGCAAGGTATTGCAGGGTCATCACCTCTTTATCATAGGATTCATGGCTTTGTGAAATGATGACGTTGTAGCCTTTGTCGTACGCCACTGATTCAATACCGTTAATGGCCTGTGAGAAGAAACTGTTGGCAATTTCTGCTACGATCACCCCGATGGAGCGGCTCCTTTTTTCCTTCAGGCTCAACGCAATCGGGTTGGGATGGTAATTGATACGGGTGGCGTATTCCAGCACCAGTTGTTTGGTTTCCGTGCTGATCTCATGGCTGTCGCGTAATGCACGCGATACCGTGGACGTTGACAAGCCCAGGGCTTTGGCAATATCTTTTATAGTTGCAGCTTCAAATTTCATAACGTGATCTAAAAATAAGGATTTTTAATAGTTTTGTCTAATAGTGTAGCAATTACACTTATAACACGTTTTGAAAAGCCACATTGCATGGGAAAAAATTTATGGGTCACGGCAGCCTGCTGCCTGTCACTATCCGCACAGGCGCAACAGCCATTACAGACAGCACCACACGAGATCTCGAAAGTATGGACGCCCGACCTGGGGAACGGGCAGTACAAGAACCCGGTACTGAATGCAGACTATTCTGACCCTGATGTATGCCGCGCAGGCAGTGATTATTACCTGACAGCTTCCAGTTTTAATTCCATACCCGGCCTTCCGGTGCTCCATTCGAAAGACCTGGTGAACTGGCGCATTATTGGGTATGCACTTTTGCGGCAACCGCCCTTTGAGCATTTTGAACGTCCGCAGCATGGTAATGGTGTTTGGGCGCCTTCCATCCGTTACCACAACGGAGAATTCTATATCTACTATCCCGACCCGGATTTTGGCATCTATATGATAAAAGCGAAACAGGCCGCAGGCCCCTGGTCTGAACCGGTGATGGTGAAAGCTGGTAAGGGCTTGATTGACCCTTGTCCGCTTTGGGATGATAATGGCCAGGTATACCTGGTACACGCCTATGCGGGCAGCCGGGCGGGCATCAAAAGCATTCTTACTATTAACCGGATGAACAGTACGGGCACGGCGGTCACCGATGAAGGTGTGCTGGTGTTTGACGGACATGATGCACATCCTACGCTGGAAGGCCCCAAGCTGTACAAGCGCAAGGGGTACTATTATATTTTTGCGCCGGCTGGTGGCGTGAGCACGGGTTACCAGCTGGTGTTGCGGTCGCGTAACATTTATGGTCCTTATGAAGAGAAGATCGTGATGGACCAGGGCAGCACGCCGGTGAATGGTCCGCACCAGGGAGCCTGGGTGGAATTGCCGTCTGGTGATCATTGGTTCCTGCATTTCCAGGATAAGGAGGCTTACGGGCGTGTGGTACACCTGCAGCCGATGCGCTGGATCAATGACTGGCCGGTAATAGGTGTGGATAAGGATGGAGATGGAAAAGGAGAACCGGTATTGACGTATCAAAAACCAAATGTAGGAAAGGTATGGCCAGTGGCTACACCGCAGGAATCTGATGAGTGTAATACAAACGCCTTAGGGCTGCAATGGCAATGGCATGCTAATCCTAAGGCAACGTGGATGATGCGGGCGGGGAATTTGGGTTATATGCGCTTATTTGCGGCCAAAGTGCCGGACAGCGCGAGGAACTATTGGGATGTACCCAGTTTATTGCTGCAGAAATTCCCGGCGGAGAAATTTACGGTGACTACGAAGTTGAAATTTAAACCGAAGTTGGAAGGAGATAGAGCTGGCTTGATCATTATGGGAGCGACTTATGCGTATTTGAGCCTGGTTAAAAAAGGCGATGGAATTGAGATTGATTACCGCACGTGTAAGCAGGCAGATAAGGGAAATCCAGAAACACCACAAGTGCTGGGGAAATTCAGCGGAACGGATATTTATTTGCGGGTATCGGTGGATGAAGGCGGGATTTGTAGATTTAGTTATAGTGAAGATGGGCAACGGTTTAATACAATAGAAGGAACGTTTACGGCGGTAGCGGGTAGATGGATAGGAGCGAAGGTGGGGTTATTCTGTACACGTACGCAGCAAACGAATGACGCAGGGTTTGCGGATGTGGATTGGTTCCGTATACACTAGGGTCTTCATCCCCGTCATTGCGAGGAGCAGTAAAGCCCTTTGTGTGTAGGGCGACGAAGCAATCTCCTAACGCAATCTCGTACATAATCTCCGCGAAGATTATCCGGAAGATTGCGTCAGGAGATTGCTTCGTTGCGGCTAACCCGCCCAGGCCGTGCGGCTCCTCGCAATGACGGACACTTACATGCAGCTGGGCCTAAGGCAATGACGGGGAGGGAGACCAGTGGCTGCCTACCGCCTACTGCCCACTGCCAACTGTCATCGTTCCCGGTAACGTTTGCGTAAATAAATACTTTCAAACACTTCTGCTTTCCCGAATATATCTGTAGACTTGCCATATCAGATACCGGTATTGAAAACCTGATACAATCTTCTGTGCCACTAAAGGGGGGTACAGCAGTATAGTTATGATCAAAATCGCTCGCATGGAAATAGTACTGTTCCACGATATCGAAACAGCGTAACATCCATTCATATCACCAATTCACCCTACGTTATGAACAGAATTTTATTTATCTGCTGGCTGCTCCTGAGCAGTGCCGGATGGAGCTTCGCGCAAACACACACAATAAAAGGAAAGGTAACCGATGCCGCCAGTGGGCAGGCACTGCCTTTTGTGAACGTGCAGCTCAAAGGAACCAGTACCGGAACGCAAACAGATGCATCCGGTAATTTCTCACTCTCTGTACCTGAAGGAAAAAATGCTGAACTGCTGTTCAGCTACATGGGCTATCAATCCATCACACAAAGTGCTAACGGTAATGGCCCTGTGAACATTCAATTACAAAAAGATAACAAAAACCTGGATGAAGTGATCGTAATTGGTTACGGACAAGTGAAGAAAAGAGACCTTACAGGAGCCGTGGTTTCTGTAAAAGGAGACGAGCTGAGAAAAGTGCCCGTTACCAACGTCATGGAATCTGCCCAGGGCAAGCTGCCCGGTGTTGACATTACCCGCAGCAGCGGGGCATCCGGCGCCAAAGTAAATGTAACGGTAAGAGGTAACCGCTCTATCACTGCTAATAACGGTCCGCTGTACATTGTAGACGGCGTGCAGTATGGCAGCATAGAAGACATCAACCCAAATGACATACAATCTATGGAAGTGTTGAAAGACGCTTCCTCTACAGCCATTTACGGTTCAAGAGGCGCTAACGGTGTAATCATCGTTACCACCAAACGCGGTACAAGCGGCAGGCCTAAAGTAAATGTCAGCTCCTATTTCGGCGTTTCACAGGTAGCCGGTTATCCTGCAGTGAGCACAGGCCCCCAGTATGTAGCGCAGAAAAGAGAAGCCAACCGTACCACCGGTACCTGGAACAGTGTAGCCGATGATCCGAAGATCTTTAATGCGTTTGAGCTGAACGCTATCCAGAATAATCTCTGGACCAACTATGCGGATGAGCTGATACATGACGGCCTTCAACAGGATTACCAGGTAGGCGTTTCCGGCGGTTCCGAAAAGACCAAAGTGTATCTCTCGCTGGATTACTTTGATGAAAAAGGCCTGTTCAAACTGGACCGTCTCAAACGTTATTCCGGCCGTCTGAATATTGATCAAACCATCAATGATGTGCTGAAGGTAGGTATGCAAAGCCAGATCACCTATTACGATCAGAGCGCCCGCCGCGATCCGCT
>Ga0102592_1002342_pt1 | contig 16895 bp, 10 predicted proteins | sample AraplaCol_mMF_r2_FD_76861 | JGI IMG/M metagenome (GOLD analysis project Ga0102592, IMG submission 76861) | Arabidopsis root microbial communities from North Carolina, USA - plate scrape MF_Col_mMF_r2 (SPADES assembly) (version 2) | ecosystem: Host-associated > Plants > Roots > Endosphere...
ACACTGTGCCCGGTTTCATCTGTGGCTTCCATATTGAACCCGTCGTCGATCCTTTTTAATGAAATTTTCATGCTTTCCTAAGAATTTAGGTCAAAAATAGGTTAAAGAATGCTGAAAGCAAAACATGGAAGGTGAGGGAGTTAAAGGGTGAGTTTCAGCATTCTGCGTTCCGCATTTGAGGTTCAGTGATTTTTGCGTAGTTTCGCGCAAATTTTTGGGGGTTGCCTGTAAAGGAATTACACATAAAGGAAGTATTTACATTGGAATCGGGCGCTGAGCTGCCTGAGTTACGCATTGCCTATCATACCTATGGTACGCTGAATGCGGATACGAGCAATGTGGTGTGGGTATGTCATGCCCTGACCGCCAATTCTGATGTAGCTGACTGGTGGACGGGCCTGATAGGTGAAGGCCGGGTGATAGATCCGGCGCGTCATTTCATTGTATGCGCTAATATCCTGGGCTCCTGTTATGGCAGTTCCGGACCGCTGAGTATCAATCCGCAGAGCGGGCAGCCTTACTTTAATAGTTTTCCGCAGGTGACCGTACGGGATATGGTTAAAGCGCATATCCTGCTGCGTAAACACCTGGGCATTGAAAAGATCCACCTGCTGATAGGCGGCTCGATGGGCGGCTACCAGGTACTGGAATGGGCATTGGCAGAGCCGGCGGCGATCGACCGCCTCTTCCTGCTGTGCACCGGGGCATCAGAAAGCGCCTGGGGCATCGCCATCCATACGGCGCAGCGCCTGGCCATTGAGGCAGACTGCAGCTGGCAAGACGCCAGTGCAAAAGCCGGGCAAAGAGGGCTGAAAGCCGCCAGGGCCATTGGGATGTTAACCTACCGTAATTACCAAACCTTTGTGCGTACACAATCTGACCCGGACAAGAACAAGACGGATAATTTCCGGGCGGCTTCCTATATCAACTACCAGGGCGAGAAGCTGGTGAACCGCTTTAATGCCCAAAGCTACTGGCTGCTGACCAAGGCGATGGACAGCCATAACATTGCCCGGGGCAAGGAAGACGATATGGGCGCCCTGCTGGAGCAATTACCCCACCCTACCCTGCTGATGGGGATCACGAGTGATATATTATGTCCGCCGGAAGAGCAGCTCTTCCTGGAGCGGCATCTGCCTAATGCCACTTACTATGAAATAGATTCTTCTTACGGGCATGATGGTTTCCTGATAGAATTTGAACAGATCGGCGCATTGTTGAAAAAGTGGATGGGCGAATAGGCTATGCGCTTTTCAGTAAGATAGCATGCGCTTTTACCTAAGCTTGTATGCGCTTTTACCGTAGGTAGCACTAAGGTAAGACTAAGCTTATGCGGCGAGTTTACCAGGGAAAGATGAGGAGTTCACTAAGGAAACATGAGGTACTTACCAGGATAACCTGAAGAATTTTAGCGTTAGATGTGCGTCATCATAAATCAGTTATATTTACGTTGTGAAGAAAATCCCACATTGTTACTATGAAATATGCCTTTATCGCTGCATTGTTGTTTAGCCCGATCTGTCTCTTTGCCCAGGGAACGGGCGATAATATTACAAATGGAAAGGTAAAAGCTATACAATTGAATGCCAAGCGTTACCGTGCCGATGGAGAAGCGCTTTTACGCCTGTCTGGCATCAAAGTGATCGTGCTTTGTGCGGACACCAGCCAGCTGGGGTATCTGCAGAAGGGCTTGGCCAACAAGGCGGTACGTGCTGTTCCTGACAAACCGTATACACCTTATCTGCAGGATTTTGTGAACGAGGTGTTTGGCGGTGTTTATGTAGCATCTGGCCGGCGGATGTTGTGGGTGATCAAAGACCTGCGTATTAATGAAGCTACCCAGGACATGCGAGAGCATGCATTTGTACGCCTGAAAGCAGATGCCTACCTGCCTGTAAACAACAGCGATATCCCTGCTTACCGGCTGCTGGCAGTTTTTGACCGGGTGTTTGTGAAGAGCGGCGGGAATGTTGGCAATAAACATGACGAGCAGATTGCGGAGGCCATACAACAGTTCTATCTGAGCTGTGAGGATGCGGCGGGTGTTTATTCCAGCGATACTCTATTGACTGAGGCCGCAATCGTTGCCAAAGCACTGGAGCCGTTTAAGGCGCCTATTTATCATGACACGGCTTATAAAGAAGGAGTGTATAAGACTTATGAAGAGTTCCTGGCCGATGCACCTTCGATCACGCATGTTGAAATAGAGAAAAAGAAGGGGCAAGAAAAGGCGGTATATGCCGTGTCTGGAGATCTGGTACGCAAAGAAGTGACGGAGATGTGGGGCATGTGCTATAAAGGAGTTTTGTATAAGTATGATGACCATGAGCTGATACCGATAGCGCGCCAGGGTAATACGTTTATAGTAGCCCGGTATCTCCGGGATCTTAACAGGCGGAATAGCTTTATTTTCTGGGAGGGCATGGCATCGGTACTGGCAGGCGGTGTACCGGGTACGGATGGATCTTCGGGGATGCATTTGGCGAAGTGGGTACCGGAGGCGGCGGAGTATGGGGCGGTGGCGACGACGGTGGATGTGGAGAGCGGGGAATTGATATTTTAGAGCAATTGCAACTGAATATGCTTGCATTCTATCTTTTTGCTTATTGTGCAGGTAGTATCTTGATACTACTGGTTATTATTGGATTAGCCCTCGCAGAAGGCTGCCAATCAGATGGGATTATAGGGAGTGAACAGCGAATATATCGCTATCCGCAGAGTAAGAATGACAATAATTACAAGAAGGCGACCTACCACCATTTTGGAAATTCGTTAAACTTTTCCTGCAAAACTACCCCAAATTAGTTAGTCTCTCTAGCCCCTGTTCCACAAAAAGCGGTTTCTAATGAACCTCCTTTTTTTAACCTAATGTCATGGCATTTTGGTGCAGTAACTTCAAAAAATCCTTTTGTGATATTTCACCCTCGGATTTATTATTAAACGAGAAAATAGTATAGTAGAATATATAAAATGCATATTCCTAAGCTCAAAATTATGCGAAACTTAAAAGACAGCGTATTTTTAAACCATTTACCGCATACCACAGTTACCATGGATCAAATTCAAATTGTCTTACCCACTCCAAGCTGTCTGGAAAAGGTAAATTAAAATGATCGAAAGCTCCGGGGGTTACCAAAATCCGACTGTTGGTAAAATCTGTGGAATCGACTACCACGGGAAATCGCATATTTACTAACAGATTTCCAGCGGGCTTAGACACGCTGACTCCAGCATCATTTTTCCGGTATTCTTTACCGTTAATGACATACACAAAGTTCACCCTAACACCACTACCTTTATAGCTTGTGCTGAATTGAGTGACTTCCCCCGAGACGATTAGTTTACGTGTATGCAGCCGGTTTTCCTTAACTTTTTCTCTGAAGAAAAGTATGCCAAATACGGTGAAGCAAAGGTACGCTGGTGCTTTAGATGTCTTTATCTTATTTCTAAACTTTCTGTATTTTGATCGTAACGTTGCCAATCAGATGGGATTATAGGGAGTGAACAGCGAATATATCGCTATCCGCAGAGTAAAAATGACAATAATTACAAGAAGGCGACCTACCACCATTTTGGAAATTCGTTAAACTTTTCCTGCAAATGACTTAAAACATCCAGATTTACTCTTCCTGCAAAGTCAACGCAAAGATTTGCTGCATTATCAACAAATGATTTTTTCCATTTGATAGAGAACAAATGTACGCCATCAACAACCCGGAGAGCAATCTCAAGGTTATCACTTATACTGGTCAAGGCCGCCTTATCTTCTCCAGACCCAATCTGGTTTAAGCCAGATACAAATTCATCCCAGGCTTTACATTCAAACCAGATATCATTTGCATTGTAGTTTATACTCCCAGAGGAATTCCCTATTTCAACCTGTAAAGAAACTTTAACTGAGGATAACACCTCCTCAAACTCCGCTACCTCCAACTGTAGTTTAACTGGTTCATTTATTATTATTATTGACATAATTAATCTGCACTTTGTTATGCTTCTTTCTGACTATCATGCAACAACAGAATAGTCATTCCTGTAATAGTCTTCTGCCAATTCATCAAATTTGTTGCGCTTAATCCTTGCTTTGATATTGCCCTCCTTCATCCTAGAAATTTTTCACTCTTCAAATCTTATCTAACTAACAGGTTTCCTATTCCTTGAAATACTCATCCCATACGGGGCAATCCCAGAAACGGATGTCATCTAAATTATACTTGTACCTATATTCTCCACTTGTATCCTTAATGGCGGCAAACTCAGTAAAGTATTCATCTTTTATTACTTGCGCAATTTCTCCCTTTTCATACCAATTAATTAAATAGAATCTCTTTAACCATTTTAACTTCAATGTACGTTCAGGAAGGTTTGCTCTTACTCCAAGATAACAATATGCGTCAAACCAATGAGTAACCTGTTGAACTTGCGCAACCGGATTACGTCTATTCATCGGTGTTTTAGTAACTATGAATAAAGCAATTTTATTGTTGTCGGCACTATATAATATGGTATCTATGGTTATTTCAGTTGAATCAAAATATTCTTTGTTATGAAATGATTGCTCATGGTTTTGTAAATAAACCTGTAATTGCTTGAAAATAGCAATACTATCTTTTAAATACTCCGACTTGTCAATTGTAGTATGGTTCAGGAATTTTTTTGGGGTCTGGATTTTTTTTCCCACACCTGTTCCAAATTGATAGGGATCAAAATCTGCAACCAGGGTTATTCTTACTTGCTGCTCCAGATGGTTTTCCTTTATGTATTCTTTTAATGCTTTCATTAATCCCTTCCCAAACGCTCCACCCATACTATGGGTGATGATCTTGATTGTTTCTACTATGTTGCCATTTTTATCTCTTGCAAGGCTTTCGATAATTTGTTTGGCATCTTCTTTACCATACCCGTAACCGAAAGATTCTCTACCTCTTGCCAGAGAGGAAAATCTTTTGCCATCAGCAAGTGGGTGAAAGCCTCCGATGGAACCATCATAGTATCGTGCATTGTGATCTCCTAACTGGTCCATTACGAGATTATCAAATGCAATTGGTTTAGATTTATACACCGGAGTATACCATTCTTCTCCATACTTCGATCCAGCGTATCTTTCACCAACTTTATACTGTTCAGACCCTAACCAATACCCGCGACCTGCCGTTCCAAAGTGGTTGCCGTTAACAAATATCACAAGATTACCATCGGGATCTATTGCATTAGATGGTTGATTTAGTGCATATACATATGGAGAGGTAGCGAAATATAGTTCTGCTTTCCTATCACTTTTATGCCAACGCCCAATTTGCGCATCATAGATTCTTGCTCCGTAGTCGTACAATTCCAACCCACTGCCATCTCCAAATTCTTCGTTCTGCAACTCTTTCCCATTATACTTCAAGCGATTCTCAGGGTAGTTCATTCCCACAAGCGCATTCGAACTAATCCCTGCCATCGTCAACCCGTACGGATAATAATGCGTTTCCTCTTAGGCAGCCTTCCGATTATCTCAGTTCTTGAAACCTTTTAGCATCATCACTATTAACTAATTCCAAATAACAATCCCGGTTAATAAAATATATCTTCCCATCCTCGCGATTTAAAAAGCTAAAGATTTCAGGTTGTTCATTACATGTCTGGCAGAGTTTATAAGGTATCTTCGAACCGTCATTTAAGATTAATAAATAACCGCCCTCTTTTATCTTTTTAATACTAAACTCCATATCAATATCGGTGCTGTATTCATTGTACTTATTAATGGATATTGTTGGTATATTCTTAAATTCTACGCCTTTATGTTCCCTCTTAAATTCGTCGGTCTCTAAAACATGAAAAAGGGTAATGCTATCGTTATCACTTGCTAATCCGACAATAGTCCCTCCTGGATAATCCAATACTTTACAATTAGCAAAATCAAATTCTCTTTTCGCCTTTCTTAGCTCCAAATTTTCATAATATACGGTATCAACTTTCCTAGCCTTTATATAATAAAACTTTACTCCGTGTATATGGGAATATCTTCTGCCATTTTTTATCAGTGGGCCGATATATTCTGCCCAGACGAATACTGGCAGCTCATCCCCCCCAAAATTTATCAGCGTAGCTCGCTTTGATACATAGGCAGGCCTTTTTATTGTATCTGTTTTCAAACCGCTTGCTTCTGTCTGTTGATGACTATTTACGCAGCCCAAATGAAGACAACTTACTACAAGAAAAAAAAGGTGCATTATAAAAATGATTTTGATTTTCATGAATTATCGTTTAGGAGGTATTTGTATTCTTTGGACATCATACTCTTCCTCGATGTCAGAAATATTTCCTAGGCCATATAAAGTATTAAAGTTCCAATCCACTCCTCCCGCAGCTCCAACTCCCCGTGCAAACTTAGCACAATAGGTTGCGCTATTACAAACATTGTATCCGCTAGTATAACCGCCGAAAGGTAAATAGCCTTCACTTTCAGCGCTTCTTGCATAGCTAAGCATTGCTGCATAGTTTAGCCCCTTTGCAAGTGCTCCAACGATTCTGCCATAACCAGCTAGCAATGGAGATTGATGTAGTTTAGTTAGAATATTAACAACATTTTCTCCGTCTGTTTTATTGAAATTCCAATTAGGTACGCCTAGGTCTCGGTAATTTTTTCTCGATCGGACAGCGCCTTCGTCTTTTCCCCTTTGCCGGCCTTTCAAATCTGGTCTATCGTATCTACCGAAATCAAAATAGCTAGTACTCCCCGCTTCATCAATTATTACAACTCCGGCATGTCCCGCATTTACTTTTCCATCTCCATCGCCAAAGGTTTTTTCAAACCACTTGGCCAAACCTTGATTGGAAGGTATGTCGGGATTTGCATCCGGGAAAGACACGAATAACGCCATCCCGTTTTTATTTAAATCTCCATTATCTTGCAAACTTTGTTCAACTACATTCCATTCTACCTTATTGCCTTTTTCATCTTCATAACGCTCCTTTTCCCAGTTATAAGAGTATGGAGCCATTCCTTCCGGATCAACAAATCTTACAGGATTGTCAAATGCATAATTGTATGGAGACCATCTACGCATTTTATCTGAAAGAGGATCAATATGCAACCATCTTCCTATCTGCTGGTCATACATTCTTGCGCCGTAATCATATATGTCCAGCCCACTGCCATCCAAAAACTCTTTTGACTGTAATTCCTTTTCGTTATACTTGAATCTATTCTCCGGATAGTTCAAGCCTTTCAGCGCATTCGAACTAATCCCCGCCATCGTGAGGCCGTACGGATAATAATGCGTCTCCTCCAACAAGGGCCCATTAATCGCCGCTACGGTAACATTATCAAAGAGCACATCCTGCTGCGTTTCGTTGCTGGTATACACATACAGAAAACCGCTTTTTGTGACTGGCATCTTATCCACCGCCAGCGTCTGCAGCTCATCCGGTTCTCCTTTCACCTGCCGTACGCCACTATTCTCTTCCACTAAGTTAAACTGATCGTCGAATAACACAAAATTCAGATAGGCTTTCGGTTTATCCTGCTGATTCTGGTTAGCATCCTTTTCCTTTAACCGTTGGTAATCATTGCTGTTAAAGTTGCCAAAAGGCGACACCTGGTCTGCCACACGGCTGGCGTGAGTGCTGTTAGATGCGGCTTCACCACCGAATGCCTGCAGTAATCCTGCCACCATATCTTCCGGGCTGACAGATTTATTATTCTTCGGTCCGGTTGATTTATAGAAAGCCCTGGCGCCGATCTGTATCGTATCTCCGGCCATTACTTTCAATACCAGTGAAGGACCGATCTTCTTATCACTCTTTGCATTCAGTTTTGCTACGTACTTATTGTTACCGGCCGTTTGATCTTCGGGATATCCCACCGGTTTTTCAGTTCTTGTTTCTTCCACGTTACTAAACAATGCCGCTTCCGTGGGCGCATTGGCCATCTCCATTGTGGCAGTATACATAGAAAGATCTGTCTGTTCGGTGAGCACGGTGCGTACATTCCCGAGGTGATCTTTCAGGAAGTAATCATAGTAATACTTGACCGGCTGCCCGGCTACATATACCGGGCGTATTCGTCCTTCTTCATGGCCTATCAGCTCCATGGTGTCATTCCGGTAAACAATTCCGCCTACATAATCGGTAGCAGTGATCTTAGCGGGTGCAACGGTGTTATCGGTGACAATCTTCCGGAGTTTAGCGCCCGCAGCGTCGTATAAATACCTGATGGTACCTTTACCAGTAATAGCAATACTGTCTGGCAGGTTCAGGTGGTTATAGCGGATAACGGCGATATTCTTATTCAGATCTTTAATCAGGTTGCCACTGGAATCATAGGCGTAGTCAGCTGTCTCATTGTTATTGATCTCCTTAAAATCGCCCAGCTGGCTGGCAGTGTTGTTCTTCCTGTCCGTTACAAACGATAGTTTATTACTATTCAGCAGGTAGCCATACTTCAAACTGTCTATGGTTTGCATAGTAGTGCCGTTCATACCTTTTTGCCGCATGGAGAGGATATTGCCGTTAGGATCATACACCAGCTGATCAACGGTGAAATCCAGCTGGGTTCTGTCCCAGGAATTGCTTCCCAGCGGATTGTTCTGGGTAAAATCAGCTATTGTCAGCCGGTTGGCATTATCGTAGGTATAGCCATAGGCACGGCCTTTTCCATCACTACGGCTTTTCCATTTAATGCCGGTAATGTTACCGTTCACCTGCTTGTCCCTGAAACCGTAATCATAGTTTAATTCCTGGCCAAACCAGTTGGCTGTGCTATTGGCTGTTTTTACATATTCTTTATTCATGCTCCTCAGCCAGCCGCGGATATTATATTCATAATTGAGGGTTTCCAGCTGAGTGCTGCCTTTTATGTGCAGGCGTTTGGTTTTCAGTTGCCCCAATTCATCGTAGGTGTTTTTGGCTATTGTCAGCTGGGTACTGTCGTTGAGTTTTTTGATCACATCTGTGACTCTGCCTGCTGCATCGTACAGCATTTGTGTCATCACTATAGTTTGAGGCGTAGTACCACTTCGTACATTGGTATGCCGCTGAAGAGTTCTCAATAATTTACCACTGAAGTCGTAGATACTGCTCACTATATCCCTGCCTCCGCTTACATTATCAGCGATCACCTGCAGCACTCGTCCTTTGTCTGTATAGTAGATAGTGGTGGTCAACCACTGATCAGTACCCAACACTCTTACCTTGGTTCCGGTTACCAGTCTACGCGTCATATTGCTGGTGGCGCTCACAATATCTGCATAAGGGCTGCCGGAAAATGTGGGGGTAGCAAGATCGCTGGTTACGGCGTTATGCTTTCCAGTATAGCTGTAATCATCATAAAAAGTATAGGTTAACGGTGTGAGTGCGCTGGCGGCAATATTCGGCAAGGGGTTCACTGCTACAATGCTAAAGGTATCCTGGTTGGCTGCAGCGTTGATCAGCGCTTCGGTTGCCCCACCGGCGCCAGTATCAAAACCACCTTCGAACGTGATACTATTCCGCGCAATATATTGGGCGCGGCCATCAAAATAAGCAAACTCCAGGTCGGCCTGTTCAGGAATAGGATGCGTGATGGTCTGGGTATTGGAAGTAGCCGTATTCATGCTGGTTTGCAGGGCATCCCGGGTAGAAGCTGAGCTATACAGGGCCGTCATGGCAGGACGGTCCAGGGCATCATAGAAAGTGACCATCCATTTCTTGTCAGTAGCAGCGTTCCTCATATTGCCGTCACGGGTAAACACGAGCCTGTCCCGCAGGTCATACACCATCTCGGTAGAATCTGCGCCTGGTATCTTTTTCATGATCATCCGCTTACGGCCATCATAGCGGTAAAAGAAACAAAGCTCACGGGCGGTGGCGGGATCGATCGTCCAACCGGGCCGGATCAGTTCTATGGCTTTGGGTGGGACCACGCAGCGAAGGTTACCCAGATCGTCATAAACGTAGTAGGTGCAAAGCCAGCCTACATGACCATCCGGCGCGTTGTTGGTCAGTTCCACTTTCTTCAGCACTACCCGGTCGTCTTTATCTTTGTAGTCAATTACCCGCATACCGCGTTCGTCTTTGGTCACATTCTCATACAGCTGACCAGCGCCATAAATGCGGCTGGCGCTGGTGGTTGGAATGATACTTCCATTAGCCGGCATATCCCAGATGTGCACGCTATCTGCAATGGCGTTTACCAGGTATTGCTGTTCCACAGGCTTACTGCCTCCTTCTTTTGCCCAGGTATTGCCCGGTGAATAAGTCTTTAATACCCGGTTCAGCGGAGAGGCCTCGTATTCTGTCTGGCCGTAGTAGACCGCTTCACCGGATACACCGGGCGCCAGATTTCCATCCTGGTAAAATGCCTTCTGCCCATTGAAGGGGTCCGTTTTAAACTTACCGTCATTTACATTTCCCGTCTTAGGTACATAGGGCAGATATTTAAACTGTTCTCTGCCGTAAACGTCGTATACAACAGGAACCACCAGGTCTTTGGCGCCTGGCGTAATGCCTTTGCTTACTGTTTGCAAGGGTCGTCCTAAGCCGTCAAAATATTGCGTGGTCTGCCTGACCTGATTTACATCTGTAGCTGCCGTCACCGCTGCCGGATCTGAACTGGGCATGCTGGGTTCCCAGGTACGGATATAATTGATCGTTGTATTTGCATACGCTCCGGGCGTTGCAACCGCTGTAGCCGCAGGCCGGACGCTATTGGTGTCAGGTTTATTCTGAGCCGGTGACAGACCTGCATAACCCAATGCGAATAAGAGCATAAAAAACTTTCTCATGGTATTCTTTTTCACAGGTTTTAGGGGTTATTGGGTGAGTGGTTGCTGATATTGGTAATCATGTAGTTTTAGTATCCTACCGTCCTGGTCTTTTACCCTTATCAGCCTGCCGAGCTTGTCGTATTCATAGTAAGTGATCTTGCTGCTGGCGTCCACCTGGCTGCTGATACCCGCCAGCGGCATATAGGTATAGCTGACCATTTGTGCCCCCACAGGATACAATCGCACTTCATCTATAACAGCGGCGCCGGAAATCGTAACTGCTGTTGCGCCGCTTACTACTTTCTCCGTGTAGGTCCATCCGTTAGTAGTGGCCCCCTGCCGTGTGGCAGTGGCATTATTTACATTCACTGTACCGGTTTTCGCCCAGTAAGAAACAATATATTGCTGCCCGGATTGTAAGCCTGATCTCACCAGGTTACCGGATGCCAGGTTATAGCTTTTAGTGCCAGTTATACCTGAAGCGGTGATCCCGGTGGCACTGCCGAGGCTCCAGCCGCCGTGCGTATTTCCTTCAAAGCTGGTAAAGGCAATATCCGCTACATCAGCATTGGTACATTGCGCCACTGGTAGTGAAGCGTTATAATCCCATATATAAGACAATTTGGGCCCATTGGCTTTGTACTGAATCAGCAGGTTGCCCCTTGTATCATATTTGTCGTGAAAGATCCGTTTTTCCAGGAGGCCGTTGCCAACCTGCGCGTCAATGCTTGCCAGCAATGGCATGTTGCTATTGAAAATGCCATAGTTATTTTTCACCAGGGACACCTGGCTCCCATTCCTTAGCACCTTTTGCTGGAGTAGTGCCGACTTGATATTTTTGTCGATCAATGCCTGTTTAGCCGCCTGTTCTCCGGAGGTCAATCCAGATACTGCATCGTCGGCATATAACTTTTGTGTTTCCACGGTCTGCCCTTCGCTATCCTGGGTCTTTTCCGTACTTGGAAACTGGTGGATGAGGTTATTGTATGTTAGGGAATTAAAACTATTAAGCACGCCTCCGTTATTATCATAGACGGTTACCTTTGTTGAATCAAGGTGCACCCAGCGGTTGTTCATATCATAAGTAATCGCGTTGGTCGCTTCCATATGCAGGACAGCGTTTATGCCAGTATTGCTAAAACAGATGCTGGCCGATGGATCTCTTTTTACACCAAAAAATTTCCTGGTTCCCTGAACACGCGTATCTATACCATACCAGTTCTTTTCTTCGCGTATCAGCTTTAACGCGGTTCCTACCCGTGCAAATGACCGCTCAGCTATTTTCTCCCCGTTGGCATAGGAGAAATTAGACAGGGGTGATCCGGGGAATAACTGACCTATAAACTGTTGTCCGCTCTGGTCGAAAAATACGGTGAACTCCCGTTCCGTTCCTCCGTTCTCCATGTTTTCGCCGTCTGACTCCAACACGTATCTGTAATAAATGTGATTGCCGGAGTAAGAACACAGGTCATAAAAGCTGGATGAGGTGAGCTGCAAGTAATGGCATACTTTGGTAAGACAGGTTCCAACCTGGCCATCATTGGGGCATTCTACCTGTTTGTCATACCGGTAGTCATTGGAAGGGGAAGCGTTCACTGCTTCACCGGAAGAATATTTTCCGTCCTGTGTATAGGAGTAGCGTTTTACGCGCGACTTATTGGAAAGCGGATCATAGGTAGTAATCTTGCTCACCCTTACGCCGGGGATCTCTTTATTGCTCGATGTATCCAGCGGTGCATAATTTAAGGACGCATATCCGCGTGCAGGACCGTATACCGTTACTGCCAGCACGTAAGTACCTTGTTTGTTAGTTGTAAAGGCCACATGTTCGTCTCCTCCAACCGACCAGCTTTCTCCTGTGCATGGATCGCCTGCGCCATCTACCAGGCAGGCTGTGGTACGGTAATAGACATCGGGGTAGTTAGGCGTGATGATCACGTTGCCTACACTGATGGTAAGTAGCTGGTTACAAGGCACCGTAAAGGGTGCTGAATAATATGTCTTGGTTTGTTTAAATTCTGAGGTACCTTCCATATATACGCGCTCGGACTGTTCTTCCATGCACTGCACGGTAGTACTCTTGATCGCGTGCCCCTCGTACTCGATGAGATCATATCCTCCGCCAGGGAAAGTGACTTTAGTCAGTGTGCCCATTTTACCGAAAGCAGCATCCGGCTTCCTGTTACCAAAGCTTTGAGTAGGAAAATAAGTCAGTACGGTGGGATCAGTTGATTTTGCGATCAGGTTGGGATTTGATTTTCCGTTGCCGAATCCCATGTAATCTTGCGAGAACGATGTGCGCGCAGGCAGGTTGTTGATCCTGTCATATTCAAATGTGTAGATTCTTGCCTGGCTTGCCAGAGGCTCTATGTTTAGCTCTTCCACGCTTCCCAGGAACATTCGCTTGCCTATGTCTGCGCGGTAAGTGGCGCCAGCAGATGAATACAGATATCCCAGCTCATACGCTGTTCTTATCTTTTGCTGGTTCACCGAAACATCGGTAGCTGTCTTTGAAACGGTGGTATCCAACACGATCAGGGAAGTCAGGCAGTAGTCTCCTACCAGGTCTTCCCTTGGGCTATAGCCCAGTACTACTGTGCCCAGGCTGTTACTGGTAATGATCTTTGGATATACGCCATAGTTCCTGATCTGTATCTGGCACTCCTGAAATTGCGGTACGGCAGGACAGCCAACGTTGCAGACGGCATTGTTACCTGTGTTGGCGCTCATTACCTGCGAAGTGGAAGAATAATAGGAATAGTCGCAGGTTCCATACTTTATATAAATCGTATCTCCTTCCGGGTGGGTAAGCTGGGTAAGATACCATGCGTTATCAATAGGTGTGCGGCTGAAAGCCCCTTTGGCGCAGCTGCTGGTCGAGTAAGAAGACTCTTCCTGTTTAAATTCATACTTTGCGCCATCGGGTGTGATAATGGTAAAGCCGTTAGCAACAGTTCCTGATATAACAAGATTGTTTTCGTCGAGCTTCACTATGCTGCTGCCGTCGATAATGAATTTGCCGCTATAGCCGCCGAAGGAAAAGGTAAAAATATCCGGCTGAGTATCATACCCTTCACTGCCTGCTTTCTCGAGAAAGGTCTGCCACTGTGTACTGTATGCATCTGTTTGTTCCGGGGGCGGGCGTAAAAAGGTGCTGCTTCCGTCTGGTTCTCCCAGTACCATTCTTGATACCACCCCACCGGCGCTCAGGTTCCATCCAAGCCCCACCCTGGACGCCACCTGTGTTACGCGGGTGCCGTTAGTACTATAACTAAGACTAATAGGAATGGAAAGATTATTGGTCTTATACTCATACAGGGGGATATTGTATCCGGCCGCTCCGTCTGCGTAGTTAACGCTGGCGGTAGTAAATTTTCCCAGTGCGGCAACAGTAGGAGACGGAGGAAACACATTTTCCAGGTCCAGCGCCTGGGCATTAACCTTGTTAACGCCAAACGCAAAAACTACAAACAGCACGCATGACAGACATTTCTTCATAGATTGGAGTGTTAGGTAGGTGGTGTATTCAACTATCTCAGCGTTTGTCTTCCACACGCTTCAAAAGCACTTCATTTTGTTTTTGCAGCAGGGTGATCTGCTCTTGTTGTCCTTTCAATTGTTTTTGCTGATCAATCAGGTAAAGTGTGAGCTCTTCTACTTTCTGCAGGAGCTTTTTATTCATTTCTCCGAGGTCTAATCCTTCTTTCTGCACTTCCGCGGCTGAAGGGATCTCCGGTAAGTGTTGCTCTTTCTTAATATACTTTTCTACTTCACTCAAAGAAGGCAGCTTATAATCAGGTTGGAAGACAAAATCTGCCCAGGCCTCCTGGGTTACTTTCACCCTGCGTGCTGCCAGGGTGCCTGCCACTGCCAACTTGTAGGAGCCAGGGTCAGTAGTACCGATGCCGATATTGCCATTGGGTTTAAACACCATCCAGGGAGTGGCACTTACAACGTCAGCAGTACTGTTTCCCCCTATATATCCATAGTTGAGAGTACTGCCTGTGCCTGTTGTGCCCCAGGCGAATAATTTCCCGGTGGCGCCATAAGAAAAACTATATTCCCTGGCCCATCCTGCAGGAAAATCAACATCGATATTGATACCATAGGGATAACCGGTTGGATTCTTATGACGGATAGCGCCGCCTTCCACATTCAGAGATGTTGTAGGCGTAGTAGTACCGATACCTAAACCGGTATTAGCCAAGGTCATTCTTATAGGCGCAACGGTACTCGTCCTGCCAGTTTCAAAGAATATCTTCCCAGTATTAACGGCTGATAAATGCAGATCAGAATAGCTTTCCAATACATTTGCATTCCGATGCGTGGTGACCGGGTAATTACCAGAAGCGGTACCAAAAAAGAGCACGGAATTGGGAATCCCTTTATGTTCCATCCTGATATAATTTGAGATTATAGTATCGGTTGATTCAATCGTCAACCTGTTCTGAGGCGTTGTTGTGCCGATACCGACATTGGTCCCGGTATTAGTGAATGTGTTCTGTGCGGAAAGGCTAGCAGGTAATGATACGGCAGCAAGCACAAGTGCGATAATCGCAATTGATATTTTATTCATATAAAGGGTTTAAAAATTATATCCGAGTCTTAATTTTATAGGGTCTGTTCTGGGCACATGCTGGTTATACAGAAAATCATACAATAGAATAATATTACCTTTCAGCTTACTGCTTACTTTGTATTTCTTGCTGATACCTAACAGGGCACTCCCCTGCCAGTTACTAATGTCCTTTAATTGATCTGTATTCGTGAATGTAGTATTATAGTTTTCTTCAAAACCACCATTAACGTAGAAAGAACCTTTCAATTTCCAATCCAGGAAAGAACGCAAGCCCAGGCCCTGATGGGAAAAACGGATATTATTAAATCCTGTGCCCAGACCAAGCTTATAAGCGGCCCCTAAACCGGCGCTGCCGTTCTTATGGAACTTGTAAGCTACCTGGCCGGCGATATCACTGGTGGTGGGGAAATATTGCGTGGAACGTGCAAACTGCATATTGCCGCCGAACTCCAGCCTTTGCAGAAAGCTTTTGGTCTTCATTTCGTTGGGCTTGAAGCCGGGCATATCTGCGGCGTTGTCCACATCGGGGAACTTATCTTTCAGTTCGTTGAAGCGTTCGCGTGCCGCTGACATCTGCTGACTTACCGCTGCCTGGGCGTTGGGGCCTCCCCCACCCAAGCGCTGCTGAATAAGCTGTTCCACCTGGGTACGGGTTTGCAGTCCTTCCAGGTTCGCGGCGGAACCGGCGGCGGAGAAATTGAATAAGCCGGCCAGCTGAGAATTCTTTTGCAGGAAATCGTTGTAAGCCGGTACTTTCTTCAGCATCTCCAGTGCTTTGGCCTCTGCCTTCTTTTTATCTTTCAGCAGTTCTTTATATTCTTTGAGCTGCTGTCCGTAATAGTAGGCTTCTTTATTGAATTTCTCCAGGTCTTTGGTAAAGCCGGTATATTGCGCCAGCTGCTCTTTGAGCTGCTGCTTCCTTTCCCGGATGTAGGCCTTGATCTGTTCTGCCTGTTGCAATTGTGCCTGCAGCTGTTGTACGTTTTGCAGGGAGCCGTTTACTTTATCCTGCAGGGCTTTGGACTGGCCGCCTAATGATTTGGCGTCTTTGAGAAAGGACAGGGAGTTTTGCAGAGTGTCCAGGTAACCGGTGTAGCCAGCGCCCAGTTTGGAGGGATCGTATTTGCCCGCCTTCTGTTTTAACCTGGACTGCAGGTTACCCATAGAATCGATAGAGCGGGAAAAGATGTTCTTTGCCGCTACGGAATCTATCTTTGCCAGCCTGGCCTGCATTTTCTTTTCCTGGCGGGCCAGGCGGTCCAAGGCTTTCTGAGAGCGCTTGTTCACCTGTTTTTCAAAATGGCGGGATTTGCCGCTCACCTGGGAAAAGTATTTATCGGGCAGTTGTTGCAGCTGTCGCGCAGTGCTGTCCTGCGCGTGGACGGCTGTTACCGCAGCCAAGCAGAAAATAGCCAGATATAGTATTCGCATAGGGATTGACAATTATTTTTTTACAGCTTTCATTTGCGTCATTTCAGCTTCCAGGGCTTTCAGCCGGAGGAGTACAGCTTCATGTTCTTTTTGTTGTTGTATCTGGTATAGTGTGAGTTCTTCTATCTTCTGCAGGAGCCTCCTGTTTATTT
>Ga0102592_1002344_pt1 | contig 16869 bp, 9 predicted proteins | sample AraplaCol_mMF_r2_FD_76861 | JGI IMG/M metagenome (GOLD analysis project Ga0102592, IMG submission 76861) | Arabidopsis root microbial communities from North Carolina, USA - plate scrape MF_Col_mMF_r2 (SPADES assembly) (version 2) | ecosystem: Host-associated > Plants > Roots > Endosphere | place...
CTTTAAAACAGAACACACTCACCGGCGAAACCAAAAGGCTGAACATCGCCGCTTCTGCAGAATATGAAATTATTGACGGGTTAAAGGCCCTGGTGAGATACGCTCAGCAAACCACCAGCGTCTTTGCCGAAGCCTATCTCTCCAAACGCGCTTTCTTTGACAGGAATTTCCTGAACGTAAGCGGATTCCAGCGCAACGGTTACGGCTTTAAGGGAGACATTGAAGCCTACAACCAGCTGTACGAAAATACCCTGTCTTATGACAGGAAATTCAATAAGATGGGCGTATCTGCCATCGCCGGTTATTCCTACCAGGAATTCGTTAATAAGCTGGCCACCATGCAAGGCGGTAATTTCCTGACAGACGCCTCTGCAGATGACCTGGGCGCTGCCCTGGACTTCAAGAACGGCCGTGGTAAGATCATCAGCTTCAAGAACCGCGCTAAGCTCGTAGCCTTCCTGGGCCGCGTAAACCTGAACTACAACGATCTGGCTTTCTTCTCCGCCAGTGTGCGAAGGGAAGGATCCTCCCAGTTTGGCGCCAACAACCACTGGGGCGTTTTCCCGGCCGCCAGCGCAGGGGTGGATCTGAGCAAGATGTTTACCATACCCAAGGTGGATAACCTGAAATTAAGGGCCAGCTGGGGCCATACAGGCTCATTGCCCCCCGGCTCCTACTATTCCCTCGATCTGCTCGGCTTTAACGGGCAGCCTTACTACGCAGGCAATGGGGTGTACCTCTCTTCTTCCAATCCCACCAGGAACGCCAATCCGGACCTGAAATGGGAATCCAAGAACGAGCTGGACATCGGCCTGGACTTTACCCTCTTCGACAACCGCTTGACAGGTACTGTTGACTGGTATGACAGAACCACCAAAGACCTGATCTTCCTGACCAACGTACCCGTGCCGCCCAACCAGGCTACTCAGACCTACCTGAACGTAGGCGAGCTGAAAAGCAAAGGCTTTGAAGCAGCGCTGACCTACGAAGTGCTGCGGGATAGGAACTTTACCTGGACCACCGGCGGTAACTTCTCTACCTACAATGTAAAGCTGAGCAAGCTGAATGTGGATGCAGATTATGTAGGCGCCACCAACCTGGGTACGCCCGGACAGGAAGCCACCCAGATCACCAGGGCGGTAGCCGGCGAAGAGATCGGCATACTCTGGGGCCCCGTTTACCTGGGTGTAGATGCCAATGGTAAATACCAGTTTGATGATGGTAATGGAAAGCCTACCACCTCTACCGACTACCAACGGAAGATCGGGAAGGGCCTGCCCGACTTCGAATTCGGCTGGACCAACACCTTCCGTTATAAAAGATTTGACCTGAACTTCTTTCTCCGCGGCACCATCGGTCATGACCTGATCAATACCTACCGCGCCTTCTACGAAAATCCCAACGTAGCCAGCAGCTATAATATCGTGAAGACAAAATACTTCAATCCAAATGTGACAGATGGACAGATCTTTAGCAGCCTTTTCGTGGAAAGCGCCTCATTCGCCAAATTAGACAACGCTACTCTTGGATATAATTTCAAGGTGAAGCCCAATGGCCTTATCAGGAACATCCGGGCATATATATCCGGCCAGAACCTGTTCGTGATCACCGGTTACACCGGGGCTGATCCGGAAGTGAGATATACAGACCCCAACCCCGACCGCTCGCCTAACCCGCTGGCGCCCGGTGTGGATAGAAGGGAAACCTGGATACTCTCCCGCACATTTACCCTTGGAGTGAACGTAGAGTTTTAATTAAAAAATGATCACGATGAAAAATACATCCATCATACGATACTTACTGGGGGGCTGCTTACTGGCGGCCGCCTGTACCAATCTTGACGAAAAGGACCTGCTGTATGGCAATGTGACCAGTGACGATTTTTACAGAACACCGCAGGAGATCGCTTCAGCAGTGGGCGCTGCTTATGTAAACCTCTACAACTTTGGCGGCAACAACCACATGATCCCCCTCAATGAGGTGACCACGGATGAAGTAGTAGTGCCACAGCGTGGTGCAGACTGGTTTGACGGCGGCCACTGGGTAAGGCTGCAAAAGCACACCTACCTGCCCAATGACCCAACCCCCAATAATGCCTGGAACACTTTATACGCGGGCATCGCCACCTGCAACCGCGTAATGGCCCAGCTGGAAAACGCATCAGATACATCCCTGGCCAACAGGTACATTTCAGAATTGAAAGCACTGCGTGCCATCTATTACTACTGGTTGCTGGATATGTTCGGCAACGTGCCCCTGAGTGTTGACTTCAGCATTACAGAGCCCCTGCCTAACAGCAAGCGCCAGGATGTATACAGCTTTGTGGAATCAGAGCTGCTGGCCAACGCACCGCTGCTGCCGCACAACGGTCCCGGCGATGGCGATAATTACGGCCGTGTGAACTATTACACCTGCTATGCCGTGTTGGCAAAACTATACCTTAACGCCCAGGTATATACGGGCACCACACAATGGGATAAAGCCATTGCCGCCTGTGATACCATCATCAATGCACCGGTAGGTTACACACTTTCACCCGATTATCACCAGATCTTTTCCCGGAACAATACCGGCAACGCCGAGATCATCTGGGCCGTTCCTTCTGATGCAGTGTACGCCACCGGTTTTAACCTGGCCATGATGACGCTCAATCCGCTGCACCAGGGCGCCTATAATATGAGCGCGCAGCCCTGGAATGGCTTTGCTACCATACAGGAGTTCTATCAATCTTACATTGATCCCACGCAGAACCCGGGCCCGCAAGGCACCGTGGTAGGGCTGGATCCCAAGGGCACGCCTACCACCGGCACGGTAGATAACCGCCTGTCCAATTTCATCACCGGCCCGCAGTTTGACGGCAAGGGCAACCGGCTGATAGACGGCGGTGCAGATGCCAGCGACCCTGACGGTAAGCCGCTCACCTTCACGCCCTACATCAATGAGATCGCACCCAACGCATGGAGACAATCCGGCGCCCGCATCGGCAAATACGAGTTCTACAACGGCATGGGCCAGGACCTTGACAATGACCTGGTACTGTTCCGCCTGGGCGATATCCTGCTGATGAAAGCAGAAGCCACCGCCCGCAAAGCCAATAACTGGAACAATGGTATCACCCTCGCACTGGTGAACCAGATCAGGACCGTGCACGGCGGCGTTACACCTTTCGCCACCCTCGATGCAGACAAGTTCCTCGCAGAACGCGGCCGTGAAATGTTTATTGAGTGCATGAGAAGACAAGACCTGATCCGCTTCGGAAAATATAACAGCGCATGGCGCTTCCATCCGCAGGATGCCAACACGCACGTAAATATTTTCCCGATACCGGCTAACCAGATCAGTGCGAATCCGAAACTGCAACAGAACCCGGGATACTAAAGAAGGGCTACTATTTAAGATATGCTGAATAAGTTGCTTGCTGCGGGCGTGACCGGTGCAGCCATCCTGTTATTTCAATCTTGCCACCTTGCTGCACCGGCCCCCGCAAAACTTTTTACCAGGTTAACCGCCTCGCAGACCGGGATCGGTTTCCGGAATGATGTGACGTATACCGAAGCCTTCAACATCTATACCTTCCGTAATTTCTATAACGGAGGCGGCGTAGCTATCGGCGATATTAATAATGATGGTTTACCCGATCTCTTCTTCTGCAGCAACCAGCACTCCAATAAACTCTATCTCAACAAAGGCAATTTCCGCTTTGAGGATATTACAGAGAAAGCAGGCGTAGCTTCAGATGGCATCTGGTCTACCGGCGTCACCTTTGCCGATGTGAACGGCGATGGCTGGCTGGATATCTATGTATGCAAATCAGGAGATCTGAAAGGACAGCACCGCAGCAATGAACTGTTCATCAACAATACCAATGGCGCCTTTACAGAAAGAGCAGCTGAATACGGGCTGGATAACCGCGGCCTTTCTACCCACGCCGCTTTCTTTGACTATGATAACGATGGCGACCTGGATATGTACCTGCTCAATAACTCTTTCCGCTCCGTAGGCAATTACGACCTGGTGCCCGGTCAACGCCGCATTCCTGATCCCTTTGGCGGCAATAAACTTTACCGCAACGATAAGGGGCATTTCACAGACGTTACGCAGGAAGCCGGGATCTACAGCAGCAAGATCGGTTTTGGCCTGGGCGTTACCATTGCAGATATCAACCGCGACGGATGGCCGGACATCTACGTATCCAATGATTTTTTTGAGAAGGATTACCTCTACATCAATCAGCACAACGGCGCATTTAAAGAATGCCTGGAGCATTATATCCGCGAGATCAGCCTCAGTTCCATGGGTGCAGACATTGCAGACATCAATAACGACGGCTATCCCGAGATCTATGTGACCGATATGCTGCCCGAAACAGAAGCACGTATAAAAACAAAGACCAATTTCGATAGCTGGGACAAATACCAATCCGATATCAGCAACGGCTATTACAAACAGTTTGTGCGCAACACCCTGCAATTGAACAATGGTCCCATACAAGCACCCGATACCAATGCCACTGAAAACTACTTCTCTGAGATAGGCCGCTATGCAGGCGTATGCGCTACAGACTGGAGCTGGGGCGCCCTCATCACAGACCTAGATAACGATGGCTGGAAAGATATTTTTGTCGCCAACGGCATCTATAAAGACATCACTGACCAGGATTATATTCAATACACCGCCAGCGCTGCAGGCGCGATCAGAACACAGATCCTGAACAAGGAAGAGAACATTGTAAAACGCCTGGTAGACCTCATTCCTTCTACCCCTTTACCTAATTATGCTTTCCGCAACAACGGCAACCTCACCTTCACCAACCAGGCAGCTGCATGGGGACTGGATGAACCGAACTTCAGCAACGGTTCTGCCTACGGCGACCTGGATAACGATGGCGATCTTGACCTGGTATTGAACAACGTGAACATGCCCTGCTTTATTTACCGCAATGAAAGCAGGCAGCTCCATCCTGAGAACAATTACCTGCAGATAAGCCTGCGGGGAGAAGGCCATAACAGCGGCGGCATCGGCGCCAAAGTAAGCGTATATTACAACGGCAACAAGCTGGCCTACCAGGAACAGTTGCCCATGCGGGGATTTGAATCTACCGTAGACCAGCGCCTTAACTTTGGCCTGGGCCGCAATCCCAGGATAGACTCCGTAGTCGTATTATGGCCCGATGGCAAGAAGAGCCTCCTGCAGCAAGTCACTCCCAACCAGCAATTACTTATCCAACAAAATAAAGCAACAAGCGCCGCTACATTTGCTTCCGCCAGCTGGCGGACCAGTACATCCGCACATCCCTTAACGCTGCTTACGCCAATTCAAAACAACAACGGTATTGACTTTACCCACCACGAATGCAGCTTCGTGGATTTTGACCGCGACCGCCTCCTGTTCCAGATGCCCTCCCGCCAGGGCCCCCGGATAGCCAAAGGAGACGTGAACGGCGACGGCCTGGAAGATCTTTACATCTGCGGCGCAAAAGACCAGCCGGGCGCCTTATACGTACAAAGCGCCAATGGCAGTTTCCAGGCCACCAATACCGCCCTCTGGGAAGGGGACAAACTCAGTGAAGACACCGACGCGCTTTTCTTTGATGCCGATGGCGACGGCGATGCAGACCTCTATGTATGCAGCGGTGGCAATGCTTTTCCGCCCAATTCCACCGCCCTGATAGACCGCCTCTACCTCAACAATGGCAAAGGCCTTTTCCAAAAATCACAACAGGTCCTGCCCTCCTTCAATTTTGTGAGCAGCAGTTGTGTAAGCGCTGCAGACTATGATGGCGACGGCGACCAGGACCTCTTTGTAGGCGTGCGCCTGCTGCCTTTCCGTTATGGTTATCCTTGCAAAAGCTATATCCTCAGCAACGATGGCAAAGGCCACTTTACCGATGTAACAGACACTGTAGCGCCCCCCTTAAAAACCGCCGGCATGGTAAGCGATGCCCATTGGTTGGACTATGACCGGGATGGGAAAGCCGACCTGGTGCTGACAGGCGAGTACATGCCCATCCGCATCTTCCATAACGAAGGAGGACGCCTGCAGGAAACGACCGATGCCCTGGGCCTGGGCAAAAGCAACGGCTGGTGGAACCGGATCCTGGTCACCGATGTCAATCATGACGGATACCCCGATATTATTGCGGGCAACCATGGCCTTAACTCCCGTTTTAAAGCCAGTGCAGATAAACCGGTCTGCATGTATGCCGGGGATTTTGACCGCAACGGCAGCGTAGAGCAGATCATTACCTGCTACAATAAGGACAGCGCCTACCCTCTATTACTACGGCACGACCTGGTGAACGTGCTACCTTACCTGAAAAAGAAGTATCTTAAATACGAACAATATAAAGAGCAGACCATGCAGGATATCTTTTCGCCGGCACAACTGAATGAAGCCATCCGCCTGGATGCCTATACCCTGCAAAGCAGCCTGCTGCTGAACAACGGAAAGGGCGCTTTTACCCTCACGCCATTGCCCGCCCAGGCGCAGCTCTCGCCCGTATACGGCCTGCTGGCTGCCGATGTGGACAAGGATGGCAATACCGATATCCTGCTGGGCGGCAATTTCTACCAGTCCAAACCCGAAGTGGGCATCTACGACGCCAGCTATGGCCTGCTGCTGAAAGGAGACGGTAAAGGCCATTTCAGCGCGGTACCGCCTGCCCTCTCCGGCTTCTTCACCATAGGCGCGGTGCGTGACATTGTTTCGCTGAAAAGCCGGAACAAACAGCTGCTGCTGGTGGCAAAGAATAATGACAGGATCCAGACCTTTCAATTTCAATAACAGATGATCACCCGGCTACTCATATCACTTTTACTGTCTGCCGTACTGCTCTGCGGCTGTATGGACATGCAGTATGAACGCTACAAGGCCGTCATGAAGCGGGAGCTGGCCAGCGGCGCACATGCCGACAGCCTGTTCTTCGGCATCCACTTCGGCATGACCAGCAAACAGTTCTTCGCCCATTGCTGGGAAATGAACAAACGGGGCCTGTTCACCGATGGAAAGGGCAATACCGCGGTGTTATACAAGCTCAATAACCACGAGCTGAAACACCCGGCCTCTCTCAATTTTTATCCTACCTTTACCCACAACAGGATCTCCCGGCTGTGGGCTACCTTTGAATACGACGGCTGGGCGCCCTGGAACAAGCACCTCTGGTCTGACAGCCTCATGGCAGACGTGCTGGCCCTGTACAAGAAATGGTACAACACCGGTAACCCGTTCCTGACCATTACAGATAAAAAACGGGGCACTATTTATGTCAAAGTGGATGGTAACCGGCGCATCATCATTGGCCGCTACAACGACATCCAGGTAAAGGTGGATTATACGGATATGCTTACTGCACAACAAGGAGGAAAAGATGTTACGAAAAGGTGAGATAGCTAATACAAACTCCCAATCATTGCGAAGCGGCAGAAAAGGAGCAAACGGGTCTTCCTCCCCGTCATTGCGAGGAGCAATAAAGCCCTGGGGGCGCGGGGCGACGAAGCAATCTCTTAACACAATCTCCGCGAAGATTGCATTGAATGATTGCATTAGGAGATTGCTTCGTCGCGCCCCGCACTCACCGCTGCCGCTCCTCGCAATGACGCGACTTGGGTTCATCTTCCTGTTCTTCCTCACCGCCTGTCACACCCAACCATCTAAACAAACCCTCTTCAAACAACTCCCTCCCTCATACACTCACATCAATTTCTCCAATGATCTCCAATACGACGAGCGCTTCAACATCTACACCTACCGCAACTTCTACAACGGCGGCGGCGTAGCCATCGGCGATATCAACCACGACAGCCTTCCCGATATTTTCTTTACCGCCAACATGCTGCCCAACCGCCTCTACCTCAACAAAGGCAACATGCAGTTTGAAGACATCACCGAACAAGCCGGTATCAGCAAAAAAGGAAAATGGTCCACCGGTGTAAGCATGGCCGATATCAACGGAGACGGATGGCTGGACATCTACGTATGCAACAGCGGCGACGTAAAAGGAGACCAACGGGAAAATGAGCTCTATATCAACAACGGCAACGGCACCTTCACAGAAAAGGCCCGCGAATACGGACTGAACGACCGCGGGCTCTCTACCCACGCCGCCTTCTTTGACTACGATCACGACGGCGACCTGGATATGTTCCTGCTGAACAATTCCTTTAAACCTATCGGCAGCTTCAATCTGCAGGAGAATGAAAGACATAAGCGCGACTCCCTCGGCGGACATAAATTCTTCCGTAACGACGGCAATCACTTTACAGACATCAGCGCGGAAGCAGGAATTTATGGCAGCGCCATCGGCTTCGGTTTGGGCGTGACCGTTGGCGACCTGGATAACGACGGCTGGCAGGATATTTATGTATCCAACGATTTCTTTGAACGCGATTATCTCTACATCAACCAGCACAACGGCACTTTTAAAGAATGCCTGGAAGACCAGATGTCCAGCATCAGCAACGCCTCCATGGGCGCTGATATGGCAGACATTAACAACGATGGCACACCCGATATCTTCGTTACAGAAATGCTGCCCGAAGATAATGCCCGCCTCAAAACCAATACCACCTTCGAGAACTGGGATAAATACCAGCTGAACCTCCGCTATGATTACTACCATCAATTCACCCGCAATACCCTGCAGCTGAACAACGGCAACGAAACCTTCAGCGAGATAGGCCGCTTTGCAGGCGTATGCGCTACGGACTGGAGCTGGGGCGCCCTCATCGCCGATCTTGACAACGACGGCAGAAAAGACATCTTCGTGGCCAATGGCATTTACCAGGACCTTACCAACGAAGATTATATCCAGTACATCTCCAACGAAACCTTTTTTAAGGAAGTAGTAACGCGTAAAGCTAATTTCAAAAAACTGATAGACCTCATTCCTTCCCATCCTGTTGCCAGCTACGCCTTCCACAACAACGGCGATCTTACTTTTACCAACAAAGCAGCAGAATGGGGACTGGACCACCCGGGATTCAGCAATGGCGCCGCCTATGCAGACCTGGATAACGATGGCGATCTTGACCTGGTAGTGAACAATGTGAACATGCCCTGCTATGTATACAGAAATGAAACCATGCAGCAGCACCCGGAAAATAAGTTCCTGAAAGTAAGCCTGGACGGCCAGGGCAACAACCGTTCCGGCATCGGCGCAAAAGTAACGGTGTGCTATAACCATACCATCGCTTACCAGGAGCAAATGCCTATGCGGGGATTTCAATCTACCGTAGATAACCGCCTGAACTTTGGTCTGGGCCATGCTACCCGTATAGATTCTGTGGTAGTGGACTGGCCGGATGGAAAACAGAACATCATTCACCAGCCATCACTCAATACGCATATCATCGTAAAACAAAGCGAAGCTGCATTTGCACATCCGCATATCAGCACATCTGCACATTCAACGCTCTTTACCCTAAGCGATAACAACTTCGGTATTGATTTCGTCCACCATGAAAATGATTTTGTGGACTTTGACAGGGACCGTCTTATTTATCATATGCTCTCTACTTCCGGTCCGCATATAGCCAAAGGAGACGTGAACAACGACGGACTGGAAGACATCTACATCTGCGGCGCAAAAGACCAGGCAGGCGCTTTATACGTACAAACCGGCAATGGCCGTTTTATACGCACCAATGAAGCTTTACTGGAAAAAGATAAAGTTTGTGAAGACACGGATGCCCTCTTCTTTGATGCAGACGGCGACGGTGATGCAGACCTTTATGTGTGCAGCGGCGGCAATGAATTCTCACCCAATTCCACCGCATTGATGAACCGTTTATATATCAATGATGGTAAAGGCGCTTTCAGCAAATCTCCTCAAATACTGCCCTCTTATATTTTTGAAAGCACCAGCTGTGTACGCGCAACAGACTATGATGCAGACGGCGACCTGGACCTCTTTGTAGGCGTGCGCTTAACACCGCTCAAATACGGTTATCCCTGCAAGGGCTACCTGCTCAGCAACAATGGCAAAGGCGTGTTCACAGACGTCACCGCCACTGCCGCACCGGAACTGGTGAAAACAGGTATGATCACAGACGCCGCCTGGACCGATATCGACCGCGATGGTAAACCCGATCTGCTTGTATGCGGCGAATATATGCCCGTACGCATCTTCCATAACCAGGGCGGGCGCTTACAGGAAACTACTGTCGCCGCCGGCCTGGGAAAAAGCAACGGCTGGTGGAACCGTCTCGCCATCGCCGATGTTAATAATGACGGCTACCCCGATATTGTTGCAGGTAACCACGGTTTGAACTCCCGTTTCAGAGCCAGCGAAACAAAACCGGTATGCATGTATTCCGGCGACTTTGATAACAGCGGCGGCATCAAACAGATCCTTACCTGCTACAATAAGGACACCGCCTATCCCATGGTATTGCGGCACGACCTGATCAGCGTAATACCTAATCTCAAAAAGAAATACCTGCAGTATGAACAGTACAAACATCAGCGTATAGAAGATATTTTCACACCCGAAGAGCTCAGCAAAGCCGTGAAGCTGGAAGCATTCACCATGCAGAGCGCCGTATTGATCAACAATAAAAAAGGCGGCTTTACCATGCAGCCTTTACCTGCCGCCGCCCAGCTCTCGCCCATGTATGGCATCGCCGTGGCAGATTATGATGGTGACGGAAAAACTGATATCTTAATGGGCGGAAATTTCTACCAGAGCAAACCCGAAGCCGGTATTTATGACGCCAGCTATGGCGCATTGCTGAAGGGCGACGGCAAAGGTCATTTTACCGCCGTACCTGCCCCGCAAAGCGGCATCTGTATCCGCGGACCGGTGCGGGATATGACGCTGCTGAAAGCCGGGAACCGGCAGCTGTTGCTGGTAGGTATGAACAATGAAGCAATAAAAGTATTATCTTATCCATCTATTCAAACGTTATGAACAACAATTTTGATGCAATCGTGGTGGGCTCAGGTATCAGCGGAGGCTGGGCTGCAAAGGAACTTTCAGAAAAAGGTTTAAAGGTGCTGATGCTGGAACGCGGACGTAACTTCGAACATATCAAAGACTATAAAAGCGCTCCCCTGAACCCATGGGAGATCAAACACCGGGGCAGGGCTACTGTCGAAGAGAAAAAGCATCACCCCGTGCTCTCAAGAGAGTGGAGCTACGGCACTGCCGCATATGAACCGATCATCGATTACTGGGCCAATGAAGACGATTGCCCCTATACAGAGGTACAGCCCTTTACCTGGTGGCGCAGTTACCAGATGGGCGGCCGCTCCATCCTCTGGGGCAGACAGAGTTACCGCCTCAGCGATTTTGACCTCGAAGCCAATGCCAAAGACGGGCATGGCGTGGATTGGCCCGTACGCTACCGCGACCTGGCCCCCTGGTATGATTATGTGGAGAAATTTGCAGGCATCAGTGGTTCTAAAGAAGGCCTGGCGCACCTGCCCGACGGGCAGTTCCTGCCGCCCATGGAATTAAACTGTGTAGAGAAAGATATTGCCGCCAGGATCAAACAGCATTACAATAACAACCGTCATATGATCATTGGCCGGGTGGCCAATCTCACGGCTCCCATCGAAGGCAGGAACAAATGCCAGTTCAGGGACCGTTGCTGGGAAGGTTGTCCCTTCGGCGGATATTTCAGCACTCAATCTTCCACCCTGCCGGCTGCCATGAAAACAGGCAACCTCACGGTGCGGCCCTTTTCCATCGTAACAAAGCTGCTGTACGACAAGGATACCCAAAAAGCCAAAGGCGTGGAAGTGCTGGATGCAGAGACTAACAAGACCTATGAATACTACGCCAAGATCGTTTTCCTCAACGCCTCAGCGCTGAACTCCGCCTGGGTGCTGATGAACTCTGCCACCGACATCTGGCCGGAAGGCCTTGGCAGCAGCAGCGGAGAGCTGGGCCATAATGTAATGGACCATCACTATATGCTGGGCGCCAGCGGACGCGTGGAAGGCTTTGAAGATAAATACTATTACGGCCGTCGCGCCAATGGTTTCTACATCACCCGCTTTGCTAACCTCTACGGCGATCAAAGAAAAGACTACCTGCGTGGCTTTGGTTACCAGGGTGGCGCCAGCCGTGAAGGATGGCACCGTGCCGTAGCAGAGATGGGCGTAGGCGCAGGCTTTAAACAAGCCTTAACAGAGCCCGGCTTCTGGCGTATCGGCGCTACCGGTTTCGGAGAAATACTGCCTTATCACGACAACAAAATAACGCTGGATAAAAACCGTAAAGACAAGTGGGGACTCCCCGTGCTGTCCATGGATGCCGGGTTAAAAGAAAACGAATTGAACATGCGTAAAGACATGCTTACCGAATTGGTAGCCATGTTTGAAGCCAGCGGCGTAAAAGACATCGAGACCTTCGATATGAAATACGCCATCGGCCAGGGCATCCATGAAATGGGCACTGCCAGGATGGGAAAAGATCCTAAAACCTCCGTGCTCAACGCCCACAACCAGGTATGGGATGCGAAGAATGTTTTTGTAACGGATGGCGCCTGTATGACTTCCAGCGCCTGTCAGAACCCGTCGCTTACCTATATGGCCTTAACCGCCAGGGCGGCAGATTTTGCGGTGAGTGAGCTCAAGAAAAGGAATATTTAACTAACCATTAAACTACAGCCTCTTAACGCAGAATTATCCAGCCGTCCCAGTACTTCAAAGCTGCCGTCGGCATGCAGCTTGCCAATATCTTCCGTGGCAATGAACGCGCACGAATATACGTTGGCCAGGTCTACCACGTTGATCACACCGGATGATGTACCCGTGAAGAGCTGGAAAGGATCATTTTCATCGCGCAGCAGCACCTTCATCCAGGGAGGCGTGCTGAAGATCCCCTTGCCATAGGAATAAGCCTGCGACAGCAGCTCTGTCATGCCGTATTCCGCATGTATGGCAGATGCGCCCAGCCTTTCCTGTAAAAAGGCATGTACCTGGGAGCGGGTCCATTCTTCCCTGCGGCCTTTCATCCCGCCGGTTTCCATGACGATGGTATGTTGTAAGGAGAGGGTATATTTCTGAGCAAAATCGAGCAGGCCGAATGTAACGCCGATGAGCAGGGCTTTTTGTCCGCGTGCCTCCATCTCCTGCAGCTGTGCGTACAGCTTTTCGTGCTCGTACAGGTAGAAACCACTGCCTGCATGCCCGCTGCGGCGGATCATTTCCTGTACCATCACCACCAGGGAGGAATGCTGCCGTTCAAGATAGGAAGGTAATAATCCCACTACCACATAATCGCTCACCGGTCCGTAAAACTGTTCAAAGGCAGTAATAAAGCTGCGTTCGTATAACGCCGCCTCTTTTACCAGGTGACGGCTGTTCACTGTTTGGGTAGTGCCGCTGCTTTCAAACACCAGTTCGGGTGCAAAGCTGCCGGTGGTAACGGCATGCGTTTTAAAGAACTGGATGGGCAGAAAAGGGATGTCTGTAAGACGGTTCACCGTTTCCGGGCGGATGTGCAGGGCATCGGTATAGGCCTGGTACAGGCTGTTATGCCGGTACTGGTAGCGGAAAAGGTCAAGGGCTGCCGGTTCAAGATCCGGCCCCTGCAGGTTAAAGATTCGTTCCGGGGACACGCCGTTCATGATCATTTTTAAAAACCGCACAAAGTTACGACCGGCCAGGTAACAAATGGCACCCTAAACGCGTTTATTAATATAAAATAATTAACGTAGGTTTGTTTTATGAAGAAAATACTTCCACTGTTTGCGGTTGCGGCCCTGGTACTGGCTACCGCCTGCTCAAAGGACGGCAACCTTGGCACCAAACCGCAGATCTCCTTCAAGTCCTATTCCATCCCATATATTCTTGACAGCGTGGTGGATAACTTTGATGTGACCTTCGAAATAAAAGACGGGGACGGGGACCTTCAAAATCTCTTCTACTTCCTTCCGATCATTGACAGCGATCCCGCTACTGCCACCGATACGGTTTTCCAGTTCCGCCGCATGCCGAATATTGGCGCGCATCACGGTGGCAAAGTAGATGCAGAGTTGATCTATAACATGGTAGGTACCGATTTTAAGATCTACAACAGCACCACCCAGCCAGACAGCCTGCGCCTGAAGGTTTTTGTAGTGGATGAAGCAGGCCATAGCAGCGATACCATCCTGACGCCTAAATTGGGCATCGTCAAATAATTACGGAATAAATAACTTAGTTTGTGAAAGGATTCCTTTTTTACAGGAATCCTTTTATTTTTTAGCTTTACCCGACTTTTGAACAAGTTTGCAGTTGGCAGTGGGCAATTGGCAGTCTGACTACAGACTATCTAACTGACTGCACACTGCCAACCGCAAACTGCAAACTAATTATACATTGGATAAGATCGCACAACTTCAGGATAAGATAGCAGAATCGGCCCTGGGCGGCGGAGCTGCCCGTATTGCCTCCCAGCATAAAAAAGGCAAGCTCACTGCCAGGGAAAGGCTGCAGCTGTTGATGGACGAAGGCTCTTTCGAAGAGCTGGATATGCTGGTGGCCAACCGCAACCGCGGCATGACCGCTGACCAGGAACAGTTCCTGGGCGATGGGGTAGTTACCGGCTACGGCACCATCCATGGCCGGCTGGTATATGTGTTCTCACAGGACTTTACCGTATACGGCGGCAGCCTTTCTGAACCGCATGCCCGCAAGATCTGCAAGATCATGGACCTTGCCATGGAGAACGGCGCACCTTTGATTGGCCTGAACGACAGCGGAGGCGCCCGTATACAGGAAGGGGTGGTAAGCCTGGGCGGTTATGCAGACATCTTTTACCGCAACACCCGCGCATCAGGCGTGATACCCCAGCTCTCCGCCATTATGGGGCCCTGCGCCGGTGGGGCAGTGTACTCTCCCGCTATTACAGATTTTATCCTGATGGTGGAGCAAACTTCTTATATGTTCGTTACCGGGCCCAACGTGGTAAAGACGGTTACCCATGAAGAAGTAACGGCAGAAGAGCTGGGCGGCGCCCAAACGCATGCCAGCAAGAGCGGAGTTACCCATTTTGCCTGCGCCAACGAAGTAGAATGTATCCAGTATATTAAGCGGCTGCTTACCTATGTGCCGCAGAACTGCGAAGAAGACGCGCCGGTATATCCTTATGAGCCGGGCAATGAAAACCGCGAACCGCTGAACGCCATCATACCCCTGCATCCCAATCAGCCTTACGATATGAAGGAGGTGATCGCACAGATCGTAGATGCCGACAGCTTCTTTGAAGTGCACAAGGATTTTGCAGAGAATATTATTGTAGGCTTTGCCCTCATTGCCGGCCGCAGCATTGGAATTGTAGCCAACCAGCCGGCGCACCTGGCCGGCGTGCTGGATATACACGCCTCCGTGAAAGGAGCGCGTTTTACCCGCTTCTGCGATGCCTTCAATATTCCGTTGCTGGTGCTGGTAGACGTACCGGGATTCTTACCCGGCACAGACCAGGAATGGAACGCCATCATCACCAACGGTGCCAAACTGTTGTACGCCCTGAGCGAAGCCACGGTGCCCAAGATCACAGTAACCACCCGCAAGGCTTACGGCGGCGCCTACTGTGTGATGAATTCCAAGCACATCGGGGCCGATCTGAACTTCGCCTTCCCGCAGGCAGAGATTGCAGTGATGGGCCCGAAAGGCGCAGTAGAGATCATCTTCAAAAAAGAAATAGAGACCGCCAAAGATCCGGAAGCGCGCATGAACGAGCTGGTGGCGGAATATACAGAACGCTTTGCCAATCCTTACCTGGCGGCTGAAAAGGGATATATTGACGAAGTGATCATGCCAGACCAGACCCGAATAAAGCTCATCAAAGGTTTTAAAATGCTGGAGAATAAAGTGGTAAATATGCCCAGAAAAAAACACGGTAATATACCTTTGTAGTGCGCTATGCGAGCATTTTTAAACTTCTTCATCTTCAGTTCCGTCTATATCGCCCTGTGTGCCTTGCTCATGATCTGGCAGACGGACACTATCCTTGGATTGCATTGGGACTGTCAATCCTATTTTGACTATTTCAATTACTATGCTTTTGTTTTCTTTTCCACTATCTGCAGCTATAATTTTCACTGGTACCTCACACCGGCAGATTATTCCACTTCAGAGCGCATTCTCTGGGGCGCACGGCATAAGCCGCTGCAGCTGGCCCTCTGCGCCATTGGCGGAATAGGCGCACTGTATTTTGCCTGGCTGCTGAAAGCCCACTGGCTGCCCCTGAGCGGAGGCGCCGTGCTGACCTTCCTGTATTCAGCGCCCAAGCTGCCGCAGCGGGCTTTTGTATGGCTGAGAAAGATAGCCATCGGCAAAACCGTCTTCCTCACTTTTGTCTGGATGTACGTCACCACGGTATTGCCTGCGCTCATTTCCTGCTCGCCCATTACACCGGCCGTGATCTATTTCAGCCTCCACCGCTTCTTCCTGATCTACGCTATCTGCATCCTGTTTGACTACCGGGATGTAGAATCAGATAAGCAGCAGGGCATCCGCAGCCTTATTACCTGGCTGCCGGCTAATCAGCTGTTCCGCATCTATTACTTCTCATTGCTGCTGGCCGCTGTAACCGCACTGCTGCTCCTGGCGCACACAACCGTCATGGTAGTTGGCACGCTGCTGGCGCCGGTGATCATCACTGCCTTGCTTACACGTAATGCCCGGAGTAACCGCTCTGACTATATGTATTATTTTGTATTGGACGGCTTGATGATGTTGTCTGCTTTATTGCACCTGATCCTTGCAGTATTCACTAACGACTATTTTGCTATTTTTGCCAGATAATAATTCTGCCAATCATGTCTAAAAAGCAAAAATCCATATTAACGAAAGAATCACTGGCTTTCCTGAAGAATTACCTGAACAATCCCTCTCCCACCGGGTTTGAGAAGGAAGGGCAGAAACTGTGGCTGGAGT
>Ga0102592_1002347_pt1 | contig 16842 bp, 14 predicted proteins | sample AraplaCol_mMF_r2_FD_76861 | JGI IMG/M metagenome (GOLD analysis project Ga0102592, IMG submission 76861) | Arabidopsis root microbial communities from North Carolina, USA - plate scrape MF_Col_mMF_r2 (SPADES assembly) (version 2) | ecosystem: Host-associated > Plants > Roots > Endosphere...
CGTCGGAGATGCGTGGCACGGCAGATCCGAACTTTACCGGCTGGGGCCGTTGCCCGACACGCGCCGAAGATGGCGTTTTCACCTTCGACACCGTCAAGCCGGGCCGCGTTCCCTTCAAGGACGGCCGCAAGATGGCGCCACACATCACCTTCTGGATCGTCGCACGCGGCATCAACATCGGCCTGCATACGCGCATGTATTTTCCAGAAGAAGCCGAGGCCAACAAGGCCGACCCGCTGCTTCTGCGCATCGAGCACCGGGAACGCGTCGACACGCTGATCGCCCAGCGTGACGGATCGACCTATACTTTCGACATCCGGCTGCAGGGCGACCGGGAGACCGTGTTCCTTGATATCTGACCGCAGGGACTTGCGTTAAGGCCATTGCAGGCGCAGTTGTCGGTCGCAGCAAGAAAGACACCGATGACCATCTCAGCCTTTGATCACCCGTTTCTTTCCGGCCTGCTCGGCGACGAGGAGACGGCTTCGTATTTCTCCGCGGCGGCAGATATTCGCGCCATGCTCGGGTTCGAAGCAGCACTCGCCAGGGCCGAGGCCGTTCACGGTCTGATTTCGCATGAAGCGGCACGCCATATCGGCACGGTCTGCGCAACGTTTGAGCCGAATGTCCTCAATCTGAGAACGGCCACGGCCCGCGACGGGGTTGTCGTTGCCGATCTCGTCAAACAGCTGCGCGAGGCAGTCGGGGAGCCGTACTTTGATTGCGTTCACCTCGGCGCCACAAGCCAGGATGTCATCGATACCAGCCTGATGGTTCGCCTGAAGGCAATCGCGTTCCTGTTTTCAAATCGGCTCACGACGCTTGCCAAGGTGTTCGACAGTCTCGACGCGCAGTTCGGGAAAAGCGCTTTGATGGGGCGGACCCGCATGCAGGCTGCGATCGCGATCACAGTCTCTGATCGTCTTCGCGCCTGGCGCGCACCGCTTGCAGGTTATCGGGACCGGCTGACCGAACAGGGCTTTCCCCTGCAGTTCGGCGGGGCAGCCGGTACTCTCGACAAGCTTCAGGATCTTGCCCCAGCCGTGCGCTCGGCCCTTGCCCAGGAGCTCGGCCTCTCAGACACGCCGCAATGGCAAAGCCAACGCGGGGTCGTCGCGGATTTCGCCAATCTGCTGTCGCTGATCGGTGGCAGCCTCGGCAAATTCGGGCAGGATGTCGCGCTTCTGGCGCAGGCGGGCGATGAGATCGAGCTATCAGGGGGTGGCGGTTCGTCCGCAATGGCGCACAAGCAAAACCCGGTCGCGGCCGAAACGCTCGTTGCTCTGGCGCGCTTCAATGCGACCCAACTCTCAGGCATGCATCAGTCGCTGGTGCACGAACAGGAGCGATCGGGCGCGGCGTGGACGCTGGAATGGCTCATTCTGCCGCAAATGGTTATGGCGACGGCCACTTCGCTTCGCCTGGCGCTTGAACTGGCCGGCAATATCACGCGAATTGGGCACAAATCATAACCCCCGAGGTATGATTTTTGCCGTTTATTTCATTTTACATTACCGTTTTGAATGAGACACTATCGCCAAAGCTTTAGCTGTGAACTAAAGCGGCGGCGTAGGAGTGCGCCATCGTCAATGGGAGGATTTATGAAACGGTTTGTTCTGGCCGCCGTTGCGGCAGTCGTCATGAGCACAGCGGCCTATGCCGATACCATCAAGGTCGGCGTCGTCGGGCCGTTCTCGGGTCCGTTCGCCCTGCAGGGCAAGAACTTCAAAGCCGGTATCGATGCCTACATGGCGATCAACGGTAACAAGGTTGGCGAAAACACCGTCGAAGTGATCTATCGCGATCTGCCTGCCGCCGATCCGGCGCAGTCGAAGGCGCTGGCGCAGGAGCTGGTCGTCAAGGAAAAGGTCCACTACCTTGCGGGCTTCTATTTCACGCCTGACGCGATGGCGGTGACGCCGATCCTGAAGCAGGCGAATACGCCGCTCGTCATCATGAACGCGGCCACATCGGCAATCGTCACCAAGAGCCCGCTGGTGGTGCGCACCTCGTTTACCACCTGGCAGACCTCGACGCCGATCGCCAAGGTTGCCCATGACGCCGGCGTCAGCAAGGTCATCTCCGTTGTCAGCGACTACGGTCCGGGCGTCGACGCCGAGAATGCCTTCAAGGCGGCCTTCGAGAAGGAAGGCGGTCAGGTCGTCGAGGCGATCCGCATGCCGCTCTCGACCAACGATTTCAGCCCGATCATGCAGCGCATCAAGGATTCCGGCGCGCAGGGCGTTTTCGCCTTCCTGCCATCCGGTCCGACGACGCTCGGCTTCGTCAAGGCCTACAATGAAAACGGCCTCAAGGCTGCCGGTATCAAGTTCTTTGCGCCAGGTGACCTGACGCAGGAATCCGATCTTCCGGCACTTGGCGATGCTGCTCTCGGCATCCAGACAACCTTCCATTATGCCGTCTCGCATGATTCGCCGGAGAACAAGGCGTTTGTCGAGGCTGCAGCCAAGGCAATCGGCAGCAAGGCGGAACTGTCCTTCCCCGCCGTCGGTGCCTATGACGGCATGAACGTCATCTACAAGATGATCGAGGCGACCGGCGGCAAGCAGGATGCAGCCAAGGCAGTCGAGGCCGTCAAGGGCCTGACGTGGGTCAGCCCGCGCGGTCCGGTCTCGATCGATCCGGAAAGCCGCCATATCACGCAGAACATCTACCTGCGCGAAGTCACCAAGGCCGATGATGGCACCTATTACAACAAGGAAGTCCAGACGTTCGAAAAGCAGGGCGACCCTGGCCTTGCGGCTGCGAAGTAACGACCTCTGACATCTGTAGCGGACCGGGATGCTTGCGGCGCCGAGCGCGCTCTCAGCACTGCAATGCCGGCCCGCTCCAACAGCATCGGGATAGCCTCATGCAAACAGTCTTCAGCATAGCCGTCGATGCGCTTGCCTATGGCATGGTGCTGTTCGTCATCTCGATCGGTCTGTCGGTAACCATGGGATTGATGCGCGTCGTCAATCTCGCCCACGGCGCCTTCGCCATGATCGGCGGTTACATCGCGTCCTATGCCGCGCGCGATCTCGGGCTTGGCTACGGTGTTGCCGTGATTGCCGCTGTCGTTGGGACCGTCATCATCGCAATTCCTGTCGAACGCTTTCTCTACAGGCGGATTTATGGGGCGCCGGAGCTGACGCAGGTGCTGATGACGATCGGCATTACCTTCTGCATCATCGGCATTGCCAACTACGTGTTTGGTCCAACCTTGAAGACGATCCCGCTGCCATCGGGACTTCAGGGTTCGGCGGACCTTGGCTTCCGAACCATCCCTGTCCACCGCCTGTTTGCTATCCTGTGCGGTCTCGCAGTCGCCGGCGGACTTTGGTATGCGATCGAAAGGACCAGCTTTGGCGTGAAGCTGCGCGCCTCCGTCGACAATGCGTCGATGGCGGCAGCACTCGGGGTGCGCACCGAGATCATCTATGCGCTAAGCTTTGCCGTTGCCGTTGGGCTTGCCGCATTCGGCGGGGTTGTCGGCGCCGAACTGCTGCCGGTCGAACCCTACTACGCGCTGCGCTATATGGTGACCTTCCTCGTGGTCGTTTCGGTCGGCGGTGCCGGGTCCATCCCGGGCGCATTGATCGCCTGCCTCGTGCTCGGCGGCATCGACACGACAGGACGCTACCTGATGCCGGAATTCGGCGAATTCTTCTTCTACCTCGCGGTCATTGCGATCATCTGCATCTTCCCGCGCGGTCTGGCGGGAAGGACGAAATAGAAATGGCCGCCGTCATGAACACTGAAGCAGGTGTCTCCTCCTCTGCCCGCCTCCATCGATCGCTCGGCCGTGATGCGGCAGGCGCTGTGGCGATCCTGGTCGTTGCCGTCATCGGCTACTTCCTGTTTCCGGATAATCTTGCGCTGCTTACCCGCATCGTCGCTGTCGCCCTGCTTGTTCTCTCGCTTGATCTTGTCACGGGCTATTGCGGCGTCGCGACGCTTGGACACGCAGCCCTTTTCGGTTCGGGCGCCTATGCTGCAGGTATTCTCTCGGCGCATTATGGCATCAATGATCCGCTGCTGATGACCCTTGCGGGCATCGCTGGCGGCGCTGTCGCGGGACTGATCAGCGGTGTCATTATCCTGCGTGGCCATGGCCTGCCGCAACTCGTCCTGTCGATCGCGCTCGTCCATCTATTCCACGAGTTCGCCAACAAGGCATCCAGCTGGACCGGCGGGAGCGACGGTCTGTCCGGGATCTCTGCCGACCCGATCCTCGGATATTTCGAATTCGATCTCTATGGCCATACAGCCTACGTCTTTGCGATTGTCCTGCTGCTCATCGTCTTTGTGCTTCTGCGTCTCATCGTGCGCTCGCCCTTCGGCATGCTGTGTCGCGGCATAAAGGAGGATCCGTTGCGCATTAAGGCCATGGGCGCCTCGCCAAAGGCTGCGCTGATGAAGATGTATGTGATCTCGGGTGCGGTCGCCGGCGTCGGTGGGGCACTTAACGCCATCACCACACAGGTCGTTGGCCTCGACAGTCTCTCCTTCACCCTGTCGGCGGAGTCACTGGTCATGCTCGTTCTTGGTGGCACGGGCTCACTGTTCGGCGGGCTTTCCGGCACGGTGATCTTCATGCTGTTCGAGGATTATGTCTCGGCGGCAAATCCATTCCACTGGCTGACGATGGTGGGCGCGCTTTTGATCGCCGTCGTCCTGTTCGCGCCCAAGGGGCTCTACGGCTCCGCCGCAGCCTTCTTTAACCGCAGGAAGGAGGCGGGACAATGAACGCCGTCTTCGAAGTTGCCAGCCTGAAGAAATCCTTCGGCGGCCTTGCCGTAACTAACGATGTCTCGCTATCGATGGCGCCGGGCGATCGCGTGGCGCTGATCGGACCGAATGGTGCTGGCAAAACGACCTTCGTCAATCTCGTGACCGGCAACTTGCAGCCCGATTCCGGCGATGTCCGGCTTGCCGGCGAGACTGTCACCAAAATTGGTGCCAATGGTCGCGTCAAGCGCGGCCTGGTGCGGTCCTTCCAGGTTACCCGGCTCTTCCTCGAGATGACGTCGGCCGAGCATGTCGCCCTAGCCATCCTCCAGCGTCAAGGACGCACGGGGCGCATGTTCGGGAATTTTCTTGCCATGCCCGAGGTGATGGATGAAGTCAGCGAGCTGCTCAGTACGCTGGGGATCGCCCACCTCATGCATCGCAAGGTGAATGAGATTGCCTACGGCCAGCAGCGGCTCCTGGAAATCGCCGTTGCGATGGCCCTCAGGCCAAAGGTGCTCCTGCTTGACGAGCCGGCCGCCGGTGTTCCCCAGAGTGACACCGGTCGCATCGAGCAGGCGCTCGCCGACCTGCCCGCCGATCTCGCTGTCTTGATGATCGAGCACGACATGGATCTTGTTTTCCGTTTCGCCAAGCGCGTTGTCGTCCTCGCGGCAGGCACGATCATCTTCGACGGATCGCCCGCCGACGTGACCAAGGATGCCCGCGTTCGCGAGGCCTATCTCGGGAGCTATGCCAATGCCAGCCACGCCGCTTGAGGTCGAAAACCTGTCTGCCGGCTATGGGCCGACACGTGTTCTCGAAGGCATCTCGTTCTCCGTTCCATCAGGCGCGCGCCTTGCCGTTTTGGGCCGCAATGGAATGGGCAAGACCACCCTGCTTGCGACGCTCGCCGGGCAGACCAAACGCTACCACGGCACGATCCGGATCGGTGGTGCCGACGTGACGGCCATGCCAAGTGCGTCACGCGCGCACAAGGGACTGGGCTATGTTCCGCAGGCGCGCTGCATCTTTCCGACATTGACGGTGGAGGAGAACCTCTTCGTCGGCCTCAAGGGCCGGCCGAAGAGCGCGCTTGAGGAAGCCTATGACATGTTCCCGCGCCTGAAAGAGCGACGCCGCAATCTTGGCAACCAGCTTTCGGGCGGCGAACAGCAGATGCTGTCGACGGCACGCACGATCCTTGGTCGTCCGTCGGTGCTTCTGCTTGACGAGCCGCTGGAGGGCCTGGCACCCGTCATCTGCGAGGAGCTTATGGCTGCGTTCGCCGAGCTCGCGAAGACCGGCGACATGACGATCCTGCTGGTTGAACAGCGCATCCAGAGCGCGCTTGATTTTGCCGACCATGTGATCGTGCTGGAGCGCGGGCGCCTTGCCTGGGCAGGGACGCCAAAGGCGCTTTCGGACGATCACGCGGCTGTCGAGCGCTTGCTTGGCGTTGGCGGTCTGCATTAGGCGGAGCAACCAGGGGGGCGCGATCGCCGTCATGCCCCGTGGCCAAACCGCCCGCGGCGCTCTCATACTATTGACGGAGAAGCATTCAATTGTATTCCGGCAGTCGAGAAACCATCTAATAGACAAGAAAAGTGGGCCATGCCGTCTCCCATCTTGTCAGGCGTCATCGTCCGTTTACGGAAAACAAACCATAAGCAGTTGCGTTCTGACGTGAAAACCGATTGCTTAGAAATATCTACCATTCTGCTTGCGGCTGGTAGAAACGGCACGAAGGATACGGGTCGCCGACAAAACTCAACGCTTCGCTTGTTCGTCAAAGTATGATTACCATGGCGCAGAGAGGTCGGCCCATTTTGAAGACGCGATGAGTAAAGATCTGTTTCAGATAAAGTTTTGGGGCGTTCGCGGCAGCATCCCGGTCTCGGGCCCCGAATTCGATCGCTATGGCGGCAACACCTCGTGTATCGAAATCCGCTGCGGTGAACACCGGATGATCTTCGACGCCGGATCAGGCGTGCGCGAAGCCGGGCTTGCCATGCTCAACGAGGACGTCAGGGATGTCGACCTGTTCTTCAGCCACTGCCATTACGACCACATCATCGGCCTGCCCTTCTTCAAGGCCATCTATTATCCGACGATCGACCTGACGATCTGGTCGGGCCATCTCGACGGCAAGATGAGCACGCGCGAGATGATCGAGCAGTTCATCAGCCCGCCCTGGTTCCCGGTCAAGACCGACATCTGCCAGGCGACGATGAGTTTCCACGACTTTCATGCCGGTCAGACGCTGGAGCCGCGGCCCGGCGTCAAGATCAAGACTTTCATGCTGAACCATCCAGGCGGTGCGATCGGCTACCGCATCGAGTGGCAGGGACGCTCCGTCGCCTTGATCTACGATATCGAGCATATCCCCGGCGTTTACGATCCGGTTGCGCTTGAAATGATGAAGGACGTGGATCTCGCCGTCTATGATTGCACTTACAACGAAGACGAGATGCAGCGGTTCAAGGGCTTCGGCCATTCCACCTGGCAGCATGGCATCGAACTGGCCAAAATGGCGGGTACCAGGCAGTTTGCCTTGTTTCACCATGCTCCATCGCGAACCGACACGCAGCTTGAGCAGATGGAACAGGAGGCCCAGGCCGCATTTCCAGGAGCTTTCGCCGCAAGGGACAATCAGGTCCTCGAAATCTAGTCCAGCAGGTCGCGCGCCGACATCCAGGCGGCGCCCGGATGTTTCCCGGTCTCCTCAAAGAGGCGGGTCAGGAATTTCCACTCCGACGGGCCGTGCACCAGATGGTGGGTGAGAATGCCAACCGGCTCATCGTCCCTGAAAAAGCGTGCCTTCAACTCCGAAACCAATTCCGCGACCAGATCGGCATGCGGGCGGTTCCCACGCTGTCCGCGCTGGTTTACGACGTCGACATGCGTGTTCAACAGGCGGATCGGGCTGTGAGCCGTGGTCGGCCCGAATATCGACATTGCATCAAAACCCTGTCCTCCAAGCCGCGGGATGAGCTCGGCGCTAATCCTGTTCCAGGGCGGCACGAGCATTGGAACGAGCCTGGGCCCGTAAAGGCCTTGCAGGGTGACAAGGCCATCGCGCAATTCGCCGAGCACGACCTCCGCCGGCCGATGGCGGCCGAGCTCCTGTTTCTTTTCCTCCGGGCCGGCATGGTTTGCATGTGACCAGCCGTGAACGGCGACAAGGATATGGTTTTCGCGCAACAGGCGCGTTGCCAGTGCTTTGCCAGTCGAGGCTGGAATGACGGCGATGGTCAGCGGGACGGAAGCTTGACCTGTGATCGCGAGCAGGCTCTCGAGTGTGTCGGTCGGCTCGATTGCGTCGTCGTCGCGCAACCAGAGCCGTGCCTGGCGCCCTGCCTGCTGCCAGCGGTCGAGTTCCTGTCGGAGGGGCACCCAGATCTGATCGTCGGTCATGCTTTTCGTCTCACGTAGGTCTGCAAAATGGTGTCGAGGGCCTTCGCCGCGACCTTGAGCGAACGTTCTTCCAGGACGAATGGGCGCGCATTTGCACCCATTGTCGAGCGCCTGATGGGATCGTCGAGCAAAGCCGCGATTGCCGCGGCAAAGCCAGGCAGATCGTCCTCGGCGGTCAGATAGCCGGTCGTGCCGTCGATGACCACCTCCGGAACGCCCGCCGTCCTCTGGGCGACCACCGGTAACCCGGCTGCCTGCGCCTCCAGATAGGCAAGCCCATAGGCTTCCCCGCAACCCGGCCACACATAAATGCCGGAGCGGCTGAGTTCAGCAGCGATTTGTCTGCCATTCAGCTCTCCGAGCCATTCAATACGGCCCGGTTCGAAGGCGCCAAACAGTTGCTCCACGTCGGCCCGCATCGCCCCATCACCGGCGATCGCCAGTGTCCAGATACGATCGCCAAGCAGCCTCAGCGCCTTGGCCAGCATCGTGTAGCTGTTGATCTTGTCGCCGCTGCGCATCATGGCGACGGCGATCAGCCGTTGTGGCTTTGCCTGATGCAAGGCGGTCTCGAAAAGCGCAGTGTCGATGAAGGGCTTGAGTACGGCGAACGAGCCGGTCGGCAGGACTTCTGCCAGCCCCGCCCTGTCGCGCTCCGTAAGAGCGATGTTGACGGCCGCACTACCGGCTCCGTCCACAACCAGTTTCTGCAGCGGTGCCCAATCGGTGGCGTCCCGCTTCGCCGAATAGGATGCCTCGGCCGTGACGTAGGGAATGGCGAACTCGCGGCAGAGCGTCGGTCCGAAGAAATCCGGTGACTTGTAGTAGGGATGGTAAGAGAACCAGAGATCCGGGCGCGGCCCGCCTGACCAGTCCTTGCGGAGACGTTGCAGTTCCGCTTGTGCCGCCGGCCATAGCCCGGCGGCATCCTCGGCGGTCGCAGCAAAACTGCGAAACTCCGAGACGACCTCGACGGAATGTCCGGCCAGCTCCAGAGCCTTCATAATGAGCCGCGCCATGAGACGGTCACCTGAGGGAACGGGATGGTTCGGGGACTTCAACGGTGCATAGAATGCAACCCGCATCAAAGCGCCTCCGTGGACACACACTGTTTACAATCGATGTCTGGGCTTGCCACGAGAAATTCCGCTATTGTCGGCTTCCTTAGGTTTTGCTGATAGCATGTGAAAGGCGATCACAATCAGAGACGGCGGCAATTCCACCTCAATTCCGTCCTCTCTATTGTATTTGTCATTTGGTATTCAAGAACGGGAATGAATGGCGACGGTCGCTGCCACCAGTATTTTTTCAGAGCGGACGATCAGAAGAGCTCGGCTTGGTTCCGGCCTCGTCATGTTTCTTTTTGTCCTGCTGCATCTGTCCAACCATGCGCTGGGTCTGATCTCCGTCCCGGTAGCCGACGATGGTCGGAGGCTTTTCCTGGCGATCTGGCGCAACCCTGTCGGAACCGTCGTCTTCTACGGCGCCGTCCTCGTTCACATCACGCTGGTGCTGAGGGCGGTTTACAGGCGCCGCAGCCTTGTCATGCCGGCGGGCGAGATGACCCAGATCGTGCTCGGGATCGCGATCCCGCTGCTGTTGATCGACCATGTCATCGGCACGCGGATCGCCCATACGCTGTTTCACTACCGGGACGACTACGAGACGATCGTTCGGTTGCTGTGGATTACCTCTCCTGGCAACGGATGGCGCCAGATCATCGCACTGCTTGCCGTCTGGATCCATGGCTGTATCGGCCTGCATTTCTGGCTTCGCTACCGGCCCTGGTACGACACCATCGCCGCCATGCTTCTCGCGGTCGCGATCCTCTTGCCGGTGCTTGGCATACTCGGCTTCATTGAAATGGGAAGGACGATCGCGGAGCCGGCCTATGAGGGCATGGTCAACACCGACCGCTATCTGGAGAATCTCAATACCCGCTATTACTCGAACCCTGAGGCTCAACGCCAGCTTACCATGATCCGCGCCGGCCTCTACGGCTCGTTTTCGGGCGCGCTTTTGATCGTCGTCGGCGCGCGGACATGGCGACGGTGGAGGGAGCGGGTCAATCAGATCACAGTGCGCTATCCGGGTGGCGAGGCGATCAGCGTGCCGCGCGGCTTTACGGTTCTGGAGGCAAGCCGGCTCGGTGGTTTGCCGCACTATTCCGTCTGCGGCGGCAAGGGGCAATGCTCGACCTGCCGCGTCCAGATCCTTGGCCGATACGAGGATCTGCCGCCGCCCGACAAGCTCGAGCAAACGACGCTGAAGAGGATCAAGGCAGCACCCGATGTGCGGCTTGCCTGCCAGCTGCGGCCAAATCATGATGTAACCGTCGCACCACTGCTCGTCGCGGCACCAGAGGCGACATTGCCGCCAAACGCACAGGAAACCAGCCCGGGACGCGAGCGTGAGATTACGGTTCTCTTCTGCGACATTCGCCACTTCACGTCACTGACGGAAATGCGCCTGCCCTTCGATATCGTATTTTTGCTCAACCGCTATTTCGCCCTGGTTGGAAACGCCGTTGAAAAGGCAGGCGGCCGTGTCGACAAGTTCATCGGTGACGGCGCCATGGCGCTCTTCGGCATCGGCAGCGCGCCTGAAGAGGCATGTCGCCAGGCGCTTGCCGCGGCAGCGGCCATCGTGCGCGACATCGAAAAGCTCGGCATCGAGCTTTCGGACGAACTATCCATGCCGCTTCACATCGCCATCGGAATTCACACGGGGCCCGCCGTCGTCGGAACGCTCGGCTATGGTCGGGTGCGCAGCCTCACGGCGATCGGTGACACCGTCAACGTTGCAAGCAGGCTGGAGACCGCAGCCAAGGAGTTCGATGCAGCCATCGTCATTTCCGACGCGGTCGCAAGCCTTTCCGGGGCCGACACGGCGGGTGTGGAAAGCCGTGAAATCAGCGTGCGCGGCCGCGCCCTGCCCTTGAAAGTCTATGTGATTCCGAGCGACAAGGCCGCTGAACTGATCGAAGGAAAAGACGCATGACGAGCCGCGGCTGGCTCAACACCAAATTCTGGCAGAAACGGCTGCGAAAGGCGCGCAACGCTGTCGCAAAAAGGTTCTTCAATACTCGCACCGGCAGGCGGTTGCTGATCGAGAGCATCGGGCCGCGCGTCGTGTCGATGACGGTCGATGCTGGTGATCATCTGATGACCTTCTCGCCGTCCGACTACATTGGCCGCAAAGTCTTTCGAAAGGGGCACTTCGAGCGCGAGCATGTGGACCGCCTGATTGCGGTGCTGCGTGAGCGCGGGCTCATGCATGGGCGCAATCTTCTGGAGATTGGCGGCAATATCGGGACGCAGACCGTCTATTTCGCACTAAGCGGCGCCTATGATCACATCGTCAGCATCGAGCCCGATCCGCGCAACTTCCCCCTGCTGCAGACCAATATCCGCCAGAACAGGCTCGATCAAATGGTGACGCTGGTCAACTGTGCCGCCGGGGCGACGGCTGGCGAGATCGACTTTTTCATGAATGCCGACAATCACGGCAAGAGCAGCGCGTACCGGAAAAGTGCAAGCGACCAGAAAACGAGCGTCCCGGTCAGACCAGTGACCGAGATCCTAGATGAGCTCTCCGTCTGTCCTGCCGATATCGGCCTCGTCTGGATGGATATCGAGGGCTATGAGCCTGTCGCCTGCGCCTCGATGGCACCGCTCCTGTCGCGCCGCGTGCCGCTCTACATGGAATTCACGCCGCTCTTTTACGGACCGGAACAGACCCGCGATTTCATCAGGACGCTCGCCGGCTACTACGAGGATTGCCTGGTCTTCTTCGAGGAGGAAGAACAGGAGATGAAGGTCGTCAACCTGCCGGGCAGCATCGAACAGTACGACGTCTTGTTTCTTCCCTGATTATTTCCGCCGATAGAGATAGTAACGGCCTTCCTTGACCCCCGCCGGTAGCTCGAGCGGCTCCAGTTCCGGGCGATCCAGCGGCAGACCGCTGACCGCGATGCCATTCTTGGCAAGAACGCCTGCCATGAGTTGCGGCAGCCAGGTCAATGTGACGGCATCGATATCGTCATGCCCGGTGCCGATATCGGCATGGGCGAGTGCCGCTCCGATTCCCAGAAAGGCCTGGCCGGATTCGCGGATATCGCCGGTCACCATATTCTCCGCCGGAGGTGTCGAAGACGAATAGGAGCGAACGTCACGGTCGAAGGCAATGATGCGACGATCGGGAAAATGCTCGCGCAGGTGATCATAGGTGCGTCCATTGCCAAGGCCGAATTCCAGAACCGGCCCCTCGGTGCCGTTCACGAGCTCGACGATCGCATTCAATATGTCGCGTTGAGCCGTCAATCGGCGGATGAAGCTGTCCAGGCGGCTCATCTATGTTCTTGTCCATTCAATCGTTTTTCGAAAGCGGTGCTAGCACATGAAACTGTATGAAGTCGATTGCCGTAGATGGGAAAATGGCGTTGCAGTTACAGCATGGGTCTGTGCTAGGCTTCTCAGATGAACGACATCTCGAATGAAAGATTCTTTGCCGACGTACCCGTTTTCACCGATTTCGAGCGGGTAACCGATACGAGCAATTATCACCCGCTTCCGGACGGCTGGTTCCTGGCCCTTGCCGACATCGTCGGTTCGACGCAGGCGATCGCCGCCGGCCGCTATAAGGACGTCAACATGGCGGGCGTCAGCGTCATTTCAGCCGTCCTGAATGCGGTTGACAAGGGCGACTACCCGTTCGTGTTTGGCGGCGATGGTGCCGTGGTTGCGCTGCCGGGGAACCTCGAGAATGCGGCGCGAAGTGCACTGGCGGCTACGCAGCGATGGGTAGAGGAGGAAATGGGCCTGACGCTGCGCATTGCGGTCGTCCCGCTTGCCGATATTCGCAAGGAAGGCCTGGACGTTCGCGTCGCCCGTCACGCCGCCAGTCCCTTCGTAACCTATGCCATGTTTGCCGGCGGCGGAGCCAGCTGGGCCGAGCGCCAGATGAAGGCCGGACGCTATGGCGTCGAGCCTGCACCGCCAGGGACGCGGCCGGATCTGACCGGTCTCTCCTGTCGGTGGAGCCCGATTGCGGCGCATAACGGCGAGATCGTCTCCATTATCGCCGTACCGGCCGAGGGCGGGCGCCCCAGCCCGGAGTTTCGCAAGCTCGTGATGGACGTCGTGGCTATCTCTTCAGAACAGGGCCGTGGCGGCCACCCGATCCCTGCCGATGGCCCTGAATTTGCCTTTTCACTGCAGGGCGTTGATCGTGAGGCACGGGCAACCGCACTGCCGGGAAAGAGACTGCTGCGGAAGGTGATCATCCTGTTGCAGATCGCGCTTGTCGTCGGGCTCCACAGACTGGGCATCAAGCTTGGCCGTTTCGACGCCCGGCGCTACACCCAAGACGTCTCCGGAAATTCAGATTTCCGCAAGTTCGACGACGGGCTGAAGATGACGATCGACGTCGATGCCGGCCATCTTGGCCGTATCCAGGCGCTCCTCGAAGAGGCGAAAGCAAAGGGCATTGCCCGTTACGGCCTGCACCGGCAGTCCTCGGCGCTGATGACCTGTTTTGTCCCGACACCGGTGTCACGCGACCACGTGCACTTTGTCGACGGTGCCAGCGGCGGCTACGCCGTCGCTGCCAGCCAGATCACGGGCAAGACACTGTCAGCAGTCGATATCACGCCTTGACGATGTGGTCGGCCAACAGCCCGAGGCGCGTGAAGACATTGCGGGTGTCTATGATCAGCGGCGCACGATCTGCGATCACCGCATAGTCGAGCTTGTCATGGTCGGTTGCGACAAGAACTGCATCGTAGGCTTCCAGGGCCCCGGGCGTGAGATCGACCGATTTCCGGCCTTTCAAATGCTGATATTCGCGCGTCGAGGGGATCTCACCGACATGGGGATCGTGATAGTCGGCCTTGCCGCCGCGCTCTTCGATGATCTCCATCAGGCGCAATGAAGGGCTCTCGCGAATGTCGGCGACGTTCTTCTTGTAGGCGAGGCCAAGGATCAGGACCCGCGAGCGGCTGAGTGCCTTGCCGGCCTTGATGTCGAGCGTTTCGGCAAGTTTGCCGACGACATAACGCGGCATTGCCGAATTGATCTCGCCAGCGAGCTCGATAAAGCGCGTCGGCAACTCGTATTCGCGGGATTTCCAGGTGAGGTAGAAGGGATCGATCGGAATGCAGTGGCCGCCAAGGCCCGGGCCCGGGTAGAAGGGCATGTAGCCGAAGGGTTTGGTCTTGGCCGCGTCGATCACTTCCCAGACATCGATTCCCATGGCGGCGTAGACGGTCTTCAGCTCGTTGACGAGCGCGATGTTGACCGACCGAAAGATGTTTTCGGTCAGCTTGACGGCTTCTGCAGTGGCGTTGGAAGACACCGGAACGACGGTTTTGACCGCAGCGCCGTAGAAGCTCTTCATCAGCGCCAGGGCCTCTGCGCCATCGCCGGCGACAACCTTCGGAATTGTCGCCGTGTTGTAGTGCTGGTTGCCCGGATCCTCACGCTCGGGCGAAAAACCGATGAAGAAGTCGCGGCCGGATATCAGGCCGGATTTCTCCAGGATGACCTTGACGACATCATCCGTGGTGCCCGGATAGGTCGTCGATTCCAGCACCACAAGCTGGCCAGCACGCAGATGGGCAGCAATCGACCGAGAAGTTGCCTCCACAAAGGAAAGGTCAGGATCGCGATGCCTGGTAAGCGGCGTCGGAACACAGATGACAATGACGTCACAGGCCGCAAGCCCGGCAAAATCCGTCGTGGCCGAAAAGCGCTGCCCGTCAATTTCGGCTGCGAGGTCGTCGCTTGTGACCGCATCGATATAGGAACGCCGCGCATCCAGGGAGACGATCTTGTTCGGGTCGATGTCAAAGCCAGTGACAGCAAAGCCGCTGCGGGCAATGGCGATTGCCAGCGGCAAGCCGACATAGCCGAGGCCTATGACACCGGCTCGGGCATTGCGGGTTTCGATCTTGTTTGAAAGGACGTCGTAGGTGGAGGAACTCGCCAAGGCAGGTCTCATCATAGTGCTGAAGGTACCTTGATCTAATGTAAGAGCGCACCAATTGAAACCCGCCGCCAGGCAATGCCCGCTGACGCAACCGCAAAACCTCGCGCTGCAGCTGTGCCTCGGTCCTCCGGCAGTCCCGACCAGTGTGACCAAAAAGGCGCGGATGCGCCAAGAGATTTCACTGCAGGGTCAGAAAATGCGCAAATACCATTGTTTGGGACTGGCCCCATGCCTATCTACATCGAATAACGAACCACGAGAAAGGACTGCCTATCCTACCCACTTTATCAAGGGTTTGACAGGTGCCGCTGCCGGGCTCCCGGCAGATCGTTGACACAATATTACCGCTCGTCCATCCTCCTTCCCGCCCTGCGCACGGCGTTGCTGCAGGCGGGTTGCCGACGCTTTTCAGGAATGGACGTGCTTTATGAGGATACTACCAAGAATGGGCACGATCGAATCCAGCGTCTCCTCTATTTTGTTGGATCGGGTCGCTGAATGGCTGACGAATTCGTCGCTGGCCGGAGATGACCTCGAAAGCATCGTTCGCGGATTCTGCGAGCGTATTGCGGCGGCAGGGTTGCCGATCGCGCGCGTGCATCTGACGTTTTCGATGCTGCACCCGCTTTACGACGCGTTGAGCTTTACATGGCGACGCGCAAGTGGTGTCACGATCGAGGGTTATCGCCATGCCGCCGGGCAGAAGCCGGACCGCTTCCTTCAGAGCCCCTACTACTATCTGCTCGACAACAACCTCCAGCACATCCGTCGTCGGATACCGGCCGATGGCCCAGCCGAATTCCCGGTCTTCCTCGATCTGCGCGATGAGCGCATCACCGACTATCTGGCTTTCGTTCAGCCATTCGGCGATGGCTCCGTTCAGGGCATGATGGGCTCATGGTCGACGGATAGCCACGCCGGCTTCTCCGACGACATGATCGATGCGCTGTTGCGCATGCAGAACCATCTTGCTGTTGCCGCGAAGATGGCAGTCTTGGGCAAGCTCGCCAACAACATGCTCACCACCTATCTCGGCGGCGATGCGGGAAAGCGGGTGTTGAATGGCCAGATCCGCCGTGGCGACGGCGAGACGATCCGTGCGGCTCTCGTCATGGGCGATATGCGCCAGTCGACCGTCTACGCCGAAAAGGAGGGGCGGCAGGCCTACATCGATACGCTGAACCAGTTCTTCGACGCCATCGCTGCGCCATTCAACCGCAATGGCGGCGAGATCCTGAGCTTCCTCGGCGACGGCTTCCTGGCCGTCTATCCCTGTGGCCGGCACAAGGATCCATCCAAGATTGCCTGTCAGGCAGCCCTTTCCGCGGTCCACCAGGCGCAAGCGCGTGTCGCGGAATTGAACCGGGAGCGGCTGGATGCCGGCCTGACCAAGGTTTCCTACGGGATCGGCCTGCACGTCGGCAACGTCATGTTCGGCAATGTCGGCCTCAAGGATCGCCTGACTTTTTCGGCATTCGGCTCGGCCGTCAACGAGGTTCAGCGCCTGCAATCGCTGACGAAGAAATATTCGAGCGAGGTCGTCGCAAGCCAGGCCTTTGCCGGCTACTGCGGCGGTGAGTGGCGCACGCTCGGCGAGGAAAAGCTCCGCGGCATCCGCCAAAAAGTCACGGTCTTGCAGCCGCATGTGCCAGCGCCCGTCCTGCATGTCGAGGAGAATTTCCGCGAGGTCGCACCGGCCGCACTTTC
>Ga0102592_1002350_pt1 | contig 16815 bp, 16 predicted proteins | sample AraplaCol_mMF_r2_FD_76861 | JGI IMG/M metagenome (GOLD analysis project Ga0102592, IMG submission 76861) | Arabidopsis root microbial communities from North Carolina, USA - plate scrape MF_Col_mMF_r2 (SPADES assembly) (version 2) | ecosystem: Host-associated > Plants > Roots > Endosphere...
CTGCCTCACGCGCTCCTTGCCAGCGCGCCGTCGATCATGTTGACCGCGTTCTGCACGCCGTACACCGCGACGAAGGAGCCGAAGCGCGGGCCCTTCTCCTGGCCGAGCAGCACCTGGTACAGCATGTTGAACCAGTCCAGTGTGACGCCGGGACGGCCGTCCTTGCCCTTCTTGACCTGGTCGAGGAACGGCTCGCGGCGGCCGATTTCGTAGACGACGTTCTGGATGTCCTCGGCCGATGCATCGGGCGCCAGCTGCGACAGCGCATCTCGCAGGTCCTGCAATGCGGCGCGCTCGGTGTCGGTGGGCACGCGAAACGTCTTCGTCGGCGCGACGAAATCGCGATAATAGTTGATGGCATAGCCGACCATCGCATCGAGCTTCGGATGCGTCTGCGGGCTGACGCCGGGACGGTAGCGGCCGATGAAGCCCCACAGCGTCTCGGCGTTCTCCGCGTTCGACGACGACACCAGCGTCAAGAGAAGCTGGAAGGTGACGGGCATGTCGCTCTTCGGCGGCTTGCCGTTGTGGATGTGCCAGACCGGATTGCCGAGCTGCTGCTTGCCATCCTGCCTGGCAAAGCCGTCGCTGAACTGCTGATAGTCGTCGACGTTGCGCGGGATGACGTCGAAATAGAGCCGCTTGGCCGCCTTGGGCTCGCGGTACATGAACAGCGACAGCGATTCCGGCGAGGCGTAGCGCAGCCATTCGTCGATGGTGAGGCCGTTGCCCTTCGACTTCGAGATCTTCTGGCCCTTCTCGTCGAGGAAGAGCTCGTAGTTGAAGCCCTCGGGCGGCGTGGCGCCGAGCGCCCGCGCGATCGCGCCGGACAGCTTCACGGAATCGATCAGGTCCTTGCCGGCCATCTCATAGTCGACGCCGAGCGCGACCCAGCGCATCGCCCAATCGGCCTTCCACTGACACTTGACGTTGCCGCCCGTGACCGGCGTCTCGACTTCCTGGTTGGTATCGGGGTCGACATAGGTCACCGTGCCGGCCGCGACGTCGCGGCGGATCATCGGCACCTGCAGCACGACGCCCGTGGTCTTGCTGATCGGCAGGAACGGCGAATAGGTGGCGCGGCGATCGGGGCCGAGCGTCGGCAGGATGATCTCCATCACCTTGTCATAGGCGGCGAGCATCTTGAGCAGCGTCGCATCGAACCGGCCGGATGTGTAGTAATCGGTTGAGCTCGCGAATTCGTAGTCGAAGCCGAAATGATCGAGAAACGCGCGCAGGCGCGCGTTATTGTGCGCGCCGAACGACGGGTATTCATTGGAGAACGGATCCGGCACCCGCGTCAGCGGCTTGCCGATGTGCGCGGCCAGCATCTCCTTGTTGGGGACGTTGTCGGGCACCTTGCGGAAGCCGTCCATGTCGTCGGAGAAGGCGAGCAGGCGCGTCTTGATCTTGTCCTCGGTCAGCACGCGGAAGGCATGCCGCACCATCGAGGTGCGCGCGACCTCGCCGAACGTGCCGATATGCGGCAGGCCCGACGGTCCGTAGCCGGTCTCGAACAGCACCTCGTCCTTCGGCCTCTTCTTCAGCCGCGCGACGATGGCCTTCGCCTGCTCGAATGGCCAGGCGTTGGATTGTTCGGCGAGCGCACGCAGATCGCTCGGGCTCATGCTGGGATCGATAACGGACATCAAGAAGGGCCTCCGGGCCGCGGAAAATAGCGATTTCCGGGCAGAATGCAAAAACGTTGGTCGTCATTCCGGGGCACGCGCATCAGCGCATGAACCCGGAATCTCGCGCCACAATCTCGAGATTCCGGGTTCGCGCTTCGCGCGCCCCGGAATGACGGGATTGAATGGTCAGAACGGGCTCACCGAAAAATACCGCAGCCACAGATCGGTGTAGCGGCCTTTTTCCCAGACGCGGAACAGGGCCCAGTTCAGGGCCTGGCGCAGCACGTCGTTGCCCTTGCGCACGGCGATGCCGATTCCTTCGCCGAAGAAGCGGCTCTCGACGAAGGGGCCACCGGAGAAGGCGCAGCAATCGCCGGAATCGGTGCCGTTGATCCAGAACGCCAGCGAGATGGCGTCGCCGAAGATGAAGTCGACCTCGCCCTTGCGCAAGGCGGCGCGCATCGCCTCGTCATTGGGATAGGGATGCAGCTCGGCGTCGGTGAACATGGCCTTGAGATAGGCTTCGTGCGCCGAGCCGGCGATGACGCCGACCTTCTTGCCCTCGAGATATTCGGGGCGGATCTCCGGCATCACCGCGTCCTTGCGCGAGGCGAAGCGCGCCGGCACGCGGTAATAGGGATCGGTGAAATCGACGCGGGCGCGTAGCTGCGGGCTCACCGCCATCGAGGCGATGATGGCGTCGCCCCGGTTGGAGGACAGCGCGTCGACCAGGGTCTCGAAGCGGCGCATCTGCACCGTGCAGGTGACCTTGATCTCCTCGCACAGACTGCGGGCGAGATCGACGTTGAAGCCGGCCGGGTTGCCGTCGGCGCCGGTGTAGTTGAATGGCGGATAGTCGGTCTCGGTCAGGAAGCGGATCACCGTGAGGCGCGACAGGTCCGGCCGCTCGGGACGCCGCCGCGGGTCCCAGAACCCGGGCACGGCTTGCGGGGCGGCCTGGGGCGCGACCTGCGGCGTGGCCTGGGGGGCCGCCGGGGGCTGCTTGGCGGGAGCCTGGGCGTTTGCTGCGGACAGGCCCGCGAGCAGGCAGGCGCCGACGGCCAGTGCCGTCAGCAAGCGACTAGCAGGTTTGGACGATTTCGCCTGGTGCGATGGAGCCATCGGCCGGAAATGAACGAATTTCAGTGAGATCGGAGGGCCTTATAGACCATCCCGGCGGGAACGCGAGTGGGGATTATGAGCTGCGGTCCACTCCCTCCCCCGCTTGCGGGGGAGGGCTGGGGAGAGGGTGTCTCCTCTGGGCGAGAGCCCCTCCGTGGACAGAGCCCCCACCCGGCGCTTCGCGCCGACCTCCCCCGCAAGCGGGAGAGGTTGCAGCGGAGTTCGCGGCAGGCTGCTGGGCCCTCAGAGATACTTCTTCAAATCCGCCGCTGCCTCTTCCGGCGTGCGCTTCAGATTGAACGGCGAGACGAAGCGGCCGTCACGGTCCATCAGGTAGATCAGCGCGGTGTGGTCCATGGTGTAGTCGCCGTCCTTGGTCGGGACCTTCTTGGCGTAGACCCGGTAGGAAGTGACGACCTTGGCGGTCTCGGCGGGATCGCCGGACAGGCCTTCGAGGTGCGGGTCGAAGCTCGACAGATAGTCCTTCATGGTCGCCGGCGTATCGCGCTCGGGATCGACCGAGATGAAGACGGCGTTGACCTTGTCGGCATCCTTGCCCAGCGCGCGCAGCACTTCCGAGATCTCGAACAGCGAGGTCGGGCAGACGTCGGGGCAATGGGTGTAGCCGAAGAAGATCAGGGTCGGCTTGCCCTTGAGGTTCTTGTCGGTGACGGCTTTGCCGTTCTGATCGGTCAGCTGGAACGGGCCGCCGATCGCGGCCGGCTGCGCCACCTTGCTGACCCCGCCCATGGCCCAGAACATGATCAGGAGGCCGACGATGAGGCTGGCGGCGAAGGCGATCGCAATCACCAGCGGACGGGTGGCGGAACTCATGGGCGGAAAACTTCCTGTCGGAGATCAGAAGCAGGCGGCGAAACCGGTCCTGATCATTTCGAAGAACATCTGCGTGCCGTAGTGGAACCACAGCGCCAGCGCGCCGAGCACCAGCAATCCACCGACCGCCACACCCGCCCACAGCAGCACGGACGGCGTCCGGCCGGCAGTGGGCGAATTGTCCTGTAGCGGGTGCGTCGGGTGCAGTGGTTGAGCCATGGCAATGACGGGGCGAAAGCCCGGGTTCCCAACCTTCAGATAAGCTTCGGCCCGCCTGCAGGCAAGCCGCAGGCGGGCCGGAACGATCCTGTCAGGCCGCGAACGTCAGTGCAGCAGCTGGCCCCGGGCGGATTCGACCTGCTCCGTTTGCGGCAGCGGCCGGCGCGTCGGCTTGATGGCCGAAGCCTGGGCGTCCAGGTAGCAGGGCTTGTACATGGCCTGGAGCTGCCTGCCCTTGAGGAACAGCATGTGCGGGGTGAGGCCGCCGCGCTGGCTGATCCAGCGCTTCACCTGCGAGGGGTACATCGCATAGAGCATCTGGGTCGCCTCGGCATTGGTGACGGCACGGCCATTGCTGCCGAAATCCCAGGCGGCGTGGAAGCCGAGTGTCGCGCTCGAGGTCACGCAGATGCGGTCATGCGGGATGGCGCCGAGGACGATGGTACAGGCGGAGGCGCAGAGGCCGTCGATGATGACGGTTTCGCCGGATTGACGCAGGTCCTGGTACTTGTCGACATAGGTTCCAATTCGGCCGCCGCGGTCACCCGCGATCCGAACCACCGCGTGAGAAGCCCCCATGCCAGCGATCAACAGAACCGCCGCAAGCAACCCCGTCAGAAACTTCATTGTCCCCCGCCCCAGTCGAATTCGAATCTGTGTGTCAGGTGGTGATGCAGGGCTAGCGTCCGTCGTAACCGAGGTTTTGTCTAGGCAGGCCGGCTCGCTCAAAACAAATTCAAATCCAGTGTTGCGTCCGCGCTGCACTCGCTGAGTCTCTATCCCAAAGTGGAACAAGTTAAGGATGTCTTGCGCGCCACACACTTGATCTCAGTTACAACCGCTGGCTTCAATCCGGGCAAATACAGGGGAACCTATGGGGGAAACATGGCTGAAGAGACGGACGTGATCGTCGTCGGCGCGGGACTGTCGGGCCTCGTGGCCGCAACCGAAATCGCCGACGCCGGCAAGCGCGTGATCGTGGTCGACCAGGAAGGTGAGCAATCGATCGGCGGCCAGGCGTTCTGGTCGTTCGGTGGCTTGTTCCTGGTCAATTCGCCGGAGCAGCGCCGGCTCGGCATCAAAGATTCCTTCGACCTCGCCATGCAGGACTGGCTCGGCACCGCCGGCTTCGACCGCGACGAGGATTTCTGGCCGCGGCAATGGGCCGAGGCCTATGTGGCGTTCGCGGCCGGCGAGAAGCGCGCCTGGCTGCGGGCGATGGGGCATCGCATCTTCCCCGTGGTCGGCTGGGCCGAACGCGGCGGCTATGACGCGATGGGCCACGGCAATTCGGTGCCGCGTTTCCACGTCACCTGGGGCACCGGTCCAGGGATCGTCGAGCCGTTCGAGCGCCGCGCGCGCGAGGCGATGAAGAGCGGCCGGCTGGTCTTCAGGTGTCGCCATCGCGTCGATGCGCTCTCCATCACCAACGGTACGGTGGATGGCGTCAGCGGCGCCGTGCTTGCCCCCGATGATGTCGAGCGTGGCAAGAGCTCGTCGCGCAACGTGGTCGGCGAGTTCGCTCTGAAGGCGCAGGCGGTGATCGTGGCGTCCGGCGGCATCGGCGGCAATCATGAGCTGGTCCGGCAGAACTGGCCGAAGCGGCTCGGCACGCCGCCAAAGTTCATGATCTCCGGCGTGCCCGAGCATGTCGACGGCCGCATGATCGGCATCACGGAGACAACGGGCGCGCGGCTGATCAATCGCGACCGCATGTGGCACTATGTCGAGGGCATCCAGAACTGGAATCCCATCTGGCCGCGCCATGGCATCCGCATCCTGCCCGGCCCCTCCTCGATGTGGTTCGACGCCACGGGCACGCGATTGCCAGCGCCGCTGTTCCCGGGCTCCGACACGCTCGGCCAGCTCAAATACATCATGTCGACCGGCTATGAATATTCCTGGTTCATCCTGACCCAGAGCATCATCAAGAAGGAGTTTGCGCTGTCGGGCTCGGAGCAGAACCCCGATCTGACGGGAAAAAGCTGGCGCATGACGATCAAGCGCGCCACCAACAAGGGCGCGCCGGCGCCGGTGGAGGCCTTCAAAAGCCACGGTGTCGACTTCATCGTGCGCGACAAGCTCGAGGACCTTGTTGCGGAGATGAATAAGCTTGCCGGCAGCGACCTCCTCAAGCTCGAGCACATCAGGATGCAGATCGAGGCGCGCGACCGCGAGATCGCCAATCCCTATGTCAAGGACGCGCAGGTAATGAACATCCACAATGCGCGCCGCTATATCGGCGACAGACTGATCCGCACAGCGTCTCCGCATAGGATCCTCGATCCCGCGCAGGGGCCGCTGATTGCAGTCAAGCTCAACATCCTCACCCGCAAGACGCTGGGCGGTTTCGAGACCGACCTCGACTCGCGCGTGTTCGGCAGCGAGGGCAGCGTCATTCCCGGCCTCTACGCGGTCGGCGAAGCCGCCGGTTTCGGCGGCGGCGGCGTGCACGGCTATCGCTCGCTGGAAGGCACCTTCCTCGGCGGTTGCCTGTTCTCGGGCCGCAATGCCGGGCGCGCCGCGGCGAAAGCGGTGGGATAGATGATGCGGCGGTGGATGCGTTTCGGGGCGTTGGTCGCGGCATTGGCCGCCGCCTCGGCTGCATCCGCCGAGACGATCGACGTTGGCGCCTTGAAGCGCTCCTACACCGTGCAGCTCCCAGCGAAGAAGCCGGCGCCGCTGGTGGTCGTGCTGCACGGCAAGACCCAACGCGGCGCCGACGTAATCGCACGCACTGCGTGGCCGCAGGTCGCCAAGCGCGAAGGTCTTGCCGCGGTGTTTCCTGATGGGCTCAACCACGCATGGGCCGATGCACGGACCAAGGCGGGGCCTGCCCTGCGCGGGCCACCGGCGGGGACCGATGATGTCGCCTTCATCGCAAAGCTCGTCGAGAAGCTGGTGGCCGACGGCACGGCCGATGCAAAGCGGGTCTATGTCACCGGCGTCTCCAATGGTGGCGCCATGGCGATGACGCTGGTTTGCGCCCGCGCCGATCTGTTTGCCGCGGGCGCGAGCGTGATCATGAACCTCACCGACGAAGCCGCCGTCACCTGCCATCCGTCGCGGCCGCTGCCGATGCTGCTGATGAACGGCACGGCCGATCCGCTGGTGCCTTACGAGGGCGGACGCGGATCGAGCTATTATGCCGCAGACGGATTCTGGTCGACCGAGGAGACGCTGGCGTTCTGGCGCAAGCTCAATGGCTGCGAGACCGATGATGCCAGCGCAATTGAGATGCCCGACAAGGCGCCGGCGGACCAGTCCACGGTCACGCGGATCACCTCGCGTTGCCCGCAAGGGCATGACGTCGTGCTCTATCGTATCAACGGTGGCGGCCACCGCATGCCGGGATTTGCTCCGGATGCCCGCTTCCCGAGGGTCGCGACCAGCCTGCTCGGGCCGCAGAACGGCGACATCGACGGCGCCGAGACGATATGGTCGTTCTTCAGTCGGTTTCCCTGAACGGCGCATGCAGAGCCGGCCACGCATGCGTGCCTGGGGTGGCACGCCGCAAGGCACTGCGCTAGACAGGGCCGCCATTCCAGTGAGGAGATCCGCAAATGAGCATTCAGCGTTTCGAAACCGGCCCGCGCATGAGCCAGGTCGTCGTGCACGGCAACACCGTCTATCTCGCCGGCGTCGTCGCCAACAAGGCGGCCGGCGAAAGCGTGACGAAGCAGACCCAGGACATCCTGGCGACCATCGACGGTCACCTCGCCAAGGCCGGCACCGACAAGTCGAAGCTGCTCTCGGCCACCATCTACATCACCGACATGAAGACGTTTGGCGAAATGAACGCGGTGTGGGACGCCTGGGTCTCGCCCGGTAACACCCCGGCGCGCGCCACCGTCGAAGCCAAGCTGGCGGCTCCGCAATATACCGTCGAGATCATGGTGGTTGCCGCGAAGTAATCTTCACGGACAATTCTCATGCGAAGGGAGCGCGATGACGACATCATCGCGCTCCTTTTTTTTGGCGCAGCGCTGACCTCAGAGGTAATCGATCGGCGCGCATGAACCTTCGATAGTCAGGGACAGCCGATCACGGCCCCATCGAAGGAGAGCACCATGACCGACCCCGTCACCATCGCCCGCCGCTACATCGAGCTCTGGAACGAACGCACCGCCGGCCGCCGCCGCGAGCTGCTCGGCGAGAACTGGACGAATGATGCGAGCTATGTCGATCCCCTGATGAAGGGCGACGGTCGCGACGGCATCGAGGCGCTGATCGCAGGTGTGCAGCAGCGCTTTCCCGATTTCAAATTCAGCCTGATCGGCGAGCCCAACGGCTACGGCGACCACGTCCGCTTCTCGTGGGGGCTGGGTCCCGACGGCGGCGACAGCCCGATCAAGGGCACGGATTTCGCCGTGCTGAAGGACGGCCGCATCAGAAGCGTCACAGGATTCCTCGACCAGGTGCCGGCCGGGGCGTGAGGCTGCGGGCCCTCCTCGGTCCAGACGGGGAGGGCCCACCCCTCGACGAAGCCATCCTCGCGGCTTACCTGTCATGGTGTGACCCGCCGTATCCCCAAAATTCAGGCCGAGACGCTTTCGCTGCTGCCCGACCGCTTCAAGGCGTGGTTCGTGGCCCGCGGCTGGTCGCCACGCGCGCATCAATTGGCGCTGCTGGAGAAGGCACGCGAGGACGCCAGCGCGCTGCTGATCGCACCGACCGGCGCCGGCAAGACGCTGGCGGGATTTCTGCCGACCCTGGTGGAGCTTTCGACCGAGACGGCCGAACGGAAGGCGGCTGAGAAGCAAAGCCTCGTCTCCACCGGCCGCGGCGTGCAGCGCACTGGCGGCCTGCACACGCTCTACATCTCGCCGCTGAAAGCGCTCGCCGTCGACATCGCGCGCAATCTGGAACGGCCGATCGCGGAGATGGCGCTGCCGGTCAAGGTCGAGACCCGCACCGGCGACACGCCGGTGTCGCGGCGCCAGCGGCAGCGGCGCTATCCGCCCGACGTGCTGCTGACGACGCCCGAGCAGCTCGCGCTGCTGCTGTCCTCCGACGACGCGCCGTTCCTGTTCTCCTCCTTGAAGCGCATCGTGCTCGACGAGCTCCATGCGCTGGTGACCTCCAAGCGCGGCGATCTGCTCTCGCTCGGCCTTGCGCGGTTGTGGCGCCTCGCGCCGCAGATGCGCGCGATCGGCCTGTCGGCGACGGTGGCGGAGCCGGAGCAGCTCGCGCGCTTCCTGGTGCCGCAGACCGATGGGGAGGAGCGAGCAGCCGACATCGTCGTCGCCGGCGGTGCCGCGCCGCCCGAGGTGGAGATGCTCGACACGCGCGAGCGGCTGCCCTGGGCCGGGCACAGCGCGCGCCACGCGCTGCCTGAGATCTACGAGCTGATCAAGGCGAACAAGACCACGCTGGTCTTCGTCAACACCCGTAGCCAGGCCGAGATGCTGTTCCAAAATCTCTGGAGCATGAATGACGACGGCCTTGCCATTGCGCTGCATCACGGCTCGCTCGACGTCGCCCAGCGCCGCAAGGTCGAGGACGCGATGTCGGCGGGAAGATTGCGCGGCGTGGTCTGCACGTCCTCGCTCGACCTCGGCGTCGACTGGGGCGATGTCGATCTCGTCGTCAATATCGGCGCGCCCAAGGGCTCCTCGCGCCTGATGCAGCGGATCGGCCGTGCCAACCATCGCCTCGACGAGGCCTCGCGCGCCGTCCTGGTGCCGGCCAACCGTTTTGAAGTGCTGGAGTGCCGCGTCGCCATCGACGCCATCGCCGAGAACGCGCAGGACACGCCGCCCTTGCGCACGGGCGCCCTCGACGTGCTGGCCCAGCATGTTCTCGGCTGTGCCTGCGGCGAGCCGTTCCTCTCCGATGAGCTCTATGCCGAGGTGCGTACCGCGGCGCCCTACGCCGAGCTGTCGCGGCAGGATTTCGACGACGTCGTCGATTTCGTCGCCTCCGGCGGCTACGCGCTGAAGACCTATGAGCGCTTCGCCCGCATCAAGCAGGACAAGGAAGGGCGCTGGCGCGTCGCCAATCCCAAGGTGCGGCAGAGCTACCGGATGAATGTCGGCACCATCGTCGAGGACGACATGCTGAAGGTGCGGCTGGTGCGCTCGCGCGGCGGCGGCACGGGCGCCACTGGCGTGATTGCTCGTGGCGGCCGGCTGCTTGGCGAGATCGAGGAGGCCTTCATCGAAGGCCTCTCGCCCGGCGACACCTTCGTATTCTCAGGCGAGGTGGTACGCTACGAGACGCTGGTCGAGGATCAGGTCTATGTCTCGCGCGCGCATGACAAGGACCCCAAGGTGCCGTCGTACATGGGCGGCAAGTTTCCGCTCTCGACCTATCTCGCCGAACGCGTGCGCCGGCTGCTCGATGACGGCCGCGCCTGGGGTGGCTTGCCGGAGCAGGTGCGCGACTGGCTGTCGCTGCAGAAGGATGTCAGCAAAGTGCCTGGGGTACGCGAGCTGCTGGTCGAAAGCTTTCCGCGCGCCAACAAGCATTACCTTGTCTGCTATCCCTTCGAGGGCCGCCTCGCGCATCAGACCCTGGGTATGCTGCTGACGCGCCGGTTGGAGCGCGCCCGCGCGCGGCCGCTTGGCTTCGTCGCCAATGAATATGCCGTGGCGATCTGGGCGCTCGGCGATCTCTCCTCCATGATCCGCAACGGCCGGATCGATCTCAACGCGCTGTTCGACCCCGACATGCTCGGCGATGATCTCGAAGCCTGGCTTGCCGAATCCGCGCTGATGAAGCGCACCTTCCGCAACTGCGCGATCATCTCCGGCCTGATCACGCGCCGGCATACCGGCGAGGAGAAGAGCCGCCGCCAGGTGCTGTTCTCGACCGATCTCGTCTACGACGTGCTGCGCAAGCACCAGGCCGATCACGTCCTGCTGCGCGCCGCCCGCGCCGATGCTGCCACCGGCCTCTTGGATTTGCGCCGCCTCAGCGACATGCTGATGCGCATCCACGGCCGCATCACACATCGGGAACTCGACCGCGTCTCCCCGCTGGCGGTGCCGGTGATGCTGGAAATCGGTCGCGAGTCAGTTTATGGCGAAGCTGCAGACGAGCTTTTGGCCGAAGCCGCCGATGAGCTCGTCAAAGAGGCGATGGATAGAAGCGGGTAAGACGTGACGACAGGCGCGCAGGTTTCAGGGGATGTCGACGACATGCGCGTGTCCACGGTCACCATCACCGATGTGACTTTTGCCGCCGATCTCTCCGGCGCGCTGTTCTGGGAAGAGCAGCGCCTGCTCGTCGTCTCCGACCTGCATCTGGAGAAGGGCTCCAGCTTCGCGATGCGCGGCGTGCTGCTGCCGCCTTACGACACGCTGGCGACGCTGAGCCGTCTCGCTGCTGTCATCTCCCGCCATAATCCGCGCACCGTGATCGCGCTTGGCGACAGCTTTCACGACCGCACGGCGCATGAGCGGTTGTCGCCAGACGATCGCGACGCCGTCGCCGCACTCCAGACGGGCCGCGACTGGATCTGGATCTCCGGCAACCACGATCCAATGCTGCCGCGCGATCTCGGCGGCACTGTTGCGGACGAGGTTGCGATCGGCCCGATCACCTTCCGCCACGAGCCGACCGGCGCGCATGGCGAGATCGCCGGGCATCTTCATCCCAAGGCGCGTGTCTCCGCGCGCGGCCGCTCCATGGAGCGCCGCTGCTTCGCCAGTGACGGGATGCGCGCGATCATGCCGGCGTTCGGCGCCTATGCCGGCGGCCTCAGCATCCGCGACGCCGCCTTCGCGAAGATCTTTCCGAAGAACGGCTTTGTCGCCCATCTGCTCGGTGATCGCCGCGTCCATGCCATTGCGGCCTCACGCTGCTATTGAATTTCGACGGCGCGCCAGAACAAATTAAGAACACTTTAGCAAGTCTTTGATATATCATTGTGATTCGGCGCGTTGCCGACACAATATCTAGCGTCTGTCAGACTTTGCGAGGACTAGATGTCCACCATCGCCTTCGATCAATTCGCCCTCACCCGGATCGCCGATTTCGCGCGCTCGCTGTCGCGGCTGCATCAGGCCGCGCGGCGCCAGCGGATCGACGACGACCAGTTCGACCGCGAGTTCAACGCGGTGTGCCAGTCGATCTGGGGTTACACCATCGACGACGTCAGCGATGATCTGTTCTCCACCGAGGACCATCTGTTTCTCGACACGCTGGACGAAGCGCATGCGCGCATCTTCGCGGCCGAGCAGGGCTACGACCTCGTCGGCGAGGCCGGCATGCTGACCGATTGGTGGGGTTTTTGCTGGATGATCCTGGCCGAGAAGCGCGGCCTCCTGACCCCGGACAACCGCGCCGCCGCGCGCGCGGCGATCGAGGAGAAATATCTGGCGGCCCCGAACGTGATCGGGGTGATCATCGGGAGGTGATGGTCTCGTGCCCCGGACGCAGCGCAACGCTCCTTCAACGGTGCGCTGCTGAACCGGGGGCCATGCTTGGCGGCAGTCCGGGACACGAGAGCGAGCTAATCCAACCCCGCCCGCTTCGCCGGCTTCTGCGCCGTCGTCTTCGGCACTGTCACGCTGGGCAGCGGCTCGCGCACGATCTCCGCGGCGGGCGTATCCGCCGACACCGTTTCCGCGCGCACTGGCGCCACCTTCATCTCACCGAGCCGCGCGCGGACCTGGGCGGTGAGGCCGGGATAGGAGGCGACCGGGGTGAAGTCCGCCGCCTGGTCGTTGCCGACGCGGATGCCGGTATAGGCGACGAGGCCGTCAGTGGTGGCAATCACGTCGCCGGCTTTCAGCGAGGAATCAAGCGCCAGATCGACCGGGGCGAGGCCGACCGGCTCGCGGCCGTTGCAGGTGCAGTCGGCGCGCAGCGCCTTGCGGTAGGCGAACGCGTTCTCGCTGTCGGCGTAGCGTTCGCCGGTCTGCGAGGCGGCGCCGTCGATCGAGGAGCCGAAATAGACCTTGGTCGCGCTGGCGGGACAGAACGCCTGACACATCTGCGCCGGTGAGGTGAGGCCGCGCATCAGCGGAAAATATTTGCCGTCGCAGCTGCGCACGCAGAAAGCCGGACCGGAACCACCCGCCGCGGCTGATCGTGTCGGCGGCACATATTGCGGGGTTGCGGCATTTTGCTGGCCGGTGAAGGGATCGGCGTAGGAGCTGGCTTGCTGCGGCACCTCGCGCTGCGGCCGCTGCTGTTGCATGCCGCCGAAAAAGAAGTCGAACAGGCCTTCGGCCGAGACCGGGGCGGGAGCCGCAAGCAGCGGTGCTGCGAGGCTGGCGGCCACAAGCATCGCGCGACGCCGCCGGCGCGCATGGGACAGGACTGTACGCAACGCTCACTCCACCCGACGCTACTGAACCGGCTGGGATCCCAGGGGGATCTCAGCACATGATTCACCATAAGGCCGGATGGTAAATGAGCGGTTGAGGGAGCCGTTCCTGGCGGACTCTCGTGCCCCGGACGCTGCGCAGCGCGCAGCTCTTGGCGGCGTGATGCGCTGCAGAGCCGGGGCCTATGCGCGCGACATTCTGGGTTCCGGCTCTGCGTCGCGTCACTACGTGCCGCGCCGCGTCCGGGACAAGAGAGCTGTCAGGCCTTCAAGAACTCCGAGGCCTTGTACAGCGAGCGGAACGGCAGGCCGGCTGCGCCGAAGGTGTCGGTGGCGCCTTCCTCGCGGTCGACCATGGTCAGCACCAGCACCACCTCGGCACCGGTCTCGCGCACGGATTCCACCGCCTTCATCGCCGAGCCGCCGGTCGTGGTGACGTCCTCGACGATCACGACGCGCTTGCCCGCCAGCGTCTCGCCCTTGGGCAGGCCCTCGATCGCGAGTTTGGCGCCGTGCTCCTTCGGCTTCTTGCGCACGAAGAAGGCCGCGATCGGATGGCCCTTGATCCAGGAGATCTGCGCCAGCGCACCGGCCAGCGGTACCGCGCCCATCTCGAGGCCGCCGATGAAATCGAGATTGTCGTCCTTCAGCGCCTCGTAAGTGAGCTCGGCGAGCAGCGTCGCGCCCTCGGGGTCGAGCATGGTCGGCTTGAGGTTGAAGTAGAAATCGCTCTTGCGGCCCGACGCGAGCGTCACCTCGCCGCGGCCGAAGGAGCGCCGGCGGATGATTTCGAACAGGCGGGCGCGGGAGGCAGATTTCGACACGGCGGTCCCTCGAACAGCTTTTTGGAGGAGGCGGAATTTATCCGCGACGGCCGCGACATTCCAGAGGGGGCGTCCCTCGTCAACAGGGATCGGCCATCCCCGGCTGCCGGTTGTGGGGCTGCGACCTTCTGGAGTAGTTGGAGGCCGAACCTGTCAGGGGGAAGGAAACAAGCCATGACCATCGAGCTGCACACCTGGAACACGCCAAACGGCCGCAAGATCTCGGTCGCGTTGGAGGAGATGGGGCTGCCCTACAAGGTGATCCCGGTGAACATCACCAAGGGCGAGCAGATGGCCGAGGGGTTCCTGAAACTCTCCCCGAACAACAAGATTCCCGCGATCGTCGACCCCGACGGCCCGGACGGCAGCCCCGTCAGCATTTTCGAATCGGGCGCGATCCTGCTCTATCTCGGTGAAAAGACCGGCAAATTCCTGCCGAAATCGCTCAGTGCCCGCATCCCGGTCTATGAATGGCTGATGTGGCAGATGGGCGGCTTCGGTCCGATGCCGGGTCAGGTGCATCATTTCATCGCACTCGAGAACGAGCAGGACCGCGCCTACGGCCTGAAGCGCTACATGGCCGAGACACGCCGGCTCTACGGCGTGCTCGACCGCCGGCTGGCGGACCACGACTTCGTCGCCGGCGACCTCTCGATTGCCGATTTTGCCATCCTGGGCTGGGCCTGGCGCCATCCTCGCCACAAGGTTGATCTGGCCGATTTCCCTAACGTCAAGCGCTGGTACGAGGCCCTGATGGCCCGGCCGGCGGTGAAGCGGGGCATGGAAGCGAAGCTGGATTGATCTTTCTTCTCCCTCGCCCCGTTCTTACGGGGAGAGGGTTGGGGGTGAGGGGCTCTCCCCACGTGCGAGATGGTCGGGAGACCTGTACCCCCTCACCCGAATTCGATCTGCGATCGAATTTGACCTCTCCCCGCAGGCGGGGAGAGGTCAAACAAGCCTCACACCTTCTTCGCTTCGACCGCCATCCGCACCGCGAGCCCGGCCAGCACGGTGCCCATCAACCAGCGCTGCACCAGCATCCAGCTCGGCCGGTTTGCCAGGAACAGCGCGATCGATCCGGCCGCGAGCGCGATCATCGCGTTCACGCTGACGCTGATCGCGATCTGAATCGCGCCCAGTGCCACCGACTGCGTGAGCACGCTGCCGGCTGTGGGATCGATGAACTGCGGCAGCAGCGCCAGATACAGCATCGCGATCTTGGGGTTGAGCAGGTTGGTGACGAAACCCATCGCGAACAATTTGCGCGGGCTGTCGATCGCGAGCTGCTTCACCTGGAACGGCGATCGGCCGCCCGGCTTCACCGCCTGCCAGGCGAGCCAGAGCAGGTAGCCTGCGCCGGCAAAGCGTAGCGCGTCATAGGCAAAGGGAATGGCGAGCAGCAGCGCCGTGATGCCGAACGCCGCGCACAGCATGTAGAACACGAAGCCGAGCGCGACGCCGCCGAGCGAGACGATGCCCGCCCCCGGCCCCTGCGTGATCGAGCGCGAGATCAGGTAAATCATGTTCGGTCCCGGTGTCAGCACGAGACCGAGGCAGACCAGGGCGAAGCCGAGCAGGGCGGATGTGTGGGGCATGAGCGAACCGAAGCGGGAGATGCAGCGGTTCTAATATGCGAGGCGAGGCGGAGCCATTGCGCAATTGCTCGGAGGACAATCAGCGGTGCCGCGCACTCAGTGCGCTCCCTCGCCCCGTTCTTACGGGGAGAGGGTTGGGGTGAGGGGCCTCTCTCCGCGCATGAGATCGTTGAGAGACCTGTACCCCCTCACCCGGAATCCGCGCTACGCGCGAATTCCGACCTCTCCCCGCAGGCGGGGAGAGGTTAAGAGGCAGCTTAATGCGCCTCGTCCCAGTTCTTCGCCGCGCGTGCGTCGACATGCAGCGGCACTGAGAGCAGCACGGCCGGGAACGGCGCGTCCTGCATCACGTGCTGCACGACCGGCAGCGTCGCCTCGACCTCGGCGTCCGGCACCTCGAAGATCAATTCGTCGTGCACCTGCAGCAGCATCTGCGCCGATAGCTTCTTTGCGGCGAGCGCGTCCTCCACCCGCGTCATGGCGCGGCGGATGATGTCGGCGGCGGTGCCCTGCAGGCGCGCGTTGATCGCAGCGCGTTCGTTGAAGGCGCGCACCGAGGCGTTGGAAGCCTTGATATCGGGATAGTGGCATTTGCGGCCGAACAGCGTGGTGACGTAGCCGTGGCTGCGACAGAAATCCCGCGTCTCGTCCATGTAGGCGCGGATGCCGGGGAAGCGCTCGAAATACTTCTTGATGTAGGCCGAGGCTTCCTCGCGCGCGATGCCGAGCTGGTTGGCGAGGCCGAACGCGGAGATGCCGTAGATGATGCCGAAATTGATCGCCTTGGCGCGGCGGCGGATCTCGCTCGGCATGCCCTTGATCGGCACGCCGAACATTTCCGACGCGGTCATGGCGTGAATGTCGAGGCCGTCGCGGAACGCCTGCTTGAGCACGGGAATGTCGGCGATCTCGGCCAGCAGGCGCAATTCGATCTGCGAATAATCCGCGGAGACCAGCTTGTGCCCCGGCGTTGCGATGAAGGCGCGACGGATCTTGCGGCCATCCTCGGTACGAACCGGGATGTTCTGCAGATTCGGCTCGTTCGACGACAGCCGGCCCGTCGTGGTCGCGGCCAGCGCGTAGGTCGTATGGACGCGATGGGTCTGCGGGTTGACGTAGTTTGGCAGTGCGTCGGTGTAGGTCGATTTCAGTTTCGAGACCTGGCGCCACTCCAGGATCTTGCGCGGAAAATCGTGGCCCTGCTCGGCGAGCTCGTCGAGCACCTGGGCGGTGGTCGACCACGCGCCTGTCTTGGTCTTGGTGCCGCCGGGCAGACTCATCTTGCCAAACAGGATGTCGCCGATTTGCTTGGG